>Ga0210396_10004992_pt1 | contig 12899 bp, 10 predicted proteins | sample IncBWH17OmetaG_FD_155466 | JGI IMG/M metagenome (GOLD analysis project Ga0210396, IMG submission 155466) | Forest soil microbial communities from Barre Woods Harvard Forest LTER site, Petersham, Massachusetts, United States - Inc-BW-H-17-O ...
GCCGCTTTGCCCGGTCCATTGGCTGATCGCTGACGCCTGCGGGGGAAACGGATTTCATGCGCAAGCTGCTCCTGTTTGTGATGGGAATGATTGTCGGCGCCGGGCTGATGACGTTCGCTTTCAAGTATCACGTGATGTACGGGAAAGACGGCTTGGTGGTGATCGCCAAGCAACAGCCGGGCCTTTCGGATCTGTACGTCGACGTCCGCAACTGGCGGCCAACCGACTGGCAAGCGCACCCGGAGCTTGTCCACTCGCTTATGGCTCAGAAGCGCACGGATCTGATCCCCGCTCCGGACAACGACCTGCTCCACGATTTGATCCGAAAAATGGACAAGGCCGAGAAGGTCGATGACGACTCGCGCGTCGACTGACGCGAAGGGGCGGAGCGGGGGAGCGACGGGTCAAACGGGCCGGCGGAAGATCGTGGCATGGATCGCGCAGCGACCCGACACCAATCTCAGACCCGGCTCGCAATCGCCGACGGCGCGATGACTCTGAGTCCGCGCACTCCGGGCGACGTGACCTGGCACGGCGACGAACGCGTGGTGCGCGAGCTGTATGACGCGGGCTTTCTGACGTTGTGCTCCGCGTCGCCGCACGCGTCTGCACTGGCTTCAAGTGGCACGGTCGATCGGAACGCGAGCGGCGTTCTTGATGGCGTGACGACCGTCAAATCGGGGCCGCATCGATCGGTGTATCGCGTCGAGCTGCCCTCGGGCGTCATCTTCCTCAAGCACTTCAAGACGTCGCACACGTGGGAAATCTTGCGAAACACACTGCGCGGTACGCCCGCTGCCCGCGAGGCCCACGCGGTGCAGGCGGTGGCGGCCGCCAACATCGAGACGATGACCTGCGTCGCCCTCGGCTGCCAGTCACGCGGCCCGCTCGCCCGAGACAGTTTCCTCGCTAGCTCGGCGATCGAGAAAGCAATTCCCTTAGACAGCGTGGCCCGCGATCCGCAGTACGCTTCGCTTCGGACCCCTGCGTTTCGACGCGAATTGGCCCGTGCGCTCGGAAGGCTGTGTGGCCGGCTGCATCGGGCGGGCCTCGTCCATCGCGATTTGCATCCGGCCAATCTTCTGGTCGAGGTGACGGATGACGCGGCCTGCATGAGTGTCCCGTCGCCGATCCGATTGAAGCTCATCGATCTGCAGGGCGTGCGGCCGCGGCGCAAATGGGGCATTATTTTTCGCCGCGCGGCACGGGCGCGATGGGATTTGTTTGGACTCTTCAACTTCTTTCAAACGGCCGGTCGCGCCGACCGCTGGCGTTTCTTGGACGCTTATCTGCGTGAAGTCCACGCGGATTCCGCGGCCACGCTCACAAGTAGCTCGTCCACGACTGTTGCCCGCGCGGAGCATCGCTCGCACCGTCAACTGGCCGGGCAGATTGAAGCGTTTTGCAGACATGCGCTCAGGCAAGAACAGCGCCGCTACGACAAGAAGTGGCAACGTTCCAATCGTCGGCTGATCGTGGGCGACTCGCCTGGCATTCGCTGTCGGGGCCTGGCGATCCTCGGAACGGATCAGGTGCTCGAGTTGCGTGCCAATCCCGACACGCTCTTCCGCGCCGACCGTGTCCGCCTGTGGCTGCGGCGGACGAATTCCGTTCGGGCGGCGGTGGTGGACCTGTGGGCAGCCGGGACTTCCCTCCGCTGCGAGGTCCGAGAAACGTCCCGTCCGCTGGGCTGGCGCGATCTCTTGCCACGACTCGGTTGGTCGGCGACGCGGCGCGTCTGGGAGATGACGCACGCCCTGCGTCGGCGAGGCGTGTCGACGCCGCGAACGCTGCTCTATCTCGAAACGCGTTCCGTGTCGCGAGTTCGAGAAATCCTCGTTGTCGAGCGTTCGGGCCGCAATGTGACGCCGGCGACGTTTCTGGCTCAACAATTCCCCGGTCTCTCACCGCGGCAACGGGAAGCCTGGATCAACGCCAGTGCGCGGATGCTGGCTGGCGAACTGGCGCGAATGCGGGAATTTTCGCTCGTCCATCGACGCCTGTCGGCCGCGGATCTCCTGGTCAACGTCGACGCCGGCGACTGCTCGGTTCAGATCGGCGGCGCAGATCGCATCGTCCGCCGGCGCTTTCTGCCGCAACGAAGCGTCAACCGCATGCTCGGACAGCTCGAAGCCAGTCTGTCGGCGTTTCCCGAGTTGCGCCTGACGCACCGGCTGCGATTTCTCAAGAAATATCGGGGCGATCGCTTCGCCTCCGAATGGAAGTCTCTTTGGCGCGCGATCGCAGCCTCTCGTCCCCGCGTGGATAGCCTGTCCACACTTGCAACGGCGTCCGGAAATCCGCTTGGCCAGACGGCCCGGGCCGCGGCCTTGTTGATCGCGGTCGTGCTGGCTTTCACGGGGTGCCAATCGGTCGAGCGTCCGATCGGCCTGCCGGTTAAGTATGAGGTGAAGTGCGAGCGCGACCAATTGCTCGTCTTGAGCAATTTCAAGTTGCAGAAGGATCACGAGCTGATTCGCGAGCTGACCACGCTCCGCGAACAGGAAGCCAAGGTGCTCGACTTGCCGTTGCAGCGCGACCCGGTCGTCATCTACCTGTTCAACAACGAGACTGAATATCGCAAGTACATGGCGGTGACCTACCCCAAGCTACCGCCGCGAAGCGCGTATTTTGTCGGCTCGGCAACGGAGCTGGCGGTTTACACGCATTGGGGACAGAGCGTGCGTGAAGACCTGCGACACGAATACACGCACGGCCTCTTGCATTCGGCGATGAAGCGGGTGCCGCTCTGGCTCGACGAGGGCCTGGCAGAATACTTCGAGATCCCGGGCTCGCATCCGGGCGGCATCAATCGCGAGTATGCCACCAAGCTCTCGATGTTGCTGGCCCAGGGCTGGCAGCCGGACCTGAAGCGGCTGGAAAACTTCGACGACAACGCCGCGATGCGCCGCTCCGACTATCAGGAAGCCTGGGCGTGGGTGCACTTCATGATGCACGGCCCTCCCGAGGCCAAACGCACGCTGCTGGCATATTTGAATGACCTGCGGACGAACTCGGATCCCAAGCCGATCAGCCGTCGCCTGGCGAAGGACTGCCCCGACTTCCAGGAGCGGTCGATGAGCTATATGGCCCGCCTGGCGCCCGAGCGGCAAGTGGCCGACGCGCTCTAAGCAGCATGCCGCCGCCGTCTTCAGAGCCGCGCATGCAATAAGCGGTGTCTTTTCGCGTTTCGGCATTTGTGCCGGCAGTGCGATTTACCACTTGAGGTGCCGATCCAAGAACTTGTAAGCCACCTCCCGCGCCGCCGGCGGGAATGAATGCTTGGCATCCGGGTAATTAGCCGCCAGGTTGTCCGGCACGCCGAAGAGCGCGTAGATCGGCCGAGCGGCGGCGATCACGTCCCGGACGCCCGACACTTCGAAGTTGTCGTCGTGCAGTGGGGAACTCGCCAGAAAGGCCCGCGGAGCCAGCGCCGCGATGATTTCCGGAAAATCGAACGGAACTCGGTCCGGATTGTCGCCATAAACGCTGGCGATCCGCGGCATATAGCGCGGGCTGTCCCAGCCTTTGAGTTTGCCGCCGTAGTATTTGTGGAACCGCGTAAAACCGCAGTTGGAAACGACGGCCTTGATCCGCGGATCGAACGTCGCCGTAAAGATCGAATTGTGTCCGCCCAGCGAGTGGCCGATGCAGCCGACGCGTTCCGGGTCGACGTCCGGCAGCGACTGCAACAAATCGATCGCGCGAATGTTGTCGTAAATCGCTTTCATCGTGCCGCTGACGTATCCATCCTGCGGAGGAAAGTCGTATTTGTATTCGCCGAACGACGGGTAATCGGGGGCCAGCGTCACGTAGCCTCGCTGCGCCAATTCGAGCGCGTATTGGAGGTCTCGATTCGAGCCCAGGCCCGCCGGCTCCTCTTTGCCGATGTGGATGGTTTGGTGCAGGCACAGCACGGCCGGGCGCCGGCCCGAGCTATTGGCCGGCACAAACAAGTAGGCTGACACGCGGCGTCTTGGTGAATCGGTGTGGTAGTCGATCTTGCGGCGGACGATGGGGCCGAGCGACACCGTTTGCAGCGTCCGCGCGTCGAGCGGCACCGGACGCGATGGGTGTGGCAACGGCCCCATCACTTCCTGCAGGTGCGCCAGGATGTGCGCGCGACGGATTTCCCAGTCGGCGATCGTTCGGATCGGATGCCGATCCCCACGGGCGTCGAGGTAATAGCGCAGATCCTGGTGTTCGCGGTAGACCGACGGTTCGCTGCCGAGAATCCGCGTCGGCCGTGCCGAGTGGAGGACCGCGGCTGCCAGAATCAATGCGAAGAAACGCCGCACAGGTTCGACTCCGTCACTGCCAGATGCGCGTATGGTTCTGATCGATCAGCCACAGCCAATCGTCAAACAGGAATTCGAGTCGGCCGGCCAACAAAGCGATGCGTCCCATCACCGTGTACCCGAAGCCGGCGCCGAAGGTGATCATCAGCACCCACACGCCAACCCGAGAGATGCGACCGAGCGCGCCTTTGTGCTCGAAGGAAAAGAAGAAGTAGGACAGGCAAGCCAGGGTGCCGGTGACGAGCACCACATTTTCGATCGAGCGTTCCCATTCAAAATGAGAGTCCTTGAAAATCGCCAACGACACGATGCCGTTGCGGATTTGGCCGAGGAAGTCGGCCTGAAAATAGCCGACCAACCTCAATCCGGCGGTGGCACCGATCGTAAATGCCAGGGGCCATACGCCGATCCAGCCACCGCGGGGCGAGAGCCTCCACAAGAGCATGACTCCCAACCCGAGTGGAACGAAGTAGGCGTACCAGAACTCGTCGTGCTGCGGCGAAAGACCCGGAATGGCCCAAGATTGGACCCAGGATGGCCAGAGCTTGCCAAAAAGGTTGGGAATCAGAACGTCCCAATATGCCACCACCATCCAATAGGCGGCCGACACGCCGACCAGCACGGATTCTGCCAGCTTGTAGAACGCGTTATCGCGATAGAGGAACGAAAAGATGCCGAGCGTCAGGGCGGCCGCAACCCAGACTCCGACCGTGCGCGAAAAGCTGAACTGCGCCGTTCCCGCAACCAAGTCGCCGAGGGTCGCGGGAGCGACGCGCCCATCGAGTTCCCGCACGTACTGCCGGCTGGCGCCGGCGTCACCCACCCGCCACGCCAGGAAGCCGGCGAAGAACACAAAAATCACGAGCCAAATCCGGGTCTCGTTTTTCATCGCGAGCGGCCCTCACGGCGGCGTTGGGTGAAATAGATCACGTTGCCCGCGATGATCAGGCCGATCATCAACAGGTGGGCGAAAAGCTGCGGACCCATCCGGCGGAGGGCTTCCTGATACTTCGGGGCGGGTGTCGGGCCACTGTACCTCTCGTTGACCAGCATTTCGTACTCCGCTGCCCCTTTGATTCCCCCCAACAGCCCGGCCATCTGGTCCGGAAGATACGGGAAGAGCTGCGGCGACTGCACGCCGGTCGAACCGCTGACAAGCTTCATCTTGTCGGCGTAAGGAACGGCCGCGTATTGGACCCATTCTTTCGCCCCTGCGTAGCCGGCACTGACGTCGACGATGAGCTTCATGCTCTGAATGTTCTTGACGTCGCGGCACATCGGAAGCTGATCGATGCTGTTGCCGCGGGTATCGGTTGGGTAGAGGCTGCGAAGGTCGGTGACGATGACTTTGATCACGCCCTCGTAGCCCGACTTGTAGCCCAGGTTGACATAGTCCTGCCCGTACACCATCTGGGGGTAGTCGGCCTCGATGATGTTGCGAATGGCGTCCTGGACCATGACGGGACCGACCGGCCAGAGAGAAACGAAATACATCTTCACCTTCTTCTCGCAGCAGTGGTGCACGAAGTCGGTGGCCATCGGGCCCAGCTCGGCTTCGCTGGCTGGGTCATAATCGAAGGCGACGAGCACTTTGTCGCCCGGCTTCAAATCTTCAATCGCGTCGAAGACCGCGCGGGCGTAGGGGGTCGGAATTTCCGGGAAGGCGAGCTGCCAAATGATCGGTCCCGCGACCGTGATGAGCATCATCAGGAAGATCCAGCGGCGATCGATGTTGTCCCAGTTGAACCGCATGGGTCAGTCCCTCCCCACGTAGGAGCGGTCTTGCCCCAACATGATCTTGATCGACGTCGAGGCGAGGCCCAGCGCGATGCCGATCATGATCGCGCGGGTGCCCGCCGTCGCAAAGACGCGCATGATCAGAATCTTCAGGTTCTCCATTCGCAGCCACGCGAGCGCATTCGTCTGCGGGTCGGAAGGGAGCCACGACGTGAGCCAATAGCCGGCGAACGTCTGGCTCAAGAGGATGATGAAGGCCGTTCCCAAGAGCAGCAGGGCCTCGAAGTTCTTGGCCCGGAAGGCACGAAAGGCGGCGGACGCAACGTAAAAGGCCAAGAGGGCGAACATCGTCGCCGTGCACGGCTTGAAGATGTATTCGTAGGCCCAGCCGAACCAGGAACCGGGCGAGTTGTACTGACCCGACCAGGGATATTTCACTTTGTGCGCCCGTACGAAGAGGTCGCCCACGGTCTGCCGCCACTGGTTCTGGTGACGGTAATCGTCCCGGAGAAAGTTGCGCTGGTCCCGTGGGAGCGGACCGACGCGGAGAATGGCGATGCACGCCTCGAGCTTCTGGTCGCCGACGGTCGGCACCTTCGCGAAAAACTCCCGAAGCGAGGCCTCCTGGCGCGCCGTGAATGGACCGGCCGCCATCAAGCGCGCGGCCAAGTCGTCGACGGTCCCGGTCGATTCACGGACGAATTCATCGATCGCAGCCTTTTGGCGGTCGTTTAATTTCACGTCGGGTTCCACTTTCGGCGGCGTCGGTTTGGGAGTGGCTGCAGCCACTCCCTTGGCGGCCTGCTGCTCCTGGTAGAGGTCACAGGCTGACTTTTCTGCGGGGAGCGCATGGCCCGCTTCGTCCAAAACGAGCCGCAGGCCGTCGACCGGCCAGCCGTTGGCGAGCACCGCGTCGAGGGCATGAGCTTGTACTTCGCTCAGCTTTCCGCCGTGGGATTCGAGTTCGTTGAGGAAGGCGGCCCGCTGTTCCGCCGTGGTTGGGCGCACGAGCGGGAAATGGTCGCCGGCCAGCTCATCGCGAAGAGCGACCGACATCGGCCCGCGAATCCGCAGCTTGTGTTTGCCTTCGTCGTACGAGAGAGACGCGCGCCGGGCGGCAGGGATGCTGAAGCCGGGAGGCAGCCACTCGACTAAGACTTCCGACTCAGCCCGGCTCGCCTTCCACAGCACCTCGACGGCGGCCACGTACGCCTCATTCTTGCCGAGCTTGAGCAACGCCTCGTGGTCGGCGTCGGTCATGAATCCCCGAAAGCTGAGCCGGGAGTAGTCGGCGAGATACGTCACCTTGCCCTTGAACGCGGCGGGCGGTTGAGCCGTCGCAACGAGTTTTTCAACGGCGCATTGCCAGGCCAGGTCTTCCTTGAATCTCAAGAGTTCGCCTTGTTGTTGCCCCGAAATCCAACCGTGAAACACGAGGTCACCGCCCGATTGGCTGAGCTGCCGCTGCACGGAAAGCGGCAACGGTTCGTCGTCCGCCCGCTCGGGGATTCTCCCGGTCACTCGATAGGTCAGGCTTTCGGGGAGATCCTCCAATTTCAGGACGGCAAACGATTGGCCGTAGAATTCCTGCTCCTGCGAGGGGCGGGCCCCCGTCTTCGCAACGCCCACGTACAAGGTGGCGAGGAAGGCGGCCAGCGTTATGGCCGAATAGCCCCAGCCCGTCGCGCGGTCGCTGATGCGACGCAGATGCAGCTTGAGCAGGCTCCCGCCGCCGAGCACGAAGGCAATGGCCGCCAGGACGTCGAACCAGATCGCCTCGACTTCGCCCCATTTTTCGGCGAGCGGAATGAAGCGCGAGGCGACAAGCACGTAGCCGGCCATCGCCGCGATCAGTAAGGGAATCATCCGCTTCATTCGGGTCGCTCTCTTATTTCAAAATCGTGTCGGTTAAGTAGGTCGTCGCCTGGGAGAGTGCCGACCGGGCTGCCGGCAGATTCACTCGACCGGCCAGTACGACTCCGGTGGCGAGCAGCGAGCCAATCACGAGTAAACAGGTGACGAACAACTTACCGAAGTCCTGGCCTTTGAGGCTGCCGAGTTGATCGGGATCCCCCGAGAGGTACGCCGACGCGGCATAAAACTCCTCGCCGATCAGCGTGTAGTCGCAGGCCGCAACGAAGAACGGGAGCTGCGCCGGCTCGGCCGTGCCGGCGATTTGAATCGCCCCGACCGTGTTGGCCGTCTCGGCAAGCATCAATGATTCAGCGAAAAAGCAGCCCATGTAAAAGCAGGCCGCCGGTTTCTCGCGAACCATTTTCCCTGTCGCGAATGCGGCGAAGCCGAACTGCTCGTCGGTGACGTAATAGATGTTGTCCTCGACGTACGATTCGGGCCGGCCGGCTGCTAGGTACGAAGCCTGCACCGTCTCGCGGGCCGTCGTCATCACCAGCGAACGGGCCGTGGGCATCTCGAGGCGAGCATCGTATTCGGCGGCGACCTTCGCCACGTGCGACAGCACGGTGATTCCCGCGACCGTCTGCATTTCGTTCAGGTCCTGAACGCCGGCGATGAAAAAGCAGGTGCGACCCATCTCGGTGGCGCGGCCCACGGCTTCTTCGACCGCGTCGAGCCCGGCGATGCGACGGATTTTGACCGGCCAACCCCGCCGCGCCAGCTCGATGCACGCGACGATCGTGCCGCAGACAATGGCCATGATTATTGCCAGCCACAAATGATCGCCATCGAACCATTGGCGGACGCCGTAGACCGGCTCGCTTGTTTCGACGGGCGCGGATTTTCGGCCGTCGGCGGTGACCGCTCGGACGCGAAAGAAATACGGCTCGCCGCGGTGGCACTTGTCGACGGTGGTGGTCATGGTGCCGGTCTTATAGGCGGCTTGACCGGGGATGAGCGGTGCGCCGACCGGCTCGAAGGCGCCGTCGCGCTCGCCGGACCGCTCGACCGCGTAAAACGCGACGATATTGGGCTTCGCATCCGGGCGATCGTCCGGAGAGAGGGCAAAGGTCACGTCGATCTTCGTCCCGTCGTCCCAGGGATGGTCGACAGCTTTGATGTCGGCGGGCGGACGCGGGGCCGTGGGCGGATCGGCGGCCATCGCGCTGCGAGGGCCACCTGCCAAGAGGATGACGACTCCGAAAACGACAGCGGCAGACAGCGCCAGGCTAGATCGAGGCGAGTCGACGCGGCGGGCGAGCGGGATTTTCGCTTTCATATCGTGGTTCTCGCCGGTCAGCTCACGGTCAGTCAGATCTCGAACAGTCAGGTCTCGATCAGCTCCACATTGGCACGCGGCACGATGATCCGCTGTGCCCCGTCGACGGCCACTTCCAGCACGCGTGCCTTGGATCCCGACTCGAGCGTCGTTAGCTCGTGTGGCAATCCGGCCACCTTGCCGATCACGCCGAAATGTGGATCGCGGATGATTCGCACGTTGGCACCCACCCGCAGCGTCGAGTCGAGTGCCGCCTCGTCGCGCACCCCAGCCGCCCCTACATTTTGAATCGGAATGGCGATTTCCGGTCGCAGCACCCCCGCGCGAATTTGCGTGGCTCCGCTGACGGCCGCCGGCGCGCCGTTCCGCGAGGCCAGCAGGCGAAACGTCCGCTCGGCCATTGCGATCTCGCCAAAGCCTTCGGTCACGATCAAGGTCAGGCCGATCTTCTCAGATCCCGTGACGGCCACGCCCAGGTCGTAGCCGAGAATTTCCTTGAGATCCTGGTCGTCGATGCCGCCGGAAACGAGCGCAGCGGCCCCGACTTTTACCCCCTGGCGGACGGCGGCGCCTGTCATTCGTCCGCCGCCGATGACGATCTTGCCTTTATGCTCGGCGGTGATTTGCCCGGCATCGAGCCGTTCGCTCGGCTCGCGGCAGGACAGCGCGAGCGGTCCGAAGGCTTCCCCCCCGACGCCAAAAATCCCCTGGATCAGCGAAACGTCCGCTTCGACGACGACACCTTCGTTGGGCAAAACCTCGACGACGGTCCCGCTCAGATAGGCGCGAACCTGCACGGGAATTGGCTTGCCGCGAAGGATCACCTGCCCCGTGACGGCCGAGGCCGATTCGATCGTCCCTCCCACCTTCGTGCGGTATTCGTTCTTGAAGAGGCCGAAGATGCCCTTGGTGCGTGCCAGAACCTCTCCCGGCTCGACCTGCTCCCCCTCCGTCTTGAGCAGGCTGCCTTTCACTTCGTTGGCCGTAATCGAGAGGATGTTCGACAGGTTGATCGGCGTCACATCTCCGGGCATGTACGTTTCGGCGACGACTTGCTCGGCGTTGACGCGGTCACCCTCCTTCACGAGCACATTGCCGGCAATCGGCAGGATGCGGCGGACCCTGTGCCGAATCTGGCCGACGACTTTGAGACCGGGCGTATACGTAGCCATGCGTGGAAGGCTTCTTCAACTGCCTCGGGGATACAGATCGAGGGCTCGGACCCATTGGCCGAGCAGTTGCCGTCGTTCGGATTCCTGTTCCGGCAATTTGAGCGGGCGACCGCGGCCATCGAGAATGACGCCGACGGTACCGCCGCGAATTTCTCGTTCGACCGGCTTGCCCGGCCCGGCTCCGCAATCGAAGCCGCGGGCCGGTTCGACGACGATCGTCGCCTGCTTTCCCGCTTCCAGGGGAATCTTCCGCATTTCGCCCACGCGGATCTCGCCTTTTTCGTTCAGTCCGGGGCCGGTCAGCCGATAGTCGAAGCATTTCTTTTCGGGCGAGGCGTTCCCCTTCGGAGCGACGCACGTTCCCAAGTAAACCAGGCAATCGCGCTCGAAGACCTCGAGGGCAGCCTGTGGATGAACCTGCGCGAGCACGCCCAGGTGAGGCATCATGAAGATGCTGTCCTTGGCGAGCGTGGTCATGCCCTCCGGTTCGAAGGCGTCGATCAGCATGGCGGCCGTTTGTTCCATTCGCGGGGCATGTGAGAGAACGCCGCCGGAGGCAACCAACAGGTCGAGGGCCATGTTGTCGACGATCGACTGGCCGGCTCCCCCCTGGCTGAATAAATCGCCGACCGTCCGCTGCTGCTGCACGCCCTTGAGCGTGGTGGCGAATTCTTTGTGCTGCGCGTACGCCAGCCGCAGCGCCTCGCGCGAGACGGCCTGCTCGAAGATGAGCGCCTCGAGCGTCTGTGGAATGGTCGTCGGCCGGATCATCTTATTCTTGACCCGGTTGCGGAGCGTGCGCTCGTCCATGTCGACGTGCACCCACCGCAGGATGTTGGCCATGCCGGTTTCGGCGCAGACGTTGGAGATCGAATAGCTCATTCCCAGGTTGGCGCTCACAGTACGATTGAAGGTGCCCGAGAAGACGCTGAAGACGTCGGTGGTCGCCCCGCCGATGTCGACGCCGACCGCGTTGATCCCTTCCTTCTTGGCGATCATCTGCAGAATGTCGCCCACGGCGCCGGGCGTCGGCATGATGGGTGCGTCCGCCCAGCGAATCAGCTTGTCGTAGCCGGGGGCGTGGGCCATCACGTGTTCGAGAAAGATATCGTGAATGCGGTCGCGCGCAGGCCCCAAGTTTTCGCGCTCCAAGACCGGTCGCAGGTTGGGAACGACGAACAGCTCGACGCTATCACCCAGTGCCTCGCGGACCAGTTCGCTCGCGTCCTGATTGCCGGCGTAGATCAACGGCATTTGGTAATTCGTGCCGAACCGCGGCCGCGGCCGGGCCGGGGCGATCCGCTCGGCGATTTCGACCACCTTGGCCGAGTTGCCACCGTCGGTGCCGCCCGAGAGCAGAATCATGTCGGGCCGCAGCTCGCGGATGCGCTGAATTTGCTCGTGGGGGAGCCGCTTGTCGTTGGCGGCGATGACGTCCATGACGATGGCCCCTGCTCCGAGCGCCGCCCGCTTGGCGCTGGCCGCAGTCATTTCGCGAACGATGCCGGCGACCATCATCTGCAGGCCGCCGCCGGCGCTCGACGTCGAGATGTAGATGTCGCAGCCCTCGTTGCCGCGGGCCGGACGGATCAACTCTCCCTGCTCGTTCACCAGCCGCCGGCCGGCCAGCTCGCCCACCTCGGTCGCCGCATTGATCACGCCGACAGTCACGTCGGCGACCGGCTCCTCGACGGTGGTGGGGGCTTCGCCGCGGTACGTTTGGCGGTAGCCGTCGCCCACCTTCTCGATGAGGATGGCTTTGGTGGTGGTGCTACCGCAGTCGGTCGCGAAGATGACGTTGATTTTGTCGAGATCCATCGGCTTGCGTCATTCGCGCGGCGGAGCGGCGGCCGAATTGACCTCGACGGGCGACGGCTCGGGGAGAGCGGTCGTCGTGCGATCGTCGGCCTCCGCGGACAGGTCCTCGAGGCGCCGGCACAAATAGTCGATGGAGCCGGATTTTTCGAGGAATTGCGCGAACCGGTTGTAGTCGTCACCTGTCAGCGCAAGCGAGGCGACGGGGTGAAAGAAATACAGGACCTGCGCCGCAACCCGGTTGAGCGGTCGCGACATTTCCAAAAAAGCGATCGCGGGGGTCTGCATCCGCCGCCGAGCCAGAATTCGACAAAGCCGCTCGACCACCTCCCGTTCCTCGACGGTCGGTTCGAGGGGGCCAGGGGGATCGAGCGCAAAGGCGTGTCGAAACCAGTTCATTTCGTGAGAAGATAACAGCCCCCCGCGCGGATTTCATCTCGCGCAAGCCGATTCGAGCCATTTGGTTGTGAAGGCTCGGCGGCTCCTCTAAACTTGCCCTTTCGAGGCGGCGCGGGCCGGGGGTCGGCCGTCAATCCGTTAGTGGTGAAGGCTTTTTATGCGACACGTTCTCTCGGCGCTGGTCATGAATCAGCCCGGGGTCCTGGCCCACATTTCTCAGATGCTGGCGTCTCGGGCCTTCAACATCGACAGCCTGGCGGTCGGCGCGACCGAAAACCCGAGCTT
>Ga0210396_10004995_pt1 | contig 12897 bp, 17 predicted proteins | sample IncBWH17OmetaG_FD_155466 | JGI IMG/M metagenome (GOLD analysis project Ga0210396, IMG submission 155466) | Forest soil microbial communities from Barre Woods Harvard Forest LTER site, Petersham, Massachusetts, United States - Inc-BW-H-17-O ...
CTGTTTATGCAATGTTTCTAGGGGCTCTATTGGGATTTCTTCTAGCCACGATGTTCACGCTCAGGCAACTTCGGCGAGAGAAACGAATCGCCCGTTTGCGCAGCTGTTGAAATCAGGGCCATTGCACTCCGTCGAAAATCCTCTCCTAGGCTTGGACAGGAGCCCTGCCCGCAAGTTGGTTATGGGGGTAATGGTTACCTCATAGCCAAGCTTGCGAAGTGCTCGCGCAAGCATCTGGGCACGTTTCTTTTTTTCTCGGGGACCGACTTCGGTGCCTTGCTCGACAAATCGCACTCCTTCTTGCAGGATCTTCCCAACTAGACGGCAGAGCCGATGAGCAACGGCCCAGATGGCGGACTGATAGCCCAGGCGGGGCAGTAGACGGCGGAACACGACTTGAAAATGACTGCCTTTCTTCGCCGCCGCAGCGTGTGCTGCTTGGTTCAACACCCGCCGCAGATATTTATTGCCTTTTTGCGGAGCGACTGCTGTGGTTCTGCTCCGCGCTTTCCTCCTTGCCGGGACAGGTTCCCACCCACGACGTCAGCTCCGCCCACCTTTGCTGCAGAATCTATTTGAGTTTCTCTCTGAAGAGTGCCACTTGGTCATTACTACGCCTTGGAGTTGCAGTATGGGGGTCAGCGATCCAGAGATTCAGAAAAAGGTGTTCGGACCCAGATGGCAGCATGAAGTCGAGAAACAAAGCTGGCCGCTCTGGAAAAAGCTATTGCATCGCCTGCAACGCTGCCCGATTTACAGGCCCAAAACGCAGGCTCGAAAAGGTCAGTGAGTGAAATGGCCTTCTATGAGAAGGTCATAAAAGTCAAGGCCGACGTGGCGGCCTTCCTTATTAATTGCTTTCCATTCCATCTTTCCATCTGCATCACCCTCCGGTGGTGACGTGGGGAGCTGTCAAGGGCGCCCCCGCTGCAGCTGGCGAGCGCCTAGCCTGGGCTTCATGGGGCAGCGTGCCCATTCCGTTAGGGATCATATCGCGGAGTTTTCGATTATTCTGATCGACTAAATTGCGTGGCTAGTGTAAATCGTTATACCGTTCCCATCGGGGTCCTTTATGCAAAAAAGATGATGGCCATAAAACATTTCATCAGGGATCTCTCCTGCTGCGATTCCCCGACTGATTAGCTCCAACCGATATTTTTTCAATTCATTCAGGCCTTTGCCTTTAATCATGAGGTCAAACTGCTCAGAAAATCTTTTATGGAATTGTCCTGTCAAACTTTCCGCTATGCCTTCTCCCGCCAGCTGATCAACTTCTAACAATACAAGATGAGTACCTCCACGTAGTTCAATAATTGCGACCTTTTCCTCAACAAAAAATGGAGGTAGGCCGAGATTCGAGTAGAATTGGCAGCTGCGCTTAAGGTCAGCCACCTTAAAAACAAGGTGAGCCACGGCTAATTCTGAGTCAACGACTGTCTTCATTTCGCTCAATTCTAAACCGGTCACGATTTTCACCTCACAAGTTGTTTCTTTAAATTGCCCTGAAGCAACACGGCCAGCGTTGCGGTTCGATTCGAAAAGCGTTCTTATTGAAGATACCATACGGTATCTTTTAAAGCAAACATTCTATTTGTGCCCCTGGCTCAATCCAATGGAATAGAATTTTGAGACGTTGAGGAGACTTTCGAACAAAATGAAGGCGACTAAAGTAAAAAACGCGTACATGAAAAAGAAGGACCCTCTCTTCGTTAGGGAATCCCTCTTAAATGCCGCCTTCGAACTCGCGGCGACCAAGGGCATGGCTCGTGTCACCGTCAACAACGTGAGCGAATTGGCGGACGTTACCAAAGGGGCTTTCTTTAATCACTTCGATAGCAAAGAGACGTTAGTGACGGAGTTGATGCAGATGCTATTGACCCGATTGGACAAGCAGTTTGACCGGCTGATGGCGGAGGAAGAGAATTCCGACGGATGCTTTACTCGTGCATACATTAGGGCCGCATTCTCCGAAGGTGCAGCTGAACGTAAAATTTGGGGCGCGCTCTTGAGTCTGATGGCCTCTAAAGATCAGGTCGGATGGGTTTGGGATAACTGGCTGAGCGAGCGCCTAAAGAGACATTCGAAAACTGATTCGAGAATCGAGCTCCGTGTCGTAAGACTTGCGGCAGATGGCGTATGGCTTGAGAGAATCATGAACGCAAAATCGAAAAACCTAAAAGGTGTCGAAGAATATCTCATGGAGATGACGCGAATCCGTTAAATTGCTCGACTTATGCGATCACATCCAAGCACTTGATTCGGGCCGGAGTCTTCATCGCGACTACAAGGCCTTCGCCACCTCGACTGCGGTATGAAGCTGCGTATCTATTCCTTGCCTGAGTGCATCACGGTTGAGTTCAGCTCAGGGTAGCTTGTCGAAAAAGAGATAAACAGCGGCAATACGGCCCTCGCGGGCAATGATGAAATCAGTCCCGGCGTAAGCTGGCGCTTCACCAGGGCGGCCCTCTACCCATCGAACCCTCCCGCCGTTGCCCGCTACCTCGGGCTCGGCAATTGGCTGGTACCGAAAGTCATGGTGGGTAGTCCTGATCTCGCCCGCGATGCGGTTGATCTGGTCGCGGCCACGATAGACTCCCTTGTTGGGGTCGTAGAACACGCAATCTTCGGTGTAGAGCTCTTGAATGGCCGCGCGCCGGCGCACGGGGTCGTTCTCACCGAAAACTTCTTGAAGATTGCGGGTCAATAAGGTCGATATGCTGTTGGACATGATTCGCTGCCCCCCGCCGTTTTTATCTCAAGGCTTGCGCCGGGCTGTGCGGAGCAATTCACAAAGGGTCTTGCCAAACCGAAGAGTCCGAAAAGAATGGCGATGAGCATAACGCGTATCGTTTGGATTTTCTCCCCTCCATGCTGCCTATTGTAAAGCTACGGTCGCCGAGATCCAGTCGATTTGCCGGATTCGCCCAGGGAGTCTAATGCAGAATCCGGCAGTGCGTTGGCAGGGTTCATGAAAGATTCCGGTCCACTCTGGGCAGATAACGGGCAAACAGGAAGTAACCGATGGGAGTCCCGCGCCAGAATGGCAGTTCTCCATTCAAACAACAAAAAGCGGAGTGCAAATTAGCACTCCGCCACAGATCAAGAAAATGGGTCGACTCAGTCTGCCGTCTTGCGAACCTTCTGCTTGATTGCTTTCTGGTCTCGTTTCGCGACGAACTCTTTGGCCACGGCTTTCTGGAGCTTTTCAGTGTCCACTCGGTAGCGTTTAGCGGCGTCCATGAGAACGTCGTCGCGGCTCGCGGGGGATCGCTCATATGCCGAATCCAGCAGGCCGATTTCCAGAAGCAGCTTGCAGAGTTCGCCCTCGTCGTAGGTGCCCACTTGCTTGGCTAGAAGCTCCTGTGCGGACGCGGAGTCCTTCTTTGCCTCCACCCTGTGCCGCTTCGCCAGGAACCGGGACCTGGCTGTAGGAGAGATGTAAGTGTCAAAGCAAACACACGGTTGACAGATTGAATCCGCAGCCGTCGGTTCGTTCAGGGCGGATTACTGATTAGCCCGTTATCTGGAGGGTGGCTGCAGTCGGGTTTCACAAGCCAGCTTTTAGCAATCCTTGGCTCGATGAGCAACCCGCGATTTGGCAACAACTGGGATTCCTTGCATCCGAAACTTTCGGGATGCCGACCTTCCAGCTACAAGCCGCGCGGATTCCCGTCAATCAGTATGCTGGCCCACCATAGAGACGGGATTTCACTATACCGAGTCTCTAGGGATGGAGTGTGATCGCGATCCCGACGAATCTTTGCTACCATGACGATGCGGTGGAGGTCGTTATGCCTGAATACGTGATCGAGCGTGAGATTCCGGGGGCGGGGAATCTCTCCGATGCGGAACTACAGGAGATTGCCAGAAAATCAGTTGGCGTTCTCAACGACATGGGCCCGAAAATCAAGTGGCTGCACAGTTATGTGACTGGCGATAAGGTCTATTGTGTTTACTTTGCCCCGGACGAGGAGACGATTCGCGAGCATGGGCGACGTGGTGGGTTCCCGGTGAATCGGGTGTCCGCAGTTCGTCGAATGATTGATCCCAGCACCGCCGGTTAACGCGGCTTCGGTCATGACTTGGCAGTGCCCTTCGTGCCAAGTACCTCTTGGACCGCTTCCTCCACCGACATCTCCCATCCTGACGACCATGCCTCCAAATCAGCGGCATGGGTAAGCATGTTGCGCGCGGGGTCCAGCTTTCTTTCCAGCCTGGATTGCTCTGCGGGGATGAGGGGCGTGCCTATGCGCTGGCGCAATGCGGCGGCCGCTCCTGCTAAGCGAAGCGCCTGCTGCGGCCTGAGTTGTGCGGCTGCGCCTACAGCGAAACACTCTAGCACCCTGGCGATGCCGCGTTTATGTCCCAGGTCCCGAAAGATCTTCATACTTTCGCCATAGAGCGTCTCTGCATGCTGATGGTGACCGTCGGCTGCACTAAGCATGGCCAGGTCGGATAAAGCGCTTGCTATACCCCAGCCGTCACCCAACTGCCGAAAGGCTGAGAGACTCTGCTCGTAATAGGAGCGAGAAGCGATGGAATCAACTGATTCCCGTGCGAGGTCGCCCAGGTAGTTCAGGGTCCACGCCACTCCGGTGCTGTCGCCGACGGCGTGGAAGATGGCCAGGCACTCGTCATACAGCGCGTGGGCGCGCGCGTATTTGCCCTGCAACCGGACGACATTTGCCAGGTTGCTGAGAGCGCGAGCTGTATCAATGGCACTGCCCAGTTCTCTCCAAGTTGCGACGCACTGTTCGAAGAGTGAGCATGCAGTATCGAGGTCTCCGCGATCGCGGGTTGTCACCCCTAATGCATTGAGCGCCACAGCGACTCCCCGGTGGTCGTGCAGGTCGCGGCAGGCTTTCACACTCTCCTCTTGTAGTTTCTGTGCGGAGTCGAAATCGCCCTGTGAACTTGCTAAAACCGCTGTGTAAAACAATAGGCGATCGCGCATCTTAGGCTGGACCGCTCCCGGTAGGTGGAGCAACCTCTCCAAGAACGCTCGACCCTCGGCAAAGTGTTCCCGCGTCTCCCAAAAATGAAACAGAGCGGCTCCGAGGCGCATACCCCAGTCTGCATCGGAGGTTCGGATCAGAAATTCCAACGCGTCGCGAAAGTTGTGGTGCTCGAGATCGAACCGCTCCAGCCACTCGGGATGAGTGCTCAGATCTTCGCCGCACTCCTCCGCCAGCACAATGTAATAGGCAGAGTGGGCGCGCCGAGTTGCAAATTCTTCGCCGCCCTCCACTAGCCGTTCCAGTGCGTACTCCCGAATTGCCGAGAGCATTAAGAACCGCGGCTCAACGCCGGGCTGCTCAATCTGTTGAATCAAGCTTTTATCGACCATCGAGGACATGCCATCGAGCACATCCACACCAAGGTCGCCCTTCGTATCACATACGGCTTCCACAGCTTCCAACGTGCAACCACCGGTAAATACTGAAAGGCGCCGAACCAGGCTTTGCTCTGCGGCATTCAGAAGGCTGTAACTCCAGTTCACGGTCCCGCGAAGCGTTTGCTGTCGCACAGGCAGATCGCGCGCACCTCCAGTGAGCAGATTCAACGAGGATTCCAGACGGGTGAGCATCGCTGTGGGCGAAAGGACTTTGACGCGCGACGCGGCCAGTTCAATCGCCAAAGGCAGTCCGTCGAGCCGGCTACAAATGGTAGCGACGGCGGTCGCATTCTCCTTACTCAGCGTGAAATCGTGCTTCACAGCTTTCGCGCGCTCTAGAAAGAGTGCGATAGCCGCGAAGCGGGAAAGCGCCTCCGGTGCCTGCGGAACAGACCGTAGGTCTGGCACTGCCAGAGCCGGAACCGGCAGTTCGTGCTCGCCGTAAATATGAAGCAAGGCCTGGCTGGTAACCATCACTTTCAAGTTGGGGTTGAACGTAAGCAACTCGGCAACGTCCGAAGCGGCAGAGAGCAGGTGCTCGAAGTTGTCGAGCAACAGAAGGAGTGGCTGGGTTAGTCCACTCACATACTCTTTCAAACCCTCTTGTGACGATTGACCGGGCATTTCCCGCAGTCCAATTGCTTGAGCTATCGCTCTAGTCACCGACTCCTTACTGCTGACAGCGGCAAGGGAAACGAAACATACACCACCTGTAAAGCCGGCACTCATCTCGCTAACTACTTGTACCGCGAGCCGCGTCTTACCAATGCCACCGGGACCCGTCAATGTGACCAGCCGCACATCGCCGCGACTCAGAAGTTGTCGAAGATTAGCAACTTCCCGCTCACGCCCGATGAAGGCCGTGCGTTGTACGGGCATGTTGCTCGGAGAGCTAACGGTATATCGTGTTTCGGGATCAACGCGCAGATCACGAATTGTGGCGAGATCGCGAGCCAAATCACGGGTGGAGGAGTAACGCTGATTCGCGTCCTTGGCCAAGCACTTTCGAAGTATCCAAAAGAAAGGTGCCGGCGCCAGCACCTTCGTGGAAAGTTGCGGTTGGTCACGGACAATGGCAGCCATTATCTCCGCCCTGCCTCGGCCCTGAAATGCCGGATGCCCATTGACCATTTCGTAGACCACCGCGCCAAAAGAAAACTGGTCAGAGCGAAAATCGACGTCGTCACCGTTGGCCTGTTCCGGCGACATATAACCGACGGTTCCCATCACCGTCCCGGGATCGGTGAATAAGTTGGCCTGAGTCGTGAGCTCCGGATCGAGAGAGTGATCGCGCAGCTTCGCCAGACCAAAATCGAGAATCTTGGCATTGCCATCTTGGGCGACCATCAGGTTTTCGGGTTTGAGGTCGCGATGGACGAGGCCGGTATCATGCGCCTTGGCCAACGCGTCGGCAATCTGCGTTGCGATCGCGATGGCCTTGCGATACGGCAGCGGTCCGGACGAAAGCAGGGCACGCAGCGTCTCGCCACAAATCATCTCCATTGCGATATAGTGTGTGCCGTTCAGGTGGCCGAGTTCGTAAATGGTGACGATGTTGGGATGATTCAGCGCCGAAGCCGCCTTGGCTTCGCGCTGGAAGCGGCTGAGAGCCTGAGGGTCATGCGCTACGTCGTCGGGTAAGAATTTAAGAGCAACAAAGCGACCGAGGTCGATGTCTTCTGCTTTGTAAACAACGCCCATTCCCCCGCCGCCGAGCTTTTCAAGCACCCGGTAATGTGAAACCGAGCTGCCGATAAGATTCTTCCAAGTCTCTTGCGGGGATTGGTTGGCAAGGATTTTGCCCGCCACCTCCAGCGCAGGGGTTTCAATAAAACGTTGAGCCTTCTTCTCGTGAGCCAGCAGCGACTCCACTTCTCGGCGCAACCCATCGTCACTTCCACATGCGGATTGAAGGAACTCGGTGCGCCGGTCTTCGTCAAGTTCCAAAGCCTGCTGACAAAGTTCTTCGACGCGACGCCAGACCTCAGGCTTCATGGCTCGCTCTTCCACGGCTCAACTCGCGCAAAAGCCAGATTTTGGCCAATTTCCAGTCCCGCATAACGGTATCACTGGAAACACGCAGGACTTCAGCCGTTTCTTCGACGTTCAATCCGCCAAAGAATTTCAGCTCGACAACCTTGCTTTTCCTTTCATCGACCGCAGCCAGTGCTTTCAGAGCATCGTCCAGGGCCACCAGGTTCACGTCAGGTTCCTCGCATACCGAGGGAGCTTCTTCTAGAGAAATGTGAGGAATCGCTCCTCCCCGTTTCAAATAATCACGCGAGCGCGCAAAATCGATGAGAATGCGGCGCATCAGTTGTGCTGACATTGCAAAGAAGTGGGCCCGATCCTGCCAATTCACTCGGCCGCAGTCCACCAGTCGTAAATAAACTTCGTTGACCAATGCTGTCGTCTGCAGTGTGTGGCCAGAGCGTTCCCCCGCCATGTACCGGCGCGCAACCTGGTGTAATTGCCTGTAGACCAATGGCGTCAGCCTTTCCAGAGCCTGTTCGTCTCCGCTACTCCAGGCTTTCAGCAGGCTAGTGACTTCGTGACTAGAAGGCAGATCCATCTATCTCCCACAGGGTCAATACATTACAACGAAAACACGTAAAAACCTAGTCTCGTTGTGCATTGACGGCTTTTGGCGTCCGGCTCTTTGAATTCCTCCCTGCGGTTTCTTTCAGTCAATTCCCGCCTTACTAGATAGAGGCGTCCAGTTCGGCTTCAGAAAGAAGCTGAGAAGGCAGCCCCACAATACTTCGCGACGGGAGACAAGAAAATGACGACGAAAAAGCACACCGCAACACTTCTAATCCTGATGTTCGTTGGGTTGACGGGATTGGTACAAGCGCAGATGTCCACCAGGTTCAAGGCACAGGTCCCCTTCGCATTCGTGGCGAATGGCAAGACGATGCCAGCGGGCGAATGCATAATCGCATTTGATGTGAATGGACGGACACTGCTCTGGATCCGCAGCGGGGAACAGCAAGTCTTTACCGTTCCCATTGCAGATGTGTCGCCGAATGCGCGCAAAAAGACGGCACTTGTGTTTCACCGATATGGCGACCAGTACTTTCTGACCAGTATCAACCGCGAAGGAGGAACTGGCTACCAGTTGCCCCCCAGCAGACTAGAACGTGAACTGAAGGCCCGGAACATCCCGTGGCAGGTATTCACGCTTCTCGCATCCGCCAAGTAGAGGTGTAGCTTGCTCGTACCTATGCGCGGGTTTTGCATCGCAACACGGCGTTTTCGGGAACTTTTCTCACAAGAAACATCAAGGAGAGTCAACACATGAAAAATATAGTGTTTCGCAATTCGCGTTTGCCGTCGGTTTTGGTTGCATTCCTAGCACTTTCCTCGTTTGGCTTGGCTCAACAAAAGATGCAGCCAGCCGGGCGGCGGGAAGATCAAAGCACACTTGTTCAGACGGTTCGCGAGGCTACGAAACAATACCTCGACATCAACAACGCTACTGCAGATGGTTATGGTCAATTTCTCGGCTGTGTCAGTGGCTCCGACCACGGCGCGATGGGTATCCATTACATCAATTTCAACCTGGTGAATGGGACTATTGACGCTAAACATCCTCAGGCGCTCATTTACGAACCCGCAAACGGTCAAATGAAACTGGTGGGAGTTGAGTTCATCGTGGACCAGGCCACTTGGCTCAAGAATAACAATAACGTTCCGCCGGTGCTCGAGGGCCAGACGTTTTTGTTAATCGATGCTCCTAATCGCTATGGTGTCCCGGCTCCATTCTTTGAGCTTCACGTCTGGGCGTGGCGGGACAACCCAGAGGGCGACTACGTGGACTGGAACAACCATGTGACGTGCGCAGGTCAGTAGCTTCGGCGGAGACGCGCGGGTTGCGCTGTGCGTCTCCCGTCTGTTCGTAATAAACGGGAAAAGACAATCTGATATATATGATGAGCTGCATTTTAGAGGATGTTATCGATATCAGATCGTTGCAACGGCCTTTTAAAGACACCTATCGGCAAGCTCCGGCCAGTTCCAAGATCACTTTGGTGGCGCGCGGTAGAAAAACAGACGTTCCAACCTCTTGTTCGATGGACCTAGGGGCGATCTATGACGCTCGGGCGCACAAAGGCGTCGGAGGGGCGGGGACCGCCGCCTGCTCCGGCGATCTGCTGCTAGGCGCATTGGCCGCTTGCGCACAGATCACCTGCCAGATGGTCGCCGCCGCGATGAGAATACCGACGGATAATGTCGAGGTGACAGTTTGAGGGAGACCTGGATTTGCAGGGGACACTCGGCATGTCGAAAACGTTGCCGGTCGGATTTGAAGGCATCAGGGTCAATTTTGATGTCCACGCGCAGCAGGCAACGCAGGAGCAGTTGACAGCTCTTCAGCAGAAAACCGAACAATATTGCGTTGTAATGCAAACATTGCTGCATCCTCCGCAAATCAAGAACGTGTGGGTAGGTGCGCAATCGGTCAGGGTTTAGTGCTGTCGCCTGTGCGACTCCTCGGGATCCGGTTAGAAAAAGTTCTTGGTCGCAAAATCACTTCACGCTAACACCCCGGTCGCTTGACTCTATGAATGCCGGGCAACCCACGCAGCGGGAGTAAGGTCTGGAACGCATCGGATCGTGAGATTGCCAAGTCCGGGCAGAATCGTGGAAACGTACTCGCGCACCGGGACTTGCAGCCGACGGCAGCTTTCCACGACCGAGAGAATCGCTGCGACCTTGGGTCCCGCCTGAGGACTGCCAATGTGGATCCAGTTCTTCCGACCCAGTGCCACTGGACGCATCGAGTTCTCTGCCAAGTTATTACTTAGCTCCAGTTCGGGATAATCCAAGAAGCGAGTGAGTTTTTTCCAAAGCGTGACCACGTACTGGCAGGCCTTGCTGAGTGCACTGGAGGGCAACGCGACGAATTGTGCTACTTCGATCTTGCGACGAATATCATCCAGAAGAGGATTGGCTCTTTCCTCTTGGGGCCGGGGCAGTCGAGGATTCTCTCATAGGCCGTTGCGAGGTCAGATTGTCGGCTTATTGCGTCAGCGCAACGACATTGACCCACATGAAAACCTAGCTTTGTGCATAAGCTCGGTCTTTTGCCCTGCCTTAGAGGGGGAAAGGATTCGGTATTCCCAAGGTCGGGGTGGGGCCGAGCGTTCGAATGTCCGCGGGCAAACGTCGCGGATTGCGCTTCTCGCGGGAGAACGTTGCGTATGTCACAATCCCAGTCCGAACCCAAACTCACGTTCAAAATCTCTGACGTGAACGAGTTTCACTGTTCGGAGTGCGGAGCTACGATTGCCTCCACCTCTGACCGACGTCTTGTCGTACTCGGATTGGCGGACTTGATTGACGTGTTCAAGGACCACGTTAGCCGTTGCCACAAACAAGAGAACCCCGGCCAAGATCGAGCGACTTGTCGCCTCACAGAGTGATCGCTGATTTAGCTGCTTGGCTAGTGAACGGAACTCGCTACTTCCGAGAAAACGTTGTTGGCGTTGGAACCAACCAGCCGAATTGTGCCAACCACAAGGACGAGGATCACGGCAAGCATGACGGCGTATTCAGCGATGTCTTGGGCTTCATCGTTTACACAGAGTTGAGTGAGAAGAGACATAACCCTCCGACCGGACAGAAGAAACCTTTGCGAGGGAATTTTAGACGAGAGGTGGCAGCTGTCAAGCCAAAACGAACAGTGGTGGCGCGGTTTGAATTAACCAGCCTTGCGCTTGGAATGAGCATCGAGGCGAATCCGCGCTTCTCTTTCTTGCAGGAGGCGGTCGATTTCTTCGAAAACAGCCAGCAGTTTGGCGGGGTCTTCTTCCTTCGCCGCTAGGGTACAGAGTTCCTTCAAGCGCTCGTCGTCTTCCACAGGCGGCCTCGCGTCTGCCAGAGGGCCAGGAAGACGGTATATCACTGCTCAAACCAAATGCTGAGAAAAACCGTTGGGTGATAGGAAATCCGAACATGACCGACCGAGAGGATCACCGACCGCGTTTGAACTTCCTTTGGTTGCTAACAGCGGTGCCATTCGTAAATGCTCTTGGCATCAAAAGCAAAACGCTCCCCCGTCATGAAAGTTAAAATAGCAGTAAAGCCACGAACCCAATGGAGATCGGAATGGAATGCCGGACAAAGGATGAGCTGGAGCAACACCTGTCGGATATTCGCAGATTGGCCACAAGCCGAGGCCTCACGTCTGAGGAAAGAGAGGTAGCTATCCGTGCTGAGCGTTTCGCCATCGGCCTGGTAAAGGAACACGATGCATCCGGTCACAGTGGCAAGCGATGCCCATTCGCCACGCTGATTTAGCTCCCCTTCGGAACAGACCAGACTTGCTGCGTTGAGTTTTGCCCCAGTGAGCCTGGCACCCGCGATGCGGCTGACCTTCCCAGATGTCTAGCACCCAGAAGTTGGCAAAACGTCTTGACGGGGTTTTCTGGCCGATGTGACCGGCTACGAGACTTGCTTGACGAGATGCAGAGTTGCTGTCCGCATCTGTTCTACGGAACGGACACTCGGCCAAGATCAGCGAGTTGGGTTCCTGCTGGATTGTCACTTCATCGGCCGCAGAACCCCCTCTCCAACAGGTCATTTTCTCGGAAGGAGTTTCTTGCTTCAGTCCCCGCCATGTGACTGAGCAGGTTTCCCGACAGCGTGGTTGCATGAGAAACGTGGTTATGTAGACTTCAATCCCGGCGATGTGAAAGAGGCCATCATCGCGGTACGGAGTGAAACTGAGTGGTACACAGTAACCAACGTGCGAGACGCATCCGGCTATCCACAAAACACATCCGCAATGAGTTTCCACAGTGATCCGTGGTTCTCGGGAACGTTGCATGTTGGGTTGATTGCAGACGGTGAGGTTAGTGAGAGACGCTTCTCTTGGGAAACATCCATGATTCAGCAGGCCAATGGGATTCCGAAACCCGGAAATCCGAAGATCAGACCTTTGCGCTCTTGATGAATTTTGCCCGCAGAATAGCTACCGACTCCATCGGCCTAAAGACCCCGTCCTGAATGTCCACGTCGAACGGCCCAAACATCCCGGCAATCGCTGAGCACATTCCGGTCGCCCGGCAAGGACGTTCCTGGATCACCTCGCGATGTGGTCAGAGTCCAGAAATGCAGCTTGTGGAGCTACGCGGGTATCCGACCATCGATTTTATGCCCCTGCGAAACATCGCGTCTTCGCGTCTTTCATGCGCTTGGAATGGAAGGTTCTGAATCGAAATCACTTGGGAGGAGACCGGGGGTCCAGACCATGTCGCGGAACCATGTCGCGGAACTGATTGCAACCCTGGCCGCCAACTGGTATACACTCGACAGAATTCTGTAAGCTCGACGAAATGCGGCCTGCGTTTGAATCTGTCCGGCCTAACCTACGGATTGGAATCGCCGGGTTGGATCACGTTGCTCGGGCTGTGCTTGCGCGACAACTTGCGATGGATATCGGGCCAGAACTCCTTTACCACGATCGCAATGGTGTCGTACCCAACTTGTGTTCCCCA
>Ga0210396_10004996_pt1 | contig 12897 bp, 16 predicted proteins | sample IncBWH17OmetaG_FD_155466 | JGI IMG/M metagenome (GOLD analysis project Ga0210396, IMG submission 155466) | Forest soil microbial communities from Barre Woods Harvard Forest LTER site, Petersham, Massachusetts, United States - Inc-BW-H-17-O ...
CAAGTGCTTCCTGTTCCAGTTCAATAATGTCCTCAAGCGGCAGGTCTCCGCCGGTTATCGCTCGGACGAGTTCCAAACTCTTGGTTTCTGGAAAGATCAGGAGGGCCCGCCCGGTGACGTCACCTTCGAAGACTTGGTGGACCGCAACCAAGTTCGATGTCTCCCTTTCGGCCAATATCGCGATGGCTTGGGCCCGGGTCACCAAGGCCACGTTTGGTACAGACAGATGTACCTGGGAACCGACCATCTCCCGGAGGCTCGATGCAGCGTGGCTGACGCCGATGTTCACAAGCTCGGTAAGAGCATCGAGTTGAATTTCGGAAAGCAGTTCAGTCGGCGTCGCAGTCATGCCTTCCCCTGTTCGAGCCGCCGGACGGCGTCTTGGAGGAACGCGCCCAATGCCTGCTCGTTCAGGGGCTTGGTGAGAAAAACCGCCCCGATCTGCCTCGCCCGTCCGACGATTTCTTCCTGATGGTTGGCTGACACGACGGCAAGTGGCGTCGAAGGTTGCAGTGCCAGCAACTCGGCCGCAAGCTCAAGTCCGTCCCGCCCGGGCATATTGTAATCCAACAGGGCGACGTCGAAAGCAGTCTCCTTAGCGAGCGACAGGGCCTCGTCGGCATTCGCTGCCTCTATGCGAGTCCAGTCAGGATACAGGCCGTTCAGGGCTTTCGCGGCGGACATCCGGGCAAGTTTGCTGTCGTCGACTATCAGGAGCTTGTAAGGCATGAATTCTCCACGGCGGCCCATCGGATTGGAACCGAAATCTTCAACGTTTTCGCATCTCTAGCATCTCGGGGAAAGGTCAAACTTGGCGACCCGAGCGATCGAGGGCAGGGCTGATGAATTGCCGAAGGAACTCGCCCGCGGGCGGCCCCTGGAGCGGTCGTCCAGAAACTAGAAGAACTTGGACTACAGCGGCGTGTGCGCTTTGGCAGCCGCGCCAATCGACCCGGGCCTTCGGGTTGGTCAGCAAGTGCTGCAGCAGCGTTTCACCGTCCTCGGCGGGGCACGCACCGATAAGCCGGATGGTATTCTCGTCGTGCAGAACAACGGTCATCTGAACATCTCCTGGACGTCCAGCACGACTAGAACGCGGCCATCGCCGAGTAGCGTAGTTCCCGCCACGCCCCTCATTCCGCCCAGCAAACCTTCCATTGGTTTGAGCATCACTTCCATCCGTTCGCCGAGCCGGTCGACCTCCAGTCCGCCGATCTGTCCAACTGCCGACACCAGCACGACTTTTGCCGCGTGTTGGGCGGTCACGTCACGCACCAGTCCGAGCGTTTCCGAGAGATCGATCAAGGGGATTGTCCGATCGCGAAGTTCGAAAGCTCGACCCGATCCGATCGGGACGATCATCTCGCGACCGACAATTATTGTTTCCAGGACGTTGTCGAGTGGTAGCCCGAAGGCCTGATCGCCCACTTCCACGGTCATAACCCGGGTCATCATTAGGCTGAACGGTAGAATCAAGCTGACGACAGTTCCCATTCCCGGCCGACTTTGGAGGGTGACCGTTCCACCCAGACGTTCCACTGTCGTCCTGACTGAATCCATTCCGACTCCACGGCCGGACAAATCGGTGACTGTTGCTGCGGTAGAAAAGCCCGCAGCGAAAATGAGGTCCATTGCCTCGCCGTCAGTCATCGCGACCAGGGCTTCTTCCGAAGCTACTCCCCGTGCACGGGCGACCGCGCGCACCCGGTCAACGTCGATTCCTGCTCCGTCATCCTCAATTTCGATCCGGACATTCTGCGCGTCGCGGCGACCGCGCAGGACCACCGTTCCCATCGCCGGCTTGCCGGACGACGCGCGCCGCTCCGGATCCTCGATGCCGTGGTCTACGGCATTGCGCAACACGTGCAACAACGGCTCGAACAGCGCATCGACAATGGTAGCATCAGCTTCAGTAGCTTCGCCCTCGGTGATCAACCTGACAGTCTTGCCGACGCCGCCGGCGATTTCCCGTACCAGCCTTGGAAACCGTCGAAAAACCGTACGTAGCGGAAGGACCCGGACACTGAGCACTGCGCCCTGAAGTTCGGTCGCCAATCGATCGAACAGTGCATGCTGATCGCGCAAGGCCGATGCGACCGCCGCGGGATCTTCATTGTCGTGAAGCCGCTTTGCCGCATACCCGACCGCGTTTTTCACGACAAGCAATTCGCCGGTAAGTTTTACGAGTGCGTCGATCCGATCCATGTCTACGCGCAACGCGCGTGGCGCAACGACTTGGACAGGAGCTATAGTTGTCGGATCCTCACGCTTGGTCCCAGCTTCCAGTGCTCGCTCGATGGCGGCAGCCAGGGGCTCGATCTTTCGCTGTGCTTGCGCGGTCGTCATAGCCTTTTCGACGTCTGTGACTGCTCCGTCTCTGCCGAGATACCGCAAAGCATTGGCCGATGTGCGGCCTGCCGATTCGATGCGGCCCAAAAGCCCCTCGGTTCCGCTCTCGCGCAACAGCACGACTTGGGCCTCTATCAGCGACGTTGCCTCCGCAAGGTAGGCTTTGTCGCCCGCAGGGGCTGGGGGCAGCGTCAACTGGCGGATTTCCGTCCGTTCAGCGAAAACACGAAGAGCGTTTTGAATTGGCGCGATGGGCTCCCTGGTCAACGCCAGAATTTCGAGGCTGCAACTGAAAGTATTCATTTTCTCGAGAGAAATCGCGTCGTTTGTCAAAGCCAAATCGACGGTCACGAGTCGGGGCAATGACGCGATGATCGAAAAAGGATCTTCTCCTTTATAGAAGGCCTCCGGATCCGGAACGAACCGTACGGCGGTAAGGCCGCCGAAAAATTGGTTTCCGGCGGCGACGCGAAGCCTGTCCAACCAATCGCCGTTCCCCGGTAGTGCGGCGCTGTTATCCCTCTCGTCAACATCCATCGAACCGACGAGCCGGGCGATCATATCGTCCGCTTGCACGTCCGCCGTCGCAGGAGCTTCGCTGTTTGCCTGCATGGCATCCAGCCACCGCGATGTTAGATCGAGACAAGCGAGACATTCGTCGAGAACATTCGATGCGATTGGCTCTTCGGATGAGCGAAGCGTCGCCAGAACGTCTTCGGCTGCATGCAGTGTTCTCGTCATGGCGGCGAATTCCACGATGCCGGCGGCTCCCTTGAGAGTGTGAAAAGCCCGGAATGCGCCGTCCAATCGTTCTCTATCGCCAGGCGCGTCCTCGAGCGCCATCAAATCGTCGATCGCCTGCGCGACGAGTTCCCTTGATTCAAGGAGAAACTGTTCAACAAACTCGTTCATCGCGGCGCTCCGCAAAAGATGGCCGCATATTCCGCCAGCGTTTCCTGCTTGATCGGTTTCACAAGGTAGTAGTTGGCGCCGGCGCGTCGTGCCGCGGCCATGTCCTGCTTTCCGGCTTCCGTGCTGATCACCAGGATCGGAATGCCCGACACCGGAAGCTCCCTCGATCGCAAGGTATGCAGGAAAGTAATTCCATCCATTTGCGGCATGTTGATATCGACGATTACCAAATTGAACGGCTGCAACAGCACCTTTTCCAAACCCTCCAAGCCGTTCAACGCCTCCTCTACTACGAACCCATGGGCCTCCAGGGCGGTGCGATAGTATGTTCTGACGAGCGCGGCATCGTCGATGACGAGTATCCTTTTCGTGGAAGATTCGCTCACGCGCGCAGCTCCTGGGGTCTCCGGTAAACAATCGCGCCCGAGTATCGGCAGACCTCGAACAGGGGCGAGATGCGGCTCATGGATTCGGTGTGCCCTAGGCAGATGAAGCCGCCCGGTAAAAGGTTATCGTATAGATTTTCTGCTGCAACACGCCGGGATTCGTCGTCGAAATAGATCAGGACGTTTCTGCAGAAGATTACGTCGAACCGGCCCTGTGGCTTGGTTTCCTTCGTCTCGATCAAGTTTACCCGTGAGAAGCGGACCGATTGACGGAGATCATCCAGGATTTGCCACCGCTCGTCGTCGAGCCCATGGAAGTAACGGTCGATCAATTGCGGCGTCAGTCTCATCAGGGCCCGTTTGCCGAAGATGCCCTCCGCCGCAGCTTCAAGTACGCGCGTATCGATGTCTGAACCGACGATCTCGATGTCGTAAGCGTCGACGTCCTTCCAGTTCTCCAGCAACCAGATCGCAATGGAATAGGGCTCTTCCCCCGTCGAGCATGGGACCGACCAGATCCGGATCGTATCGCCGAGCCTTTTCGCCATCACGCGTTCTTTCAGCAGGTCCGCACTTAAACATGCGAGTTGATGGTCTTCGCGGTAAAAGTACGTCTCGTTGACGGTGAAGGCGTTAATGAGGTGTTCGACTTCGTTACGCACTTCGCTGCGCAGATACGCGAAATAGCCCGCAAACGATTGGCTTGATGTGGCAATAATCCGTTCCAAAATTCGACGTTCAACGTAATATCGCTTCGTCTCCGTGAAAACCATACCGGTCCGCCGATAGAGGAAGTCGGCAAGCCTGCGGAATTCATCTTCTGTTATCGGCGGCAGCGCATCGTCCATCTGTCAGCGCGACCCGATGCGATCGAGCGCAATTTTGACAGCAAACGTCAGAAAGGGGTCATCTGGAAATCGGTCCGCACAGCGTGCCAGGATCGGCAAGCTCGCAACACTGCCGGCCTCTGCAAGAACTTCAACAGCCGCGGCACACACGTTGGTATTGTTCTCGCGTTCGATAAGCGCTCCGAGCGTACGGCTTGCCTCGTCGGCTGGAAGCACACGCGCAATTTCGCATGCAAGCAGACGAACATCTGCGTCAGTGTCAGTCAGTAATTGAGGAAGATGCCCGGCGGCCGCCCCCGGCATTGCGCGCAGCGCATCAAGTGCTGCGGTGCGTAGAGGCGCGTCGTCCGAACGTATGTAGCGTAGGGCAACAGCGGCGCTTTCAGATGAACCTATCTTGGCAAGCGCGGTGAAGATGGCCTCGCGGACCCGAGGGACGCGTTCCTTCGACAATGCGTCAGACAGTGTCGGGAGTGCGTCCGGAGCACTTGGGGCGCTCCGCACAGCGGTCCATCGTTCGTCGTCGGAGCCGTCGGCAAGCACATCGGAGAGTTTCCGGTCATCCGGTATGGGCGTCACCGTCGGAGACGATGGTTTCCGTACAAGCGGCATCAACTCACCAATTTCTTCAAATGTGCTGCAATCTTGTGGAGGGGCACAACAAAATCTGCGCCGTTGGCCTTGACCAATTCTCCCGGCATGCCCCAGACGACAGCGGTTTCCTCCGCTTCCGCAATCGTCCTGCCCCCGCCCGTGTGGATCAGCATCATCGCCTCGGCCCCGTCATTTCCCATGCCCGTCATGAGTATGCCGATCAACTGGCTCGGCGCCATATAGTTCAACGCGCTGCGGACCAATCGGTCGGTGCTGGGATGCCACGGGTAGTCAGTCTGGGCGGGCGCCGCCATGGCGACAAGACCCGCTCCCCGCCTCGAGACGACGATATCGGCGTCGCCCCGGCCGATGTAGACACTCCCCGGTTTGAGCGCGATGGGATCCCGTACTTCGTGCACGTCAAGCTGGCTAATTCCGTCCAGGCGGCGTGCCAACGGCCCCGTGAATGTGGCCGGCATGTGCTGGGCAACGACGATGGGCCAGGGAAACGACGCCGGAAGGCCCGTGAGGAGTGCTTCTAACGCAGGCGGACCTCCGGTAGATGTCCCCACCAACACCAAGCCTTCGCCCTTTGACACCTGCTTGGCTTTTCTGACCGGCGTCTCGGGGGTGCCCCGCGCGCCATCGCCAATTCGGAAGCGGACTCTTTCGCGCAGTCGTAGGCTGGTTTTCAACCGGGCGCCGGCGGCGGCCCGCACCTTTTCGATGAGCGGCCGGGCTAGGTCGTCAAACCGCAGCGAGACCGCGCCAGTGGGCTTTGCGACGAAGTCAACCGCGCCAAGCCGTAATGCCTCGAGCGTGGCGTCCGCCCCAGCCGCCGTCATCGACGACACCATGACCACAGGGCAGGGAGTCTCGATCATGATCCTGTCGAGGCAGGCGAGTCCGTCCATTTCCGGCATGTGAACGTCCAGGGTAACGACATCCGGTCGAGAATTTGCGATAGCAGCGAGTGCTTCGCGGCCGTTGCGGGCAAACCGGACTTCGAAATCAGTCTGTGTCGAGAACGCCTGGCCGATCAATTTGCGGACGAGAGCGGAGTCGTCGACCACCAATACTTTAATCACGGCTTGGTCTGCCGGCTCTCTTTGCTACGCGCTTCCTTGTTTAACGAATCCAGAAGACCTCTCTCGGTCCGCGTCAGCAATTCGGACGGGTCCAGCAGCAGAATGATCCGACCTGACTCCTCAAGATTGATCACGGAATGCACGATGCCAAGCGCATCCCCCGTCAGGTCCGGCGATGGCTTTATCTTGTCCGGCGAGCAGCGGAGAACCTCTGATACGCTGTCCACGATCAACCCGGCGCGATGTTGTTCGGTGCGAACCACCACAAGCCGCCGGGTCGTGCTCGCGATGGTGGCCCGCATTTCAAAGCGGCGACGCTGGTCGACGACGGGAAGGACTTCGCCCCGAAGATTGATGACGCCTTCGAGAAATTTCGGTGTCTTCGGAAGACGCGTGATCTCATCCGGCACCCGTGCAACCTCTTCGACCGTTCCGATCGGCAGCGCGAACTCGCTGTCGTCGAGCCGGAATACCAAAAACCGGAGCTCGTTCGCGTCCCTGTCGCCCAGGCTTTCTTCGTCCGCCTTCGCTTTCATGGTTGGGTCGCCTTGCATGAGGTTCTGCATGACGTCCTCGCGGAATAAGCGCTCCGGCGCCAAGATCGAGACGAGCCTCCCAAGGCCCGCGCGATAGATTTCTTTGATCTGCGTTTCTCCACCAGCTCGCGCGGCGAGGATGGGTGGCGCCGGTTCGACGCGGCTAGGGTCGACCGAAAGCACCGCGCGGGTACGATCCGCGACGAATCCGATCAGGACATCGCCGACGATGACGATTAATACTTTCTCTCGCGACAGGATCGCCGACGGCAGTCCGAGGAGCCGGCGAAGCGACAGCAAGGGTAAAAGACCATCCCGATAGGGCATGACGCCGCGTACCGCGTCATCAGTCCCGGGTATGGAAGTCAGGCTCTCGGGCGCGGTGGCAATTTCCCGCACTATTTCGAGCGGAAAGGCATATTCCTGGTCTGCGACCTCAAATGTCACCAGACGCTGACGGACGATTTCGAGCGCAGAGTTTGCTGCAGTTTGCGCGCCGGCTGTATTGGCAAGCGATTGCCGTTTCGGTGCGGTCAGTGCGAATCCCCTCCGCAGCAATTCTGGAATATCAAGTATCTTGGTGACATGCGCGCCGCTGTCGAACACGCCACGGAGATGTTCGCCGGTTTCAGACGCAACATCGGCTTGGGCCGTCCTTACTTTCTCATGTGAAACACGGACCAGGCTTGCGACTTCGTCCACCGCCAATGCAACAGGCGAGGCGCCCTCGAGGACAATAAGACGGGAAGCATGGGTTGTCGCCACGTCCTCGCGTCCAAGAAGGGCTCGGACACTCGCGACCGGAAGGACGGATCCGCGCAGGTTGGCGAGACCCACCAGGCTGCGTGGGGCCTGCGGGACGCGCGCCAGCGGCGGCATCCGAGCGACTTCCGACACGGATGCGGCGGGCAGGGCATAGAAGCGCCCCTCGCTTTTGAACGTCAGAAAGCGCTCGTCAGCCAATTCGGTCGTTTTGGCGATGTCAGCCATTCTGCTTCTTCAGTTCGTCTGAAAGGGACGCAATTTCTTCAACTGCGGCGGCAAGGTCGTCTGCACCTCGGGCCTGCTCGGCGGAGGCTGTTGCGGCCTGGCGCGAGGCGGCGCTGGCTTCTTCCGCAGCGGCAGCTATCTGCCGCGCGGCAGTGGCAGTCTCTCCGGCAGCGGCAAGTATTGCGTCAGCGCTATGCTGGACGGCCTTGTTGGTGTTTTCGAGTGCGACAAACTCGCCGGTGATCTCTTCGAGTGTCTTGATTACGACCCGGTTATTTTGAACCTCGATCTCGCCCGCTGAGATGATTTGTTCGAGATCGCGGCGCAACAGTGCGATCTGATCGAGGATGCCGCGTACCGTATCCTTGATACGCTCGACGCTCTCTGCGGCTTCGCGGGCGAGGGAGCGGATATCATTTGACACCAGCGCGAAACCGCGGCCGGTTTCGCCGGCACGCGCCGCCTCCACGGCACCGCTCACCGCAAGCATATTGGTCTGAATATTTACAAGAGTGATGGCGTCGACAATTTTTTCAATCTTGCGACCGATGCTTTCAAGAGAGACGATAGTTTCGAGGCTCGCTCGGGTTGTTTCGAGGGCCTCGCCGACACCTTTGATCAGCCCTTCGACGGCCTTGCGACCGTCAGCGAGCGACTTTGCCAAGGTCGAGATACGGTCAGTCGCCAAACGCCCTTTGTCTTGTGCGACGCGTGCGCTTTTTTCGATTTGGGCAAGTGCGGCCGAGGTTTGTTGTGCTGCCGCTGCCTGCTGTTGCGATCCGCGATTTATTTGTTCGACCGCAGTCGATATCTGGTTGGCGGCGCTGGAAAGTTCCTGAATGGTCGCGGATAACTCCTCCGCCGTGCTGGCGATCTGCTCCGCCGCAGTATTGCTGGAGGTCCCCGCGCGAAGATCTTCCGAGAGTAATGCCAAGGACTGGGCCGCCGCCTGACCCTGATCCAGTGATTGGGCTTGTTGACGCACGGCCGACTGTGCCTCGCTTGCTGCGGAAGCTTGTTCCTCCGCGGCCCCTGCCACGAGTTCCGCGCCTTTCTGCGCCTCCTGGATGGCGCGCTCGGCTTCGATCGCTGCCGTAAGCGTCTCCTGGCTTCCGGTCGCGAGTTCGACCATGTTCTGTCGCAGGCCACTCAGTGTTTCGATGACAGCACGTGCTGCCTTGGCTTGTTCGACCGCGGTCTCGGCAGCCGTTTTCACCGTCACCGCCGCTTCCCGAACGTTGCTCTGGATCTCCTCCGCAAGTCCCTGCACTTGAACTGCGCTTTTGTCCGAAACGTCAGCCAGAGCCCTCACTTCTTCGGCGACGACGGCAAAACCGCGTCCATGATCACCAGCCCGTGCGGCTTCGATGGCAGCGTTAAGCGCGAGCAAGTTCGTTTGATCGGAAATCCGGCTTACCGCGCCGGTGATTTCGCTCACATCTTTCGCCCTGCGTTCAAGTTCGCTGATAATGGCTCCGGAAGCGACCTGCCGTTCAGAGTTTCGCTCGATCGACTGAATTGACGCACCAATCTGCGCGGCGGTCTCCGCAAGTAGAATCTGGGCAGATTCAGTTCTGCGTCGTGAATTGTCGGCCTCTCCGCGGGCATTCGTCAGGTTCCCAGTCATCTGCTTGATCGCCGTCAACTGTTCCTGCGATGCACCTGCGGCCTCGTCTGCACCCGCGGCGATCTGCTCCATGGAGCGTCGGAGCTCTTCCGCTGCGGCGGAGGCCTGTGCCAATCCGCTCGCTAATTCTTCCGTGGCCGCCGCAACCCTTTCGGACACTTTGTCCTTGCCCAACGTTTTCCCGGGTCTGGGTTCGCGGGGCGCCGGCGGATGCGCGACCTCGACCGATCGGCCGGCCTCAGCCAAACGCCGGCTTTTCGCTGCCGAACCTGCAATTTTTGACGTTTTCACTAGGGTCATTTGGATCTCGACAGAATGGGCCGGTTTGGTCCTAGGTTCGGGACCATAAGCTATATTTGGTCCGGATCGGATATCACCGATGATCGGGCCCGCTGTCCAGCACTGAACCGATCTGCGGACCTTTGAATGTCTGAAGTGTGAGCATGTCGAGAGAAGGCTGGTCGAAGACCCGATGAATTCAGCCAAGCCGGGATGGCAGAACAGCAGGCTTAAAGCGCCGGAATAATCTGAACCTTTTGGGCCACCATCCGTCTTCTCTATAGGAGGATGCCGTTTGGTTCAGAAAAACGAGCGTGTTGAGTGCGAAATGAAGATCATCAAGTACCGCACACTGGCGCGGCAAGCGCCCGACATTGAGACCACGCAACGCATAAACGAATTGATTGCCGAACTGGAACGGAAGATCGATGAGTAAGGCCGCTTCAGGTGGCAGGCGAAGCCCGCGTCTTGTGCCGTAGCGCCGTGACAAACGGCGCGAGCCGGCGATTCAGATCGGCTTGCCAGTCCACGTCCATAGATCGGCCCCCCAATAAGCCGACCTCTCATGAATCACGCGAATCCTCTCTTGGGAATCCCAAAAACTCGCCGCCGCTAAAAATTAAGTAGTGCTAATTGCGGGAATCAATTTCCCGATCCAAAGCACGAAGATACGACAGTCCTTCCACCGTCAAGCGATGATGGTCCTTTTCGCCCTCAATGTACCTTTTCATTAGATGCGTAGAAAGCCGCTCGCGGGCACCCTTTGTCTCGGCACGGTTTGCAAGAGTGGTATAGATGCGCAGCGCGCGATCGACGGGCAAGGTATTCATGGCGTGTCTCAGAACGGGTTGAGCCTTTGAATAGGTAAGGCTCGGTGTCCCGGATCGTTCCGCAAAATACGCTCCTGGGGGAGTCGCAATTGTAGGCGAAGTGCAGCAGCGTCGGCGCCAAGCGCAGCCGGCAGCGGCTTGCGTCTAATGCGAGGCGGCTGAAGCATAATAGGGAGGGCCGCGGGCTCAGGTCCGTGCTTTACGAGCCCGCCGGTTCAACCCGGCGGCCTTTTCTTTGCCTTTGCTGGCCGCGAGCTTTTGACCTTGCTCCTCAAGCCGATGCCCTTTGGGGGCGGCCGATGCAGCCGGCGGGAAAAATCTCGCTGCCCATCGCCGCTCGAAATTTCTTTCAAGGTCAAGTGGAATCCTACTCATAACCAAAGCTCCGGGTTCGTGGTCGCCCCGGTCTCAATGATATCAACGCGAGGGTTCCATTAAAGGTCCAACCGATGGTGTCGCCACTGGCGAGCCGTGCAGCCTTACTTCGCTCTAGAGAGCGCGCTCAAAGCTTTGTCGATCGCACTTATGGCATTGAAAATCGCGTTGGCCTTTGAGAACGACACGCCTATTTTAGTGCGCCCCTCGTCCAGTTCCAAAGTCCATATCCACCCCGTTGGATTAGCCATCTGCACGATCTGAAATTGGATACCCTTGTGTTCCATGGTGGAAACAACTGGCATGCTAACCAAAGGTTGCCGGGCGACGCGCACGCGGTGACCGAGACCGTCACGCCCATGCTCAGGAAGCTATCGCTCGGGCCAAAGAAACGGGGGCGTCGAACAAAAGACCCCACCTGTTTGGATCGGCCGATTTACCGATCGGGAAGATCGGCTCTTCTCTGGAGGGCTGGTCGCCTCCAAATGTCCCGCTCGGGAAATCCGCCGGTAGCGGGCGCTCCGCGCTGATGATTCATAGAACCGAGATCGCGATCACCAGGGCAATCGTTAGTGCAGCAATACCGCCGATGGTCAGCGCGAGGAATGGGTCTTCTATCATCGGTGCCAATGCGGCGAAGCAGCACTCGTTCCCAGGAAATCAAATGCGGCGAGCACGACGCGCTGAAGACGGGATTCAGCCGGCGTCATCACCAAAGCATCCAGAAGATCACGAGCAGATTGACCATAGCCCAAACTACCACTGCCTTTACGACAAGGCCCGACAACACCGCCTTGCTCCTCTGGTTGAAGTTATCTCGGAGGATGTGGTGTCAAGCGCCTCGGAGGACCACTTAATTCGCGGTAAGGCAGGCGCGTTTGCGTATCATGGCTTGTGAGGGCTTCGCCCTCACGGATTTCGAACCTATACTCTGGTTTGCGTGCGTCACGCCTTCGGATCCAGTCGGGCACGAAGCTGTCTGGCATCTCGGGCAGATGATCCTCGTCAGCGTGATTGCAGACCGGGCAGGGCATGCGGGGCGCTCCGCACCCACACTCCCTCGGTAAGCGCCACGGCCGATCAGAATGAGCCTCGCAGACCCATCGGCTGTTGTCGCATCGGGCACAGAACTTCACGTTGGCTGTCTCTCTGGTCGCCGCTCGGCGCCTGCTCGATCCATTCGGCAGCCATTCGTCCATGAGAGATTATTCGGGCGCCTTAAGCTCGCTGTTCTGCCAACCCGCCTTGTCCGAGTTCATCGGGTCTTCGACCAGCTTTTTCTCGACATAGTCACACTTCGGACATTCGAAAATTCGCAGGTCTGAATGGGCGACGGGACCAGGCGCGATCCGAGCCAGCATCATGCGGCCCTGACACTTCGGGCAGCGTGGCCGTTCGATAGGAAGCAGTGATGGTTCAGGCTGACGAAAGACTTCAGACATGGGATGCCCCCTGTATGTGATCAGGCGGGAGCATGTAGCTCTCAGTCACCGATGGTTGCCAAAGACGGACGGTGATGAGCGATTCTAGCACGTCGACTAGAATTGCCGCATCAAATAGTTCCAACGTAGAATTGACCTCGCACGACCTACAGGTGAGCATGTCGGGCATGCGCGTCGCGCCGATGTCTAACTATTGCTTGCTCATGACATTCCGCCTCGACCCTCACAACGATCCCAACGAAGCGTACGAAGTCATCCAGACGCAGGCCTGGTTACGCGGCCCGCCAACGAATTGGTGGACGGTGCTGGCCAACGGCATCCCGGTCAAGCATTACCCGCCGCGCCGAAAGGCTCTGGCCATCCAGTACGCCACAGACCCGGCGTACCGTGCGCTCCTGGTCATGTATGACCAAGCTTTGGGAGCGCGCCGCCGGCCGCGGGTAGCGAGCGCTCCGCGCTGACAGAAGATCCGTTGAGATGGCCCCGTGGTCCGTTTGCGGATCATGACCGGCGAGCTTTACGATGCTGCTGATCTAATTCACATTTTTTTGTGCGGTCCAAACTTTCCACATTCATTTGCCAACCTGGTGCAGCGCGCGTGTGGAACTCGTGCGCCGTGAAATTCAAGGAAGGCACACATG
>Ga0210396_10004997_pt1 | contig 12896 bp, 5 predicted proteins | sample IncBWH17OmetaG_FD_155466 | JGI IMG/M metagenome (GOLD analysis project Ga0210396, IMG submission 155466) | Forest soil microbial communities from Barre Woods Harvard Forest LTER site, Petersham, Massachusetts, United States - Inc-BW-H-17-O ...
ATACCAGGGCAATGTGGTTGACCTATGGGAGAAATTAGCCAAAGAGAATTTCAAGATTGAACTGGGTTCTGATCAAACCTCTTTACATAACCCTTTTGCAGGAGGTTATTATCCGGTTGGTTTATCGCTTGAAGAATCTAACAAGCTAATGGTAACCGACCCGACTGCCTTTAAAGTGAAATTATATGATTCACTCAAGAGGCATGTAAATGCCATTCGTAAGTTGACCGATAAAGGCATGTACTTCTTTGACTATGGCAATGCATTCTTACTGGAAGCAGGGCGCGCAGGTGCCGATATTTTCAAGAAAGACGGCAATTTCATTTACCCTTCGTATGTAGAAGATATTATGGGCCCAATGTGTTTCGATTATGGCTTCGGACCATTCCGTTGGGTATGCACATCGTGCAATTCCAAAGACCTTGCCATAACGGATGCAATAGCAGCCAAAACGTTAGAAAGACTTTATAAAAAAGCTCCTGCTGAAATAAAACAACAGCTTACCGATAACATTCACTGGATAAAAGAAGCGCAGAAGAATAAACTGGTTGTTGGTTCGCAGGCACGCATATTATATGCTGATGCGGAAGGACGTACTGAAATTGCTTTGGCATTTAACAAAGCCATTAAAGCAGGAAAAATTTCAGCACCTGTTGTACTGGGCCGCGACCACCACGATGTATCGGGTACCGATTCGCCTTACCGTGAAACAGCTAATATATATGATGGCTCACGCTTTACTGCTGACATGGCCGTTCAAAATGTAATAGGTGATTCCTTTCGTGGAGCTACATGGGTATCGTTGCATAATGGTGGTGGAGTTGGATGGGGCGAGGTAATAAATGGCGGCTTTGGCATGGTGCTCGATGGCAGCGCCGATGCTGAACGTAACCTGAAATCGATGTTATTTTGGGATGTGAACAACGGCATAGCACGCAGAGCATGGGCACGTAATGATGGCGCTATATTTGCTATAAAACGCGCTGAAAAACAGGCAAAGAAGTTGCAGGTTACTTTGCCAAATTTGGTTGATAATAAAACAATAGAGAGTTTATTTTAACGAAACTATTTGGGTGTCTCAAATATCACATCCATATCGTCAATATAGACAACTCCTTTAGAATTTGTCACTACAATATCCACCTCATCTGTTGGGTCTTTAAATGCCGGTAATTGCACAAGGTCATACGCTTCCGTCCACGTGTTTGGATGAAAAACAAAGCCCTTAAGATTCTTTGGGTGCCATAAATAAGCGTCACCTTTTTGTGGTTTTACACATACTAACAATATAGCTTTGTTATCCATATCGGGCATATATGCCCATAGCTTTACCAATACAAAAAGTGTTTTGTTCTGGGGAAGGTCCGAAGCTTTCAAAGCAAGTTGCGGGCAAACCTGTCGGTCATCACTTGCAAAAGCAGAGTGAGTACCATTATGAGCAAATTTAGTGGTAATATTCTCATCATGCCCCCAGGTATTATGCTCAAAATCGTTTACATAATGGTAATTATTCAGCGTGTTAAATCCCGTTGTATCAGGCCGGTCGAGCATTCCCTGGTATTCCACATCATATTTAAGAAAAATGCTCCAGTATTTATCCTTATCCATTCCGGCACACGGCATTATCCAATGTGTATACTGAAACATTTGAAAAAAATTAAGGCTGATGCATAAAATTCCAATAACTATAATTGAGGTCTTTGTCCATATTGAAGTCAGTGAGTTGAGAAAGATTCCCAGTAAGAACGCAAAGAAGGCATAGAAATCAATAAAGGCGCGTAAGCCAAAATCACCTTCGTAGGCCCAGGTACCCCAACTCGAGAAGACCAGTATCACCAATAAGGTAAATAATAATGCAACCATAAACAGAAAACGATTCTGTTTGTATAATGCAATTAAGCCAGCCAGAACTGCAATAAGCATAAGTGGTGTATAAACAAACCAACCTTTCCTATAGCTGAATAATATATCTATAAAATGAGAATGCAGGAAGTCAAATCCCTCACCCGGGTAACTCCAGAAAAAGAAATGACCCGAAGTTAATTTCCACATGATAAATTGGATAGAAAGTATAGCGGTAACAATAAGTAACAGCCCAATTATTTCTTTACTACTAAATAGTTTTTTTAAGAACGTAAGAGTATTCTTTATACTTCCTGCAAAGAATACAATGAGTGCTGCGCCAAGTATATTGGTCGGTCGTATCAACACCAAGATGCTCATAGCTACTGCCATCCATACCAGGCTCTTAAACCTGAAATCATCTACCGAACGCTTGGTATAGAACAGAAAAACAGCTCCCATACTAAAAGAATACAAGTGGCTCATAGAAGGTTCTATAGTGGCATAGTAAATAAGGTTAGTACCCAACACAAGCAATATAAGCGTAAGGCTTATGATGAACTCTGACATATTATACTCCTTCAGTAACTTGCGAATGAATATGAGCCCAAGCCCCAAATAAAACAGCGCCCCTATACCCACAGATGCCTCGAAAAGAAATTCATAGCCTCCTGTTCCGGTGCCCATTAAATAACTTAATGCATACGCTATTAAAAAGAATGGGGCGAGCAATATTGCAACACCTATAAAACACTTATTTATAAGCCTGTTTTCGTTATACTGAAAAGGGCCGCCCGCATCGACACAGAACTTTCTCTCTTCTGTTATTGCCTTATTAAAATCGAGGCTATGGTAAATAAAAATGCAGGGTAAATACCCATAGTAACCATACCCATCAGATCCAATGGCCATTTTCCAGTCATCGCCTTTCCAACGGTTCTGAACGGTATAGTTCAGGCCGAAAGCCACTATAAGAAAGATCACTACCAGAGAGTATTTCTTCATGCAGGTATAAAAATAAGTCTTTTACAGCTACATCCTAAATATTAGTGAAAGTCGATTTTATTTAATATTATCTTTGAACACAGATTTGACTGATATGGAAATTTCGAAAATATATGAGCCCACTTTAGCAGAAGAGAAGTGGTACAAGCATTGGATGGAGAAAGGATTCTTCCATTCGGAACCTGATGACAGGGAGCCTTACACTATTGTAATACCTCCACCCAACGTAACAGGGGTTTTGCACATGGGCCATGTATTGAACAATACCATACAGGATGTATTAGTGCGCCGTGCCAGAATGAAAGGCAAAAATACCTGCTGGGTACCGGGTACCGACCATGCATCTATAGCTACCGAAGCAAAAGTAGTAGCACTATTAAGGGAACAGGGCATTTCGAAACATGACCTTAGCCGTGAAGAATTTTTGAAACATGCCTGGGCCTGGAAAGAAAAATATGGAGGAATAATAATTGACCAGATAAAGCACTTAGGTTGTTCATGCGATTGGGACCGCCTGCGCTTTACCATGGAAGATGACCTGAGCGATGCAGTTATTCATGTGTTTGCTGACCTTTATAAGAAAGGATATATCTATCGCGGCGTGCGGATGATACACTGGGACCCTAAAGGATTAACAGCAGTATCTGATGAAGAAGTGATCTATAAAGAGCTTGATTCAAAGCTATACTATGTAAAGTATAAAATTGAAGGCAGCGTTGATGAATGGATAACTATTGCAACTACACGGCCTGAAACTATTTTGGGCGACACTGCTGTTTGCGTTCACCCGGATGATAAGCGCTATGCCCACCTGAAGGGTAAGAAGGTTATTATACCTATGGTGAACCGTGCCGTACCTGTTATTTTTGATGAGTACGTAACTATGGAGTTTGGAACAGGTGCTTTGAAAGTAACACCTGCCCACGATATTAATGACTACAACCTCGGCATTAAACATAACCTGCAGGTTATAGATATTCTGAACCCTAATGGCTCCATGAGTAAGGAAGCCGGTTTTTATATTGGTGAGGACCGCTTTAAAGTACGTGAGAAGATTGCAGTTGACCTTGAAAAACTTGGGCAAATAGTTAAGATTGAGAACATAAAGAACAAACTAGGTTACTCAGAGCGTACCAATGCAGTAATAGAGCCAAAGCTTTCGTTGCAATGGTTTTTGAAAATGGATAAGGTATCGAAACCAGCTTTGGAAAGTGTAATAAATGGCACTGTAAAACTGATACCGGATAAGTTCATTAACACTTATCGCCATTGGATGGAAAATGTACACGACTGGTGTATATCGCGCCAGTTATGGTGGGGACAGCGTATACCTGCATACTATTGTATTGATAATAAAACTGCAAAATGTAAAGAGCCCATCGTATCGGAAAAAGCACCTGCAGAGTGCCCACACTGCAAAAGCAAAAACCTGAGACAGGATGAAGATGTACTCGACACATGGTTCTCATCGTGGCTATGGCCAATAAGTGTATTTGACGGATTTAAAGAACCAGGCAATAAGGATATTAACTACTACTACCCTACCAACGATTTAGTTACGGCGCCCGAAATATTATTCTTCTGGGTTGCACGTATGATAATTGCCGGTTATGAGTACATGGGCAAAGAACCGTTCAAGAATGTTTACCTCACCGGTATAGTGCGTGATAAGCAGGGCCGCAAGATGAGCAAATCATTGGGCAACTCACCTGACCCGCTTGATCTGATAAAGCAGTATGGTGCAGACGGAGTGCGTGTAGGAATACTTTTGTGTTCACCTGCCGGAAACGATCTTCCATTTGATGAATCGCTTTGCGAACAAGGTAGAAACTTTGCCAACAAATTGTGGAACGCATTCAGACTTATTCAATCGTGGGAGCCTGTTGATGCCGAACCCGGAGATGTAAGCATTTATACCAACTGGTTTGAAAATAAACTGAACGAGCAAGTTGAATTAATAGAAAAGGATTTTGCTTCATACCGTTTATCAGAAGCATTAATGTCGGCTTATAAACTCACCTACGATGATTTCTGCGGGTTTTATCTTGAACTGATAAAGAGCCTTTGTGGTAAAAATCCTCCGCAGAAAGTTTATGATGCAACTATTGGTTATTTAGAATCGTTGCTTAAAATATTGCACCCCTTCATGCCATTTATTACCGAAGAAATATGGCATCAAACCAAAGAACGAAGTGAGAAAGATTGCATTATTGTTGCACCATTCCCGGTTGCAAAAAAATATGACAGTAAATTACTTGCTGATTTTGAATTGCAAAAGGAATACTTAAAACAGATGCGCAGTTTAAGGCAACAATACAATATCTCTCCTAAAATACATATAGAAGGTATTTCACCTGCTATTGCCGCAACAGGTTTAACACAAGGCGTTTTACAAATGTCAGGTAGTTCATTCACTGCCAAGACTTCTGTTTCAAGTGGCCCAACATTAAGTTTTCTGTTAAAGGATAAAGAATTTATTTTCCTGCCACCTGAAGGGGTAAACATCAATAAGGCTGAAAAGAAAGAAGATCTGCTGAAGGAATTGGAATATCACCAGGGGTTTTTAAAATCGGTTGCAGCTAAATTAGGTAACCAAAAGTTTATTGCTAATGCCAAGCCTGAGATAGTTCAAAATGAAATGAACAAGAAAGCCGATGCTGAAGCTAAAATTGCCGCTATTGAAAAACAATTGGCAAGCCTTAATTAATTAAGCGGCTTAGTATCATCTTCTTTTTTACCACTATTCTTTATACGGGCCTTTATCTTGTCTATAAGTTCACCTATTGAGTTAAAACTTTCGCGATAAGATATACCGGCACCTTGTGTGTATGGTGCATTTTGTATGTTGACAATGGTATTATCGTTGGCCTTATTAAAGGCTTTGAACCTGAGCTTACCATCTTTACTCACCAAATATTCAACTGTAACTTCACCTACTACGTTGTTTGTATTTTCAGTCTGTTGCCCCGATGATGTAGTACCTATTTGTGCCATATCGGTATTAACCAGCACCCTGCCACCCAATAACTCTGTAGATAAAAGCAGCTGTACCTCCTGCGGAGTAAGTGTTGTTGCCTGGTTTATGTTCACGCCCACGTTTACCTTATTACTTATACTATTCAGCAAATTGGTAAGCTGGCTCGACAAAATAGCCATTCCGGCCGTACCCGGTATAATGGCAGTTGGCGCCAATGCGTTTCCAGTCCCCTCCTGAACCGGTAAAAAACTTTTAATGATGAGCAATGCAAATACCTGCCTATTCATTTCATCAGGGTTAGCAAGATAACTTGCAACAGTCTGGCGCGTTTCCTGGTCAACGGTGGGCAGGTCAATATCAAATTTAATATCAGGAGAAGTAAGTTTCCCGCTAAGATTCAAATCACAGTTAACGGGAACAATTTTTGAGTAGGTATGCGTAGTATCAAATGGGAATAGCGGCGAAAGCGATGTACGCAATGTATGAGAAGTATTAATATTTATATCGGCATTATAAGGGTCGCCACTCCATTGTATAGTTCCACCGGGTTGAAGATTAAAATCTTCATTAATGACGTTTTGGAGTACAAAGCGGTAACTTCCATCAGTAACCATATAATTTCCTCGAATAGAAAAATCACCCATATTATTCATTCCTACTTCAATATTCCCGTTACCCTTGCTTGTAAGTATATCGCCAACCTTTGAAGCAAATATTACTTTGGTAATGGCATCAGGTGTTACGTGCACATTAAAGTCTAATTGTAAGCCACTCAGGTTGACTTTATACCCTTGTTTCTTTTTTGCTTTAGGGTCTTTCCTGTTCACTAAGTGAATAAAATCACTTTCCCCAACTTCAGAAGCATTTGACAGTGGAATATTAAACACCGTTCTCTTTTGTGTAGTTATGTTGGCATCAATATGTATCCTGTCTATGTACCCATAAATATTCACTTTACCCGAAACATAACCCTGTCCGAAATAACTGCTGTTATTATCCTCCAGCTTATTCAGGCAGTAAAAGTCATTAGTAGTTACAGCAAAATCCATACGGAAGTTGTGAAAGTGGTTATGAAACAGGTTGCCACTTACGGTTGCTGTATCGCCCTTGTCATCAAATAGCTGCGATGGATTGATCCGGAAAGTATCAGGTGCAATAGTAATATCAATATCAGGTGAATGATAATAGGCATTCAGATAATCCACTTTTATTCTATTAATACTGGCTATAAGGTTTCCTCTAAAGACAGGCTTATTTAAATTGCCTCCCATGTGAATATTTCCGGTAAGCACTCCATCCATATCAGAACAATATCCTTTCGCATACGAGCTGAATGTCTTCAAATAAAAACCATGTAAAGCAGCATCAATGCTTACATTTTCAGAATCCTTTGAGGGATAATAATTACCAAAGAAGGACAATGACTTGTTATCCTTCAGCGTTATCTGTCCATTAGTAGCGATAGATTGAGTACTGTTATCCCAATAGCTGTTAATTATTCCATCACCCAGGTATTCCTTATTAAAGTATACATTATTGAAATTAAGAGAACTTATAAAAAGAAAGTGATTACCTGCAAGCGAAATGGAGGCCTCACCATCAACAGTTCCTTTTACAGATGGTTCTGATATCAACAAATTCTCGAGGTTGAATTTATGGAAGTCAATGACCATCTTATCTGATTTTTTACTCGACAACTTACCCATTATAGATATATACTGCTGGTTGTGATAGAACATTACATCCTCTGCTTTTGTGCCACTTGTATCTATAGTTACTAAATTCTGAGTATTCAGTTTCCAGGCAGAATCAGATACCTCTATTACCGGGTTAAGTAATTTGAATATAGTTTGGGCACCCTTGGTAAATGCAATATAACCCGGAATGTTGGCGTGGTTGCTGCTATCGTTATCCCAGTTTATACTATAATGGACAGTATCATTATTAATGTTACTGTGAATGTAAAAACCAACTGCATATAAGCTATCGCTCACATTCAGTGTATCGCAATTAGCTTTTACACTCAGGTTTTTATTAAACCCAGTGGCACTTATTATCAGGTTTTTCGCTTTTCTGTCATTCAATTCCACCAACGGCGACTGGCATGACATAAAGAAATCGTCACTCTTTTCTTTATAATATCCTTTCACAACTGTTCCCTGTGCAATTTTAAGTGTTGGAATAAAGAGATCGGTTAAGCCCGTATTTTCTTTAAAGCGAATGTTAAATGAATAATCATGATAGTCGTTCCCTTTCTTCGCATGCATCTCTTGAGAAAACCTATCAGGGAGATAATTAGACAGTAAGCCTTCGAAACATTTTAAACTATTCAGAGGAGAATAATGTCCGTTAATGTCTGCATCCATATAATCAGATGTCATGTTTACTGTACGGTAATCATCTTTTAACCCCGATACCACTTTAAGATAGTTAACATGGTATGATTGCCTATGCACGTTATAACGAATGCTGTCTATATCGGCAGTCCCAACTATATCATCAAGTGTATTTCCTTCAGCATCAATATTTATACGGCTTGAAAATATAGCAGGTGATGTAGTATCACTTACTATGCGCATTGCCATAAGGTCGGCCTTGTATATTCTCGAATCGAATTTATAATGATGTATCTGTGATATAAAATCAATTTCGCCGTTAAAGTCCATGTGCAAATTCGAATCCTTTATTTCAGCTGTTCCCGAAAAGAAGCCTTTACGTAATTCACCGTTAAGCGTGGTGTTTTTATAAGTGTATTTATTATAATACAAACTCTTCATACTTCCAATGATCTTTGCATCAGCATTGTCTTTTCTTAATCCCTTACCTTCAATAGTTACCAAAGATGTTATGGTTCCCATATTCTTAATATTCATAAACATGCCTATATTAAATCCTTCAGTTTGCAGTGTGCCTTTATAATACGTGGTATGTTGTACACTATCCTGCCTTAAGTGCAGCCCGCCAACAACTGTTCCTATATCGGTAGTAAGCACTCCGTCAGCAGTAAAATCAGATATTAATCCATCAAAATTTCCACTCAGGTGAAATGTTTTGAGATAGTCAATATTCCCTGGTAACTTAATATTCCCTTCTACGTCAAAAGGCGGCTTCGGCAACGATTCTATTTCTTTTTTAGATGTTACCAGGCTGGCTACATTTACTTTTATTACCGTTTTATTTATATCGGGTAAGCCGTTCATATCAGCCTCTCCTTCAAAGGTTGAGAACTTACCCCAACTTATACTCATGTTCTTTCCGTGCAAATGGCTCACAGTACCTGTATATAGCCCTGAGATCTCAAAACAATTATGCACAGCCCTCAGGCCGGGAACAAAATACCCCACATCTTGAAAACAAATAGTGCTCTTTTTAAAAGCTGCCTGCATATGCACATTGGTTACAAAATCATCAAAGTCTCTGAATTTGTTGAATTTAAAAATGAGATCAGTTGACAGGTTTGTTTGAGGAGTTACAATATGCAGAGCATTAAGCGTCATGCCATGCGAACTGAGTTTAACATAACAAAACATGTTATTCAATACGAAGCCTGACTTTTCATATGCCGACATACTTTCAATAGTTGCCCTGAGGGTATCTTCTTCAAATTTTATATCGCTTATCTTGCTATTGATATTATGCACTCTCAGGAATGCATAATTCATACCCTGCACAGTTTCTGTATCATTCTGGTTCTGCAACCTGAAATCGACATTATCAAGTGAAAGACCATCAGAAGAAATATCCCACTTGCCATTAGTTCTTGTTGCAGTATCTTTTGACGTGAAGGTATTAATTATAAACTGCAGGTTAAGTTCGTGGGTGTTTTTATAAGTAACCAGGTGGAGTTTGGTCTGGTCTATTTCAATATTACTTAATACAAGTATGTGCTTGGTAAAATCAATGGACCCTATATCAAATTTCAAAGCTCCTGCATAAAGTAAGGTATCCGCATGTTGATCTTGCACATAAACATCCTTCAGCACAAGTTTTTTCATTAACTCAAAATCAACCCTGCCCACGGTTACTTTAGTGTGCCATTTTTTCGAGTAATAGCCTGCCACTCTTTGACATAACCATGTTTGTACCGCGGGAAAATTGATGACAAGATTTACAAGGACGAGTAGAATAACTACCGTTGAAAGTATATAAACCAATATTTTCTTTACCTTTTTAATACTTTTGAATATTGGATAACATACAAAAATAGGAATAATGAATGAGGGTATCATGAAGATTTTGGGCATTGAATCATCGTGTGATGATACTGCGGCGGCGGTTATCAGTAATAAGCTCCTGTTATCAAATATAGTAGCCGGCCAGCAGGTTCATAAAGATTACGGAGGAGTAGTTCCCGAACTTGCCTCACGTGCTCACCAGCAAAACATTGTTCCGGTAGTTGATGCGGCTTTGAAAAAGGCAGGCATTAAGAAAGAAGACCTTGATGCCATTGCTTTTACACGTGGTCCGGGACTGATGGGTTCCTTGCTTGTCGGTGCTTCTTTTGCCAAAGCTATGAGCCTTGCACTCAACATTCCGCTTATTGAAGTCAATCATTTACAAGCACATATACTAGCCCATTTTATACATTCTCCGGGCGAAGATTACCGTTGTCCTTCGTTTCCGTTTTTATGCCTCACGGTATCAGGTGGACATACACAGATAGTATTGGTAAATGATCACCTTTCTATGGAAATTATTGGGCAAACCCATGATGATGCAGCCGGAGAAGCATTTGATAAAGCTGCAAAAATTCTGGGATTGCCATATCCGGGCGGACCATTGATAGATAAATATGCTAAACGCGGCGTTCCAACCACTTTTAAGTTCCCTACCCCAAATGCCCCTAACCTCGATTTTAGTTTCAGTGGTATAAAGACATCCTTTCTTTATTTGGTAAGAGATGAAACCATTAAGGACCCTGATTTTGTACGCAAAAGACAAAACGATCTTTGTGCCTCTTTTCAGAAGAGCATAGTGACCATACTTATCGATAAACTTAAACTGGCATCAGAACAAACAGGCATAAAAGAAATTGCCATTGCAGGCGGTGTGTCGGCAAACACAGGTTTACGCAGTGCACTAGAAGATTGCGGTAAAAAATTGGGGTGGAACATATTTATTCCGAAGTTCGAATACTGCACCGATAATGCTGCTATGATTGCTATTACCGGTTATTATAAATACCTGGCTAAAGATTTTGCAGCAACCGACGTAACACCGGTTGCCAAATATCCGTTCTAGTCTTCGAGCTCTTTAAAACCTGTAAATACAATACCGGCAAGCAGGCACAATACAAAACCACAAATACCGGTAAGCCTTAATCCCTGGTCGTGGCCGGGGTCTTTACCATAAATAGTTAAAGCTGCAAACAATGCAATGCCAAAGGTTTGTCCCATTTTAGCAGCAAAATAATTCACTGCAAAATAGGTGCCTTCTTTACTGTCTCCTGTTTCAGCAACATCCTTAGCTGCAATACCTGCAAGTATAGCGTTCGGTAAAATGCCTAATGCAGCAGCAGGAAATGCCGCCATAGCCAACAAAACAAAAAGCTGCATGCGTGGTTCAAGCGGTAACCTGCCTAATAGGGTAATACCTGTAAATGCAATTGCCAGCAAAAAGAATGAGAATATCATCAATTTCTTTTCGCCTGTTCGTTTTACCAGAATATTTACAACCGGGTAAAATAATAATGAAAGTACAACCATAAAACCCATGAACTTAGAACCGTATGATTCAGGCAACCCTGCCAGCACTGTCACGTCATACAAAAGGCCATTGGTAATAAGGTTGAGTGACATGAAATAGGAGAAACAAGCAATAAGGAAGTATATGAAATTCTTATTCTTCAAGCTTTCTTTAAGTGCTTGGTTCAACGGAATAGTTGAAGGGGCAGAGTGACAATATTTCTTCTCATCAATAGCAAAAACTGGCACCAGCATTAATATCCCGGCAATGATGCACAATATTATTACGGAATATTGAACTGCTACCGCTCTCGAATCTAACTGAATCATTTTTTGCAACATATCGGCGATATTGTTGGTGAAAGATGATATTACAATACCTATTACAAACCCTGCTTGTTGAAATGATGAGAGCCTGATCTTCTGTTCCGTTGTTGTAGCTAGTTCAGGTAAAAGTGCATTATAGGGTATTATATAGGTAGTGGTCGCCACAAAAAACAAAGCCAGGATTACAGTGAGCCAAATAGCATTTGAGCTTGAGGCGGTATGCTGTGGAGGATAGAATATAAGAATGCAAAAAATTACCGAAGGCACTATACTATATAACATATAAGGTATGCGCCGGCCTCTTTTGCTTTTTGTAGTATCGCTCTTCCTTCCTATAAAAGGGTCGTAAAAGGCATCTAACAACCTGCCGCTGGCGGTAACCAATGCCATTATATTGAATATGCCAAAAATTGTAACCTGCGAAATAAGCATATTGAGCCCTTTTCCTTCGGGTGGCAGATAAAAATAAACCAGCATAACAGCAACCAGGTTTATCATCACCGACCAGCCCATCATGCCCGTACCATAGGCAATCTGCTTACTTAAAGGAAATTTATTCAATCTATTTTGGGGCTAAAAACTGTTCAAAGGTAATAAGGTATCGGCACTTTACTGATTAAACAGCCATTTGAACGCGGATGAAGCTGATTAAACAGATTGTTCACGGATTCTCTACAAGACAATTAACATACATGGCTAGCACTGGTTTTATCTGTGTTCATCAGCCTTATCAGTGTCATCAGTGTTCTATTTTGTTTATGGTAATTCACATCCAAATCGCCCTATTTAGCCATAATCCAATAATAATCGTATCTTTGCAGCGCTTTATTAATCAGATATCCTTATCGAAGCGTGTTTTTCCAGTCGTAGCTTATTGCGCAAACACAAATCAATAAGCTATCATAAATACATACAATGACAACATTTGAGACCCTCGGCCTTGCTAAGCCTGTGCTTAAAGCTATTGCCGATCTAGGATTTGAAACTCCTACCCCTATCCAGGAAAAAGTTATACCCCTGCTGATAGAAGGAACCAATGATATTGTGGCCCTTGCACAAAC
>Ga0210396_10004999_pt1 | contig 12890 bp, 8 predicted proteins | sample IncBWH17OmetaG_FD_155466 | JGI IMG/M metagenome (GOLD analysis project Ga0210396, IMG submission 155466) | Forest soil microbial communities from Barre Woods Harvard Forest LTER site, Petersham, Massachusetts, United States - Inc-BW-H-17-O ...
AGATCGAGGCGCCGTTGTTGGTCAAGCTGATGGTGCCGGCTAGAAACGCGCGATTGTTGCTGCTGTCGTCCCAGGCGAGCCCGCCCGGATCGCAGCAATCGTTCCACAAGGAGGTGGCGAACTTGATCGACTCGACGGTTTCTTTGGTGTTCAGCGCGACGGTCTTGCCGTCAGCCTCGACCTCCTTGCCGCCCCAGGACCACAAATAGGGATACCAGAAGCCGGGCGCGTCGCCGAACGTGTGACCGAGCGTCTGCCCGATCGGACGGCCCTTAGCTTTCAACTTCTTGCCGGCGTCATGCCACTGGTCCCAGGTCACCGGGAATTTTTCGTAGCCCACCTCGGCGAGCCACGATTTGCGGTAGGCAACGAGCCCGCCGCCTACCGCCCACGGCACCCCGATCCATTTTCCCTGGTAGGTGCCGACGGACTTGCACATGTCGTAATAGCCGCCCTGCGCCTTGCCGATCTCCTCGGTTACGTCGCTGACGTCCGCGAGGCTCGTGGCATAAAGTTGCGGCCAATTGTTGAGCGCCATGATGATGTCGGGACCGCTGCCCGACTGGATCGACGAAGTGACCCGAGCCTGGATGTCGTTGGCGTTGATTGTCTCGAAGCGGATCTTGATGCCGAGGGCCTTCTCGCCTGCGGGCAGGATTTTTTCCCGCAGGAGCTTGTCGGAGGCCGGCACGAAATCGGACCAACGCACCCAGTGGATGCTGGTCGCCTGCGCGTAAGCGGGCGCCCGCCCCGACGCCAGGATCCCGGCGAGGCCGCCGCCCGTTGCCGCAACGGCTCCGGCGCCGGAGAGTTTCAGAAGCCTGCGCCGGTCGATGCGCGCCATCACCTTTCCTCCCTAGCGTAGAGCGCATTGCGCCTTCGACTACGATGTTTAAATGCAACCGTGCCGAGGCACAAGCCGGATCGGGCCCAGCTGCGGCAAACCTTGCCGGCAACGGACGTTTACGATAGGCGTTGCCGGAGTAGAGTAAAGCTCGGCGTCTTTACTGGAGAGGGACATGAGCGAGGGAAGAGGCATCACCGTTCTGGCGATTTGCGGCAGTTTGCGCCAGGGCTCGTACAACAAGGCGGCGTTGCGCAGCGCGATCGAGGAGAAGCCGCCGGGTATGACGATCGAGACCGCCGATATCGGCTCGATCCCGCTCTACAACGAAGACGTCCGCGCCCTCGGCTTCCCGCCGCCGGTCGAGCGGCTCCGGTCGCAGATCGCCGCGGCCGACGCCCTGCTCTTTGTGACGCCCGAATACAATTACTCGATGCCGGGCGTCTTGAAGAACGCGATCGATTGGGCTTCGCGCCCGCCCGACCAGCCCTTCGCCGGCAAGCCGGTGGCGATCATGGGCGCCGGCGCCGGGATGGCCGGCACGGCGCGCGCGCAGTACGATCTGCGCCGCAGCTGCGTCTTTCTCGACATGCACCCGCTGAACAAGCCCGAGGTGCTGATCGGCCAGGCGCAGACCAAATTCGACGCCTCGGGACGCCTGACGGATGACGCCGCACGCGGGTTCATCCGCGACATGCTCGTCGCGCTCGAAAAATGGACCCGGCAGATCGGCTGGAAGAATTGACCATGAAGGGAGGAACGCCATGGATCTGGACTTCACCGGCAAGGTCGCGCTGATCACCGGCGGGGCGAACGGGATCGGTCGCGCCGCCGCGCTCGGCTTCGCCAAAGGCGGCGCCAAGGTCGTCCTCGTCGACCGCGACGCGGCGGCGGGCGAGGCGACCGCCGGCGTCATCCGCCAGCAGGGCGGCGAGGCGCGGTTCGTCTCCGCCGACGTCACCAAGTCGGCCGAGGTGCGGAACTATGTAAAGGGGGCGCTCGACGCCTACGGATCGATCGACTGCTTCTTCAACAATGCCGGCGTCGAAGGCAAATGGGCGCATACCGCCGAATATGACGAGGACATGTTCGACGCGGTGATCGGCGTCAACGTCAAGGGCGTATTCCTAGGTCTGCGTCATGTGCTCCCGGTCATGCTGCAGCAGAAGCGCGGGGCGATCGTCAACACCGCCTCGGTGGCGGGGCTGGTGGCAACCCCCGGGATGCCGGCCTATGTCGCCTCGAAGCACGCGGTCATCGGCCTGACCAAAACCGCCGCCGGCGAGGTCGCGCGGCAGGGGATCCGCGTCAACGCGGTCTGCCCCGGCCCGGTCGACACGCGGATGATCCATTCGCTCGAAGCCCAGCTCAACCCGTCCGACCCGGCGAGCGTCAGTCGCCGCTACCAATCGGCCATCCCGATGGGCCGCTACGTCAATCCGGAGGAAATCGCCAACACCGTCCTGTTCCTGTGCTCCGATCTCGCTTCCGCGATCACGGGGGCGCAATACGTCATCGACGGCGGCCGCACCGCCACCGGCGGCGCGGTGACCCAGGCGATGCAAAGCTGAGCGGGAGGTACCGCGACCGTCCAATCGGCCCAGCCGACGGCCCAAGGCGATGATGCCGTCTGCAAGACCCGCATTACCGGCTGGAGGAGCCACAATTCGGAAAGTGTCGGAAGCGTAACCACGACAATTTCTGTTTACCAGTCGCCGCTCTCAGTCCGCCATCCCGGGATGCTGACAAGATGGATGATCCTCTCGGCCCTCTTCGTCGCCCCCGCGAAAGCGGGGGCCCAGGGGGCCCGCGGCCGGCGCTGCGGTTCTGGATGCCCGGCCCGGTCAGGCGGCTCTGACGGCGATCTCCGGCTCGGCGGCTCGCGCGGCGCGGCGGATCAGGTCGGCGCCCTTCTCGGCGATCATGATGGTCGGCGCATTCGTGTTTGTTGAGGTTACCGACGGCATCACCGAGGCGTCGATGACGCGCAGGTGCTCGAGGCCGTGCACCCGTAATTCGCTGTCGACGACGCACATTGCGCCTGGCCCCATCATGCAGGTGCAGCTCGCGTGGTAGACCGTGTTGCCGTTGCGCCGCCCGTAATCGAGCAACTCGTCGTCGCTCTGCACCTGCGCGCCGGGCAGTTTTTCCGGTCCGACATAGCGCGCCAAAGCCGGCGCCGCGAAAATGCGGCGCACGAACCGCAAACCCCCGATCACCGCGCGTCGATCAGCCTCCTCCGAAAGATATCGCGGGTTGATCGCGGGCGCGACCTGCGGGTCGGGCGATTTCGCCTCGACATAACCGCGCGACAAGGGCCGCATCTGCCACGAGCCGCCGGTCAGCCCGGGTTCCTCTTCGAGTTGGCCGATCTGGCCGTCCTTGAAGCTGCCCGGCGCGAATGAGCATTGCACGTCGGGAGTCGCCGATTCCTCCAGCACCTTGACCGACGCGGCGACCAGCGAGGCGCTGTAGGTCAGCATGCCCTTGCCGGTCACGAGATAGCGCACGATTTCGGCGGCAAGCGGCAGGCCGCGGGCGCGCTCATTGGCGGTACGCGCGCCGTGGATCGGATACGTCATGCGGCAGACGTAATGGTCCTGCATGTTCTTGCCGACGCCGCGCAACTCGTGGATCACCGGGACGCCCACCCGGCCGAGATGCTCGGGATCGCCGACGCCGGAGAGCTGGAGAATATGCGGGGAGCCAATCGCCCCGGCGCACAGGATGACCTCGCGCGCCGCCTCGGCCCGCTCCGTGCCGCCGCCGCGCGAGAATTCGACCCCGACTGCACGTTTGCCCTCGAACAGCACGCGGTGCACCAGCGCGTTCGTCACGAGCTGCAAATTCGGCCGCTTCAAGGCCGGACGCAGATAGGTGCGCGCGGTGCTGGCGCGGCGGCGGCCGCCGCGCGTCTGCTGGCACCAGCCGATACTGTCGCCCGCTCCGGGCGGCAGATTGTTGACATCCTCGCGGTATTCGAGGCCGATTTCCTTGCCCGCCTCGATCACGGTCTGACAAAGCGGCGGCCGGTCCATGCGCGAGGTGAACAGCGGGCCGCCCTTGCCCCGCACCTCGGATTCCTCGCCCTCCCAGCGCTCGGCTTTGCGGAAATAGGGCAGGCAATCGTCCCACGACCAGCCGCGGTTGCCGAGCTGCGCCCAGTGGTCATAATCCTCGGGCTGACCGCGTATATAGATCAGCCCGTTGATCGAGCTCGACCCGCCGAGCACCTTCCCGCGGGGATAGAGGATCGCGCGCCCGGCCGTGCCGGCATCGGGCTCGGCGTGAAACCCCCAGGTAAAGGTCGGATGGTCAAGGAGCTTCATAAAGCCCGCGGGGATATGGATATAAGGGCTCCGGTCGCTCCCGCCCGCTTCGATCAGGATCACCTTTGTGCTGGGATCCTCGCTCAGCCGATTGGCCAGGACGCAACCCGCGGAACCGGCACCGACGATTACATAGTCAGCCCTCATGCCCTTCCTCCCATCGAGCAGGCCCAATCGGCGCTGCTGTTCAGAGCACCGCCGCCAAGCTAGCGGGAGCCAGCCCCGACGGCAATCGGCTGTGCATCGGGCTGATCATAGATGACGAGGATGATGCCACTCACGCGGCGGCCTCTGTGGTCATCCTGTGCCGGACGCGCGGCAGGTGCACCGTGAACTCGGTAAACGCGCCGAGCTCGCTTGCGACCTCGATTGTCCCGCCATGCTGTTGGGTAACGATATCGTAGCTGATCGATAGGCCGAGACCGGTACCCTCGCCGGTCGGTTTTGTCGTGAAGAACGGCTGGAACAGCTTGTTCCGATGTTCAGGCGGGATGCCACCGCCATTATCGCGCACCCTGATTTCGACCTCGCCGCCAAGGTCGCGCGTCGTCGCAGTCAGAGTTGGCTTGTAATTCGGGTTTTCAGCTTCTTTCTGACGCTTGTTGGCGGCATAAAAGCCGTTGCCGAACAGGTTGAGGAGGACGCGGGTGATGTCCTGCGGCACCAATTCGACCGGTGCAAGGGTGTGGTCGAAATTGCGTTCCAAAGTGATGTTGAAGTTCTGGTCCTGGGCGCGGGCACCGTGATAGGCGAGGTTGAGCGCTTCCTCGACCAGGCCGTTGAGGTCGACATTGCGGCGCTCGCCGCTGCCGCCGCGCGAATGCTCCAGCATGCTCTTGACGATGCCGTCGGCGCGCCGGCCGTGCTCGGCGATCTTTTCGAGATTGCCGGTCAGCATCCCGACGATTTCGTCGACATCGGCGCGCTCGTCGTCGGGGAGCGCGGTAATCGCCGCGCCCGCCGTTTCCTTTAATTCCTCGAGCAACTCGACCGAGAGACCGGCGAAGTTATTGACGAAGTTCAATGGGTTCTTGATTTCGTGGGCAATGCCGGCGGTCAGCTGCCCGAGCGCGGCCATTTTCTGCGCGTGTAACAGGCTGACCTGCGCCGCTTGCAGCTCGCGTAATGCAGTCTCAGCAGTGTCACGCGCCGTGCGGATCTCCTGTTCCGCGCGCTTGCGTTCGGTGACGTCGCTGTAGATCAGCACAAACCCGCCGCCCGGCACCGCGTTGCGCCGAACCTCGATCACCCGCCCACCCGGCCGCGCGCGTTCGAGGCGCAATTCTCGCTCGGTCTCCGCAAGACGACGGCTGAGTTCCGCCTCGATGTCGCCGCTGCCGAATTCGCCGCGCTCGGCAAGCATATGGATGTAGTCGGTATAGCTCGGGCGCTCCGCCAGAAACGCGTCGGGCAGGTCGAGAATACGCTGGAAATTGAGGTTCCACGCGGCCAGGCGGTGATCGCCGTCGAACATCGCGACGCCGTCGCCCATATTGTCGAAGGTGACGCGCAGCTCCGCCTGCCGCCGGCGGATCTCATCCAACAGCCTGGCGTTGTCCATTGCGATCACCGCCTGCGCCGCGAAACTCTCCAAGAGCGCGATCTGCTTGTCGGAGAAGGGCCGCGGGTCTTGGCGGTAAATGTTGATGAACCCGAGCACCGCATCGTCACGTAGGAGCGGCACCATCAATGAGCTGCGCACGCCGCCGAGGTCGACCAGTGCCCGGCGGTTCGGATCGCCGGTCGTGTAGATGTCTTCGGCAATGAGGTCGGGGACGTGGATGATGCGCTCTCCGGCGAGCAGGCGCGCCGGCTGTGTCCCCGGGCCGTAGTCGGGCGGATTGCGGCGCCGATATTCAACAAAAGCGCCCGGCATGCCCCGTGTTGCCGCCGTACGGAAGGTGCCATCTTCATAACTCGCTAGCTGCCCAAATGCCGCCTCGCTGAGCCGCATCGCCTTGTCGAGCATCGCCTCGAACACCGGCACGAGATCGCCGGGGGATGAGTTGATGACTTGCAGTACCTCGGCAGTCGCGGTCTGCTGCTCGAGCGCCTCATGGGTTTCGGTGATCAGCCTCGTATTCTCGATCGCGATCACCGCCTGGTCGGCAAAGGTGCGCACCAGCTCGATCTGCTTTTCGGTGAACGGCTCCACGCGCTGGCGGGCGAGGTATATCACACCGACCGGGTCGCCCTCGCGCAGCAGCGGCACGCCAAGCCCGGTGCGCATCTTGCCGATTGTGACAACCTCTGGCAAAGCGTATTCCGGGTCGGCGGCGAGATCGGCAATCTGGACAGTTTCACGCGCGAGCAAAGTCCGCCCTACGATACTCCCTCGTCCGGGCGTGAACGTTAGACGCCGAACGGCGGTGTCCCATTCGGACGAAAACGCGAAAGTCGAGGCCACCCGGTAGGCATCATCCTGCCGCTTTGCAATGTGGCCCATCTCGGCATCGCACAGCCGCGCAGCGGTTTCGAGTAGCGTGTCGAGCACAGGCTGCAAGTCGAACGTCGAGCCGCTGATGACCTTGAGCACGTCGCTGGTCTTAGTCTGGTATTCGAGCGACTCTTCGAGGTCACGCGTGCGCTCCCGTAATTCTCTGAGGAGGCGCGCGTTCTCCATCGCAATGACCGCCTGCGCTGCGAAATTTTCGAGCAACGCGATCTCCTTGTCGGCGAAGGGCCGGACCTCCTGGCGGTTGCAGGAGATTGCGCCGAGCAGCCTCCCGTCCTTGCGCAGCGGCAACATGAGATTGGTGCGCACGCCGCCGCGGCCGGAAACGGCACGGGCGGTCGGAGTGTCGACCAGCGTCAGATCGGGATTGTGCACCCAGCGGATACTGTCATCCAGCAGCTGGGTCGTGGCGGAGAGGACGACCCCTTCGCGTAGCCGGTGAGCCAAGTCTTCCGGATAGCCGTAGGTTGCCGTCGCGCGAAAAAGCTCGCCGTCAAACAGAAACAGGCTCCCGAGCGTCGCGCCGCACAGCGTGTGCGCTTTGTCCAGAATCGCCCCGAACACCGGGACGAGATCACCGGGCGACGAATTGATGACGCCCAGAACCTCGGCGGTCGCGGTCTGTTGCTCCAGCGCTTCCCGCGTCTCAGTGATGAGCCGCGCGTTCTCAGTGGCGATCACGGCCTGCGCCGCGAAGTTTTCCAGCAGCGCAATCTGCTTGTCGGAAAACGGGCGAACCCCCTGGCGGAAGATTATGAAGACGCCAAGAATCGCGTCTTCCTTGAGCAGCGGGACATGCAGGACCGTCCGGGTCTTCCCTAATTCGACAGCAGCAACGGCCAGCGGTGCGCGCTTGCGATAGGGTTCGGCGTCAGCATTGTCCCGCGTATGTATAGTCCGTCGCTCGCGGACCACGCGGCCAAGCGTCGTGTCCGGATCGGGCGAAAATGGAGCACCGCCGAGGTAATCCGCCAGTCCTTCCGGCAGATTATGAAGTGCAACAGTACGAAGCATACCGCCGTCGAACGTCAGTAGGATTCCGAATGCGGCCTCGCAGAGCCGCATCGCCTTTTCGAGCATCGCGTCGAAAACCGGCGTGAGGTTGCCGGGCGAGGTATTGATGACCTGCAACACCTCTGCAGTAGCTTTCTGCTGCTCCAGTGCCTCACGCGTCTCGGTCAGGAGCCGTGCATTCTCCATCGCGATGACCGCCTGCGCCGCGAAATTTTCGAGGAGCGCAACCTGCTTCTCGGAGAATGGCCGCACTTCGTGCCGATGCACGTTGATGACGCCGAGGAGCGTGCCCTCGCGGCGCAGCGCCACCGCGAGCCAGGTGCGAATGTTTCGCACTTCGAGCCGTTTGCGCGCGATGGGTTTGTTGCGAAACGTCTCGGTCTTGCGCACGTCGGCGATGTGGACGACGCGTTCACCGCGTAGAAAGGGATCGTATAGCCCACCCGGTCGGCTCAGGTCGCTCGGGCCGAGCTCCCGCAACCTGTCGAGGACGTCGGGTTCGCCATGCGCGGCGACGAGGTGGAGCAACTTGCCGTCAAAGCTGCGCACCGCCGCCTCGTCGGCTTCGCACAGCTGCACCGCCCGCTCCACCATCGCCTCGAAGACCGGCGCCAAATTGCCCGGTGAACGGTTGATGACCTCCAGAATTTGCGCGGTCGCGGTCTGCTGGTCGAGCGCCTCGCGTAGGCCCTCGTCTGCTTCCTTGCGAGAGCTGATGTCGGTAAGGGCACCGACCATCCGGACCGCCCATCCCGCCGCGTCGCGTATCGGCACGCCACGGTCCTCGATCCAACGGTAGCCGCCGTCGCTGTGGCGAACCCGGTACTCGCAATCGAGCCGCGGCGTCCCCCCCTTTAAGCAGGCGCGCAAGGCTGACCGGTAAAGCGAAAAATCCTCGGGATGGACGAGCGAATTCCAATCCGCTGCGGTAAGGCCACGCTCCGCCAGTCCGAAGATCTCGATCAGCCGCGAAGAGACCCAGAGCGAATTGCTCTGGATGTTCCACTCATAGATCCCCTCGGCGACGGCCTGTGTGACGAGGGCGTAGCGCTCCTCGTTCTCGCGCAAGGCAAGGTTGCTGAGCCGCGTCTCGGTGATCAGCCGCGCATTCTCCATCGCGATCACCGCCTGGTCGGCGAAGGTTTTTACGAGTTCGACCTGCGTCTCAGTGAAACGCTCGACGCGCGTGCGGGTCAGCGCCAATACGCCGACGACGCTGCCGTCGCGCAGCAGCGGCACCCCAAGCCCAGTGCGCCAGCGGCCGTACTGGAGCGCCGCCGCCCAGGTGTATTCCGGATCAATGACAGCATCCTCGATGTGCACGACCTGCGCTTCGAGCGCGGTGCGGCCGATAAGGGCACCGCGACCCGGGGCCACCGGGTTGCGCACCAGCAGGTTCTTGAAATCGGCGTTATAGCCAAACGAGGTCGCGTAATGGTAGAGACCGTCTTCCGGGATCTTCAAGGCGATCACGGCCTGCTCCGCCCTGCACAGCCGGGCGCCGGTCTCCAGCAATGTGTCGAGCACCGGGTCCAATTCGCCGCCCGACCGGCTGATAACTTTGAGCACTTCGCTCGTCGCCGTCTGGTACTCCAGCGATTCCTGGAGGTCGCGGGTGCGGCCGCGCAGTTCGCTGAACAGCTCGACGTTTTCTATAGCGATCGCGGCCTGGTCGGCGAAGGTCTTGAGCAGCTCCATTTGGGCGGCCGTAAAGGGCTTCACCTCACGTCGTCCACAAGCGATGACTCCGACCGGCTTACCCCCTCGGAGGATTGGTATCCCGAGAAATGACCGATACTTCGCTACCGATTGCAGCACTCCGATGGTGCGGGTGTCGTAATCGAACTCGGTCAGCACGTCCGCGAAGTGCACCGGGCGTGCATCGACGAAGGCCCGGCCCATAGTGAAGTTCCGCGCCGGCGGTCGCGGGAAGAGGCTGTGAAATGCCGCCGTCTCCTCCGGCGACATGCTGTGGACCGCGACCAGGTGAAGCAGCCCGTCTTCGAGCCTCGCCACCGCGCTGAACTCCGCCTCGCACAGTGCCGCCGCGCGCGCCACAATCGCCTCGAATACCGGTTGGGTGTCAGTGGGCGAGCAGGAGATCACGCCCAGGATCTCGCTCGTCGCGAGCTGTTGCGCCAGAGCCTCGTCGCGCTCCGCAATGCGCTGGTCCAGCTCTCGCCGGAGCGCGGCAATCGTCTGCCGATGAGCGATCGCCGCTTCGTCGAGCGCCGCCATTTAATCGCCCCGTCTATCCAGATGCCGATAGCACACGTATTACGCGCGAGGATACCCGTCCGCCGTTCAACCCGCCAGTGGTGTTGCGCTAAATTGGGACTTCACAGCCCCAGATAGAATTTGCGGACGAGTTCGTTGTTGTTGAGCTCGTCGGCGGAGCCGCCTTCGAAGGCGATCTTGCCGTGGACGATGACGTAGCCGCGGTCGGCGATGCGGACGGCCTGGATGAAGTTCTGCTCGGCCATTAGCACGGTCAGCTGGTAACGGTCCTTCAATTCCTTGATCTTCTCGATCGTGCGCTTGACGAGGACCGGCGCAAGGCCGACCGACGGCTCGTCGATCAGCAGGATCTTGGGCGCCGACATCAGCGCACGCGCGAGGGCCAGCATCTGCTGCTCGCCGCCGCTGAGACTGCCCGCCAATTGGCGCCGCCGCTCCCGCAGCACCGGGAAGGTCTCGTATGAGGAATCGAGATTGTGCGCGATAGCCGTGCGGGCGAGCGGGCGGAAGGCGCCCAACAGCAGGTTTTCCTCGACGGTCAGCTTTGGGAAAAGACGCCGGCCTTCCGGCACCAGACTAATCCCGAGATCGACGATTGCCTCGGTCGAGCGGCCGACCAGATCGTACCGCTCGCCGTCGATCTCGGCGACGATCGTCCCGGCGGTCGGCGGCACGATCCCCATGACGCATTTCATCAGGGTGCTCTTGCCGTTGCCGTTGGTGCCGAGCAGCACGACGGTCTGGCCGGGCTCCACCGACAACGACACGTCCTCGAGCACCCGCACCGCGCCGTAGCCGGCGTCGAGGCCGGTTACCGAAAGGCTACTCGCCAAGATAGGCCCTTTCGACCTCGGGATTGCGGATCGCTTCCTGCGGCGAGCCGTCGGCTATCTTCTGCCCGGCGACCAATACGACGAGCCTGGTCGAAAAGCTCATCACGGCGCGCATGATGTGCTCGATCAAGACGATCGTGATGCCCTGCTCGTTTAGGCGGAAGAGCACGAGAAGGATCTCCTCGACCTCGGAAGGCGAGAGCCCGGCCATTGCCTCGTCGGCAAACAAGAGGCGCGGCGCGCTGGCGACGGCGCGGGCGAGCTCGAGCTTGCGCATCTCGACCTGGGTCAAGTCGCGCGGCAGGTGCAGCGCCTTGTCGGCGAGCCCGACATCGGCGAGCAGTGCGCGGCAGCGTTCATCGATCGCGGCGCCGGAGAGATGCGCTCCGTGACGGGCATTAACCGTGTAGAGCAGCGGGATGCGCAGATTGTCGACTAGGTTGAGGCTGCGGAACGGCTTTGGCAGCTGGAAGCTGCGGGCGAGCCCCAATCGGGTGCGCCGATAGGCCGGCAGGCCATCGATGCTGTGCCCGTCAAACACCGCGCTCCCGCTGTCGTGATGCAATGTGCCGGAGAGGCAGTTGACGAGCGTGCTCTTGCCTGAGCCGTTGGGCCCAATCAAGCCGAGCCGCTCACCGGCGGCGACCGTGAGGTTGATGCCGTCGAGCGCGACAAAACCGCCGAAGCGCTTGCCGAGCCCGCGGACCTCAAGGATCGCACCCGGCATCATCTAGGCCTTGCGCGCCCGCGGCTCTGCACCAAACCGACGATGCCATTGGGCGCAATGACCACAAAGACGATCAGCAGCACGCCGACGATCAACAGGTTGAGCGCCGAGGAGATGGTCACTGTGGCGAGCTGCTGGATCGTGCCGAGCAATACCGCGCCGATCACCGGGCCGATCCAGCTGGTCATGCCGCCGATCATCGGCATTGCGACGCTGTTGACGGCGTAGGAGAGGTTGAAGCTCGATGCTGGATCGAGATAGGTCACGTAGTAGGGCAGGGGGGCCCCGGACATGCCCATCAGCGCGCCGCTCAATGTAGTGGAAATGAGCTTTAGCCGCAATGTCGGCACCCCCGCCGCCTCGGCCGCCTGCTCAGATCGGAGGATCGCATTGAAGCCGAGGCCGAGCGTCGAGCGCTCGATGGTTCGCGCGATCGCCACCGAGATCCAGGTCAACGCCAGCATCAATGAATAGAGGTACTGGATATAGCTGCCGTAGATCGGTGAGTTTTGTGGCCGAATGACATAAATGCCGCGTGACCCGCCGACAAAATCCCAGTTGACGATCAGGGTCTGCGCGACGATCGCCAATGCCAGCGTGGCGATCGCGAAAAACACTCCTTTGAGCCGCAGGGTCAAATACCCCATGCCGAAACCGACAATGCCGGAGGTGAGGCCGCCGACCAGCATCATGACCGGAAGCGGCAAGGATGTGAGCTTGTGCAGGACGACCACACTGTAGGCCCCCACGGCGAAGAACGCGCCGGTGCCGAAATTGGTGTACCCGGTGTAGCCGCCGAGAATGTTCCAAGCCGTCGCCAATACGATGAACTGCAGCACCTGGTAGGCGGCGAAGAAATAATACTCGTTGCCGATCAGCCCGCGGGTCAGAAGGAGGAATGCGATCGCGACAACGAATGAGATAGCCCAGAATTTGCCGGTACCCACCCCCGTTCTCACCCGAAATAGCCCCTCTCTCGCATTGCGGGAGAGGGAGGGACCCAGCCCGCAGGGCTGGGAGGGTGAGGGTCTAGTTGTCTTCGAGGGCGCGCAAAATGGTCTCGATCACGCCATTGGTATTGCTGAGAACATCGTTGTTCCAGAACCGGAGGACTTTCCAGCCCTGGCTTTGGAGCCAAGCCGTTCGGCTTGTGTCCACTGCGTTGTCGGAATGCTGACCGCCATCCACTTCGATCGCCAGCTGGAATTCGGTACAGGCAAAGTCGACGATGAAATCGCCCAACGGATGCTGTCGCCGGAATCTGTACCTCATCAGGCGCCGATGGCGTAGAGCAGACCACATTCGTCGCTCGGCATCGGTCGACCGCTGGCGCAACTGGCGGGCTTTCGCATTGGGCATCAATGGATGGTATCGGCCATCTGTAAAGGAACTGCCGAGATACCCTCACCCGCCTCACTGCGCTCGGCACCCTCACCCGCAATGCGGGAGA
>Ga0210396_10005000_pt1 | contig 12888 bp, 9 predicted proteins | sample IncBWH17OmetaG_FD_155466 | JGI IMG/M metagenome (GOLD analysis project Ga0210396, IMG submission 155466) | Forest soil microbial communities from Barre Woods Harvard Forest LTER site, Petersham, Massachusetts, United States - Inc-BW-H-17-O ...
GGAGTCGATGGTGCGGGACCTTGTTGAGATTGCCATCGACAATGTGCGCGAAGAAAAGTTGGAGGATGTTGCCGACAAAGCGGAGTTGAATGCGGAGGAGCGTCTGCTGGATATTTTGCTGCCGCCTTCGCGGCCGGAACCTTCTTCCAGCTCTCCGTCGGCGGCGGGCGGAGTGGTGATTGACGGGACGACGGCTTTGACTGAGTCGTCTAATCGCACGCGGGAAAAACTGCGGCAGCAGTTGCGCGAAGGAAAACTTGACGAGCGCATGGTCGAGATCGACGTGCGGGAGAGAAACTTCCCAAGTTTCGAAATTATAAGTAATCAGGGCATGGAGGAAATGGATGTCAATATTAAGGACATGCTGCCTAACATCTTTGGGGCCCGGACCAAGAAGCGGAAGATGAAGGTGAACGAGGCTTTCGAATATCTGATCCAGGAAGAAGAGCAGCGGCTCATCGACATGGATCAGGTGACGCGCATGGCCATTGATCGCGTGGAAAATTCGGGCATTGTGTTTCTGGACGAGATCGACAAAATCGCGGGGCGTGAGGGCGGGCATGGGCCGGATGTTTCACGCGAAGGCGTGCAGCGGGACATTCTTCCCATTGTTGAAGGCACAACGGTGAATACGCGGTACGGGATGGTGCGCACGGATCACATTTTGTTTGTGGCCGCGGGAGCGTTTCATGTTTCGAAGCCCAGCGATCTGATTCCGGAGTTGCAGGGGCGCTTTCCGATTCGCGTGGAATTGCAGTCTCTGACCATGGAAGATTTTGTGCGCATCCTTACGGAGCCGAAATCGTCGCTGGTCAAGCAGTACACGGCGCTGCTCGAGACCGAAGGCGTGAAGCTGGAGTTTACGCCGGAGGCGCTACAGGAGATCGCACACTTTGCCTTTCGCGTGAACGAGAGCACGGAGAACATTGGCGCGCGGCGGCTGCATACGATCATGGAGCGAGTGCTGGATGAGTTGAGCTTCGACGCGCCGGAGAAAAAGGGCGAGCACGTGATCATCGACGCGGATTATGTGCGGAAGATGCTAACGGACATTGTGAAGGATCAGGATTTGTCGCGGTATATTCTGTAGGATTCGATTCGCCGGCATCGAAACCCAGGGGTTGTCCCACAGAGTCACAGAGAAAAACAAAGGCAGATAAAATCTCTTTGCACCGAAACCGCCTTTAGGTTCTCATTCGCGCTCTTTGTAAAAAGGTGGGTTACCAGAACTGAATCTTAATCGAGGGTGTATGGCCTACTCCCTAGCCTCATGCCCTCTTCAAAGTTCTCTTCCTCATGGGGAAGCACCTGCGTAGCCCTACGCCCATCGACTGCTCGAATCCGCGAATGCGGTCGATCAGATTATTCGGATATTTGCCCGTAGTTTATAGGAAGTCCCGCCGAAAGTTGTTCTAGTGATTCTCTAGCATCACGATCTTGTCGCGCGTTCCCCGCTCCTACATGTAACGCGCACCTTTGACGGCATTTCTAGCTGGAGTAATTGATAAGTCGGAAGTCCATAGTTGTTTCCTCCAGAACACGAATCGGTGGCGCAGGTTCTTTGATATCCCACCCCAATGGTGGGCTAGGGATATTCGTCATGGGAATGCGGGTATTTCGTGCTTCGCGTCCGGTTCTTATAGGCACTACAATGCCCACACCCTGCAATTTTCGAACTGCGGCCTCCACTATTCCACAGTTTGCCTGTTCGCCGATCGTAAAGATTTTAACGCAAGCCAGGACCTTGGTAGCGCGGACGAGGTCTCGAATTCCCGATCTTGTAACTGTTTACGCAAGGTCGTGTCCGCGATTCGTAAAAAAGAAAACTCACAGTCGAAGGTGCGACGGAGCCGCATAGACTCAGCGCATTCGGACGTAGCCCGCCCGACTGCGCAGCGGGGCGATCAAAACCGCTTGCTCCCATGGTTCCCTAACGAAGTCGCAAAGGAGATTCCGATGAAAACAGCTGTGTTGTTCGCGATGCTACTAATCAGTTCGTTGTCGTTGGGACAATTCGCGGTCCCGGCAAGTTTCTGGGGCATGCAATTTAACAAGACGACAAGTCCATATCCCGCCACGGGTGGGCCCACGGTTGAGACATTTCGCTTCTGGGATACGGGCACAAGTTGGGACGATATTCAGACTTCGGCCGCCTGCACCAGTTCCGCGCTCACCAACTGTAACTTCACTAAGTTCGATACCTGGATGAACAACTATGTCAACGCGACGGGCCAGCCCAAGCTCGATGTCATTTACACGATCGGCAAGACACCCAATTTCATTTCATCGAATCCAACGGATACTTGCTCCGGCAGCCCCGCGGGTTCTTGTGTTCCACCCACTGACATCACATGCACCGGCACTTCCGCGGGGAACACGGGTGGAACGGACGCGACCTTCATCAATTTTCTGCAAGCCCTCTGGACCCATATCGCGAACAACGGATGGGATACGGGGCGACAGTGGTACATCGAGGGTTGGAACGAACCGAACAGCGGCGCTGTGTTCTGGGACCAAAGCTGGATCGATACGACGTACTGCCCCGGAGACTCGACAGCAGAGCGCCGCATCCTGGCGCGGCTCGCGGCGGATGCGCGTACGACGATCCTGGCCCTCAATTCGAGCGTGAAGTTTCTGACGCCGCCCGCATCGAGTGCCCTGACGGCGGTAGAATCCGGAGGCTGGTGGTACAAGTACCTGAGCGGAGATGGCGGCATGTGGGGAAATGGGAGCACGTGTTCCGGCTACACCGGACCGAGTCCCTGCGGCGGCGGCCAGTTCGCCGACGTGATGTCGGTCCACGGGTATCTCGATGGCGCGACCAACGAAACTCCGGACGACATCTGTTGTGGAACTGGAACTCTGGTCTCTAACACACAGGCGACGATGTCCACATTCTCTCAGTCCTCAAAACCTCTTTTCCTGACGGAGGGATCCTGGGGATCTTATTGCAGTTCGGGCTGCCCGACCGGTTTCGATCCGGTGGCATGGACGGGGCGCTATTACACCCTCATGTTGAGCCAGGGCAAGGTGGCGCGCTTTGCCTGGTACAACTACGACACCTTCGCTCCACTCTGGTGCCTGAGCGTGGGCGAGGGATGCACAGCCACGGGTCAGTTAAGCACGACCGGCATTGCGACCTATCAATTGCAATCCGTATGGAACTATGACGGCGGTACCTTCGGCTCAGGAGGATGCATGACAACCGCAACATCCTGCACGGGAAGCGGCAATATCCGCGCTTGCATTCTTACGGAAGGGACGACCGGAACTTCGGCGCAAGTGGTGTGGTATGACTCCTATGGCAACACGTGCTCGCATACTCCCGCCGGAAGTGGCTGGATCGACTATCGTGACCTAGCAGGCAATGTCACCAGCTATAGTCACGGCCCGGTAACGGTGGGTAACTCCCCGATTCTGTTTGAGAAGTAGGGGCGCGGGGCCCCAATAACGGATTCCTCCTGGCTCGTTGCGCTCAGGGCAGGCTTTCCACTCGCCGTCGCTGTCGCTCCGGACCTCGGTCGGAATGACAAGAGTTTTTTGGGAGAGCGCCTTGGTGCGGCGGATAGATCTGCTTTGGCTCGATATGGCCGAGAGAAATCCAGTAGTCGCGCAGGACGCGGCTGCCGTCGGCCATGCCTCAGCCCGCCGCTTTCAGCGCGGGGTCGATGTGTTCGGCTCGTTCATAGCTGGTGTAGGGCGGACACTCCTGTCCGCAGGTTTGGGTGTTGGGGTGATTGTCCTTCTCCGGGCCCGCAAAAAGCAACGTCAAAGTCAAAAGCGGCGGACAGGAGTGTCCGCCCTACAATTTATTTGGAAGGGACTTTAGCTGTCTTTGCGGTAGCGAAGGTCGCGGATAGCCTGGCGGCGGGCGGCGTTGGCTTCGCTGGCGGTTTTGCGCTCGTCGGCGTCCATGCGGCGCTTGCTTTCGGGGGTGGATGCTTCCGGGGTGCTGCACTCGGGGCAGCGGTTGGCGAAGCCGGGCTTATCCGGCTTCAGCTCGAACTCTTCGGAACAGACGGCGCAGACTTTGATGGGGAAAGCCATCAAGACTCTATTATACGATTCGCACCTGCGATTTTTTCGATCATAATGCCGTTAGCGTGAAATCCGTTTACAGCTCGTGTAGGGCGGACACTCCTGTCCGCCGTTTTTTGTGTTGATTTTTCCTTTACCCGGCCCGCAAGGTCAAAGGCAAAAGCAAAGGCAACGGCGGCGGACAAGAGTGTCCGCCCTACATGTTTTCCACATGTTCATTCGTCACAGACGGCAACGCCGTCCCTGGGCTTGAATTGGGCCATGCAGCACCCTCTGGCCTGCAAGTATGAGTACCGTCGGCGCCTGCCACATTATCAGAAGGCCGGACGTCCTGTTTTTGTCACGCTCTGCCGGCTCATCCGCGATCCTTTTCCGGAACCGGCGCGCGATCTCATTCTCGCCCACTGCGTACACGACCATGGAAAACGGTTCGAGTTGCACGCCGGAGTGGTTATGCTCGATCACGTGCATTTGCTCTTGACGCCCTGGGCGGACGAGCAGGGCTGGCCGCATGCGCTACCATTTCTGCTTAAGCTGATCAAGGGGATGTCGGCGCGCAGCTTGAACAAACTGGAGGGGCGCAACGGGCCGGTTTGGCAGGAAGAATCGTTTGACCATGTCATTCGAGGTGAAGAAAGTTTCCACGCGAAAATGGAATATATCCGGCAGAATCCGGTACGCAGGGGGCTGGTGGCCAAGCCGGAGGATTATCGTTGGTTGTGGCCTGCCCCTTGGCCTGTGCAGGGCGGACACTCCTGTCCGCCGTTTTGGTGTTGATTTTCGCTAACCGGCCCGCAAAAGAAAGGTCAAAGTCAAAAGCAAAGGCGGCGGACAGGAGTGTCCGCCCTACAGGTTGCAAGTCAGTTGCCCATCTTCTTTATGGCTCCCAGCGGAGTTTGCAGAGTACCGTCGTTGTTTACGTCGAAGCCGTAAGAGAAGGGTGTGGAGGAGCCGGGCTTGTACATGACGATCTCGCTGCCGGTAGTCCAGCATTCGAATTCCATGGGACCTCCGAGGCCTTCGGTCACGGTTACTTTGCCGGAGCGGAAGACAACCGTCATGCCGCCCATGCCGGAGACGTGCTCCCAGCGTCCGTTATATTTCGCAGGGCAGCTTGTGAGTCCGGGCTTGGGAGCTTGACCGGCTGCACGTTGGGCGGCAACAGCGGGAGCCGGAGTGGTTGACATGCGGATATTCTCAGGAGTCGTGTTCACAATGTCGGAGCCGAAGCCCGTATCGACTCCCGGAACTTTTATGTCGTACATGTTGAGATTCTGCCCGCGGATTTCCCCCTCCATCCAGCGGCCGTTTACCAGCACTTGCACGCGATCGTGGAGATCGTATTGTCCTGCGGCGTGGTCCTCGGCGGTGAGTTTTCCGACCGGCCAGAGTTTTGAAACCTCAATCCCATTCGGCAGATGAACGACGTAAGAACGTCCGTGAATCTGCGTGATTTTGGCATCCTGCCAGCCGTCGATCAAAACGCGAACAGTGTCGCCTACCTTGAATCCGCCCGTACCCATTTGCGAGTTCGTGTTTGCCGGACTGGTCCCCTGAGGACTTGCGGCCTGCGCAGCCACTGCCCGGGCGTTGGCTGCGGCCAACGCTGCCGAAGCGCCGCCACTATTCACGCGCGCCTTAAATGGGGACGGCGCGGGCGGAATCTCGCCGCGGTGAGGATCGGCCTGGGCTTCGGCGGGAGTTTGCACGTGGCATTTCGCAGGGAGCAAAGCTAGCAGTTGCGCGCGGAGGGCTTCGCCGCGTTGATTGGCTTGGCCGTTTTTGTAGTTCTGAAAGTCGCAGGCACCGGTAGTGCTATTGCAGGAAAAGACTTTGAAGCTTTGGCCGTCTTTGCAGACGTAGACGACATTGGTCTGGAGGTCGGGAGTCTGGGCGAAGGCGCTGGACAAGGAGAAGGACAAGAAAAGGAACATCGAGAAAGATATGCGCATTGGAGGGGACCTGCTCTCTCTCCGGGCCGGCGAGATGTGTCCCCGCGTGTCCGAACTTTTTCGCGGAAGGATATCACAGCGGGGCGTCGGCCAATCCCAATTTCGTCCAACGACTATGAGCAGTTACAAAAGGTCCCGGTAACGCTCCAAGGCGACGCGAACGAGTTGGCCGCGGTTGCGGACCTGCGTTTTGGCAAACAGTTGCTGAAGAGTATTTTTTACCGCGCTTTCGGAGATTTCCATGCGCGAGGCTATTTCTTTGTTGGCCAAACCCTGAACAACGAGCCGGAGGGCATCGAGCTCGCGGCTATTCAACGGGGATCGGTCTTGATGGTCGGATGTTACCGGGGACGAGCCGGGCGGAGCGGCTTCCTCTTCGCTGACATCGGCGATGATTGCCGCCAGCTTTGGGCTGGCACCATCCTTGTAGCTGGAGAACCACACGTCTGCGAGAAACGTTTCGCCGTTTCCGCGCTGGCCGCGGCATTGCATCGAGGTCCGGAACTGTGGCCGGTCTTCCCACCGCAAAGCGTGGTGCAGTTCAGGCAGGAACGCGGCGATGGGGTAGCCGAGCAGATGGCCGTCGCGGGGAGCCATCAGTTCGATGGCGGCGCGGTTCGCCAGCTCGATAAAACCTCGCTCGTCGATTGTAACAATGGCGGCAGGGCTGGTTTCAACCAGGGCGCGCAGGCGCTCTTGAGCGGAGAGACTCAATCGCCGGTTGCGAAGGACTTCCGAGGTGAAGAGTCCGCAACCGCACAATGCCAAGGCTTCAAATACAAAACGAATCGTGGAATCGGAGGGGTCCAGGTTGCTAAAGCGTTCACTGAGCAGCGCACATCCGATTCCCAGAACGACGGTTGCCCAGCGGGGGAGAAACCCAGCGGCCAGCATGATCGGGAACAAGTAGAGAAAGCCCAGAGAGAAATAGGGTTTGGTCCACCAATCCACGGCAGCGATGGCCAAGAGGGCGGCGGCGCTGGCCAATAAGACAGCGGTCCGGCTGCGCGGTTCCCATATCCGTTCAAACATGGACGTCGTCGGTAGTGCCGCATTATCCCATTTCCATATCGCTCCAGGAACCCAATCAAAAGATTAGCCGGCTGGATTGCGGCTTTTTAGGCGTGCAGATTGGCGGAGCAAGCAGCAGCCAATCAAACGACTAGGAGAGTGCTCACGCTGCGCAATCGAAATATCGCCTAGCCGAGGCGTTTGAGTGTCTCCCGCGAATCGGCGCTTCGGGATAGAAGAGTTCATACGCCACCGATTGACCATGGTGGGGCCGCCAGGAGCCGGCGGGCCAAGTGTTTCGATTATGAAGGTTGCCGTGGTTGAGGGGGACCCCAAGCCAGGCCAGGATGAGACCGGCTTCTCGTCAAAGGCAATGCAGGGAAGAGGATGATTCGTTACCTGGTTGATTTGGCGCTGAACAATCGCATCCTGGTCTTGAGCTTGGCGGTCCTGTTGTTCCTGTGGGGCATGGTGTCTTTCCACAACCTGCCCATTGAAGCCTATCCGGATGTGGCCGACACCTATGTGCAGATCATTTCCCAGTGGCCGGGCCATGCCGCGGAAGAAGTAGAGCAGCAGATCACCGTTCCACTGGAGGTCCAGTTGAATGGGGCGCCCCACATGACCCATTTGCGGTCTGTGTCGCTCGCGGGGCTTTCCGTCATCACCATTATTTATGACGACGACGTCACGACATTTGCGGCGCGGCAGGAGGTGCTGGATCGACTGGCACAGGCGACGACGCCGGCCGGAGTGAATCCGGGTTTGGGGCCCGACTACAGCCCGACGGGCCAGATCATGTTTTACACGCTCACCAGCACCAATCCCCGATACGACACCATGGAATTGAAGGCGCTACAGGACTGGTTCGTATTGAACCAACTCAAATCCGTGCCGAACGTGGTGGACGTAAACATCTTTGGTGGGCCTACGCGCGAATACCAGGTGCAGGTCGATCCGGGAAAGCTGGTGTCTTACGGTCTGGCATTGAGCCAGGTGGAACAGGCGCTGACCAATAACAACACGAACGCGGGCGGGGGATTCATTCAACGAGGGGAACAGGCGCTGAACGTGCGTGCCGTCGGCTTGATGCAAACCACGGATGACATCGCCGCGACCGTGGTGAAAGTCTCGAACGGCACACCGGTTCGGGTGCGTGACCTGGGAACGGTGGTGCAAGCGCCGAAAGTGCGGCTGGGACAGCTGGGAAAGACTATCCGGCACGAAGATGGAACGGTTCTCAACGACAACGATGTGGTGGAGGGAATCGTGCTGTTGCGCAAAGGAGCAGAGGCGCAGGCAACACTGGCCGCGCTGCACAAGAAAATCGATCAACTCAATAATGGCCTTCTGCCGGCTGGCGTGAAGTTTATCCCTCACCTGGATCGCAGCGATCTGGTCAAATACACCAGCCATACCGTCCTGCGCAATTTAACCCACGGCGTTCTGCTGGTTACGTTGATCTTGTTTCTGTTTCTGGGGAATGTACGTGGGGCGCTGGTAGTGGCGATCACGATTCCCTTTTCGCTGCTGTTCGCCTCCATTTTGCTGGACTTGAATCGCATCCCCGCGAACCTGCTGTCGCTGGGCGCGCTCGACTTCGGAATGATCGTCGACGGTGCGGTGGTGATGGTGGAAAACATCCTTCGCCACATCGAATCGCATGTAGATGAACATCGAACCCTCGTTCAGGTGATTGCCGATGCTGCGCATGAAGTGCAGCGGCCGGTATTTTTTGCAATTCTCGTCGTCATTACGGCTTACCTGCCCATCTTCACGTTGCAACGCGTGGAAGGAAGACTGTTCCATCCCATGGCGTGGACGGTGGCGTTCGCCCTGCTGGGAGCGCTGATCTTTTCCCTTCTGATTGCTCCGATGCTCTGCAGCTTTTTGTTCAAACGGAAGCTCAAAGAGCTGCCCAATCCCGTATTCAACTGGACGCTCAAGCATTACAGGAGCGCTTTGGAATGGTGCGTTGATCACACAAAGACTGTGCTTGCCGGAGTTGCCGCTCTTGTAGTGGGCATGCTCGTTCTGGGGTTTAGCGGAGTCATCGGTTCGGAATTTCTTCCGCACCTGGACGAAGGCGCCATTTGGGTGCGTGGAACCCTGGCCCCCAGCACCGGCCCAGACGCGGGCATCGCTATAACGAACAGAGCGCGGCTGATCATGGCCGGATTTCCTGAAGTCACACAGGTGGTCAGCCAAGTGGGGCGGCCCGATGACGGCAGCGATGCCAGCGGCTTTTACAACACCGAATTTTTCGTCGATCTGCTGCCGCGAGAGAGGTGGAGAAAAGAATATCGCACAAAAGATGAGTTGATTGGAGCGATGGATGACGCGCTGGGCAAACTGCCCGGAGTGATCTGGAATTTTTCGCAGCCGATTTCGGACAACGTGGAAGAGGCGGTGAGCGGCGTGAAAGGCGAGCTGGCGGTGAAGCTGTTCGGTTCCGACCTGAAAACGCTGGAGCAAAAAGCCGAAGAGATGCAGAACATCATGAGCCAGATTCCGGGCATAGCCGATCTGGGAACGTTTCAAGTGCGGGGACAGCCGAACGTGAACCTGGTGGTCGATCGCGCGGCCGCCGATCGCTTTGGCATCAACGTGAGTGACATCCAGGACGCGGTGGAAGGCGCGGTGGGCGGGAAGGCGGTGAGCCAGATCCTGATCGGCGAGGAGCGGTTCGATTTAACGGTGCGCTACCAGCCGCAGTTTCGCGAATCGGTCGAGGACATCGGCAACATCCGGATTCTTGCGCCCTCGGGTGAACGAGTGGCTTTGAGCCAGGTCAGCCACATTGCACTCGACGACGGCGCATCAACGATTTACCGCGAAGGGAACTCGCGCTATATCGCAATCAAGTACAGCGTACGGAACCGGGACCTGGGCAGCACGGTGCGGCAGGCGATTGAAGAAGTCGGGCAGAAGGTGAAATTTTCCGAGGGCTATTACCTCGACTGGACGGGCGAGTACGAAAGCCAGCAACGCGCCAACCGGCGGCTGGCGTTCATTGTGCCGATCACTCTGCTGCTAATGGCATTCATTTTGTATTCGGCGTTTGGATCGTGGAAGTGGGTGGGCCTGATTCTGGCGGTGGTGGCGTTTTCGCCGCTCGGCGGATTTCTGAGCCTCCTGCTGACGGGAACGCATTTCAGCGTGTCGTCCGGTCTGGGATTTCTCGCTCTGATCGGCGTGTCAGTGCAGACCGGCGTGATCATGGTCGAGTACATCAACCAGCTCCGAGTGCGCGGCCGGACAGTGGCGGAAGCAGCCAAAGAGGGAGCCGCGCTGCGGCTCCGGCCCATCACGATGACCATGCTGGTGGCCACGCTGGGGCTTTTGCCGGCGGCCATGTCTCACGATATTGGTTCCGATTCCCAGAGGCCTTTTGCCATCGTCATCGTGGGTGGCCTGACTTTCGAGTTGCTCATCAGCGTTTTTCTTCTGCCCACCTTGTACTGCTGTTTTGCCCGCCCTGGGGACCGGCTGCCGCCGCCAGAGGCGCGGTTCGTAGAGGAGGGCGAGCATGTTGACTAGGAGGTGGCGCAGCGAATCGCTGGAGATTCGAAGGTGGGTACGTCAAGAGCTGAACGGTAACGACCGCTTATCTTTGCGATTGCGTGACGCGCGCATCGGTGCCGCCGGGCTTGGTTCGATTTTTTCAGCGGTGCTAATCGTCTCCGTTGTCACATCGTTCAGCGAAAAACAATTTGCGGGCGGCAGAGCGCTGTCAATTGTGCTTTTTCTCTTCGCTCCGGCGATACTGAGCGCGATCTATTCCATCTTTTTTGAGAAATCGAAAGTGTATGGCAGCGTGGACCTTTTCCTTGCAGGCATCGTACTGCTCGCGCAGCCTTTCACCTGGTATTGGTTTGACGAGTATTTGCCCTTTGTTTTTGTATTCGCAGTTTTTTGCGCTGCTGTGCGATTGCTGGCGCGCAAGGGGAGACAGTAAGGCTACTTGCGGAAGGATTGGGCCAAACGAACACTCTTAGGTTCAATGAGGATGGTCAATAGCTGGTAAATTCGCACGGTAAGTACCGCTGCAGAGGATATCGGGCTACGCGGCGATTGCCAGATTGCTGTTCCAGCAGTCGGCGACGATGAGCCAGGTTCCCAGACGACGCCAAACCTTCAGGTATTTTCCCCGATCGGCCACGGTCGTGTGGTTGGTCTGATGAATGGCTACGGAGTAGCGCCCCACCTCCATCGCCATATCGCCAGAGCTTTCCACGCGCAGAGTTTCCAGGCGCAGATCCTCATATCCCGCGTCCGCCAGTTGGCGCAATAGGCGCTCGGTTTCCTTGGGTCCGTGGGAGGGATCGTGATTGGGGGCCATAAAAACGCCGTCCGCGGCATACATGGCTGCCACCTGATCGTAGTTTCCAGTGTTGAATGAGGTAACGAGGTCTTGCGTCAATTCCCGAATCTGACTCTGAACGTCCATAAAAGGACGGGAGTCTGCCAGGGAACTCGAGTAATTCCGGTACATCTACAACCTCCTGGGGGAAGGCAACCGGCGACACTTAAAGGACCGAGGTTAAGTCCGCCGACCAGCGTGCTACTGATTCTAGCGCAAAACTAAGTTGTGGAAACAAAAGTTTTTGCGATTCTGAAAGCTAATTATTCTCAACGGCAAAATCTGGTTGAGCGGCATCTCACGTTGCCGGGAGGCAGGCATGGAGAATTCTGATCGGGACCGCCGGAATAACGCCAAGTCCGCAACGAAAACGAAGACAAAGGGAAGGCGTTGGGTAGCCACGGTGAAAACCGTGTCCACATTTCCGCCTGAAGGGCTGTTTACCAAGAGCGCGGCGACCATTGCGAAGTCTTTGGCGTCGAAAAGAGTTTCGCCCAAGGGGCCGGGATCGGGGATGCGGATGCTGAACTACTTCATCAATCGGGGCGGGCGCGGTCTGAGCGCGGAGCGGCGGGCGGAACTGGAAAAGGCCAAGAAGCTGCTTTCAAACAAAATAAAAAAAGAAAACGAGAAAGGGAGTAAGCGGGCGGCTTAAAGTACGAGCTAGAAGCCGGCAGCTTTCGTCCAGCGTGGCGGAGGGTTCCGGTAGAACTATTCTTCTCTTCCTAAAACAAAAAGCCTTAAACACAGAGGACACGGAGGAGGCATAGGGTAAGGCATATTTGTATCTATATCTATGCGATGATTTTGTAGGGGCGCATCATTTCGTTGTCTTCGTGTTCGAGGACATGGCAGTGCCAGACGTAACGGAATTCGTCGCCGGGCTTCGCCTGGGTTCCGGCGGGAAGATCGAAGCGGGCGATGACGCGGGTGACGTATCCGGCGTAGGTTTTGACGGTATCTTTCCAGGCTGGGCGTTCGTTCGATTCCGGCGGCATGGGGATGCCGGTGAAGTTCATCTTGCCGGTCGTCATGTAAGTTTTTACGTCAAAGGACTGGCGATTGATGACCTGGAATTGCACGAGATGCAGATGGATTGGATGGACGTCGCCGGTGGCGTTGGCGAAAGACCATATTTCTGTCGTCCCGGCTTTCGGATCTTCGGTGATGGGATCATCCCAGTGTTTTTGGCCTAGCAAACCCATCATGGTGTAGCCGTCGGAGGGGCGATCCATTTCGGTGAGAGCGAGGACGCGTTCGCGAACGGCGTGGGCGGGATCGAGCGGCGTGAATGGGACGAGCAACTCGGGAACCGAGCTTGTGTCTTTGCCCGAGAGCGGTTTGGTGACTTTGAAGAGCATCACTTCGGAGGGAACGATCTCGCCGCCGCGGGCGTAGGGAGCGGGGGCGTTGTTGGTCATGGCGAGATTCATCCCCTTGTGCTCGGAAAAATCGATGACGAGGTCGAAGCGTTCGCCGGGCGAGAAGATCAGGTAGTGCAGGCTGACTGGAGCGGGCAAGAGG
>Ga0210396_10005003_pt1 | contig 12880 bp, 12 predicted proteins | sample IncBWH17OmetaG_FD_155466 | JGI IMG/M metagenome (GOLD analysis project Ga0210396, IMG submission 155466) | Forest soil microbial communities from Barre Woods Harvard Forest LTER site, Petersham, Massachusetts, United States - Inc-BW-H-17-O ...
CAGATATGCCTCATCGATGGAAACCATTTCGACGATAGGGGAAAACTGCGCCAGGATGGTGGCGACACGGTCGCTCCATTCGGAATATTTTGCGTGGTGGCCATCCAGGAAAATGGCGTGCGGGCAGAGTTTCGCGGCGGTTCGTAGCGGCATTGCTGACTGAATGCCGAATTTTCGCGCTTCGTAGCTCGCGGCGGAAACTACGCCACGCTGATCGGGACGGCCCCCAACAACGACGGGCTTGCCACGAAGCTCGGGCCGCTCAAGCAATTCCACCGATACGAAAAACGCGTCCATATCGACGTGCAAGATGGTGGAATGCAGGGGAATTTCACGAGGCTCGGGCGCATCGTGTTTCGCTCGGAATCGGGCCAGGTCCGGCATGAAGTAAGACTACGCTCAACAACTGTAGCGAACAACAGGCGAAATCTAGCCGAATTGTTCAGCAGGTTTCAAATTTTTTCGGCGGCGATGACTCGGGGGATGCCGGCAAGGTCCTTGGTTACGCCGACGTTGTTCCAGTGTGGAGTCTCTAGAAGCGGCTGAACGGCGGGAAGGCTGTCGTGGCCCAGCTCCATAACCAGCAAGCCCTCAGGCTTCAAAAGTTGCAGCGCTTGTGCGACTAGCGGGCCGTATAGTTCGTATCCTTCTTCGCCACCGAACAGCGCCACCTCGGGTTCATGCTCACGGACTTCCCGCGCCAAGGTTTCTTCTTCACGTCTGCCGATGTATGGCGGATTGCCGACAATCAAATCGAAGAGAAGTGGTGCAGCGGAAGATGCAGTAGGCAAAAAAGCGCTCAGCAGATCGCATTCTTGGAACTCGACACGCTCGGCAAAACCGAGTTTCGCTGCGTTGCGTCGCGCGATTGTTAAGGCCACGGCGGAAATATCGCACGCGAAAACTTTTGCCGCCGGCAATTCTTTCGCGAGCGCAATCGCGATGCAACCAGAACCGGTGCCAACATCGACGAGTGTTAGGCCTTCGCCATTGAGCTTTGCGGGACGCTTGGCGCGAACTTCGCGCACTGCCAACCGGTCCAGCGCGACCTCAATTAAATGCTCTGTTTCCGGGCGCGGAATCAATACATCCGGCGTAACTTCAAATTCCAAGCCCCAGAATTCCTGGTGGCCGGTCAAATGTTGCGTGGGCTCGCCGGCAATGCGTCGCTCCAACAGCGCAGAAAAGCGCTCCACCAATTCGTCAGGAAGTATTTCTTCAGGATGGGAATACATCCAGCCGCGATCGCGGCCGACGACATGCAACAACAAAAGTTCCGCAGCCAGCGTGTACGCGGCGACCTGCGCGTCACGGAGCCGGCCAATTCCGTAGCGCAAAAGTTCGCGGAGCGATTTATCAGCCAGCGCCGAACTCATCCGATCAGATGTTCCTTCTGCCGCCCGCTGGCCTCCAGCGACCCGTAAGCGACGCCGGTGCCAGCATAGGCATAATTGCCAACCGCCAGCGCACCCAGCGCCGCGCGTCCCACCGCCAATCCCCCAAACGCGCGCCAGCCGAGCGCCACGCCCGCCAGCGCCACAATTCCGATCGACAAGCCGCCCAGGGAAATCACGCCCAGTGCCACTCCGCCAATGGCAATCACTCCAATCGCCACGCCGCCGACCGCCACAATTCCTGTTGCCCGCACGCCCAACGCAATAATCCCATGCGCCGCTGGGCTGTACGACACTAACGGCAGCCCGCCAATGCGCACCGAGGATTCGTAGACATAGTCCTTCGAAAGCGCCACCGCCGTGACCAGATGGGTGATTCCCACGCAAGCCACCATGTACAAAACAAAAAACGCCCAAAAAGGCATCATGATGTTGTGAATGCGATCCGGATCGGCCATCGACTCGCTGATATCCCGCATCCATCGCGGACCGGGTTTCGAACCTGGACGTGTGAGCATGACTTCCTCCGTGCGGAAGATTTATGCCTCGGCCAACTCCTGCTTGAGCCGTTCGGCCTCGTAATGCGAAACGAGGCCGTCGACGAGCGGAGCGAGTTTCCCGTCCATGACTTCAGTCAGTTGGTGAATCGTGAGGCCGATGCGATGATCGGTCACGCGATTCTGAGGATAGTTATAGGTACGAATTTTTTCGGAGCGATCGCCGGTTTTAATCTGCCCGCGCCGTTCGGCACCCATGGCCGCTTGCTGCTTCTCGAGTTCCATTTCGTAGAGACGCGAACGCAACACGCGCATGGCCTTGGCGCGATTCTTGATCTGTGACTTTTCGTCTTGCTGCGAAACGACCAGCCCGCTGGGCAAGTGCGTGATGCGTACCGCGGAATAGGTGGTGTTCACGGATTGCCCGCCGGGACCTGAAGAGCAAAACGTGTCGATGCGCAGATCTTTTGCTTCAATCTTGATGTCGATGTCATCCGCTTCGGGCAACACGGCGACCGTAGCCGCCGAAGTGTGAATGCGACCCTGCGTTTCGGTAGTCGGGACGCGCTGCACGCGATGCACGCCGCTTTCGTATTTCAGTTTCGAATACACTTTGTTTCCCTGAATTGCGGCGATTACTTCTTTCATTCCGCCCATCGACGAAGGAGAGCTCTCCAGAATTTCCACTTTCCAGCCCTGCGACTCCGCGTAACGGGAATACATGCGAAATATATCGCCGGCAAAAATCGCTGCTTCATCGCCGCCGGTGCCGCCGCGGATTTCCACGATGATGTTCTTGTCGTCGTTAGGATCTTTGGGCAGCAGCAAGAGCTTTAATTCGCGCTCGATCTGCTCGCGGCGCACCGCGAGGAGCTTTTCTTCTTCCTGCGCCATGTGCCGCATGTCCGCATCTTCAGACTCCACCACCATCTGGTGCGCGCCGGCCAGATCCTTTTCGATCTGCTTGTACGCGCGATGCTTGTTGACGATCTGCTCCAGTTCGGAATGCTGCTTGGCTAGCTTCTGGAAGCGCGAAGAATCGGCGGCAATCTCGGCCGAGGAGAGCTGCTGAGTCATTTCCTGATAGCGAGTGTCGAGCTGATCGAGTTTTTCAGAAAGGGTGAGAACTGACATTGCTAATCCTTTGTAGTAGTTAGTTACTAGCTTACCGCGTTCAGGCAGAGCGCGGTCGAAAAACGAGAATTAAAAGTGATTGAGGAACGAGAAAAGCTCCCGTGTGAGAGAGAAGGTAGGCGACCGCTAATAAAACGAAGCGTACATAGGCTTGCTTCCATAAGAATAACGCGGAAATCGTAGCCGCGCAATTCGCCGGTCTCCCGGTTGCTCCCGAGAAGCGCGGTGTACTACGATGAGCAAATCTCATGAGTGAAGCCACCCGCATCGCGCTGGAAAGCGATCCAGAGTCGTCGCAAGACGCTCCGCTGCAGAACGACCTAGGCTTCCTGTGGGATTTCTGGTATCCCGCGTTGCGGAGCGACGAAATTTACGGCAAGCACCTCGCCAAAGCCATGCTGCTGGAAGTGCCGCTGGTCCTCGGTCGTACTTCGGAAGGAAAAGCGTTCGCCATGCGAGACGCCTGCCCGCATCGGGGCATTCCGTTGTCTTACGGCCACTTCGATGGGAAAAACGTGCAGTGCAGTTATCATGGCTGGGAATTCGATGCGTGCAGCGGGCGTTGCGTGGAGATTCCCTCGCTCACCAGTCACGACAAGCTGAAAGTGGAGCGCATCAGCGCGAGTCACTATCCGTGCGAAGAGCGTGATGGCTACGTCTGGGTCTATATGAACGCGGCAGGCTCGCGTCTGCCGGATAAAGTGGAAGCCGCGCCGGAATTACCGAAGTTCAGCGCTAAATATAAAATTACGCGCCTCGATTGCGAGCTGCCCTCACACATCGATCACGGCATCATCGGCTTGATGGACCCGGCGCACGGACCGTTCGTGCATCAGTCTTGGTTCTGGCGCAGTAAGAAAAGCATTCACGAGAAGGCCAAGCAGTTTGAGCCGATACCCAACGGTTTTCGCATGAGCAAGCATTCGCCTTCCACGAATAGCCTGCCGTATCAACTCCTCAAGAAAATGACCGGCGAGCCCGTGACCACCACCATCGATTTCGTTCTGCCCAACATGCGTTTTGAAGAAATTCACAGCGGCAAGCTGTGGTTTTCCAGCCGCGCTACCGTTACGCCGGTGCGCCGCGACCTTTGCCGCATCGATTTCGTGGCTGCGTGGAATTTGGCTCTTCCGGTTTCCATTTTCAGGGCCTTCGCGAAAATCTTCCTGCGCCAGGATCAGGAAACCATGATTCAGCAGTCTGAAGGGTTGAAATACAATCCGCGCCTGATGCTGATTGATGACGCCGACCGCCCGGCAAAATGGTACTTCGCGTTGAAACAGAATTTAATCGAGTCGCGCCGCACCGGGTCGCCAATGGCGCATCCGATGGATGGTCCCGTAACGCTGCACTGGCGAAGCTGAAGAATATTCTTGGCTGGCGCGGCGCCTCTACTTATTGAAGATCAGATAGAGCAAACGCCAGCGTTACCCGTTCGCCTTCTGGCGGTTCGACTTGAACGACCGCTTTTTTGCTATCGAAAGCCGCGGCCGGATATTCAAACTTTACGACAGCTCCTGTGAGCACGCAGCCGTCTGATCCGTCGCAACTGTACGTAGGCTGGCCTTCAGCGCTTATCGGCGTAACAAACGTATCTTCGTTAAAAGTCCGAACACGAAAATCCTTCCAGAAATCAACAGAACGCCGGTTTGCCTGCGAATGCGGGCTTATCGAGTTCGAGAGATACGGTCCGTATGATTCCGTGAGTCCGATCTGCACGATCACCCGAACAAATTCCGGCTGTTTTTTATGATCGACTTGAGCCTGCGGTGCACTATATGTGCCAATTCGTTCTCCGGAAAGCTGCGCGATCAGGGCATAGGGCGTCAGAAAGCTGATGGCTTGAATGTGCGGGCCGGTTTTGGGCTTGACGGGGAACAGCGAATATTTTTCGAGGAACTGGCTGAGCGTGTCGCCGCCGCGCTGACCCAGAAAATATGCCTCGCGCACCGCAGTGTCTGACAGTGGTGTCTCAAATGTGCCCGACGGTGAGAGAAGAACACTGAACGAAGCGAGGGTTGCAAGAATGATATTTAAGGTGCGCGACATGGGAGCCCTCAGTGTCCCATGGTACGGCCTCAAACTTTAAAAACAGCTTGCAACCTCAGCGGGTGTGACTCAAATCAAAATCTACCAAAACTTCCGCACCTTCCGGCGGATTAATCCGAATGCTGGCGGAATCCGACGTAAATGCCTCCGCGGGAAATTCCAATTCAATGGTCGCCCCAACGAGCGTGCAGCCGCCATCGCCGCAAATGTAATTTGGCTCGCCCGAGTATTTCAAAGCGTAGAGGGCCTGGTCATCGGAGGAGACTTGAATCTCGAAATCACGCCAGAAATCCGTAGGCCGCGGAAGGTAATCCCAAGGAGTGCCGGTAGTGCGGTTTGGGTTTGGCATTACGGCGGAATAGGAATCCGTTAGCTGGATGGTGATAACGATTTTCACTGTTTCGGCTTGCCCACGATGATCGATCTCCGCCTGCTGCGCGCTGTAGCCGTAAGGATGCTCGCTGGATTGCAGCGTCAACAATGCATACGGAGTATAGAAGGCCACATTGGAGATGAACGGTCCTGTTTTCGGCGTTTGCAAGTGTTTGTTGTAGGTGCCAAGGAAGCGAGCCAAAGACTCGTCGTGGCGTTGGCCCATGAAATAGGCCTGACGCACCGCGGTATCGGAGAGCGGCGTATCGAATGCCGCCGAGAAGAATGGAAAAACGAGAACCGCACCAAGGGCGGCGGAAACAGAACGCAGGAGGGTGTGCGTCATGGTGGACCTCTTGCTACTTAGACGTTCTTGGCAACTTGCCGGGTTTCAGATGCGGCGCTGAATATTCGGGAAGTCGAGCCACACCTTGACACCGCAGAAGTGCGAGCCTTCGGTACAGATCGGCGTCGTAATTCCGGCGCGAAGATGACACGGCGGTCCGATGTACCTGGAAAGTTCCGGCTGCACTTCGCGCAATTGCGCAATCTCATCCATCGACGCATTGTAAATCTCTTCCTGTGCGTTAAAGCAGGTGCGCATGGTCCACTTGTGCAGCAGATGCAGCAGCGAGCCAGTTTCGACCAGGCGAATGGCTTTGGCGTTGGGCAGCAGGTACAGCGCGATTTCCGGCGGCACGCCGCGATCCAGCAGTTCGTTCTTGGCTGTCCAGGCCTCTTTCATCGCTCGGTCGTACACTTCTTTGGCGCGCGGATTTTTCTGGAGCAGGTCCGGCGTGATGTAATCCGGTTCGCGGGTGTCCGCCAGCGTGAGCAGCGGGCGCGAGCCTGGCACCATGCGATGACGCTGGTCCTGGCTATCCGCGGTATGGCTGATTTTTTTCGCGAAAGTATAGTTGGCGTGCTGCAACGCGCGCATCATGGGCGCATGGACGGCAATATCGAGAGTTTCCAGACGATATAAATTGCGTGCTGGATTCAGCAGGCGGTCGATGGCTTCCACGTCGGAGCAGGTCGCCTCAGGAAGCCCCACAACAGCTCGATACGATTCGGCCATCACGCGAGCCGCATTGCGAGAGTAATCCACCAGTCGCGACGTTTTGCCGCCAAGCTTGCCATCAAACTCGCGTGCGAACGCATCCGCTTCCGCTTTGGCTGGCGTAATGTCTTTCCACTCCGGCAACTCTTCCAGGGGAGAAGTGCCAAAGCGATCAAAAAATTGCGGATCCAGTTGGCGAACTTGCGCCACCATTTCGCCAATCACCGCGCGAGCTTCGCTTGGCGTGTCGGATGCCGCGGACATGCGCCATAAACGGTGCAGCACGATGCCAGAGAGTGTGTGCACCATGGTGGTGAAGGCCGCCACGGGCAAGACGTAGCGGGCAATTTCGATGGCGCGTTTTTCAGACGATCGCTCGATTTTCTGAATGCGCTTGGGGTGCGACATCGGGCCGATATGCCAAATGTCGCTGAGGATTTCGCGCGCATCAGTAACCAGCAACGTGGAAAGCTCGCGGTAGTAATTCCAGGCGCGCGTTATCGCGGCTTCATAAATCTGCCGTGAGCCTTCGTCGAAAAACAGTGAGAGCGCAGGAACGTAAGCCTGGGCGTGGTCCAATCGCACGTAACGCTGACTTTGCTGCTCGGAATTGTAGAAAGGATGCGCGTGCAGGAACGACCATACAAACTGCCGGCTAACATTTTCCAGGCCAAACTCAAAATGAGCGTGCTGGTAGACGGTATGGTGACCGCTGTAAAACGTCGCCGCTCCAATATTCACCCGCTGCTTGTCGGTAATTTCGTCGAAGTTGATAAGCCGTGCGGAATAACAGGTGCGCGCCGCCGCGATCGCCGAATCAAACGGATGCGAGAACGCATTGCGCAGGGTTACGCGGGGCGCCGCCGTCTCCACCGAGTCGGAAGAGGGAACTCCATCGAACATGCGGGATTGGGAAGCCACGTTGAGAAACGATTCTACACGGAGTGCGCGACGCGAACAAAACAAGTCAAAAAAGAAAAACGGACCGGCGATGTGTGCCACCGGTCCGCTCAAAATCTAAAATCTACTGAAGTTACTTCTTGCCGCCAGCGGCTGCCGGCACGTTGGCGTACTTCTTGTTGAAGCGCTCCACGCGACCTGCCGTGTCCACCAGCTTTTGCTTGCCCGTAAAGAATGGGTGGCAGCTGGAACAAATTTCTACGCGCAACATCTCGCCCTTAATGGTCGACCGTGTCTGGAACGTATGACCGCAGGCGCAGTGCACAGTAACTGCATGGTAGTCTGGATGAATACCGGTTTTCATTGCTCTCCCATCTATCGTGGCCGGTCTGCGCGGGAGCCGGAACTACTGCCGCGTCGCTAGGTCACGAGACAATCATTAATTATACGCGAAACATCCGATAAGCAAAAGCGGGCACCGGTTAGGATGCCCGCCTCGAAGTTGGATGCAGCAACTGCAAAAACGTTAAACGTGGAAGCTTATGGCGTTGGGATTGCGGCTGTTGCCTGGTTGGAGTAGACGCTTTCTTCTCCGGCGCTATTCACTGCGGTAACAACGTAATAGTAGGTGGTGCCGGAAGTTACGGATGTGTCGTCATAAGCCAGCGCATCAATGTTCGACCCATTCACTGGGGCGTAAGGTCCGCCGGCAGCGTCGCTGCGATACAAACGGTAGCCAACGGTCGTGCTGTCGCTCGCTCCCCATGTCAGATGAACGGTGTGAGCGGTCGGTGTTGGAGGCGGCGGAGGAGTTGGATTCGAAGTCACACCATCTCCCGAGAGACTGGCCACCGCGGGACTTGCCAGGTTCGCGGCCAGCACCGAAAGCGTGCCCGAGGCTGCGCCCTGCACCTGAGGCTTAAACCAAACTTGGAACGTGACCTTCTGATTGGGCGATAGCGAATAGCCGGGGGAGAGATCCGCATACCCAAAGCCGGACCCTGAGACGCTCACACCATTGATAGCTACGGCGGTGTTTCCGGTGTTCTGCAGCGTTACGTTCTGGGTGCCGGTGCTCTTCAACAGCAAATTGCCAAAATTGACAGAGGCTGGAGTGACCTGAAGCGACACGACCGTTTTTTGTTGGCCTACACCGGTCAAGCTAACAGACAGCGGCGTCTGGGAGGCGCTATCACTAATATTGATTGCCGCACTGACGTTACCCGCGGCATTCGGTGTGAACGCAACCGTGTACTGCACATTCATTCCAGGAAGAATCGAACGCGGCACCGAAGGCCCACTGATCGCGAATTGCTTGTCAGAAATAGCGACGCCCGAGATCTGCACCGGCGTGTTGTTGGTGTTGGTAATTTGCATGGTCTGGGTCACGGTTTGTCCCACGGGAACGTTTTTGAACTGAACGGTCCCCGGAGTAACCACGACGCCTGCCTGGGCGGCGGTGGCCGCCGATTTGGATGACGCGTATCCGGCGCAGCCTACGACCACGGCGGAGATGGAGAGTAATCCCGCGGCAGAGAAAATACCGCGGGCAAAGCGTGAAGCATTTGGTCCTAAAAACACAGTGCGAATCCCCCTATCTACTCTGTTGAGACCAAAGTAGCTTTCGCACCGTGGAGCGACAACCTGCTCTGGGTACAGTTGTGGGACAGGCGTGCGCTTGCCCACAACTGAACCAATGACCAGCAACATAACGACTGGCGCTGAAAACAAACGAGATTTTCGTTTTATTTCTGACTTGCTGAGAAACGTTTTGCACAACTCTGGCAAGATTTTGCCCGACTTCGTGGCATTGATCGGGTTGTTAGGATGCTAAATCGCGCGGTAAAGCGCGGCAAATAGGTCAGGAAACGAAGTGGCAGCCCAGTCGCAGCGATCCTTCCGAGGTGCGCCGAGACCACACCGGCTTCAGAAACACGCGCACAGGCGGCAGGATTGGCACATGTAGAATCGCCGTGATGCTTTCCGGGAATTCTTCCGGCTGCTCGAACTCGAGTGCTACGCCACCAAATCCCAAATCCAGAACCCGCGCCCGGCGTGATCCGTTTTCGCCAATCACAGCGTAAGCATTTGTTCCGGCCATTGAGACACGTTCCGCTTTGCGCTGAATGGCGTAGTGTTTTTCGTCTTGCGGCACGGCTGGGGTTTGCGCGGCGAGGGACTTTGCAGCCATGGAAGTCGCAGCACCGAATTCTGAGGAAGATCGCTCTGGGCGCATCGTATCGATGGAAATCGGAGCAGGCGCAGGTACAGGCTGCGCAGGATGAGTTGGTGCTGAACCAGTCTCCGTCCGCGGCCCTGCGCCACCCGGTTTCCGATGATTGGCTTGCTTGAGCCGGTACAGACGCTCGTCGGCTATGCGAATAAGTTGATCTGCCTGATCCGCGTCCTGCGGGAAATTCGCTGTGCCGTAATCCATGGTCACTGGAAACGCCAGTTGTAAGTCGCGCAATGTTTCCGCGAAAACAGCTTCAACACGACGGCTCAGCGCCATCGCTTGCGAAGCATCGGTCTGTGGCAAAAGCAGCGCGAACTCGTCTCCGCCAATGCGGAACGCCGAGTCTGATGTACGCAACGCTTTTTGCAAAGTGGCGGCCGCAGCCTTCAGGACTTCATCACCGCGCGGATGTCCGTACTTGTCGTTCACTTCCTTGAAGTGATGAAGATCCAGCAGCACGATGCCTAACGGGAGACCGTAACGTCGTGCGCGATTCAATTCTTTTTCGAATGATTCCGCAAAAAGGCGCCGGTTGTACAAGCCGGTCAGCGGATCAGTCACAGCGTTGGTCTGCAGCTTTTTGAAATCGTCGTACTCGATCACTACCGGAACGCGCACCAGGCCGGTTGACGAAAGAACATCCATGAGCACGGTCTTTAAAGAAAAAGGTCGCACGACCCGTTCACTCAGTTCGCGGCGTCGCGTCAGCATTTCTTCCCAAAGCTGCAAGCATTGACTTTCGCGAAGATCTAGACGCGTCGTGGCGCGAAAATATCTTTGCAGGAACTGGCTGCGCGCAGGAATGTCCATGCTTTCGAGCGTGTCTACCAGTAGCTCGAGATAGGCGTCTTCCATTGGAATGCGCGGGGCCGCAGGGGCTCCGGGACTGGGCATGGCTGGGTGTTCCTACAATCTGCCTTTCCCCGCGGGGTGTGGGGCAAGCAAGGACACAAGGGCTACCACATCTGGGAGCAACCCAGATGCCAATCTATTCCGGGGATCCACGCTGAGTGGGCCGTCCGGAGACTAATGGGGACGGAGGCATCTTATTACAATACAAGGAGATGTGCGATTAAATCTTATGGTATCGGAAGGCGCAACGGGTGGGTCAAACTGGTGCCGGCCAACCGTGGACTAAAGAATGGACCAGAAGGGCATGGATTTACTCAAGTGGTCGAAGGAATTCCAACCCGAACAGGCGCAGTTCCCCCACCGCGTCGTGCCACTTTACTCGCGCAGCAATCGGCGGCGTCTCACTGGGAATCAGGCTGGAGGAGGCTTGCGTCGGAGCGGGGATCGTCAATTGCACCGTCTGCTCCGGGCGAAGCATGTGGGTGGAGGTGATGCACGCTCCGATGGAGCTGATATTGAGCGTTTTGGTGAGTTCAATGAACTCCGCTCCAGAAACATCTGAAGCCTTCAGGAAGACGGGTGCCTGCAGCGGGACTCGGGGGCAGCGACGTGATTGTAAAGAATCCACGCCCTGTGCTCCCTTCACTGGATCGATGCGCAACGCCATAAGTGTTTAGTACCTAGGACCTAGTACAAAAGTAGCAGGTTGAATGCCAGTTCCGGTTCAGCCTGTGGGAAACAAACCCTGCTCTTAGAGTGGCTTACCTGTGCGTGGTTTTGTGGTACTACCATTCGGGACGACATTGGGTGAGGAATTGTCCAACGCTTTTCCCTAATTGTGCAAATCAAACGCATTTCCCATTGACAGGCCTAAAAGTGTCTGTAAGGATAAGCATCGAGCCACGGGAAAAAATTTACCACTTTGCCGTTCTATCCCAATCAGCTCAACTGGTTACCATGGACAGCGACGCAACCTTAACTGCGGGCGACATCAATCAGAAGAGCACCAATGTGCCCGCAGACTATGTGCGTGCCCTTCTGGATACGGTCGAAAAGGGTGTCGTGGTTACCGACCGCGAAGGCCGTCTGCTGATGGTCAATGCCGTCGCCCGGAAACATCTGGCCAGCTACACCAAGGATGAGATTTTACCGCTTAACATTTTCCAGGAACTGCTGTTTGTTGATCCCCGCGAAGTGTCTCGCCGCATCGATGGTGGCGAAAACGAAATCGAACTGGAAGGTAAAACGGCAGTCCGGCCCTACCGCGTTCGCATCCGATGGATTCCCGAGTCCGATTGGCTAGCCATTCAATTTGCCGGTCATGATGAGCCGGCCTTACGTCCCGAAGATGCTTCGCAGCCGACCGTGCAGGAACTTCTTCAGGAACGGGAAATCACATACAGAAATCTGCTCGCGGCGTATCTGCGTTTACAGGAAGTCAATCGTCAGAAAACGGTTTTCCTGGCGTCGGCGGCGCACGAACTGAAAACACCGCTTGCCGTGATCAAGGGCTACTACGATTTGCTCTTAACCAATTCGCTCGGCAGGCTCTCTGAGAAACAGCGCGACATCCTGGAAGAATCCAAGGAAAGTTGCGAGCGGTTGGTGCGCCTGGTTTCCATGTTCCTGAACTATTCCGCGTTGGAGAGTGGCAAGTTGGTTCTGCAGATGCGCGAAAACGATCTGCGCGACTGCCTGGCGGAGATGGCTACGCGCTGGTCCGACGCATTCCAGCGCAAAGGTGTGAAACTCGAAACGCACCTTGATCCATCCATCCCTACCTTTAAGTTTGATTATCAAAAAGTGCAGCAGGCGGCGGCCAATCTGTTGGACAACGCGCTGAAACACACGCCGGCAGGTGGCATGGTCACACTGCGCGCTCGTCCGCATTTCTGGGAACGCCGCGTCTCCGAAGTTGCTCCCGTAGAGGAGCGTCGCCGATTTCGTTTGCCTCGCCCAAACAGTGTGGAAGTCAGCGTCACGGATTCCGGCGGAGGCATCCCCGCGGAGCATCATCAGGAAATTTTCGAAGATTTCGTGCGCGTCGATCGCAACACCTCTGGAATGGGCTTGGGATTGGCCATCGCCAAGCGGCTCATTCAAGCGCATCGCGGAAAAATTTGGGTTGAGAGTGAATCGCAGCGAGGCAGCACATTCGCCTTTCTGCTACCCATGGATCAGAGTTAAGGATTAAGGTACAGGAAGCGTCGCCCAGAAAAGGGGTCCGGCATGGCTGTGAAAGAGAAAATACTGGTTGTAGACGACGAGCCCAGCATCCGCAAATACTTGCAGACGCTGTTGGAAGTCGATGGCTTCGACGTGCAAACCGCGAGCACCGGCAAAGAAGCGCTGAAGATTGTCAGCGAAGGCGATCGCCCAGATTTCA
>Ga0210396_10005004_pt1 | contig 12878 bp, 13 predicted proteins | sample IncBWH17OmetaG_FD_155466 | JGI IMG/M metagenome (GOLD analysis project Ga0210396, IMG submission 155466) | Forest soil microbial communities from Barre Woods Harvard Forest LTER site, Petersham, Massachusetts, United States - Inc-BW-H-17-O ...
GCTGCTGCACGATATCCGACAGGCCATAGGCCATCCAGGCAGTGGACGGCTTGCCGTCACGGCCCGCGCGGCCGGTCTCCTGATAATAGGCCTCGATGCTTTTCGGCAGATCGAGATGCGCGACGAAACGCACGTCCGGCTTGTCGATGCCCATGCCGAACGCGATGGTGGCGACGATGACGATACCGTCCTCGTTGAGGAAGCGGTCCTGATGGCGGGCGCGGATATGAGCGTCGAGACCGGCGTGATAGGGCAGCGCCTCGATGCCGGCCTTGGTCAGCGCGGCGGCGGTGTCTTCAACCTTGGCCCGCGACAGGCAATAGACGATGCCGGCGTCGCCGGCGTGGCGCTCGCTGATGAAGGCTTTCAGTTGCGCCGGCGCATTTTGCTTGTCGACGATTTCATACCGGATGTTCGGTCGATCGAAACTCGCCACGAAACTCGGCGCACCAGTGAGCCCAAGCCGATCGACGATCTCGCGGCGGGTGAGGTCGTCGGCCGTGGCAGTCAGTGCGATGCGCGGCACATCCGGAAAACGTTCGGCGATGACGGATAGGCCGATATATTCCGGGCGAAAATCATGGCCCCATTGCGACACGCAATGCGCCTCGTCGATCGCAAACAAGGCGACCCGCGCGCGGCCGAGCAAGGCAAGACAGCGCGGCGTCAGCAGGCGTTCGGGGGCCACATAGAGCAGGTCGAGATCGCCAGCCAAAAGCCGCGCCTCGACCGCGGAGGCTTCTTCGAAAGACAGCGTCGAATTCAGCACCGCCGCCTTGACGCCGGCTTCGAGCAATCCGGCGACCTGGTCGCGCATCAGCGCAATCAGCGGCGAGACGACGATGCCGCAGCCTTCGCGCAACAAGGACGGCAATTGGTAGCACAGCGACTTGCCGCCGCCGGTCGGCATCAGCACCAGGCAATTGCTGCCACCCACGACATGCCCGACGATCTCTTCCTGCGCGCCCCGAAAGCCGGGCAGGCCGAACACGGAATTCAGAACGGAGAGCGCGTCGGGGACGATGTCGGACCTGATGCTACGGGCTGAGACGGTGGCGGGAACAGACATACGAATTGGGTTGCCGGACGGAAACTGAGGAAGATCGATCTGCGAGGTCGAGACCCCGTATTGCGATCCTATCAGGTCTATTCCTGATTCGGGCCGTCCTGCACATCCAATGCAAAGTATAAAGGGCGCTTACGCGCCGGCTAACTGCAAGGCGTCCGCCACGCTCAAGATCCGGATTAGCCGTTGCGATGCGGCTTCCAGGGCGTGCTGCAGAAGCGACGGCGAACATCCGTAAGGGCTGGGCGACGTCGCCACATCGTGGCCGTAGAAAATAAGCCAGCCATTTTTGGCGATGGCTTCGTCGAGTACCCGATCTATGCCGTCACGGTCGATATGCTGATCGACCAATGGCGTTGCACGCAGGAACTGCAAGTCGACCGTCCCGCTGTTGACGCCGGGAATAATGCCGCGCGAGGACCGGAACACTTTCCGAAGCCGCCGCTTGTGCGACACCGATCCCAGGCCATAGGGATAGGCGAAGTTCCTGATTTGGATCGACGGGTCCAGCGACAAAAGATAGCGACGGTTTTTCTCGAGTTCCGCGGCCAACGCGGCTGCATCGAGGTCGGGGGTTCGTGGGTGCGAGAAGGTATGGCAGGCAATTTCATGGCCCTTGCGGTGAAGCTCCACGATTTCATCGGCGCTGATACCGTCCCAATGGCCTGACCATTGGTCGACGAGCCCACCCGCGATATAAAAAGTAGCCCGCGCATTATACGCATCGAGAATTTCGCCGCCGACGGTGGCCGCGCTCTTCGGCGCGTCGTCGAACGTAAAACTGACCATCGGGGCTTTGTTTTGCAGCCGAAATGGCGCGCCGCCGAAGTGCCTGGCGAGGCGATTGCTGACACGCGCCTTTAATGCAGACCAATCCGGGCCCATGATGGCACCTTCCCCAGGTCAGAGGTTGGAATACGGCGACAGCGGCGACGCGGTTGGCGCGCCGCCGGCAAGATGACTGAGCCAGTTGCGCAGTAGCGCCGTCGCCGCAGGAGCGGTCTCGCTGTCCTGTCGAAGCGTGCGGTCCGGCAGTTCGGTGCTCAGCGCCGGCCGCCGCTCGATCCTCGCGCGCCGCTCGAAATCGGCGAGCCTCGCTTCGGTCTCGCTGTCGAAATAGCCGGCAGGGAAGGCAGGATAAATGTCGCGCTCGCCGGCAAGAAAGCGGGAGATGTCGCGCAGATATTCCCGCTCCAGCGACAGCGGATCATATTCAGGGTGGCCCTGGAAGAAGATAAACTGGCTGCGCAGTTGCTTGGCGAAGATATCGACGCCGCCTTCCGGCGAGACCGTCAGCAACTGATAATCCCGTGCCGTCAGATCGACCGCCCGCAGCTCATTCAGGCGCGAGTGCGAAATCCGGAGCGGCGAAGGCAGACCGTCGATCAGCCAGTGGTCGGCCACCGCATAACAGTCGTAGATCCCGGAACATTTGGCATCGAGCCGCTGCCGCTCGATGCCATCGAGATGCAGTACCGCGGCATGGGCGGCAAGGCACGACCAGATGGTCGAACGGGTGTTGGTCTTTGCCCAGTCGATGATGTCGGTGAGGTCCTGCCAGAACGGCTCTTCCGGAAGGGTCGCGGCATTCGGCTCGGCGCCGGTGACGATCAATCCATCGATGTGCAGGCGGTCGAGATCGGCGATGTCGGTATATTTCCGGTCGACCCGCCATTTCGCCGGCTCCGACCGGTTCACGGAGGGCAGGGAAAAGCAGTGGAAGCGGATTCGATTATTGCCGGCCGCGGCGGTTAGGAGCCGCATGAACTGGCGTTCCGTCGCCTGTAGCGCGGGGTCCGGCATGTTGTTGATGAGCCCGATCGTGAGCACGTCCTCGACAGCTTCCTGACCGCGATCTAGGCGGTCGGTCTGGCGCTGCTGCGCGGGCGCCAGCGCTGGGCTGACGATCAATCGACGCCTGTCCAGCAGGAGGGTCATGTTGGGCGTGGCCGGTTCATTCGGCGGCTTCCAGTTGCGGATGCCGCGTGCTGGCCTGCGCGAGAGCCTGGTCGATATCCTCGATGATGTCGGAAGCGTGCTCGATGCCGATCGAAAGCCGAATGGTTTCCGGCAACACGCCGGCCATGCGCTGCTGTTCGGCGGACATCTGCCGGTGCGTGGTCGAGGCCGGATGGCAGGCGAGGGATTTCGCGTCGCCGATATTGACGAGGCGCGTGATCAGCTTCAACGAGTCATAGAATGTCTTGCCGGCTTCCATGCCGCCCTTGATGCCGAAGGTGAACAGCGACGACGCGCGGCCATCCAGATATTTCTGGACCAGCGTGTAATAGGGGCTGTCGGAAAACCCGGCGTAATTGACCCAGGCCACGCGTGGGTCGGCGCGGAGGAATTCGGCGACCTTGCGGGCATTCTCGACATGCCGTTCGACGCGCAGCGCGACGGTCTCGATGCCTTGCAGCAGCAGGAAGGCGTTGAACGGCGACAGCACCGATCCCATGGTCCGCTGATAGACGCTGCGCGCACGCTGAATGTAGGCGCTGGTGCCGAATTGCTTGGTGTAGACCAGCCCGTGATAGGACAAGTCGGGTTCGTTGAACGCGGGGAAGCGGCGGGGCTGCTCGGTCCAGGGAAAGCGGCCGCTGTCCACGATGGCACCGCCGAGCGTGGTACCGTGACCGCCGAGGAATTTCGTCAGCGAATGAACGGCGATATCGGCGCCGTACTCAAACGGCTTGAGCAGGATCGGGGTCGCGACGGTATTGTCGACGACGAGCGGCACGCCATGGCGATGCGCGACTTTCGCCAGCGCCTCGATGTCACAGACATTGCCGGCGGGATTGCCGATGGTCTCGGAAAAAACCGCCTTGGTGTTCTCGTCGATCAGCTTCTCGATCGCTTCGGCCTTGTCGCTGTCGGCAAAGCGGGTGGTGATGCCCTGACGCGGCAACACGTGAGCGAGCAGGGTGTGCGTGGTGCCGTAGAGCTGGGGAACGGAGACGATGTTGCCGCCGGTGTCGGCGAGATTAACCAGCGCGAAATGCAGCGCCGCCTGCCCGGTGGCGACCGCCAGTGCGCCGACGCCGCCCTCGAGGTCGGCAACGCGCTTCTCAAGAACCGCGGTGGTCGGGTTGGCGATCCGGCTGTAGCGGTAGCCTTCGGCTTCGAGGTTGAACAACGCGGCGCCGTGATCGGCGCTGTCGAACGCGTAGGCCACCGTCTGGTAGATCGGAACAGCGACGGACTTGGTGGTGGGATCGGGATCGTAGCCGGCGTGAATCGCGATCGTCTCGTTGCGCATTTTGCCACCTCGCGTACGCATTTCGTAATGCGTTTTCTTCACCCGTGTCTTTGTTAGAGGCGAGAGGTCAACCGAGCAATAATTCGCGCCAACATTGATGAAATAACCCTAACGTGCGTCAACCAATTGATTAAAATTTGAATGAATTCGTTATCAGTCGGTAACCATGTTTAACGCTTCGGCCTGGTGATCGGCGGCTTGTCGAGGCGAGGCGGGGTCAAGCCTTCGTGCAGATCAGGCGACGGCGCGCCTGACCTGTTCGCCGATCTGCAGAAGGACCAGCCGCCCCTGCGGTAGAATGGCGCCCATGGCGTGGAAATTGTGAATCATGCCGTCGTGACAAACATGCTCCACCGCTACGCCGGCGGCCATCAGCTTTATGGCGTAGGCATTGCCTTCGTCGCGCATCGGATCGAATTCGGCGGTATGGATAATCGCGGCGGGAAGTCCGACGAGATCGGTGGCGCGAAGCGGCGAAATCCTGGGATCGGAAAGATCGATGTTGTCAGGCAGGTAGTCAGCCAGATCGGCATCGATCGTGGCCTTGTCGATCATGTGATTTTCGGCGAACGCCTGACGCGACGGCGAGGGCTCCTCGAAATCAAGCACCGGACATATCAGGCATTGCAACAGGATCTCGGGGCCGGCGTTCTTCAGCGCGTCCTGGCAAACCACGGCGCCGAGGGTTGCTCCGGCGGAATCGCCCCCGACGACAATCCTGGTGGCATCAATGCCAAGCGAGGCCGCATGCGTGTAAACCCATCTGGTCGCCGCGATCGCATCTTCGACCGCCGCCGGGAATTTATGCTCGGGTGCGAGGCGGTAGCCGACGGAGATAAGGCGGCAGCCGGTTAATTGCGCGAGTGCCGCGCAGACGGGGTCATGCGTCTCGATGCTGCCGGCCACCATGCCGCCGCCATGGAAGAAGACGAAGCCCGGCAGTGCTTCGGTCGCGGCATTTGCGGGTGCATAAAGACGGTAGGGAATATCGCCGGCCGGTCCCGGCAACAGGCCATCGACCCCGGGCACTTCAGTGACGTCAGCGCGGGCGAACTGCATGAGTTTTGTGAGTGCCTGGCGGCGCTCCTGGGTGCGATCTTGGGCTCGCTCCTGGGCTCGATCCTGGAGACTTGGCCGCGAGCGATCGCTCGGCGCGGCCGTCGCTGTCATGGCAAGAAAGCGTTTGGCGAGGGGATCGAGGGGCATATCGGTTCCGGAACGTGCAGCGCGTATTGTGGGTGGTCAATCGTGAATCGATCTCGGCCGGTTCGCAAGGAAATCCTTAGGGAATTCGGACAATAGTGGCACCACTATGCGCGCCGCCGCGTGGATGACAACAATGGCTCCGATCGTAAAACCCGTCAGCTATTCGCAAACCTGGACCTTCTTTGAAGGGGACTGGCACGAGGGCAATGTACCGATCATGGGTCCGCGCACCCATGCGGCGTGGCTGGCATCGACGGTATTCGACGGCGCGCGCGCGTTCGAGGGTGTCGCGCCCGATCTCGACCGCCATTGTGCGAGGGTCAATCAATCCGCGATCAATTTCAAGCTGAAGCCGGTTGTCGATACCGCAACATGGCTGGAACTCGCCCGCGAGGGCATGGCGCGCTTCGACGCGAATGCGGAGCTGTACATTCGCCCGATGTACTGGGCCCAGAGCGGCAGCGGCGGAGGCGTGCTGTTCGATCCCGAAACCACGAACTGGTGCCTGTGTATCCACGTGGCGCCGATGCCGCCGACATCAGGCTCGGCCATCACCCTGTCGCCGTTCCGCCGGCCGACGACGGAAAGCGCGCCGGTGGATTGCAAGGCCGCCTGTCTCTATCCCAACAATTCGCGCGCGCTGATCGAAGCGCAGGCGCGGGGCTTCAACAATTGCCTGATGCTCGACATGCTCGGCAATGTTGCGGAGTTCGGCAACTCCAACGTATTCATGGCCAAAGACGGCGCCGTGTATACGCCGGCGCCGAACGGGACTTTCCTCAATGGCATCACGCGGCAGCGCGTGATCGATCTGTTGCGTGGCGATGGTGTCACCGTTGTCGAGACCATCCTGAGCTACGCGGATTTTCTGCGCGCTGACGAAATCTTCTCCAGCGGCAATTTCGCCAAGGTCGCGCCGGTGATCCGGATCGACGACCGCAACTTGCAGCCGGGGCCGTTCTACAGCCGGGCGCGCAAATTATATTGGGAATTCGCTCACGCCTGAGCGGGCGCGGCCGGCTTCAATAACGCGCGACATCAAGGGCCGTACAACACCAGTTCCGTATCGGTCAGGTCGGCAAGACGGGGCCGATGCGGGCCTTTGAAATATTTGCGGCCGCGCGCCGTGGAGAAAATGCCGGCAAGACCGGGCACCGGCGCGTTCGCGTCGACGATCACTGAAAGCTTGCCCTGGCGGATCAGCGCCCGGCCGATCGCGCCGGCGCAGCCGATATAGTCGGCGATATCGCGGCAGTAGATTAGTTGCATCGCCGGCGGCGCGAGCCATCCGCGCCGGATGCGCAGCTGCGACAAGATGAATGGAAAAGTGCCGCCGCTCACCGTGCGGCATACCAGGCTGACGCATCCATAATGCGCGTGTCGGGTCAGCAGTTCGACGTCGCTCCGGGGCAGGCCTTTGATGGTGCTCGTATCGGGCGAGATGATTTCGACGGTCATGCCGGGCGCAACGCGCGACAGCGCCGGTATCGAGAAGAACAACCCGCTGCAATAGCAGTTGAACCCCTGCATCTCGATGATCGGCCAGGTCCGTTTCGCGGGACTGATATTCAGATAGGTGACTTCCTCGTTCCGCTGCGCGATCTTGGTCAATAGCGGCGCGTAATGCCGAAACGCTGGCTCGACATACCAGCTTGACAGATTGCACCGGATCGCGGTTTCGCTGCCGTCGCTCCTCGACGTGTAAAGCAGCAACAGGATGCCGACCGGCAGTCCATCACGCTCAAGCATATAGCCGAAGCGGGGATAGCCCTCGGGGACTTCGCGGGCTGCTTGGCGGCGCAATCCCTGCATCCAGTATTCGCGCGACCGGACCACGAATCCGCGCGTCAGGAGATCCGCGACCGCGTCGATGTCGGTCCCGGAAATCTCACGGCATCGGATTTTCTGCCTGAGCACGGTCGTCGCTGCCACTGTCTCGTGTGTCGTTACAGGCCGAGCGTCTCCCGTACACCGGCCGGCCACTTCGCGAGGTCGACGCCGTGGGTATGAAACATCGCCACCGCGAGGCGGTCCATGCCGAACGCCACGCAGCCGGTATGGGCAGGTTCACCGGCCGCATCCTTGATATCCCAGGTCGTGCCGAAATGGTCCCGGTGATAGTTGAAGCTCATGCAGGCGGTGGGCTGCTCTTCCGAGCGCAGGGGGATCAGCAGCTCGAATTTCAGTTCCTGCTGTTTCTGGCTGACGGCCTTCATCTGGCCGACACGGCCAAAGAACGGATCGCTCGCATAATCGACCTTGAAAGTGAGGCCGAGATCGCGGGCGATGGCCTGGGCCCGCACCATCCAGCGCTCGCGAAAATTGGCGACATCGTCCGGGCTGCCGATGCAGACATATTCGCGCATCCGGAAGGATTGCAGCCGATCGAGGTGACGGGATGGTTCGCGGCGGAAGCAGTCGGCCGCGACGTCAAATCGCAGGCCACCCGAAGGCAACGGGCCTCGGCTCGCGGCGATCGGGTAGACCGGATAGCAGGCCGCCGGAGACAGCACGAGATCGGCCGGCGAAAGCGACGTGGTCCAATCGCCGCCGGCCTCAAAACGGCTGACGGCGGAATGAATCTCGCGTTCCGTACCATGGAGGCCGCAGACGCAGCCGAGCAGGTTGGGGAAACTCTTCAGATAGCCGGACTTCTCCAGCTGTCCGCGGTTCATGACAGGCGGAAAACGCATCACCTCGGTGCCGGGCTCGCGATGCCGCGTGATCAGGGCGGCGAGCCGCTCGATCATGTCCTCATAGAGCGCCGTCCTGGCATAGACGCCATCGGTGCCCATCTTGTGAAACAAGGTTTCCGCGAGATAATCCAAGGGATCGGCCGGTTGCGATTCGATGTCCGTGGGGGTCTTTCGGATGGCGACATTCATGTTCAGGCCTCTATTGTCTGTGTCGAACGACCGGTTGCGTTAATCGCGAAGGCTGGCAGGCACGCCGCTCATCAGGCTGGCGGTGGCGATGTTGGCGAGGATCCGGTCGTTGTTGATCATCAATGGCGCGGAGAGCGCGTCGCGCAGATGCCGGCCGACGCTGAAGTCGCCGTCATTGCGATAGCCTGAAAGTCCGCAGGCCCGCATCGCGCTCATGACGGTTGAGACCGCCAGTTCGGAAGCTTCCACCTTGAGCAGGTTGATCTGCGACTGGAAGTCGAGCGAAGAGAGCGCCCGCTCGTCATGCTCATGCGCCGCATAGGTGTCGAGATTCGCGGTGATCATGGCGCGCAGCTTGGCGAGCGTCATCTTGGCCGCGGTGAAATGCGCGGCACCGGGAGGCATCTGGCCACCTGCGCCGCGAGCAGCCTTGCGGATGAAGCGTTGAGCGCGCTCGACCGATGCCGCGGCAATCCCGGCCCAGGCTGAAGCCCAGCATAGATGGGCCACCGGGGTCATCGTTTGGGCATGAATTTTGTCATAGGCTTCGGGAAATACCTGTTCGGCTGAACCTGTGGCCTTCAGTTCGAATCCGGCGCTGCAAGTGCCGCGCATGCCCAGCGTCTCCCATTCGAGACTGCGTTCGAGCGTGTAGTTGTCTTTGGTAAAGGCCACCAGCACCTGGTCGGACGCGGCGGCATCGTTGGCGCGGCGGGCGATCGTGATCACGCCGTCAGCCTGCGCGCCATATGAAATCACGGTTGCGTTGCGCACCAGCGATATGCCGGCGCCGTTTCGCTCGACGGCCGCGGAGCTTGAACGGACATTGCCGCCATTCTGTCCCTCCGTCGTCGATGAGGCGAGCAGCAATTGTTCAGCTGCGACTCGGCGCATCAGCGCTTCGTGCCAGCCGCTGCCGGTTCCGTGCCGCACCAGGCAGGCCACCTTGGTTTGATGCATCGCGAATATCATGGCCGTCGACGAGCAGGCACGGCCGAGCGTGTAGCACATGTCGGTGACGTCTGACATCGACGCGCCGTCGCCGCCGAACGCCTGTGGGATCTGGACCCCCAGCAGCTTCTGCGTACGGGTGGCATCGATGGCGGCCTGGGGGAAGCGCGCCTGGCGGTCGACGTCCTCGGCTTCCGCGGTAGCCGCCGCCGCAACACTTGCGGTGCGTTGCAGGAACGAGCTTCGATCGGGAAAGGATTGTTCGGCGGATTGATCCGCGGCGCTACGAGACCTGACAACCTGCACGTTCATGACCGATACAACTCCGGGGTTTGTCGGTGCGAAATGTCCGCGCAAACAGGGCGCCTCATTCTCGCATCGATCGCGCAACAGCATTCGATCGTGCGCCAAGGCTATGGATTTAATTCAAATGCGTCGATGAAATTCAGGGTAAATGGCTTTCATTTCAACCCTGACGGTTAATCAACCGTGTTGGTATATCCGTCAATCTCCTGGGTCTCATAAATGCCTGCGCAACTGTCGTTAGCGTTAAGATCAAAATGATAACTTGCGTCAAACAAGACTCACTGTTTTTCAATGGTGCCGGGTTATAGATTTGCGATCAGTTCGACATCGTCCGATGCGACGACGACAGGTGGAAAGTCAGTGATGAAAACCTTTAGCGCCGATGTTCAGCTCCGTGTCCTTGCTCTCGTCAAGACGATTTTCGACCAGAACGCGATTACCGTGGAAGTTGGTCCGCAATCGCATCTGGTGGATGTCGGGCTGACATCGATGGACATGGTCAACCTGATGCTTGGTGTCGAAGCCGAATTCGACTTCACGATTCCGCAATCCGAGATAACGCCAGAGAATTTCCAGTCGATCGAAACCCTGCAGCTGATGATCGTCAATCAGCTCCAGCCGGAACACGCCTGATCCGCACATCGCTCGCGGCGCCTTCGCGGGGATTGCTCCCAAGCCGGTCAGCTTGGTTGGCAAATCGCACTTCTGGCCCCGGCCTCAGATGTTTTTCTCCACGCCGCAAATACGGCATCGAATGCCCGCTGCCCGGCCTCTCCCTTGCTGAACCAGAGGCCTGATCGGACACAGCGGGGCGAAAAACACCCGGTTTGCGTTTCGCGCCATTGAAATAGACCGCTAACCAGGCGTTATCGTTCAAGGCAGCGAGGTTGTGGCAGATCGCGAGATCGTCGCGGCCGTCAGAGGCCTTCACCTGTTCGGTGCGCCACATGACCGTGGCATCCGAGCGCTTGTCGCCATTGTCGAAATCGATCAGCGCTGCATGTTCGGACTGTGCGAACGCAGGCAGCCCGAACGCGATCATGAACAATGCAGACAAAATGATTGATCGAAGTTGCGTACGGGATGGCGGATCGAGGGAAGTCCAACCTTCATCGCGTACGGAAGTAAAAGTTGGTTGGCAAAATCGCTTCAAATTTGCCGTGCATGGCCTCTTGCCGACGTGAGCGGCATCGGAAATCTTGAGTGACGGCAACCTAACAAGGCCGCCGGCATCGTCACCCGTGCCGAAAGACATCCGCCACTCCGGATAAAGCGATCTCGAAATATCGGCCAAACCGATGCATAACATCTGAATAAATCGGCTTTTGCCATGCTGGCCGGCATCTTAGCCTCCCCTCACTTTCAACCTCATACACAAAGGGAGTCCACTATGAGTACAACTTCTATCCAATCGATTCGCCCCACGCGTCGCATCGGCGCCTGGACGTTGCAGGGTATCATCGCGGCGGCTTTCCTTGCCGCGGGCTTCGCCAAACTGGCCGGCGTTCCTTTCATGGTCGAATTGTTCGAGCAGCTCGGCCTCGGTCAGTGGTTCCGCATCGTGACCGGCGTGGTGGAAGTGACCGGCGCTGTCGCTCTGCTCGTTCCGGGCCTGGTTTCGATCGGCGCCCTGTGGCTCGGCTTCACCATGGTCTGTGCCGTGGCAACCCATGTGTTCGTCCTGCACACCAGTCCGGCCCCGGCGATCGTCCTGGGACTTCTCAACGCGCTGGTTGTCTACCTGCGGCGCGATGAACTGGTTGCCTTGCTTCAGCGGATCAAAGGCTGAGCTTTGAATCCTGGGAATAGCCAAACTTGAGGAGAACGAAGATGAAGACCGATGCAGTGTGCACGCGTGCGATACGCGCTGAAGAGATTTCCCGGCAGATTGCTCTGCGCACGCGTGGACACTCGCATGGGCGCGTTACCCGACTGGTCAGTCCGGGCGACGTTGGTGAATTGATCAAGCCGTTCGTCTTTCTCGACTACTTCGACGCTGATCCAGCGACCGCACCAAAATTCGGCTTTCATCCCCATTCAGGAATAGCGACGCTGACCCTCATTCTGTCCGGGCAGGCTTTCTACAAGGAGACCACCGACAGCGAAGGCGTCATCGAGACCGGCGGTGTTGAGTGGATGCGCGCCAGTAGCGGCGTGTGGCATAGCGGCGGAATGTTCGGCAAGGAGCGGATCAAGGGCTTTCAGCTCTGGGTCGCCATGCCGCCCAAACTCGAATTAGCCGAACCCCAAAGCCAATATCTTGGCGCTTCGGACTTTCATTTTGCCGGTCCCGCGAGGGTTATCGCAGGCGAATACGACGGTGTGAAAAGCATTGTTGAGTCGCCTCAAGGCCTCACTTATCTCGATGTCCGCCTCAAGGCCGGAGAGCGCTGGACCTTTCATCCGGCCAAGGGGCATGACGTCGCCTGGATCGCATCGCACCAGGGGATCGTGGCGACGCCGGAGCAGGTATCGATGGGCGAAGTCGCCGTGTTCGAGGAAGGCGATCAGGCGATCGAGTTTGAAGCGCGCTCCGATGCCGGCTTCATCCTCGGCTCTGCGGTCAAGCACCCTTACGACCTGGTGACCGGGCACTATTCCGTGCACACCAATGCGGATTCCTTGCGCATCGGCGAAAGCAACATCGCCGATATCGGCCGCCGGCTGCACAACCAGGGTGTGCTGGGACGCGCAAGAGGCTGAGGAGAGACGAGCCTGATGGGAATACTAACTGCGGAGGAAAGCGATGTTTGGATCAGGTGGAATTCAGATTTTTCAACGCATAGCCGGGGTTCGGGCTTGCGTGGGCAGGTTCGATAGGCATTCGCCGCTTCGGTCGGAACACTTCCCGGTCCAGGCAAAAGGCCGCGAGATCGTCACGCAGCACGGCGTCATCATCGCGGTAGCAGCCGATCCCGCGATGAGCGAGGAGATAGCTCGGCGCTTGAACAAAAGCGACTTGAGCGACCAAGAGGATCAATGGGCGCTCTGACCGGAGTTCAAGTCGATAACGCGACCTCGATGGTTGATGTGACCGCCAATTAGACAGTAGTTTAGTATCGGTTTGGTCGATAGGTAGGTCCCATGCTCGACGCTGTCTCTCTCGATCAACTGCGCACGTTCATTGCTGCGGTCGATGAAGGAAGCTTTTCTGCCGCCTCCCGCAAGTTGTTGCGCGCGCAGTCTGTTGTGAGTGAGGCCATCA
>Ga0210396_10005006_pt1 | contig 12875 bp, 7 predicted proteins | sample IncBWH17OmetaG_FD_155466 | JGI IMG/M metagenome (GOLD analysis project Ga0210396, IMG submission 155466) | Forest soil microbial communities from Barre Woods Harvard Forest LTER site, Petersham, Massachusetts, United States - Inc-BW-H-17-O ...
CGCGCGCGAATTCTGCGGAAGCGACATCCGTGCCGCGGATGTCCAACAGCACGAACATGCCACCCTCGGGCCGCGTCACTCGGCAATTCGGGGCCTCGGCAAGGATCTCCCAGAGCAGTCCCGCGCGATTGCGGTAGGCCTCACGCAGCGCGGCCACCTCGGGGAGATCGCCTTCCAGGGCCGGCATCACCCCGTCCTGGATGAAGGCCGGGCTGCCGTAGATCATCGCAACCAACAGGTCGAAGAGGTGCGCCGATAAGGCTGGCGGGCCTACGATCCAACCAAAGCGAAACCCCGGCATAGCATGCGACTTCGACAGGCTCGAGACGACGATGGTGCGCTGGGCCATGCCCGGCAATGACCACGGGCTGACATGCGGCCGGGCAAAGGCGAGATCTTCATAGACCTCGTCGGAAAGGAGCCACAAATCGCGGCGGCGGCACAGCTCGGCGATCCCGGCAACCTCGTCCGCGGTGAACACGACGCCGGTCGGGTTGTGCGGGCTGTTGATCCAGATTACGCGGGTGCGCGGCGTGACAGCGGCAGCGATCGCATCGAGATCCGGATGGAAGCCCCGCTCGGCGCGCAACGCCACCGTCACCAGCCGGGCGCCGCTCGCGGCGATCACCGGGCCGTAGGTGTTGTAGATCGGCTCCGGCACAATGACTTCGTCGCCCGGGCCGGCGAGGCACTGGAGGGCGCAAAAGACCCCGCCCTGAGCGCCGGGCGTGACGACGACGTTGTCGGCGCGGCACGGACGCCCGGTGCGCCGCTCAACCCGTGCGGCGATCGCCTCACGGACCCTCGGATAGCCGATGATGGAGGAGTATCCGGTGCGATGGCGGCGCAGCGCATCGATCGTCGCGTCGATGACCGGTTCCGGAGGCGCCTGATCGGGATCGCCGACCGTCAAAAAAATGACATCCTGGCCCTGGTCTCGCAGCCGCGCCGCCTCCATGTGGATGCTCCAGGCATCGGCGCCCCGCGCGGCGATGCGATCGACCATTGGTGAGAACCGCACCTTCGTTTTCTCCGTAAAGCCAGATTAGCTTCAGGAAATGGTGTGAAGGAGTCTGCCATGACAGGCTGACCTCTTCATGTTGCCAACGCGTCAGCAGCCGACCGAGGGGAATACCGGGCAAGATGAGTGTGAGATCCGAGGTGGTCCGGGCCGGCCTGCGCTGGTTGATCAAGCATCGCAATCATCGCGAGCTGACAGTCGAGCAGCATCGACGGTTTGTGACTGTTGCAGAGCGTTTCGTTCCGGACCCGCCCCCGCACACTCGGACCCTCCCCGTCGACGCCGACGGGGTCAAGGCGGACTTGATCGCCACCCCTGCTTCCGAAGGCGATCGGCATGTCCTGTTCCTGCATGGCGGAGCCTTCATCATCGGCTCGCCGAACCTCTACCGGCACCTTACCTGGCGCATAGCATCTGCGGCTCGCGCACATCTGCTGGCGGTCGATTACCGCCTCGCGCCTGAGCATCCCTTCCCGGCGGCGCTCGAAGACGCATTCACCGCTTACAACTGGCTCGTTACCCGCGGCACCGACCCGGGTCGGATCGCGGTGATGGGCGATTCGGCAGGCGGCGGGCTCGTCTTTTCGCTGATGCTGAGATTGCGCGATGAGGGCTATCCGCTGCCGGGCGCTGCCGTTGCGTTGTCACCCTGGACCGATCTCGCTCTGACCGGGGCTTCGCTCCGGATAAACGCCAACTGTGATCCGATGCTCAGCGCCGATGATCCGCCGTTGTTCGTCAATGACTATCTCGCCGGCGCCGATCCGCGCGCTCCCTATGTGTCGCCGCTCTACGGCGACCCCGCTGGGCTGCCTCCGACATTCATTCAGGTCGGTAGCGACGAGGTGTTGCGCGACGACGCCGTGCGTATGGCCGATCGTATGCGTGCCGCGGGATGTCAGGTCGAGCTCGAAATATGGCCGCGCATGCCGCACGTCTGGCATGTCTTTGTGCCGCTCATACCGGAAGCGCGCCGCGCAATCGAGCGTGTCGGTGCGTTCGTGCGCGAAAAGACGGGCTACGAGGTCACAGCCCCCCTCGCCCGCTCCGCGCCGATTACCTGACCGACGGACGGAAGACGGCGCAACGCGGCGACCGTCCACCAGCTGAGGAACAGGGTGCAACCGAAAACCACCGCCCCCTTGATGACGGCCGGAAGCGGAAGCCCAAGCAGCGCGAATTGCAGCCATACGACAAACAAATAGTGCACCAGGTACATGCCGTATGCACTGTTTCCGAGGCCGCCCAGCGACGGCAGCAGACGAGCAGCAAAGCGCAGCACGACCGCCAGCACGGCAAAGCAGCTGCAAAAGCAGGCGAGTACAAAACTAACGTCGGCAAGGATCTGCAACGCCAGAGAAGACGAGGCGCCTTCCATTGTGAGCCCGGTAAACCCCATCCAGGCGAATAGCGAGACTACCGCGGCGATAACCCAGACCACCCACCGCCGCATCAGCGGACCGTCGGCTGCGAGAAGGCCGCCTTCGACGCCCCCGGCCCCGAGCCCGACACCGGCAAAAAAATAGAGGGCGTAGTGCAGCGGGCGGCTGAGCTGGAACGCGAATGGCCCTAGCTGGAACCAGGCCGAGGGTGTGAACAAGAGGGCCAACGGCAGATAAGCCAGTATCGAGACGAAGGCAAAACCCGCAAAGAAGCGGGTCGGATGGACTTCAGCGGCCGACGAGAGCCGGACGAGGAAATTGCCCAAGCCCGGCGCAAATCGATGCAGAGAAGTAGCGACAAAGTCGCCGACCAGTAACAGCCACAAGAACCACATCGGTCCGCACGGCCAGAATGGCAATGCGAGCCAGTGCCGCCAATAGCCAGCGAGGCTCGGATCGCTCGCCGTCTGCAGATAGGTCGGATAAAGCGTTGCAGGCATCAATATTGCCACGACGAGCGCAAACGGCAGGCCGAGCCGCAACAGACGGCCATTGAGGAAATTTGCCGCCCGCTTGCGGTTCAAGCTGGGCCAGACGAACAGCCCCGAGAGAAAGAAAAACAACGACATCAAAAAGACGTCTTGCCACGCGCAATACAGGTCGAAGCCCAGCCATCGATGGCTGTCGATGATCGGAATGGCGCGCCACTGGTAGGGCGGGCTGTCGAACGGATAAGGCGAGGCGGGAAGAAATTGCAGATACGCCAGCACCGAGTGGAACGACAATACCAGCAAGATCACAAAGGCCCGCAGATTGTCGAGCGCAAGGCTCGACCGACGCACCAACGGGATGGACCCGGTCAGTTGCTCAGTTGTCGCGCTCATCCCCGGTCGCCCGGTAGCTGTCGTGCATCTCCGCTAACGCAGGCTGGGCCTCTGATATCCGCGCCGGGACGCGCGGCAGTGCTGGGACGGCGCCAGATGGCGCCTCGCGACGCACGACCCAGGTGGGTCTTGTCCGCGGCCGTCCCATCAGCGCAGGCTGGAACAGCACCGCCGCCGCCATTGTGCAAACAAGCGCCAGCGCCATCAATTTACCCATGCTGGATGTGGCAGGGTCGCTCGACAGCCACAAACTGCCGAATGCGCTGGCGGTGGCGAGCGCGCTGAAGATCACGGCTCGCGTCAAGGTCGACTGGACCAGCGCGGTTTTCCCGCTGCGCCAGGCCATGATATAGTAAATCTTGAACGCAACGCCGACCCCGAGCAGCAACGGCAGCGCAATGATGTTGGCGAAGTTCAGCGGGATGTCGAGCGCGACGCAGAGCTCGAGGGTCACCACCCCGGCGACGAGCAGCGGTATCAAGGTCAGGAGGACATCCGAAACCCGCCGCAAGGTTATCCAGAGCAGCACGGCAATCGCCGCCAGCGCGAAGATTCCGGCTTCGACAAAGGCCCGCACTACCGTGTTTCCGGCTTCGAACATCAGCACGGCCGGGCCGGTCGCCGCAGGCTCGACCGCCAACACCGCGGTCACGAACTCGCGCAACGCCGTCGTGTTGTCGGGGTCGGCCTCGGGGAGGACCTGAACTCGCGCACGTCCGTCCGGCGCCAGCCACGCTCTTTCGAGATCCGGAGGTATGCTATCGATCGCGACCCGCTGGGGGTTCAGCTCTGCGCGCAGTTGATCGAGCGAAAAGCGCAGCGGCTCTACGAGCGTATCTTCGACCCTCTGGCGAACCGAGGCGTCGGATTTCGCGAGGTTTGACAACAGTTCGGAAAGACGCCTCGCCGCCGCCGCTCCTGGTCCTTTATCAGCGTCGGCAACGGCCGATAGCTCACTTGCGGTTGACGACAGTGCAGCGACATTCTCTGTGTCGGTCGGGGGCGGCTTGACTTCGCCCGGATTTACAGAAGGTTCGATCTTCTCGGCCGCCGCACGGATCAGCTGCAGCTTTTCGCTTTGATCGCGAGGTACTAGGTCATCGATCGTCATCGTACGAGCAACTTGCGGGAGCGTCGACAAGCTTTGGGCGATTGTCTTCGCGGCACCCAGATTCGGCGCCATGATCTCAATAGCGTTCGCACCCGTCTGCACATCTCTGCGCAAGTCGAGAAAAGTCGCGACTGACGGCGTGTTCGGATTTCGCAAGTGAAGCGGGTTGAAATCGAAGCGTATGAAGAGAAGCAGAGGCGAGGCGAGCACGACCACCGCGAGCGTCGCCCCTATGACTGGGATGCGGTATCGCTGCACGAACCGGTCGACCGGCGCGAGCGCGGCGAAGCCCATCGGCTGCGGCTCGGCCGGCGGCTTCAGCACGGTCAGAAGCGCCGGCAACAAAGTAATGCTGGTCAGGAAGGCGATAATCATTCCACCGCCGGCGATCTGGCCGAGCTCGGAAAGTCCGCGATAGGAAGTCGGCATAAACGAGGAGAAGCCGACAGCCGTCGCCGCTGCGGCGAGCGCCAACGGAGCGCCGGCCTTGCGCGCAGCGCTCCTCAGGGCCGGGCGTAGCGCGCCGTACTCGTGCCGCTCGCCCCGGTAGCGCACACTGAATTGTAGACCGAAATCGACGCCCAAACCGACGAACAACACAAAGAACGCAACCGAAATCACATTCAGCGCGCCGACCACCAACAAGCCGAAAGCCGCCGAGATCGCCAAGCCGGCGGCGAGATTGACCAAGACCGCCAGGATTATCCGCTTGTAGCGCAACGCCAGCCAAAGGATGACGATCACCGAGACGAGTGAGACCGCGCCGGTCAGCGGTGCGCTCTGTCTTATTGTCGCGAACTGGTCATCGTTCATCGGCACCAGTCCGGTCAGCCGCACGCGTGCCTGGTAATCGTGGTCGAGGCCCAATTTCCGCACTGTTTGCATGATCGCATCGCTTGCGGCGCGACCGGGCTCCAGGGCGCTGAAATCGAGCACCGGCTCGACTTCAAGGAAACGGCGCAACTCCTGCGGCTCCGGTGCTTTGCCGCTGGCGAGAGCATGCCAGGAGAAACTTGCGGGACGGTCGGCAAGCGCTTCCCGCACGGTGTCGGACGCCATGGCCATCGGCCGCGCGAGGTCATCGAGCTGGATCTGCCCGTATTGCACGCCCATCAGGCCGAGATCCAATGCGCCGAGAGCTCCTCTCAGACTAGGATCGGCGGCCAATGTCTGAAGCAAGGGATCGGCCTGAGCCAGACCCTGCGTCGCGCGCGCCACCTCGCTCTCGGGGAGGTACAGAAGTCCGTTTCGTTGGAAAAACGGGCCGCCTTGCATATCGTGCACCGCCCGAAAACGATCGGGACGGTGAGTAAGGGCCTCGGCAAGCTGCGTCGATGCCTGATCGACGAGTTCCGGGGTCGGCGCATCGACAACCACGAGCATTTCCGGTTGCGGAAACGCCTTCATGAATTCGATAGCCTGCTGCGTCCACGGCAGATCGTGAGGAAAGAGGTCCTTTACGTCCGTCTTGATCGCGAAATGGCGAACCGTATAAACCGATGATGCCGCCGCCAATGCGACCCCAACCACTATGACCCACCAGGCATAGCGGCTGCAGAAATCGACGGCCCGTAATATCGATGATCGGAGCATGTTCTTGCCAACCAGCCTGCGCAAGCCACCCATACTGGGATAGCGGCGTTAACGGGCGGTTGATTGCTCAGCGGCTAAACCGCGTAACGCTGCGAACCGCAGTCCACTACGGTCTGATTATAAAACCTTCAGGGAACCCCTCGGTTCCCGGGTCTGCCTGCGCCATAACGTGGCAATATTGTGGGATAACGCCGCTAGCTAGCTAGTAGCCGGCCACGGCGCCGGCTGGCAGACGGCTGTCGCTGGCGCCGCGAAGGCGGCGGTTGGCGATTTCGATCAATTCGACCGCGCCCCACGGGCGTTGCTCGACCAGCCTGTAGCCCATCTGGGTGAGCTGCGCGACCACCTCGGGAGACAGACCGGACCGCTCGAAATAAACATCTTCCGGCTGCGCTTGACGGTGGAGGCGGGGCGCGTCGACCGCCTCCTGCGACGCCATGCCGTAGTCGATGATGTTCATGATCGTTTCGAGGACGGTGGTGATGATGCGCGAGCCGCCGGGGCTCCCGAGCACCACAACGACCTTGCCGTCCCGCTCGACCAAGGTCGGGGCCATCGACGACAGCGGCCGCTTGCCGGGCGCGATCGCGTTCGGCTCGCCCTGGACGAGACCGTAGAGGTTCGCCGCGCCCGGTTTCACGGTGAAGTCGTCCATCTCGTTGTTGAGAAAAAAGCCGGTGCCAGGCGCCACCACGCCAGCCCCGAAATAGCCGTTGATCGTGTACGTGACCGCGACGGCGTTGCCTTCACCGTCGACGACCGAATAATGGGTCGTCTCGGATCTTTCGTGCGGCGCGCCCTCTCCCGCTGCCTTCTCCACATTGCCGCGGGCGATCTCGGCGCGGAACGAAGCGGCGTAGTCTTTCGACAGCAGCCGCTCTAGCGGGTTCGATACGAATTCGGGATCGCCGAGATCGGCGTTGCGGTCGCGATATCCGCGGCGCATCGCCTCGACCATCAGGTGCACCGACTTGGCCGAGCGAAATCCCGACCCTGCGATGTCATAGCCTTCGAGGATGTTGAGGATTTCGCACATCGTCGTACCGCCCGAGCTTGGCGGCGGCGCAGATACGAGCAGATAGCCGCGATAGGTGCAGGTCAACGGAGCGGTTTCGGTGACCGTGTACGCGGCAAAATCGCCGGCGGAGAGGATTCCGCCGTTCTCTTTGCTCGCCTTCTCGACGGCCGCCGCGACCGGGCCTTTGTAGAACGCCTCCGGACCTTGCTCCGAGATCAGCTCGAAGGTGGCTGCGAGGTCGCTCTGCACGAGGCGATCGCCGGGCTGGAAATGGCTACCGTCGGGCCGCAGAAAAATTTTCGCAGCCCCGGGGTCCGCGCCCAACCGGTCTGCCCTCGCATCGAGGATGTCGGTGTCGGCGCGGCTCAGCGCAAAGCCGTCGCGCGCCAACGCGATCGCCGGCGCAATCGGCGCGGCGCGCGGCAGCCGGCCGTACTTGGCCGCCGCGTGGTCGAGCCCCATCACCGTACCAGGCACGCCGGCGGCAAGGTACCCGTGCCGGCTGAGGTCGGCGATTGGCTTACCCTCCGCGTCGAGATACATCCCGGCGGATGCCGCGAGCGGAGCGGTTTCACGGAAATTGATGAATGTCTCTCGGCCGTCGGCGAGATGGACCGTCATGAACCCGCCGCCGCCAATATTGCCGCAGCAAGGGTCGACGACAGCGAGCGCATAGCCGACCGCAACGGCCGCGTCGACCGCGTTGCCGCCGGCCTGGAGGATCCGCACCCCGACCTCCGAGGCCAAACGGTGTGCGGATACCACCATCCCGCTCTCGGCCTCGACCGCAGAGGCGGCGGCCTCTACCGGCGCAGTCCACCACAGCATGGCCAATAAGACCATCGCCGTGAGCAAGCCCCTCTCCGCCGCTTTTCGGGGGAGAGGGAGGGGCCCGTCGCGCAGCGATGGGAGGGTGAGGTGGCCTACTGCCGACTCCGATGCGGCGGCGCGCACCCTCCTCATCCTGCCCTCTCCCCCCGCAAACGGGTGGCGAGGGAAATCTTCGTTTCGCAGTTAAAGATCAGCGGACAACCTCGTACAGCCGCTCGTCATAAAGCGCGCCTTCGAGTGGGTTCAGCTTTTGCCGGAATTCCTTGGTGTGCGCAGCCATGATGCTGGCATCGAAGGCCTTGCGGTCGCGCCACCCTTCGAACAACGTGAAGTGGTTCGGGCGGTCGTTCTGCTGAAGCACGTCGAACCACAGATTGCCATCGTCCTTTCGCCCGGCGGCGGCTAGCGCCTTGACCAGCTCGATCGCCTGCTCCTTTTGCTGCGGCGGGACATCGACATGGGTGAGGACGTACACCGTCTCGGGCCCGGGCCGCGCGGCCGGCGCGGCAACCGATAGACCGCCGAGGAACCGTGCTCCGGTCCCGCTAATCAGCAGCGGCTGAAGCTTGTCGCGGTACGCCGCCGCGCCGGCCGCCTCGCTGTTCGCCTCATAGGCTTTCTTGTCGCGCCAGGCCTCCAAGATCGCGTGCCGGTTCGGCCGGCCGATCTCCTCGAAGACCTGGAAACCGACATTGGCGTCGTCCTTGCGGATCGCCTCCGCGTACTCCCGCGCGAGGCTTGCCGTCTGTTGCGCCGCCGTCGGAGCCACGTCGAAATAGGTAACGATATAGAGCGGACCGCTCACTGTGTCCTCCGCATGGATGGGCCGCATCGTCGCGAGTACGAGTGCAGTCGCAAGGCAGATCAGAGTCGAAAGGCGCATTTCGAGGCTCCCCCTATCCTATGTTTCGAGCAATACGCAATGCTCGGCGGCGAATGAGATGGTGACGGCGGCGCCTTCCTCGAACAATTCGGTCGGCGGACGGCGGACGATCAGCTGACCGGCCGGCCAGTCGACAATGTATTGAATGAAGTCGCCGTGGAACAGCCGCTGGCGAACATTGCCGGCCGCGGCATTGGGTGCGTTGTTCGGCGGCGCCAACGCCAAGTCGATATAAGCAGTGCGGATAGCGACCCGGTCTTCGTCGCCGTGCGGGGCGTGGGCGGCTCTCGCCTGCAACAGCACTCCGCCTGCGGTCTCGAACAGGACCGGGCCGGGGCCGTTGGGCGAACTTTTCATCCGGCCGCCGATCAGATTGGCCGAGCCGACGAAATCGGCGACAAACCGGCTCTTCGGCCGGTTATAAATCGTCTCGGGCGAGCCAACCTGCTCGATCCCGCCATTGTTCATGACGATCACCCTGTCGGAAATCGCCAGCGCCTCTTCCTGATCGTGCGTGACATAGACCGAGGTGATGCCGAGCCGGCGCTGCAATTCGTGCAATTCGACGCGCATTTCGGCCCGGAGTTTAGCGTCGAGATTGCTGAGCGGCTCGTCAAACAAGACGACGGTCGGCGAGAACGCGACGGCACGGGCCAATGCCACGCGCTGCTGCTGGCCGCCCGACAGGTTGGAGGCGGGGCGGCTCGCGAATTCGCGCATCTGCACGAGGCCCAACGCGCGCTCGACCTGCTCGGCGACCTCGGTGCGCGGCAATTTCCTGACCCGGAGCCCATAGGCGACATTGTCGAACACGGTCATATGCGGCCACACCGCATAGGACTGAAAGACCATGGAGACGCCGCGCTTCTCGGACGGCACATTGCGGCGCTCAGCCGAGGAATAAACCGCTCGGCCGTCGATCCGGATCGCACCTGCGGACGGCTCCTCAAGCCCGGCGATCGCGCGCAGAGTCGTCGTCTTGCCGCAGCCCGACGGGCCGAGCAGGGTCACGTGCTCGCCGCGTCCCACCGTAAAGCTGACGCCGTCGACTGCGATGACGCCACCATAACGGACGACAAGGTTGGAGACTTCGATCCGCGCTTCGCTCACCGCAACTCTCCGGAGAACCGCCGAGTCGCCCGGAACAAGATGGCGAGCGCCACAAACACCGCAGAGGTCTGGATGATAGCCAATGCGGTCGAAAGCTCGGTTGACGAGCTCAGCCAGGCACTGGCGATCGACGGTGCGATGACCTGCGCATTGGGCCCGACCAGGAATATCGAGACCCCGAGCTCCCGCACGCTGGCGATGAACAAGAGGAGCCAGGCGGCGACGATGCCGGGGCGAAGCAATGGCATCGTCACGGTGCGCAGCTGATAGCCCCAGGAGGCACCGCAGACCCGGGCGCATTCTTCGAGGCTCTTGTCGATCTGCAGCATCACCCCGGCCAATGTCCGCACCCCCAACGGCATCAGCACCGTGAAATACGCCAATGCCAAGAGCCACAACGTACCGTAGATCGGGATCGGGATGTTGAGCCAGGCCCACAACAGTGCGAGGCCGAACACCAGACGCGGCACGGCCTGCGGGAACATTGCAACGTATTCAATGAGGCCATGACCGGGTGCCCGCGAGCGATAGATGATCCACACCAGCACAGTCATGAAGAGGACGCCGAAGGTCGCGACGCCAAACCCCAGCACCAGGCTGTTGACGAGCGCCGACCTGACCGCCGCGAACCGGACGGCATTTTCGTAATTGACCAAAGTGAACTGCATCTGCCCGACGATGACCGTCGCAAAGCGCTGGAACGAGGTCAGCAGCAAGGCCAGCATCGGCAATACGACGGCCACCAGAATGTAGGCCCAGCACACCGCCAGCAATACCCACGTCGCGCGGCCCACATCCATCGCGCGCGGGCGAAACGCCTTGCCGGTGATCGTAGTGTAATTACCGCGGCGCACGATCAGCCGGTAAATGGTCAGTGTTACAAGCATGACGGCGAACAGCGAAATTCCCATTGCCGCAGCGCGGCCGTAATCCGGCGGGTAGGAGGTCGTCGCCTGCCAGATCGCCGTCGTGATCACGTAGTAGCGACCGGGTATGCCGAGGACATAGGCCGCCGCAAACGAACCCAGCATTTCGGCAAAGACGAAGATCGTGGCGCCCAATACCCCCGGCATGACCAAGGGCAGGGTCACCTTCATGACGGTGCGGAATTTTCCGGCGCCCAGCACGCGCGAGGTCTCCTCGAGCGAGGGGTCCATCGACTTCATCGCCGCCGAAATCATTACAAAGGCGACGGTGCCCTCGAACAATGCCATGACCCAGGCGATGCCAAACGGGGAATAGATGTCGAACAGGTCGCCATTGCCCCCGATCGCATGCCAGAGCTGGTTCAGAGCCCCGGTGCGCGGGCTGGCGAGGATCGCCCAGGCGAGCGCTCCGACCAGTGGCGTCATATAATAGGGCAATTCCATCAGTCGCTCGAGCCGGCTGCCGCCGGGCACCCGGGCGCGCGTCAATATCCACGCGACGACAAACCCGAATATGACCGCCATGACGGTCGCCAGACAGGCGACGAGCCCGGTGTTGGCGAGGATGTGCCAATCCTCGCCAAGTGCCGCAAAATTGCCGAGCCCCCATTCCTGCAGCGGAAATTCCTGCGGGTCGCCGACATTCAGCGCCTCCTCGGCGAGAAACACCATCGGGTAGAGGACGAGCCCGCCGCACACGAGGAGGATCAGCAGCGTGACGATCGACTGGGTCGAGACCCGCGGGAAGCTGCCCCTCACCCTAACCCCCGCTTCGCAGGGCGAGGGAACTAAACCCCCTCGCCCCGCTGGCGGGGAGAGGGTCGGGGTGAGGGGCCTTCATCACACAGGCGCGAGACGGAAGCGGCAGTCGGTGTCGCGGGCGATCTGGTTGACCAGCTCGACCTCCCAGGCGAGGTACTCGCGCATGAAGCGCTCGCGATCGGCGGGCCGGTCGCGGGCTGACAGCGCGACATCGTCGGGCTCGCTGGCGAGCGGACCCATGCCGATTTCGAGCGGGAGCCCGGCGGCTCTCCACGCGGCGGTGCCGCCGGCGACCACCTTGACCGGGCGGCGGGTCCGAAGCTCGGCGGCGGCGTAGCGCGCGATGGTTCCGTCCTCGCTGGTCAGCACGAGCTCGCCTTGCGCTGGAAGCTTGTCGACCGCCTCGGCGAGCCGGGCACGGATCGCGAACCAGGCGCCCGGAATGTGGCCCTGGCGGTGGTGGCGACTGATCGCGAGGTCAACGACGACCGCTGGAGTGGCGCGCAGCTCCACGGGCTGAACCGCCGCCGGCTGCGGACCGGCGAGCGGGAAGAGGTCGCTCTTCGGTTCCGGGGTGCCGCGCTCCAAATCTCCATCGAGCCCGCCCCCTCTCCCGTTATCCAGCACCGCCGCATCCCAGCCCATGCGCCGCAGCCACGACGCCGTCATGCGAGCGCGCACGCCAGTGTCGTCGACGAGCACGACCCGCGCGCCCCAGACGCCGAGCCAGCTGTCGGTCTCCTGCACCAGTTGACCACCCGGCGCCATGACCGAGCCCGGCAGGTGCCCCGCGCGGTATTCGGCCGGGTCGCGCACATCCATCACATAAAGCGTGCGTCGGTCGGCCTCGCGCTGCCACTCGGCGAGCTTGGCCCTGTCGATGAGCGGTACGCCATAGCGCCGCGCGACGGCTTCGGCGCGCTGCCGCGCCGCAGCTACGCCTTCGGGCGAAACCTCGGGCGCGCGCCCGGTGGCCCCGGAGACGACCCCGAGCCCGGCGAGGTGCCAGGCCATTGTGCCGTCTTTCAACGACACCACGCGGTTCGGCACGCCGGCGTCAATCAGGGACTGCGCGCCGATGATGCTGCGCGTCCGCCCGCCGCAATTGACGACGACAAAGGTGTCCGGCGACGGCACCAATTCCCCGAAGCGATAGACGAGCTCGGCGCCGGGCACGCTGACCGCGCCGGGGATCGTGTTCGAGTGGTATTCTTCGTAGGACCGGCTGTCGAAGATGACCATCGGCTCGCTGGTCTTCTTCTGGCGCTCGGCCAATTCTTCGGCGCTGATCCACGGCGTCCCGTATTCGTGCTCGACGACTTCGGCGAAGGCTTTGCTCGGCACATGGACGCCG
>Ga0210396_10005011_pt1 | contig 12871 bp, 10 predicted proteins | sample IncBWH17OmetaG_FD_155466 | JGI IMG/M metagenome (GOLD analysis project Ga0210396, IMG submission 155466) | Forest soil microbial communities from Barre Woods Harvard Forest LTER site, Petersham, Massachusetts, United States - Inc-BW-H-17-O ...
CCGAGCAGTTCCTGGGCGACCTTGGCAAGCTCGATCCAGAACGACTCGGCAAGCTGTACGGACAGGCCACGCATTGGATTGGTTTCCGCAAAAACCCCGGGGACATCACCCTGAGGAATCAGGAGGAAGGTTTGCTGTTAAAGCTTCTTGCTGGTGCGCCCCAGCAGCTGTCGACGGAGCTTTTTGAGAACTTTCTGCCGGCCTTCGACGTCGACTTTGGAGACGGGTCATTGCAGCTAGGGGAGGACCTCCGAGAGAAATGCATGGCAGTCGTGGCTCCTGGGGCCGCCAAAGAGGCGATTTCCTTCATGACGCGGGAAGGTGGAATCCAAAGCCTTACCGAACGAGGCCGATTTGCCACAGTGAAGTATTGCCTTTTCAAGTCCGACTCGCCGGTGTGGAAAAGCGATCTCCGCGACGAACTTATTGCATTGATCCGTAGGGGACGTGACGATGCTACGGTCTATTCAAACGTAAGCGATTTGTTTGATCTTATGATGCGGGGTCTACGAAGGGGCATCGATACGGTGATAGACGTGTCTGATGTAGTCGCATTGCTTGCAAATCACGAATTCGCCAAGGCGCTGTGGGAGACCGTTACGTCAAGGGCGATTCAGTACCGCATGCAAATGAGCTGCATCGAAGCTCGACAGCTCCTGATTCAGCACGGGGTCCCAGAGGATATTTTGCCGTTGACGGACGAATTGAAGCTACGGGTGGAGGAAGACGCTCAATTACGGGCTAATCGGCAAAACGCTGCGCCCGCGGCTAGTTCGCCTTCTGGGGCGGTGTGCCGAGAGAGTTGATTTCCCCCTTTTCCCGATTTTGCTAAAATCTTGTCAAGCCCCCTTTGGCATCGAATTCCCGGCAAGCCCTTCATTCAAAGCCGAAAATAAAGTTGGAAATCATGTCACACTAGGTATAGCCAGTATGCCATGCGAGGAAAAATAACTGAGTCGCACGAGCGAGGATGCCCGCGCCCACACTGCCTTCAACTCCCCAAGTTCGACGAAGCCCTCTCGGTTTTCATTTGCCGCAGAAGAACTCGCACCAGCATGCCGTCGTAACGGATGCCACTCAAGCGCTCCAGCTCTGCTAACGCCTGGGCACTGCTTTTGGCAGGAGCGAACGAGCGTTCGGTGGTCATGTTGACGTAAGCGTCAGCGACAGCCAGAATACGCGACCAAAGGGGAATCTCCTCACCCCGAAGGCCTGCCGGATAACCCGTACCGTCGAAGGATTCGTGATGATGCTCGACCGCTTTTTGCAGAAACTCGCCGGCAGGCTGGGTAGCGACAATTTCGCCTCCCACCCGCGCATGCACTTTTACCAGATGAAATTCATCATCAGTCAGCGGTCCGGACTTGTTGAGAATCCTCTCGGGAACAAAGATCTTGCCCACGTCGTGAACCCGCGCGGCATAGCCCAGGTCATCGATTTCTTCGGCGGACAGACCGAGCGCGCGGGCCACGAGATCAGCGTAGCGGGCGACTGCTTCGCCGTGTCCGGCGCCGTTCAGTTCGCGTGATTCGGCGGCACGAGACAGCGCCTCAATCGCTTCCCGCAGTATCTCGACGCTGCCTTCCTCGTTCTGGCTTTCCTGAACCAGTTTCTTCAGGGTGGTGAGGAGTTCCTCGAGATGCTCGGGTCCGGTGTGCTCGCGGTGCAGGAAGCCTTCGATGTAACCGGAGATCAGTTGCCGCTGCAAAGCGGCACTTTCGCTGTCTTCCGATTGATCGGCGGTGGAAACACGATCGCCACCCGCGTGCTTGGAAACGTACATCCCGGCGTCGGCCACTCGAATGATTTCTTCCGCGGTGAAGCCGTGCACCGGAAAGCTGGCCACGCCGAAACTCCCGGTGATGAAATGCTCTTGCAACATGGGATCAGTCGAGAGCCAAAGGCGGAGACGCTCGGCCAGCACCTGGGCCTGCTCCACGCCGGTTTCCGGCATCAGAATGATAAATTCATCGCCTCCGTAGCGCGCCACCACATTGGACTGCCGGCACTTCTGCTCCAGTAAGCGCCCCACGCGAGCGAGCACCAGGTCGCCCTCAAGATGCCCCAGCGTGTCATTAACTTCCTTGAACTTGTCGAGGTCAATCAGAACTACGGAGAAAGGCCGGCCGGAGCGGGAAGCCCGCTTCCATTCCGAACTGAGCGCTTCCCAGAAGAAACGGCGCGTCTTGATTCCGGTAAGGCCATCGGTAATCGCTGTTTGTTGCAGCTTTTGAAATACAAATGAATTGTGCAACGCCGTCGCCAGCAGGTCGGCGAGCGTATTCATGATCAACACATCTTCAGGCGAGAACGCATCCTCTTCCCGGCTCTCAACGTTAAGCACACCCAGCAAGGTCTCGCCGTAGGTAATCGGGATACACAGCACAGCCCGCGAATCGGACAGCACCCCTTGCAGGTTCGCTTCGCCCGTGGTCTGTACCAGCGCACTCTCTCCGGTTCGCGCTACTCGTCCAAGAATTCCCTGGCCAAGCGGAATGCGCATGCCGAGAGCTTTGGCCGTAATACCAGCTTCCGCCTTGATCTCGATGTCCTTGCGCACATAGTCAAAAATGCCAATACCAATATGATCGAAGCGGAAATTCTTTTGGATATGGCCAACAATTTCCAGCAGCATCTGCTCAGCGTCTTCACTGGAAATGGCAGTTTTAGAGATGCTGTTGAGAAACGCGAATTGGCGCGCACGCCGCTGTTCCTCCGCAAACAGGCGCGCATTCTCTACCGCGACTGACATTTGCCCCGCCACCGTCTGAAGCACTTCGAGGTCGCGTTGCTCGAAGACGTATTCGCGGTCGGTGCTCATAATGGCCATGACTCCCGCGGGTTTGCCGCCCTGCACGATGGGCGCGCCGCAGAAACATTTGGATGGACGCGTCGGAATGTATGTCGTGCCCAGACGTTCGCGAGCCTTCTCCAAATCGGATCGAATCAGCAGCGGTTGCCCGGTGCGGAGGATGTACTCGGTCAGGCCGTTGTCGACTTTGCGAGAACGTTTCGGGCGAACCTGGCCCTTTTCCACTTCGAACTCGAAGCGGATATGCTCGCCTTCCTGAAAGGCCACGTAAAAGTCGCCAGTGTCAAAAATTTGTCCCAGCTCTTTGTAGACCGTGCGCAGAATCTCGTCCTGATCGAGACGGGAGCTGATGGCTTGCCCAATCTGAGTCAGGAGTTCGTATTCCTTGGTGCGGCGCTGGGCATCGTGCATGACCATGTAGTTCTCGAGGGTCAGCCCAATCTGCAACGCCAAACCGATCAACAGGCGCAGGTTCGAGGAACCAAACATGCGGCGCTCGGCGTGAGGAAAAATGATTACGCCGAAGTTGTGCTCTCGAGTCTGCAGGCTGACGGCAGTAATGTTGCGGATTTTTTCTTCCGCCACCACCTGGCGAAACTGCTCAAAGCGGGCGCCCGGAAAGGCCGGCAGCGGTTCCGACATCTCTGCGAAGTTGTGGAAAGTCACAAATCCGCCGCGCCGGTATGCCAGTTCGGCAATATATTCGCCGGCACCGCTCTTTTCCATCTTGCTGACCAATTCCGGTGAAAATCCGCGTTGCACCGAAGGAAGAATGGCACGCCAGCGCTCGGAAATGTAGATCATCGCCCGGCCTTTGGGTAAAGGCGCCACCAGCCGGTCCAGGATGCTCTGTAGGCTAGGCACGAGGTCTTCCGCTGAAAGCAGCCGCATCGGATCCACACCCAGCGTGGAAAACGCCAACGCATTTTCCTGCACCGCATTGCGCTCGTTCTCAAACAACACCATCACCATGGCGATGCCGAGCAGCATCTGCGGGATCGGGCCCAGGAAATGTCCCGCAGTTCCGAACATAGCCAGAGAGGGGTTGGGAACTTCCCCGAAAACCATCAGGACAGCCCACAGCGCCAGCGAAATTGCGAGAAATGTAAACGCGAGAGAATTTTTGCGGTGCGCGTAACGATAGAAATAAAAGGAGCAGTACAGAAGCACCACGCCTAAGCCAACGTCCAACGGCAGGTGTGGATTGGGCCGGGTTCCCGGAGGAAATACGCCGCCCGCGATCTGCGCGCGCAAATTCCATCCCGCCAGCACCATGCCCCCGACGCCCACGGCCACGTCATACCACCGCAGGCGGAACTTCTGCCGTCCCATCAGTCGCGTCGAGACGAAGATGCACAGTGCCATGGCGATCAGCAGCAGGGAACTGAAAAATGAAACCAGTGCCGACGGCTCACGAAACACTACCCAAGCGTCCAGTGCGTAGTGCAGCGTGTACGCGGCCCAGCCCAGTTGCCAGGCGCGAAAGTATTGGTGCCGGCTTTGTTCGTAGAGGTAGGTAAACAGCAAGAAGAGCAACAGGGCAACCAGCCCTGGCCCCATGACCACGGTGATGAGAATGCTTTCCATAGTGCCGGAACAGATCCTTTTTCCGTCGACTACAATCGCTTATATTTAAGACGTTTTAGCATCCCAATGTTTTCACACCATCTTAGACAAAACAATAGTCTTTAGATGAGCAGGGGCGGTCTGGAATCGCCCCAAGAGTAACCCTCCGATGGTTACCTGCGATACTTGACGCGTCCTGCCCAGAGGGCAGCTTTCCTTTAGGAATCACTAAATCGTTTCAGCAGCGAGCTCGGGAAGCCCAGGCTTAGCACGGTGCGTTCCTCGGGTTCTTTGGGTTGCTGCCTCGTGCGGGCACTTTCTCAGATGAGTTAATATTATTTGGTTCCACAAGATTCTGCCCTCAAATGGGTCGGTCCAAATAACCGACGTCTGGGCACTTCACGCGACGGGTGTCACACAGCGCCATAATAAGCTATGAGTACCTTGAATCCCGAGACCGAAGCTGCCGCGAATGTCCCCGCCGAACCCCGGCCTTCGAACTTTATTCGCGACATTATTCTCGACGACCTGAAGACCAATAAATATGGCGGACGGGTGCAGACCCGTTTCCCTCCTGAGCCCAACGGCTATTTGCACATCGGGCATGCTAAGGCAATCTGCCTCGATTTCGGCCTGGCCGCCGAGTTCGGCGGGCATACCAATCTGCGTTTCGACGACACAAATCCCGAGAAGGAAGACGTCGAGTATGTCGACTCCATCATGGCGGACGTCAAGTGGCTCGGCTTTGAATGGGATGGTCTCTTCTATGCCTCCGACTACTTCGACCAGCTATATGCATGGGCGGTGCAACTCGTTAAGGCAGGGAAGGCGTATGTCGATGATTTAAGCGCGGACGAGATCCGCAAGTACCGCGGTACTCTGACCGAACCCGGGGAGGACAGCCCATTCCGCAATCGATCGGTTGAAGAAAACCTGGCGCTGTTTGAGCGCATGCGCTCCGGGGAGTTTCCCGACGGCTCGCGAACTCTGCGGGCGAAAATCGACATGGCTTCGCCCAATTTCAATCTGCGCGATCCTGTGATGTACCGCATTCTTCACGCCGATCACCATCGTACCGGCAGCAAGTGGTGCATTTATCCTATGTACGATTTTGCTCATGGACAATCGGATTCGCTTGAGCGGGTCACGCATTCCATGTGTACGCTGGAGTTCGAAGACCATCGTCCGCTTTACAACTGGTTCATAAAAGAGTTGGGCATCTTTCCCTCGCAACAGATCGAATTTGACCGCCTCAACCTGACTTATACGCTGTTGAGCAAGCGCAAGCTGCTGCAGTTGGTACGCGAAGGCCGGGTGAGCGGATGGGACGATCCGCGCATGCCCACTCTTTCCGGCATTCGCCGCCGCGGATATACCCCTGAGGCTATTCGCAACTTCAGCGGCGCCATCGGCGTGTCGAAGACTACCGGCTCGATCGAAATGGCCATGCTGGAGGACTTCGTTCGCGAGGACTTGAACAAGCGCGCTCCACGTGCCATGGCCGTGCTGCGCCCCTTGAAGGTTGTGATCGACAATTACCCGGAGAACCAGACCGAAGAAATGGACGCGGTGAATAATCCCGAAGATCCAAGTGCAGGCTCTCGTAAAGTGCCGTTCTCCGGCGTGCTCTACATCGAGCAGGACGACTTCCGCGAGGTCCCCCCGCCGAAATATTTCCGGCTGTCCCCGGGGCGCGAGGTTCGCTTGCGCTACGGCTACTTCATCACCTGCAAGAGCGTCGTAAAGAATGACAAGGGGGAAGTGGTCGAAGTGCACTGCACTTACGATCCCGCGACCCGAGGTGGAAACGCTCCTCCGGACGGGCGCAAGGTGAAATCTACGATTCACTGGGTCTCGGCTGCCCATGCAGTCGACGCCGAGGTGCGGATTTACGAGAACCTCTTCAACCGGGAAGACCCCAATCAAACCGAAGCAGGCCAGGATTTTACCTCGAATCTCAATCCGAATTCGCTCGAAGTACTTGCTGACGCGAAACTCGAACCATCCCTGGCCAACCCCTCGCCCGGCAGTCGCTATCAGTTCGAGCGGCTGGGATATTTTTGCGTCGATCCCGATTCAAGGCCAGGAAAGCCAGTATTTAACCGCACCGTCGCGCTGAAAGATACGTGGGCCAAAATCGAGAAGAGAAAGTAGTCCGTCTAGAACGGGCACTGTCGCCCGCTGACGCGAAGTAGAAACGTGCGCGAATTATTTCAGATAGGCACGCACCAGACCAATCAGATCTTCTGCCAGCTCTGCAGGCGGCATTGCCGTTTTTTCGTTGGTTAACATGTGTAGACGAATGTGATCTTCGAGAACTTCAGCCATGAGGCTGTTGATCCCGCCGCGCACATTCGCCAAGAGCATCAAGACGTCGGCGCAGTCATCGTCCGTAGTTAGGGAACGTTCGATGGAGTCCACCTGCCCACGAATCCTCTTAATGCGAGCGATCAGCTTCTGCTTTTCTCTTTCAAGATGCGACATTTTTCCGTGCCTATACCCTAGGGGGATATGATATAAAAGTTGAGTCGAGATTCCCAATGGGGACTCAACGGAGAATTATAGAAGGACTATGAACATAGGATCTGCGCAAGACCCTCCGAGTAGCCGAGGGTTCGACATGTGCTGCTGAAGAGCGTTCTGGAAGAACCACCCAGCCTTTTGTAGGCGACCTCCTCCTCGCTCCTCACAGTATTTGACCTGTGACGTGAGCGAGCGAATCCGCCGAAGATACTCGGCCTGACTCACTCCTCCTAACCATTTTTATCGAGACCGTGATCCGGACGCGGAGACCACGCTGCGTTCAAACAGGATACGTGTCTCCAGAGGAGGAAGCATGACGAACACTTTCATTCCAACCTTGAGCCCTCAACCACTCTATTGCGTCTGGATCAAGACGGGGAATCCGTCCCGGCCGCTAGAGTGCGTGTGGATCGATCCCCAACTCCGGAGCTATCAGTCCTATCGCGGGCACAACACAATGCAGACTTCAGAGGATTGAGAGAACTCCAGATGGCCAGAGGAAGTTTTGTTTCCCTAATTCAGTATGAAAATTCGCGGATCGTCTGGCGCAAATGATTAGCCGCATAACCGCTAGTGTCCGTGAGCAAATCTCAAACAAGAGTTCTAGATGGACAAGGATTACAATGTGTGGCGGAGTGTGAGGAGCCCGATGGAAAGCACCCAAATACCAGGAGATCCCAAAGCGATCGATATCCCCTTGCCGCCTGGTGTACGGCGTCGCAAGCCTTCCGCTTGGCACCCCTGTCGAGCTCCAAATCATTTTCGAGGTTGAGAGTCAGAGAGGTTTCTGCAGGGTCGGCAGCCAACTGACGGCGGTATACCCAAATCAAGACTCTCTTATCAATGATTGGTTTGCGGAAACAAGTTGGTCTGAGTGTTGCATGAAGATAACCGCCAATGTCGACAGCGAACGCTTTCAGAACGGCTCAGACAAGTATGCCGCTTACCTCGCGACGCCTGAGGGCCGGTTGCGCTCCGACTTGGCATTTGCCAACCTGCAGGATTTTCTTCCCCTGCAGGCCAAACCTTCGTTGTCTGCGCTTGATCTCGGGTGCGGGACGGGAGCGGCTGCCGTTCGCTTGGCGCGACTTGGAATTCACGTCACCCTGCTGGATTCCTCTCCAGCGATGCTGGATATCGCGAAGCGCGCGGCACGGGAAGCAGGGGTTGCGGAAAAGGTCGTGCTGCAACACGGCGACGCTACCCAATTGGCGAACTTGTTCCACACTAGATCGTTCGACGTAATTCTTTGCCACAACATCCTGGAATATTGCGACGACCCGGGTGCTGTGTTGCGCGGTGCGGCACGCGCCTTGCGGGATTCATCGGCGATATTGTCCATTCTCGTACGTAACCAGGCAGGCGAAGTATTCAAGGCCGCTCTCCAAGCTGGCGATTTGATTGCAGCGAACAATGGCCTCGCCACGGAGTGGGGACAAGAATCCCTCTACGGGGGCAGGGTGCGACTATTTACGCCGGAAAGCTTGCGAGCCATGCTGACGGAGGCGTCGCTGGCGGCGATTGCCGAGCGAGGTGTGCGCGTCCTTGCGGACTATTTGCCGCCACAGGTTTCTCGCAGCGCAGACTACGAACAGATTTTTGAACTGGAGCGGAAGCTGGGCAGCCGGCCGGAGTATGCCGCAGTCGCGCGCTACACACAATGCTTCGCACGGTTGCCTTAAGGATGGAGAATGTTCCATGAATAACGTCGCCGGCGAATCCTCATCGATCGCATCCGGCGGAGGGGGGACTTCTGCCACCATTTCGCTCGGGCTAGGGCTTACCAACGAGTGTAATCTTTCCTGTTCCTTCTGCTACCGCGATCCGGCTCGCACGGACCGTCTCTCACTTGAACAAGTGAAATCCGTCATGGAACGTCTGCCCGTCCGCTCAGTGAATCTCGGCACTGGTGAGAACGGAATGCATCCGGACTTCAAGCAAATACTGGGATATCTGAGAACGCGGCCTATTCAACTCACGATCACTTCCAACGGCCACAGCGTTGCTGTGTTGGAAGACAACGAATTGCGCGCCTTTCATGATATTGAGTTCTCTCTGGATTACCCGACGCAAGCCGAACAGGATGCACAGCGTGGAAACGGCAATTGGGAGCTGATCCACCAGCAGGCAGAACGTTGCGTGAGGCTTGGCGTACCCGTAACCATCATCGCGGTCATGATGAAGGCGAACTACCTGCGTCTGGCGGAAGTCGCGCGAGTAGCCAGACAGTTTAACGCTCCTTTGCGTGTAAATGTGTATCAGGCGGTGCGATCCGATGTCTATGCCCTGTCCTACGAGGAGTACTGGGAAGGGTTTCGGCGTCTCTTCGCGGAGACCGATGTGGTCGCGATTGGCGAGCCGCTGGTGCGAGCGATAGCCGGGCTTCCGCCGCGTCAAGGAGGATGTGGCGTCAGCACTGTTCGAGTTACGCCGCGCGCCACTACACAGCCCTGTGTTTATTGGCCAGGATCGGGGGAGCCGCTGTCGGACCTGATCTCGATGGGCTTCGACATTCTAGAGTCCGCACCATTCCATCAAGCCCGCACCATTCCCGACGCGTGCCAGCCTTGCGAGTTCCGCGACTCGTGCCACGGAGGCTGTGCCGGACGACGACGCCTGCAAGGCGCGATGCTGGAGCCTGACTATTATTGTCCAATCATTCGCGGGGAACGCCCAAGGCTGCGGATTCGCATGTCCGCCACCCGCGATCTGCCAAAACTGAGTAGTTCCTGCACTACCGTAGTGATCGCCACGGACTGATTCGCGAACGACGACATCAATTGCCCGAACCGGCCCGTCCGTATCTTATTTCGCCTCCATCCACTTGTCCGATCCCGTCACCTTCACCGCCACATCCGAAATAGAGATGTGCAGGGGCTTGCCATCGGCGGTACCACGGTGCTCGGTCGAGATAAGGAGCGGTCCCGCCTTTTTGTAGCCTGTCCAGGTGGCCTTGACGAGGCTTGGCTTTTTGTCCCCGCCGTGCTGGAACACAAGGTACTCGACGCGGTTGTCTTTACCGACATAAAGATTCCAGGTGTCGCCGGGCGTGTAGCCGCCGAGTTCCGATCCATACTTCACCGAAACCAGTGTCGCTGAACCGGCGCCCGCCGGTAGTTTCTTCATACCTTCATCGGTCACAGTGGCGCTCGTATCCCAGTAAGCATGTAAGGGGAACAGGAGCCAATAATTATCGTTGGTGAAACCGGCATCAGTTTGCTTCTTCGTGTCGTCGTTGATCTCGGAGCGCATGTAGCTAACCTTGACCGGTTTGCCGTCTTTATCCTTCCCCTCAAAGGACACCTTGCCGGTCTTGGGTTCCCACTCCCACTTGCGGGAAGCTTTGAAGAGTCCGGTGATTTCCCCGTTCCAGGTGTAACGGATCGCATCAATTTGCCCAAACGAATCGAGACCATAGGTCTTGGCGATCTGTTCGAGAATGGGCGGGCGGTTTTGTGCCCAAGAGGTTGTGGCAAGAACCAGCACTACGAAAGCCAGAAGACGAATCATTGTTGCGCGGCTCGTATTTCTCATGGAATTCGCTCCTCGGTGAATTGAACGGATGAAACCTTGGATGACGGGCACAAGCTTTGGGATACAGGAATCGCACTTCGGCTCCGTACCCACGCCAGCCAATTGCAGCGTTTCGTCGGCTGGCCGCGAAATTATACAGCAGAGGTCGGGTGATTGTGTTGTCGCGTGCTCATGGGAGTTGGTCTACTTTAGAATTGGTTCAAGAAATTCTGGCTCGACCCAAATCGTTTCCCCAATGCTGCCAGTCACAGATTCCACCAGCAATTCAGCCCACCCGATCTCATTGAAACCGGCTACTGCAAAGTCGTGGCGTAGACATCTATTGAAGACGGCCTTTGTGGGGTCGGCATCGCCGACAGGGAGATCGGGCGGGAGTGCGATCAGGCGAACTTTGTCACCGACCTTCATTTAGGCTCTCTTTTCGGCTCAAGCCGATAATTGCAACGGCCATTGCGACGCATCCGTATTCCAGCAGCATAATCCAGCCGGGAAGCACCCAGGGACGACCGAGCGTGCGCAAATGCCAAACATAGTAAGTCGGAATGATGCTGACTGTCCAGATGATGATTGGCAGCGTCGAGACCGACCGCACAAACGGCACCATCCAGAGCAGGTACCACGGATATACGACCGGCGCGAATAAAAGCGATGCCGCCATGGGCCAGGCGAAAGCGCCTGAAGACAAGGCCGCGGATTTTGCTCTCATCCAGATGGCGGTTAAAAAGCCCACGAGTACTGCGAAGCCTGCTACCAGCTCCGGAGTCGCCACTCGCTCGAGCATCGCAAACACGGGAGCGTTAAAGCGGAAGCTGTGTACGTAAGTGCCGAGCGAGCCAGTTAAAATCCGCCCGTGATCGGAAAAAGGCACATACAAAAGTCCAACTATGATCGCTGCCAGCGCGGCATCACGAATGCGAACACGCTTCCAGTAGAGTGGCAGCAAGACAATCGGAAGGAATTTCACGGCAACCGCGAGTCCAAATGCCACGGCTGCAACCGTTCGCCATCGCCGAAAAAGCGCGGCGACTGATACCGTGAGCAACAGCACACCGACAATGTCGACGTGACCGCTGCCCGCCACTTCGACTGCCAGCAGTGGGTTCCAGGCATAAGCAAGAACCCAGTGTGCTCCTTGCCCGCTGCGTCGCAAGATATCGAGCAAGATAAAAACAATCGCGAAATCGCAAACTACGAATGCTACTTTCAAAGTAAAGACAGACTCATGAATCGCAGTTATGGCTCGAAAGAAAAGCTCAGCGCCCGGTGGATATGGGCTCGGCAAATACGGATTATTCAGCGTGCGGGTCTGAGGTGTGTGCAAGCCGGCGAGAGCAGGGGCGCTGGGAACCACAATATAAGGGTTATAGCCAAGCCGCTGCACGCGGCCATCCCAAAGGTATCGATGGATATCATCATCGGCGCCCGCGGGCACCCGAAGAAATGCAATGTGCCACGCAGCTGCCAGGACGAGCCCAATGACGACAACTCGCCGGGAAACGTTTGTCGTAGCGAAAAACTCACGGATCGCTAAGAGGTACACGATGCCCGCAAGCGTCAAAGAGGCCATGAAGTACGGCCCACCCCGATCGGTGAGGTTGCGTGAGCAGATGGTTAGCGCCACGCACAACGTGGCGCCGAGTATGTACACTCTCCGCTCGGGGGTGGTTTTCACTATTAGTCCAACTGCGGAACTTGATTCGCGCATCCATCACGCAGGATGGCATGGAACTCAACGGGGACGGGGCCATTCGGGTACACGGATGCAGTGTTCGTGAAGGTCGTCACTCGTCCGCAACTAAAGGCAATCTCGATGTTCTGCTGCGACAGCCATTTAACAGATAGCCCAGAAAAGTCGTAGCCGCGAAGAAAACATTGCTGCTTGCTCTTAGGGAAAGCAAGGCTGGAGCTATCGGTCACGCAAACATCGACGTTGATGGACCCTGAATGATGAAACTCCTGCGAACGGACGAGAACTTTAAAGGGTCCATTTCTAGCCTCGGTAACCGTTTCGTAGGGTTTGCCCCTCGCAAAGAGCATGAACGCAAGCAGCAGGCCGCTGAGGACGGCCCCTATCGAGCAAGCGATCCGAACCGGAATGCGCAACCACTTTTTTCTGATCCGATATGCTGCGAGGAACGTCAGCACCAATATCAATGCGAGCAAGAAGACGTTTAGTGGCGTTCTCAGCAGTTCGGAAGTGTTCATCATTCGTTCCTGACAACAACAATCCTACCGCAGGTTTGGGGTAATTGGCGTTAATCAGGCGTAGGGCTAATTGAATTGTCCGACTGACCGTCCGGGTCAACGAGCGGTTGAATCCCACTCCTTCAGCCACGCCGCCGTGCGTGGCGCCCTTGCCGGAGCCAGCCGCAACTCCTCTGCGAGTCGATTCAAATCGTCGGCGGTGTCGATATCGTAAAAACGATCTGCGAAACC
>Ga0210396_10005013_pt1 | contig 12868 bp, 18 predicted proteins | sample IncBWH17OmetaG_FD_155466 | JGI IMG/M metagenome (GOLD analysis project Ga0210396, IMG submission 155466) | Forest soil microbial communities from Barre Woods Harvard Forest LTER site, Petersham, Massachusetts, United States - Inc-BW-H-17-O ...
CATCGCTTTCCGGGACACTTTCTACTGACAGTAGCAGCGCTCTCAGCATCGGTGGCGATGCTGCTGGCAACGGCCAAGCCATCGATGGTTACGTCGATGAGATTCGCATCAGTAACGTGGCGCGCTATACATCCAACTTCACGCCACCATCGTCGGCGTTCACCTTCTGATGGCCGGCGAGTCTGCACCTCTTCAGCTCTTCGGAGATTTTGGATTCGTCGGTGGCGAGGACACCGCTCCGAACCCTCTGCAAAACAATCAGACCTGCATTAATTGGTATGTGGAGGTCGACAAGCAGAACGCGAAGGAAGTCGTAGGGCTGCTTGGCTGTCCTGGCCTTTTCCAACTTGCGGCGGCGCCTGGCGGTGGCAGCCCAGGTGGAACAGTAAGCGGAGGCACTGGTGGTGGCGGAAGCGGTGGGGGAGGCGGCGGAGGATCTGCTGGCGTGCTGGCTTTGCTGCATCTGGACGGACCCAATGGATCGAATGTTTTCACGGATTTGGGCGGCAGCACTTGGAGCCCTGTCAACAGCGCGACGCTGACTACTTCGCATTTCAAGTTCGGTAATGCATCGCTCGATACTCAACTTACACACTACATCACGACACCATTTGCCACTCAATGGGCGTTTACCGGAGATTTCACGGTTGAGTTATTCGCATATTGGAACAATCTTTCCACTAGTTTCGGAGATTCTGCTTTTGTTGGCTCTGGAGCAGTCGCGCCTAAGTGGGTCTTATTTCAACTTGATGCGTCAGGGCACTTGGACTTTTATGCCAGTGTGGTTGCTGGTACCTATGGATTCCATGTAACCAGTAGTTCAGTGGTTTCGACTGGTATCTGGCACCACCTTGCAATGGTTCGTAGCGGCAGCACGATCACGTGCTATTACGATGGCGTCTCATTCGGCAGTGGCACTTTGTCTGGTACCCTCGATAATTCCCAAGGATTGGCAATCGGTGCAATAGGACAAGCCTTCGGTCAACAGTTTGATGGATATATCGACGAGATTCGGATCAGCAACGTCGCTCAATACACAAGCAATTTCACGCCTCCAACACAGCCGTTCTCATCGCCGGTTGCTACGACATGGCCACTGCCGTCTTCGGTGCTAAATTTGCCAGTGCGCGGGCTGTGGGAATTGCCGAACGATCAGACCGCCCTCGCGGTGATCGGCAATACCTGCTATCTGGTGACGGTTGCGACACCGGCGACTGCCACGTCTTTTCCGACGTTGGCCTTGACATCGGTCGGCACACTGTTGACCAATCTAGGGCCAGTCCACATCCGCGACAACAACATCGGTGGCTATGCGGTGATCGTCGATGGGCCATACGGGTACCTCTACAACATCTCAACGCAAGCTTTTTCGCAAATTACTGATCCGGCCTTTCTTGGAGCCGACACCGTTGCTTTCATCGATGGCTGGTGGATCTTCAATCAGCCGGGGACGCAGACCTTCTACACGAACGGCGTGCAGTACGGGATCACATTCAACGCGACCAACTTCGCGCTCAAGGACAGCTCGGCCGACAATCTGGTCGCGGTCATGGAAAACAAGGAGCAGCTCTGGCTCATCGGCGACAAGACGACCGAAATCTGGTACGACGCGGGCGGCCAATATTTCGCGTTCCAGAGGTTGGTCGGCACGCCGATTCAGGCCGGCTGCAAGGCAAAGCACTCCGTCGCACGGTTCGGCACGGAAGGCTTGATCTGGTTCGGCCGCTCTGAGCGCGGCGAAAATGTGATCCTTCTGTCGAGCGGGTTCAGCGTCAATGTGGTGTCCACTCCGGCTTTCAGCACGGAGCTCGCGCAATATCCGATCACCTCGGATGCGATCGGCTACACCTACCAGGAGGACACGCACGAGTTCTACGTGCTCACGTTCCCGACGGCGGACGTGACTTGGTGCTATGACTCGCAGTCTCAGCTTCTGCACAAGCGCCTGTCCTACGATCCGTATCTGGCAAAGTTTCACCGGCACCGCTCTAACTGCTTCATGAATTTTCAGGGCATGCGCATCGTTGGGGACTATCAATGCGGTTCGATCTATCAGCTAACGCGCAATGCCTTTACCGATTCCGGCTGGCCGATCCTTGCCAAGCGCCGCTCGCCGCACATCTGGGATAAAGGGCAGCGCGGTCGCGTCTTCATGGCGAACCTGCAACTCGATTTCGTTCCTGGCGTTGGCAATGCGAGCGGCCTCGGCTCGAATCCGCAGGCGAGCATTGCGATTTCGCGCGACGGCGGCAAGACCTTCGGGCAGCGCTGGTCCGCCCCCATCGGGCAGATCGGCCAGTACAAAACGCGCACGATGTGGCGCAAGCTCGCATTCGGACGTGACAACGTTGTGGATCTGGAAGTGATCGATCCGGTCAAGCGCGATCTGATCGGCGTGACTCTGCGGGCGTTCAGCGCATGAGCCTCTTGCCTCAGACCATCCCGCCTCAGACCGAACCGTTCGGCGTGGCTGAGATGGACGCGCAAACCGGTAAGCCAACCGGCAAGATCATCATTGGCGTCAACTGGTACCTGTTCCTGTACAACATCGGCAAGCAGACTCTGAGCGGGCCCGGCACGCCGATCATCGTGCCGCCGGCCGTGTTCCTCTCGATTCCAGAGGATGACACCGTGCCGCCGAATCCGGTGACGCCGAACACGCTGATCTGGCTGGATGTCTGATGGCCGCCTTTCAGATCGTCACACCCACCAAGCTCGCGCAGGGTGCGGTCGGCGTGGCGCAGACCGTGATTTACACGGTGCCGACCAACATGGTTGCGTATCTGAAGGACATCGACATTTCGAACACCGCACTGGTTCCCGTATCCGTTACCGTGTGGGCCGGCGTTGGCCTTAGCGCATCGACGCAATTGATCCCTGGCGTATCGATTCCGGCGACGAGCATCTTTCAATGGACCGGCACGCAGATCCTGAATGCAGGCGACACGATTGCGGCGCAGGCCAGCGCGGCGGGATGCAATATTTTCGTGAGCGGAGCGCAGGCGGTCTGACATGCCGATCACCATTTTTCCGCCGATCCAATCTGCCGCCACGCCAGTGCTGCCGCCGAACGCTGCGCAGGAAATGAACGGGCAGCTTCAGAAGATCGCCGATCTGATGGCGGCGTCGCTGCATGAACTCAAGGTGATCAGCACGTCGATTGCGCTATTGAACGATCCAGAGATAGATCCGGAAGATATTCGCGCGGACGAGAATCTCTCAACCCAGTGAGGAGATGACATGCTAGTTCAAGGTCAAACAGTTGTAGCCCTCACAAAAGCGCGACTGACCGGTACACAGAACGCCCTTCAGTTGTGGTTGGGCGAATTCGGCGTCTCCGAGGTCATGCCGCGCTATTCGGCGATGGCGAAATCCGGATTCGTCTACACGGCACGGGGCGCATTGCAGACGCTATCGGCGGCCGGAACCGCCATGACTGGGCTGATTGTTTGGAATTCGAGCAGCTCGAGCGGCATCAATGGCGTTGATCTGCACCTTCTGAAAGTGTCCGGCAATGTGGCCGTCACATCGGCCAGCCTGACTGGGATCGCGCTGGCGCGCGGCATCGCGCAATCGACGGCCCCGACGAGCATTACCGCAGCCTCATCCTATGGCAACAATTATTTCGGAGGCGCGGCCGGTGCGGGCATCGCGTACACCGTGGCGACCGTTGCGGTGGCCCCGGTGGCGATGTTCGATGTGATGCATAACACGGCGGCCATCGCGACCACCGGCGAAGATCTTGGCTTCTACGAGGACTTCGAGGGCTCGGTGGTGGTGCCTCCGGGCGGCATCATTACCTTCGTCGCTCTGGGGGGCGCCTCGGCTGCTTCTGCGGTCAATCTCGGAATGATATGGGCTGAGCTGCCAGTGTGACCACCGTACTGCAGGTTCTTCTGGTCGCTCCGGCGCAGCTTGGCAGCGCCGATGTTGCGATCTATACTGCCCCCACGCAGACTACGGCCAAGGTCGGCCGCGCGGTGTTCACCAACACCACGGCGGGCGCAATTCAGATAACTGCCGGGATCACTCCCGGTGGAGCGCTCGGACCGGGAACGACCTTGATTTCAGCCAGAACCATCGCACCGGGCGAGTCCTACGTCTCGCCCGAGCTGTCCGGCCAGGTCCTGCCGGCCGGCCATCAGATCCACGCCTTTGCCGCCGCCGCCGCGGCGATCACGTTCACCGCCTCCGGGTTGCTGATCCAATGAGCGAGCTTTTTGCTACTGCCGTTCACGGCGTACTGGCGGCTGTCTGGGCGAATCTGGAGCGCGCAGAGGTCGGCATGCTGCAACTGCCGCAAATCGATTGCCCGGTGATCCACCGCTTCAGCCCGGGAATCTACATCCGAGAAGTGCATATTCCGGCCGGAACGCTCGCGATCGGGCATCGGCAAAGGGCCGAGCATCTGAACATTTTCCTGCGCGGGCGCGTATCGATCATCAATGAGAACGGCAGCGTGACCGAGCTCATAGCGCCGATGATCTTCACGGGTAAGCCAGGCCGTAAGGTCGGTTGGGTCCATGAAGATATGGTGTGGCTCAATGTCTATCCGACTGAGGAGAACGACGTAGAGCGCTTGGAGGCAATGTTCCTGGATAAGAGCATCGGATGGGAAGAGCGCGCTGCCATCACGCGTCAGAGCAGGATATTGCAACGGGAAGAAGACCGCGCCGATTACTTTGTCGTGTTCAAGGAATTCGGCATTTCGGGCGAGACAGCGCGAGCCCAGAGCGAAGACGAATCCGATCAGATCCCGCTGGGCGGATACAAGTGCAAGGTCGGCGCATCCTGCATCGAAGGCCGAGGGCTGATCGCCACGGCACCTATCGAGATAGGAGAGTTGATCATGCCGGCACGCGTCGATGGAAAGCGTACACCAGCGGGACGCTACACCAACCACGCCAAAGATCCGAATGCGCTGATGGTCTTGCGGGCCAATGGTGATATCGATCTGGTTGCCCTGCGCAACATTCGCGGTTGCGTTGGCGGTGATGACGGCGAGGAAATCACGATCGATTATTGTCGCTCACTAGAATTGCAGATTAAGAGGGCGGCATGAGTGCTGTTGCTGTTGCCATCGGTGGCGCTGCTCTCGTCGGCGCTATCGGCTCTAACATGGCCGCCAATACACAGGCCGGAGGTCAAGTTAAGGCTGCGAACACGCAGCTCGGCATGTTCAACACGATCAACGCCCAAGAGCAGCCGTTCATCCAGGCCGGCTATGGCGCAACCTCGCAACTGAACAGCATGCTCGCACCGGGCGGGCAACTCAATCGAAGCTTCTCACCGCAGGACTTCCTGAACAACCTCGACCCCGGCTATCAATTCCAGCTGCAAACTGGAGGCCAAGCGCTGCGCAATGCCGATACGCCTGGGATCGGGGCTCTATCGGGGCCGGCGCTGAAGGATCTGATGTCGTTCAATCAGAACATGGCGGCGACCGGCTATCAGAACGCGTTCAATCGCTTTCAGACGCAGAACAATGCAATCTTCTCGCGCCTCTCCGGCATCGCCGGGCTCGGTCAGAATGCAGCCACACAGGTCGGAACATCCGGCACTCAGCTCGGCACCGGGATCGCGCAATCGCAGGCCGGCGCGGCCGCATCGACTGCTGGTGGCATCGTCGGCGGGACCAATGCGATCGGCCAATCGGGCGTGCCACTCGCATATCTTCTGAGCGGCCAGGGTCAAACGCCGAGCTACTTGAACACGCCGACGATCGATTCTTCCGCTTTCAGCGCAGGCGCAGGCGCGGGAGCTTAGATGCCTGATTTCGGCGGGGCGCCAGTAGCAACGAACGTCGATACGGGCAAGGGAGTCCAGACCCTATCGGATCTGATGGGGTTGCAACAGAAGCAGATCGGCATCCAACAGGCGAAGCAGACACTTCAAACCGGGCAAGCCCTTCAGGCGAGCGCGCAAGCCCAGGCTCAGCAGAATCAGCAGGCGATGGGCGAGCGGCAATTGCTGCAATCGTCCATGCAGAACGGCAAGGATCCAGACGGCAATCCGCTGGTGGGCGCGAATGGCGACGCCGATCCGGTTGCGTTGACGAAGTTCGCAACTAAATATCTGCCGATGACCGGGCAGGACGTTGTGCAGAACATCGTGAAGACGCAGGACACGCGGCTCAAGCTCGCCGACAGCGCGCGGCAGCTCGGCCAGAACTATAAAAACGACCTGGCCGGCATCATCCGGTCATCGATGGGCGATCAGAACACGCCTGCGGACGCGCCTGGCGTCATCCAGTCGAAGATCGATGCATACGTGCAGCAGCAGGGGCCGAATGCACCGGCCGCTCTCACACAGGCTGCGAGCTATTCGAAGTCGCTGCTGCAAAACCTGGGCGATCACGTTCCGGATGCGAAAACCAAGTCTTCCCTGCTGCATCTGGCCCAGCAGTTCGAGCCGACAGCCGCTGTCGCTGGCACGCAGGCGCCCGCGATCGGCAGCGTCACCGGGCCGGGCGGGGGCGCGCAGCCGGTGCAGCTCAATCCGCTGTCACCGCTGCCGATGGGTGCGACTGGGCCTGAGGTGAAGACAGGCGTAGCGCCCGGCATTGTTATGGACCTGCAGGGCCAGCCGCACTATATCGGTGGCGCCGCTGGCTTGGGTGGTGGGGCAGCGGGTGGTGCAGCTCCTTCGCCGTGGCCGACTCCGGCCGGTGTCCAAGCCCAAAGCGGAGTGGCAAAGGACATGTCGGACCATTTCACGGGCCTGAACGCCAGCGCGCAGAGTCTGCCGCTCGTGACGGGTCTGACCAAGACAATCGAGGGCCTGGCGCCTTCAGCTTTCACCGGACCGGGCGGCGACAAGAAGCAGTACATGGCGGGCATCCTGCGGGGCTTCCACATCAATGCGACCGGCGACGCGCAGACCGATACGAATCTGTTGAACAAGGCGATGGCGCAGTTGAACATTTCCACGCCAGCCGGCACGGACGCCGCGCGCGCGCTGGTCGAAGCTGGGCAGCCGAACTCGCACATGGATCCGGATGCCATCAAAGAGGCTGCCGGGACACTGCGCGGTCAGGTCATGATGAACCAAGCGGAGCGCAACTTCCTGCAGACCACGCGCCTGTCGAACCGCGGCGCGGGCGATCCGCAGGCCTATCAGGAAGGGCGGCAACAGTTCGAGGCCAGCGCTGACCCGCGCATCTGGCAATACCAGGACCTTGCCAAGAGCAATCCGGCGGCGGCCCGCGCCTTTATCGCGCGACAGCCTGACAAGGCCGACTTGGTGCGCAAGGCCGGCGCGCTCGAGCAGATGGGATTTTTTCGGTGAGCCTGGCAGAGCAGATGGCGGCTGACGCGGGCGCATCTGCGGTACCGCAGCAACCGCCGCAATCGCTCAGCGCCAGCATGGCGCAGGACGTCGGTGCGTCGCTAAGCAGTCAAATGGCGCGGGATGCGACGGCAGCAAATGACGAGGCCGCGCCGAAAAAGCCGCCGGCCGCCGCACCGGTCGAACCTGCATCGAAAAGCGCATTCGGCGGGGGCGGCTGGGAAGGCTTCGCCAAGTTGGCGACCGGCGCAGCGGCGAATGTCTACGGCGGCTTCAAGGGCGCCGGAATGCTCGCCACCGGATCATCGCTGGACGACGCGGTGAACGCGATTCACGCGGCCCAGAACGACTATACCTACGAGCCGAAGACGCAGGAAGGCAAAGACGTCGCGGCGATCCTGTCCAAGCCAGGCCAATGGATCGGTGCGGCCGCAGGCAAGATCGGCGAGGCAGTACAGGAGGCCGGCTCGCCGGAGCATCCGTTCTACCTGGAAGGCCAGGAGGTCACGGTTCCGAGCAGCGTGCGCGCTGGCCTTGCCACGGCGGCCGATGTCGGGACGCAATTTGCCGGTCCTGTGGCCGCCATGCGGGCGCTGGGGCGTGTGCTGCCAAAGGGTGTTCCATCGGGTGGCCCTCCGGTGCCGGAAGGCGCTGCAGGCCTTGTACAGCCCTCAGAGGGCGCCGCTGGCGCAGCTGCAGCCAAGCCAGTGGCACCGGTGTTCGAACAGCCTGCGGAGCCGATCCCAGGCGCCCAGCCGGCCACTCCGCCCGCCGCGGCTGCCGATGTTGCGGCGCGCAAAGCCGTTCTGAACCGGATCGGCCTGCCGCAAGCGAGAGAGAGCGCCGTCAATGCCGACGCCGGGGCGGCTTCGACCGACTTTCAACAGGCCAAGCTCGACAGTCCTGACGGCAAGGCGATGCAGGCGCAGCTTGGCATGGAGCGCCAGGCGCTGCAGAACCACGCCGAAGGCATCGTGCGCGACACTGGCGGCACGGTCGGCATGGACGAGACCGCGCGCATTCTTAAGGGCAACACCATCCTGGCACCGCTCGATGCGCTGGGCGAATGGTTCAACACGCAGACCAAGGCACTGTACACAGCGGCGCGCGCCAAGGCCGGCGACACGCCGGTCGCGATGGACAACCTTAAGGCGCTGGCTGGCGACGAATCTAACTTCCTCGGAACCACCGAAGGCGAGGCGCTGTACAAGGGGTTACAGGCGCGCATGGGCAAGCTTGGCGTGGGCGATGAGGCCACGGTCGGCAACGCCGAAAACCTGCGCCAGTGGCTTAACGACAATTGGACGCCGCGCACGTCGCGCTTTGTCGGACAGCTCAAAAACGCCATCGACGATGATGTCACCTCGTCGGCCGGCTCGGACGTGTTTCAGCAGGCGCGCGCCATGCGGGCGTTGCGGGCGCGCACGCTGGAGGATCCGAACGGGATTGCCAAGCTCATCGATGCCAACGGCCCCGGCGGCATCAACCGGGCCGTGCCGGTGGAAAAGATTCCGGACATGCTCACGACGCTGCCGAGCGCGCAGTTCACGCACGTCACCAACGTGCTTAAGAATCTGCCGCCGGAGATTCAGCCGCTGGGCGATGCGGCGCTGTCCGAGATAAAGGCGCACATGGCAAACCGCGTGGCAGACGCCGGCGGCAAGACGGCGACGCAGTGGAATGCCAAGGGCGTTGCCACCGAGCTCGCGCGCAATTCGAGCCGCTATCAGCAGGTCTTTTCACCGCAGGAAATCTCTGCACTGCAGGATCTGAATCAGGCCGGCAACATCTTGCACGTCAATGCGAGCTATCCAGGCGCCCCAGTGCAGGGCGCGAACCTGATACAGCGCGGCGCTATGAAGGTGATCCCAGCGACCGGTGCGGCGGCCGGCGGTCTGGCGGGCGGCTTGTTCGGATTCCCGGGAACCGGTGCGGCAGCCGGCGCGGCTGGCGGCGAGGCGTTAGCGCAAAGTCTGGCGGCGCGCTCAGCGCTTCGCAGTGTTCGGTCCCGCATCGTGCCGACCACCCCATAGCGGACGGTTCAGCAGATGCTGACTCATGCTTTTGCGACCGAGCCGCGTTTGCCACCACCAGTACAGGCGAAGAAATAGGATCGCGATGAAAAGGTCGAGCAGCATGCGGCAAGTCTACGCCGGAAAGGCGGTGAGATAAATGGCCGCTACCGTCTCCCTCTGCTCCGTCCCGACGCTGCAATTTCTCGACAACCGAGGCGTGCCGGCTGCGGGCGGAACCGTTCTTACGCAAGTCGGCGGCGTCAACTATCCGACCTATCAGGACTCAGGCGGCACCACCGCCTTGCCGAACCCGATCCCGCTGAATGCTCGCGGCGAGATTTCGAACGCAACGGGCGCGACGTGCCAGCTATTCCTGGTGACGGGCCAAATCTACACGTTCACTGTTTTCGATGTTAACAGCAATCAGATCGACAGCTTCGGCTACATGGTGGCGAATGCGACCTCGGCCGATATCGCCAATCTGCAATCGCAGATCAACGCGTTCGCCACTTCGTTCACGACCGGCACGCTCACGGTCACCGGGTCCACCAGCCTTGAGGCTCTTACAGTCGATGCGATCACGGCCGACTCGATCGCTGCGGCCGGTGCATCTTCGCTCGGAGCGCTCACGCTCAGCGGCAACCTGGCGATGGGCGGCAACTCTATTACGGGGGCCGTCAACGGAACATTTAGCGGCGCTGTCACCGCCGCGAGTTTCTCAACGACCGCGCCCAATGCGGCCTCATTCCTGACGAGCGGTGTTACCAACAGCGGCAGCATCGTCAATTTCAATGTGAACGGATCATCGATCGGCAGCGGCATCACCAACTCGGCCGGCACGGTCACCTTCGCCAATGCCGGCACATATGACGTGATGTTCAGCGGCCTTTTTTCTCAACCTTCAGCCTCGATCAACATCAACACCAACATCTATTTCGGCGGCACTGCCAATACGATCGTGGGACCGGTCGCGGCGAATGGGCAACAGCTATCGATCACCGGGGCCAACGGCGACGTGGGAGCGCCCTACAGCATGCGCGCCATCGTCATCACGAGTGCTGCCAATCAGACGCTCACGGTCGCCTCCGCGCTCGCATTCAGCGGTACGTATCAGGTCACGGCTGGGGCCTACATCACGATCAGCCAGAGATAACAGGAGGTCAGCATGAGCACCATTCTTCCGTACCTGATCGGCTTCGTGGTCGGCGCCGTGCCGGGCGCGCTCTTTGGCGTGCTATGGGGCCGCAAACATCCGAAGACGGTCGCAACGGCCGTCGAAATCGCCAAGAAACTGTGATCGAACAGGTATGGACCGTCGTGCAGGCGCATCCGGAAACCGACGTGGTAGAAATCATCGCGATGCTTCCGAAGGGCCTGGAGCACCACGCGCGCACGCTTGCGCAGACGCTCTCGATCGGCGCGCCGCACAATCGCGCCTCTGCGCTCCTGATGAACAAGACCGACGCCGTGCGCGCGCTGATGCTGACGCAATTCGGGATCGAATTGACGCTTAAAGCCGTCGCATCGACGGATTCAGGATCGCCCTGACCTCCTTTTCCCGCGATGGGCATTAGCGGCAATCGGGTTACTGTGCGCGCTGCGGCGTCACAGGAGCTTAGGAGATGGCCGATTCCACACCGGCCGCCGAGGCCCTGACCGCCGCGACCACCAGTCCGGCGCTGCTGCAACTCGCGGCAACAGTCGAAGCGCTGGCCGTGCAATGGTTCCAGCCGCTGAATGTCGTGCTGGTCGTGGGCATCGTGATGTTCGCCAGGTTTATGCACAAGGCGAACCAGCGCGCCGATTTCAGCCTGGTCGATGCGCTGCGCGGGCCGGACGGCAAAGCGTCGATGAAGCTCGTCGGGTACGTGGTCGCCCTTATTCTCGGCTCCTGGGCGCTGATGAATTGCGCCACGAGCTGGCAGACGCAGCCGAATCAATTCGTCGAAGTCTTCGGGATCTACCTCATCGCGCTGGTCGCTCCGAAGATTCTCGCCGAGTACATCCAGGCCAAGTACCGCGGCACCGGCAAGGAAGAAGACCGCAGGAAAGACGATGAGCGCCGACCATAACGACGGCCTCACGATCGCGCAGCTCGTGCGCGTGGCCGCCGCTCAGTTCGTGCGCGAGGCGCGGCGAGGAACCGATCCGCTTGGGCTGCGCTTCGATCTATACCGGCGCGTGGAAGTGCCAGACCGCGCGCTGACGATCCTGAAGCGCCCGCACCTTGTCGCCGTGCGGATCAAGGTGACCTGCGAGTCGCTGCTGTTCGAAGGCGCGGGCGTGGCCGGTACGGTTATCCCGCCGGCTTCTTTGCCGTCACGGTGATCCGCTGGGTGCGTTCGCTGTAACGCTGCTGCCAGCCTGCGACCTGGCCGGCGAGCTTGCGATTCGCTTCTGCAAGTCGCTGATTTTCCCGTTGAGCTTCTTCAAGTAGTCCGGCACCTTCGCCGACAGCATCGAGGAGGGCTCCGACGGCTTCGGCGATTCCAGCAGCTCGGGCGACGCAGGCGTCTCCACCTCTTCGACTGTCGTCAAGCATGGTTTCGAGCTCGTTGCGCATCCGGCCTGTCCGAGCAGTAAAAGCAGCCAGATGAGTGTCTCGTTGGCGAAGCGCGTCGGCATGGTGCAGCCTTTCAGTTTCGATGATTTCGTTCAGGTGCGCTTCGCGCAGCGCCGCGGCGTCGCGCTCGCGCTGGCGATCGACGCGGATCGCCTCGGCCGTGGCCTTCGCCAGCCGTGCGTCCATCTGGTCCTGCGCCACCATGCCGGCGCCGGCGCCAAGCCCGAGGACCACGAGCGCGCCCACTGCCAGCTTCAATTTACCTGCGCCGTCCATCCACGTAGCCCTCCAGGATCGCCACCCGCCGGGCGAGCTCGGCGATGCGATCGTCGCGCAGGGCGAGGTCGCGCGTGGCGTCGTTCTGATGGTAGACCTCGGCCTTGATTTCCTTCTGCTGCTCGATCACGGTGTCGAGCTTGTCGGACTGCTTGCCGACCCACAGCAGCACGGCGGCCGTCTGCACTAGAAGCGTCGCCACGATCGGCAGCGGCACCCCGAGCGAGCCGATGGACCACGGCTGGCGCGTCGGGGCGCCGCCCTGATCCAGATCCACGTCCACCGCTCGCAATCGCTCACCCATGCCGAAATACTCGCCTTTCCCCGCCCGTTTGAAGGCTTTAGCAATGCCGCGAACACGGTACAGTTGCCGCAATGGACTGGGACGCCATTTACGCATCGAGCCTGCCGGCCTGGCAGCCGGCCAAGCGTCGGCCGTTCCGCGAGGGGATCTATCGGGTGCTGGTTGTCGCCCGCGATTACCCGAGCGGGGCGGCCGTATCGACTGCCGAGCGCTTCGCCCGCTGGAATGGCGCGTACTGGTGCTGTTGGGGGCTCACCCCGGATCGCGCGGCGCTGGCCTACTTCCCGGGGCCGATCGAGGGCTACCCTTGGCGCCATCTTGAACCTGCTGATTTGCCCCTGAAGGAGCCATCGTGCTGAAACGCATCGCTTTGTTCGCTGTCGCACTTGCAGCCTGCGCCACCGTTTTTGCCCAGAGTTGCGG
>Ga0210396_10005014_pt1 | contig 12866 bp, 11 predicted proteins | sample IncBWH17OmetaG_FD_155466 | JGI IMG/M metagenome (GOLD analysis project Ga0210396, IMG submission 155466) | Forest soil microbial communities from Barre Woods Harvard Forest LTER site, Petersham, Massachusetts, United States - Inc-BW-H-17-O ...
GGCCTTGTGGCCGGCCCCGGTCAGAGGTATTAGGCAGGGCTTCTTTTTGTCAGGTGCAGACGCTATTCGGGCTTACGTCGGAACATCCCGCCGATTGCATTCTGCGCGTCCTCGATAGCCTTCTTTTGGGCGTTCCACTGCCGTTCCGCCAGGTCCGTGATCGCTTTCCGTTGGGCGTTCCACTGCTGCTCGATCTGATCGGCGATCGCCTTGCGCAGAGCCTCCCACTGGTCCGCTGTCTTGACGCTCCGCTCCTGTCCGCGTTCGAGTAGCTCCGCGATCGCCTTCTGCTGAGCCTTCCACTGCTGCTCGACCAGGTCCCTGATCGCCGTCTGCTGGGCCTCCCACTGGTTTGCGATCTGGTCCTGAATCGCCTTCATATGCTTCTCGCTCTCCGTCACCAGCTCCTTGATCTGCTCGGAAAGCCCCGCGCTCGACTCTTCCGCCATGGTCTGCTTCTCCCTCCGATTTAGGTGATCTCGGCCCGCCTTATGGTGCCACTGCACGGGCTGGGCTGGGCGGCGGGGTGATGTCGCGGGGTGTGGTGATCATGGCTTCTCCCTGCGTTGTGTGAGGTCTGATAAGGGTGTACTAGTCGCACATTCTTCGACACCAACCGTGCAGCAGGTGTTGCGGTGGGACACACGTCCTGGATCTGCCTGGCGTGCGGCGCGGGCGCGCTGGTGTAACGGGCCGCCGCTTACCGCCCATCGCCGGGTTGTCGTCGGCGCCGCAGCGGTGCGCTGAGTTGCTGCGCTCAGGCCGGCCCCAAATGGTACGCAGTGGTTACGCAGCACTGTTGCAACAGCTTTCGGCAACCGTCAGACCCAACTCTCTGACCTGCTGTTTTTCTAACAGTCAACACAACTTGAGCGTGCAAACGCCTAGGTCGGTCAGGGGTTCGAATCCCCTTAGCCCCACAGGGAATCTGCAGTTCAAGAGCATTTTTTGAAGTTACGACGTCGGGAATGACGTAACCAGATGACGCAACATCAAGGGTTGTAGCAAGCATCCACGCCTAGGATGCGCGACGGCGAGGAACGATGCCTCGCTGGCGCTGCGGTCCGTCCGCGGCAACTGGCTGCGCAAAGCGGTCGGCTGGTATCGCAACCACGACCGCCTGCACACCGGTGACCCGATCGCGATGGCCGCCGACGCCCCTACCGCCTACATCACCGCGCGCGCCGAGGGCAAAGACGTCGCGATCATATGCGATACGTGGGAAAATCCCCGACGCCATCAAGCAGCGCCTCCACGACAGGTTCACCAACCCCGATGCTCCAAGTGTGGCGGTGGCCCGTGATCAGCGCGTCCGCGCGGCGATCTCATCCTGAGCCTTGAACAGATGGCGGTGGAGGTCGTCCATGGCGTCGTCGTCATGGCGCAATTGGGCTGCCTTGCGTGGACTTGCCCCCCGTACGGTGGTTGTAGTTACGCGGCTCGGGCCTCGACCACGCTGAGGGGTGAGGCGGTTTGCACCACGCGTGTCATCTGGAATCCGGCTTGGCTGAGCAGATCTCGGTACTCGGCGGCAGTGCGTTCCCGGGCGCCCAAATTCAGCAGCATCTCCAAATCCACCCATTTTCCCGGAAAGTCACGGTCGTGCTTGGGGATGACCAACTCGATCAGCAGCACCGTGGCTCGGGGGCCGGCTGCCGTTCGAACGTTACGCAGGATCTGCACCGCCTTCTCGTCGGGCCAGTCATGGATGATGTTCTTGAGGATGTAGGCATCCCCACCCGTTGGAACGCTGTCAAAAAACGATCCCTCCGCGATACGCACCCGGTCGGCGACTTTGTGCTCGCGCAACAGGCTTGGAGCGCTCGCGACAACCCGCGGCAGGTCGTACAGGACGCCCCGCGACGCCGGCGCCCCCGCCAGGATGGCGGCCAACAGTGGGCCCTCCCCGCCGCCGACGTCGACGATCGTGGGGTAGGCGCTGAAATCGTAACCGGCGACCACCGGCCCGTCGGTCAGCTCGGAAACACTCGTCATCGTCTGGTTGAAAAGTTCGGCAAGCTCGGGCTGCCCGGCGAAGTAGTCGAAGCTCTCCTTGCCGCGCAATGCCGGGACGACCGAACTCCCGGTTCGAATCGAATCCACCATCAAGGTCCAGCGTTCGCGCTGCTCGGCCGACCCGTAGAACTGCGCCGCCCAAGTCATCGAGATCGGTGCGTCCGAACGCAGGGTGCCGGCGAGGGAATTCAGCTCATAGCGTCCGTCGTGGCGTTGACGGAAGATGCCCTTGCTGATCAAGGCCCGCAGCAGCCGGTGTAACGCGTCCGCGTCCGCGCCCACCCGGGCGGCCAGCTCCTCAATCGGCAGCGGGCCGTCGCTGAGGGCATCGGCGACACCGAGTTGGGCCGCCACAGTGATCGCCTGCGACATCCAGGTGGCAACGATCATCTCCATCATTGCTGCCGGCGCTGGCGTCAGCCGTTGATGGAGCCGATACAGGTAGTGGCGAATCCACTCGACAACGCGGGCCAGCTTGGCGGGTGGCACCTTGGTGGTCTTGGCGGTCGAAGACACCGCCTCACCTTCAGGGCTCGTGCGGGCCGACGTGTTCAATTCATTCATTGGCATGGACAAGATCGGTGGTTGTCGCGGCCCCGAGGTCTCGGCTGACCTCCGCGGATATCCGGCGGTGACTCACCGAACGCAGAAACGTTGTCAGCGCCCAGGTCATGAACCGGCCCGAGATCATCGCCGCCGGTCTCAGCGCGGCCTCACTGCGGGACACTTGCTGAGTGGTCACCCAGGACACGGCCTTGACCTTTCGTCGCCTGGTGTTCTCGTACCAGCGCAGCGCGCTCGAGAGATCACGGTTACTGCTACCCACCCCTTGCCAGCCCCTGCCGAAATCCGAAAGCGCCTTGCACAACACCATCGTGTCGAGCAACGCCTGATTGGTCCCTTGCGCAAGGGTGGGAGGCATCGTGTGCGCGGCATCGCCGAGCAACGTAACCGCGCCTTGGCCCGAGCGGGGGATCGGATGCCGAAAATGCGGGAACGGCGAACTGGCCAGATCCTCGTCGGTCAATGTCGCGAGTACTCGATCCACCGTGTCGGACCATCCCTTGAAGTTGGACCGGATCATCTCGATCGGGCATCCCGGTCTGACGAAATCGGGCGACCATGGCAAGTCGAACCACCACTGCACGTCCGAACCTCCAGCCGGCCACAGGCCAATATTCCCTTTCTCGCCGATAAACATTTGTGCGACGTGCTTGTCGACGACATGAGGAAGGGTGACCAGTCCCTGCCAGCTACACCAGCCGGTTGGCTGCGCGGGTTGCGCGCCGACGATGTCTCGAACCATCGAGTGCAGGCCATCCGCACCGATCAACAGATCTCCTTCGGCCCAGCTGCCGTCTTCGAAATCGAGCCGAACTCCGTTTTGCGTAGTGACGACCCCGACCGCACGGGCATTGCACCAGATGCGCTCGTTCGGAAAGCCTTCCAGCAGCCGCTCAAGCAGGACTCGACGTGGAACCATCCGAACTGGTGCGCCCAGCCGGTCCGCGATCGCCGTCAGATCCACAGTGGCGACCGGGCGACCCGTGGATGTCATGACCCGCAGGGTGGACAGCAGCTGACCGGCCCCGTCCATATCGACCCCCAGCTGCCCCAGAACCGTGGCGCCATTGGACCAGATAGTTACGGCGCCGCCTCCTGGTTTCACATCCGGTCGCCGTTCGAAGACGGTGACGTCATGTCCGTCGCGCAATAATCCCCGAGCAATGGAAATGCCGCCCACACCGGCGCCGACAACCAGGATTCGAAGCGACCGAGTCGACCGACCATTCGGCACTGGCTTCAGCTTCGTGGAACGCCTGTAGCGGGCAATTTCCGGAATCGGCTCCCGATCCGATTCGTCCCCGTGCCTCAATTGACGGGTCACTTCAGTCCTCTACGTGCCGTTGGTAAGCCCATCGCTCAAGTTGCGCTTGCAGCTTCAGCAGGCCAAGTCCAGCGAACGATATTCCGGCTGAAAAGTAGACCATCAGTAACGGATTCATCTCAAACCTCCTACTACTAGCACGTAGGACTTCGACGAGAAGTTCACCCGGCGCCAATCAATGTGGTGCCGCCAGAATGGAACGGCGCAGCGGCAATTTGGCTTCAGCGGTCGACTGCACCTCGACGACTGAGCAGACAGGCGGCCCAAAGCAGTATCGTCAGCGCCTCGGCGCCCACGCTGATCGGCTTGTGCGGTAACGGACACCATCTGCTCCTCGTCCCGGTCGCCGTCGAACTCATTGCTGCGTCGTCTCTTTCAATGCCAGGGGGTGCTAGCAGATGCCCAGCGCGTCGCGCAGTGTTGGGCCCCAGCGTGTTAGCGGGCAGCCACCTTGCCAGCGCCGGACCGAAGTTCACCAATGTCTGCGATTCGCGCGCGGACAGCCGGCATCGCGAAACCTGTTCGTTGAGCGCTCAACGCCCGCAGCCGCAATAACTCAAAGCGGGAAAGCTCAAGTCGTAGGTACGCCGCGCGTCTAGACGCGACCGAGCAGGATATGGTGGGCCGGCATCACCGACGTCAACGCGATACGTCACCCACCCGGCGCGCTTCGGTTTGGTCGTCGTCTGAGCGATCGGGTCGCGCCTGTTTCTTTTCTTACCGCACTTCAGGACGCGATTTGGTCAGCCCGCCACTTTGTCACTGCGGCCAGCACCGCTTGGGTGGACGCGCGGCTTCCGATGGTGATCCGAGCAGCGCCGTCAGGGTAGTAGCGGGCCTTGAGCCCGGTGTCGCCGAATACCTCTTGCCAGGGTCGCCCGATGGCCGGCAGGTAAACGAAGTTGGCGTGCCCGTCGGTGGTGTATACACCCATTGCCCGAAGGCGCCGGCACAGGTAATCCCGCTCACCGGTGATTCGCAGAATGCGTTGCCGCAACTGGTCTTCGGCGTCGTACGACGCCGACACCGCGGCCAAGCTGGTGATGCTCATGCCGAACGGCAATTGCATCCCCCACAGTATCGTGGCCAGTTCTGGTGACGCGAACCCGTACCCGATGCGAAGTCCGGCCAACCCATAGGCCTTTGAGAACGTCCGCAACACCACGACATTCGGAAAGCGCTGGATCAGGTCGGGTCCGTCGATGCGGTGCTGGGGGGCGACAAACTCGATGTAGGCCTCGTCGAGCAGCACGACCGTCTCGCCCGGCACCCGCCGCAGGAATCGCTCCACATCCGCGACAGGTTCCAGGGTGCCGGTGGGATTGTGGGGCCGACATAAGACGACGACGCTGGCGTCCGCCGCCGCCTCAGCCATTGCCTCCAGGTCGTGGTGACCGCGTTCGTCGAGCGGAACAGTGACCGCTGTCAGGCGGGCCATCTGGGCGAAGATCGGATACCCGTCGAAAGTCGGCTCGCTGAACACAATCCGATCACCGGGCCGTGTCACCGCATGCAGGACCTGCATCACCACCCCGCTGGCACCCGCTCCCAGCACGACCTGCTCGTCGCAGACCCCGATGCGACTGGCGATCAAGCGTCGCAGCCGTTCGGGCAGGAACTCCGGATACCGGTTGGCGGCATCGATCGAGCCGATCAGTGCCGAGCGCACCGCAGGCAACGGCGGAAACGGGTTCTCGTTGAGCGACAATGCGAATGGATCGGTCGCGTTCGTCAGCGTGTCGAGGATCTCGGTGGTGACAGGGCTCGCCGCTAGCAGGGGATGCATCAGCTTCGTCCGCCCCAGCGGACCGCCGCCGCACCGGCGAAGTCGCCGGCGTGCGCGAAAGCGGCCATCATCACTACGTCGCCGGGCTTGACCTGACCGTCGGCTATCGCATGATCCAGGTTGATCGGGATGCCGGCGCCGAACAGGTTGCCGCACTCATCAAAGGTGTCGCGATGACGTTCGGGTGGCACCTCGAGCGCTTCGCGCCAGTTGCGCAGGAACACCCGGTTTGGCTGATTGGTGACCAGCAGATCGATATTCTTGGACAACAAGCCGATTCGATCACAGACCGCAAGCGCCACTTCGGGGACCTGCCGGTTGCCGCGAGCGAGCACCTTGGTGATGTTGGTTTCGGTGAAACCGATGGAGAGCTCACTGGACCCGGCTGCCCACCACTTGCGGGGCGCGTCCGAGGTCAGCGTCATCTCACCGGCGTATTCGCCGTAGGTGCGGCACTCGATATCGAGGATCGGTGACTGGTCGGACAGCGTGACCAGACCCACCGCAGCGCCGTCGCCGGGCACCGCCGCCTGCGCCTTGCGGCGCACCCCGGGCTGGTCGAAGACCTGTCCTGCGGCATTTTGCGCCACGGCGATCAACGCGGTGTGCCCCGACCCTGACGCCAGCAGTTGACGGGCCACGTTGAGACCCAGCACGAACGCCGCGCACCCGCCGTTGTGCAGATCCAGCACCCAGTTGGGACGCATGCCCAAGCGGTGCGCGATGCCACCGCCCGCGCCGTAGAACGGCACGTCGGGTGCCTGGGTGTGGGTGATCAGCACGTCGACGTTAGCAATGACGTCCTGGCCGTGCCGTTCGATCAGGCCGTGTGCGGCTCGCTCGACCATGTCGATCGCGGTTTCGTCCGGCCCGACGTGATGGCGGAACTTGGGCGCGCGGAACATCAGGTTGGCCGCCAGGTCGTCCGAGCCGGCGAACTGCGCGTAGTAGTCGGCGCCGACGGGTTCGCCGGGCAGATAGCTGGAAACGTCGATCAGGCTAACGGTGGGTTGGTTCATGATGTACTCATCCAGGCCGGCGTGACCGGCAGTCCGTTACGGTGGCGGTACTCGGCGATTGACTTGAGGTTGTTCAGCTCCAGCCCATGACCGGCACCGAATAAGTCCCAGAAGTCGCCGACCCAGCCCGTGCGCTCTGGCGGGGCGGCCTCCGGATGCGGGTTGTTGTCGTAGAACTCGTGACGGCAATTGGTCCACAGCACAACGGAACCGGGCTTGCCGAGCACTACCTGCGCGTCGAGGACCCGCATCAGGTAGATCATCCACAGGTGCTCGCCCTGATCCCAGGCGCAGTGGTAATCGACCGTGCGGGCCTCCGGGTTGGCCACCGTGCGGGTGTAGATCTTGGTGTCCGGAAGCAACCGGTCGTAGGCCAGCCAGAGCCCGGACTCGTCAGTGGGGGTGAAGTCACGCAGGGTATAAGTCCACTCCTCGAGGCTGCGGGTGTGGGCCAAGTATTCGAACAGCTCGTCGGGCGGACAGTCGACATAGTCGTTGACCGTGCAGTACTTGCCGAAGACCTCTTCGTGCGGATAGACCGACCGCATCTTCTCCATGAACATCGGGGCCGTCTCTTCGAGTGGCGAGGTCTCGATACGGACCACTCCCTGGATCGGCTCGGTGGTGCCGCTGTGGACGGCGATATCGTCAAGCGCTGTTAGAGACATGGAATCGGTTCTCCTTTAGAGTTGTGATCTGTTGTTCGACAACCTGATTGGCAGGTTGTCTGTTCAGGAATGCCGCGAAGGGCGGGATTTCGTCTGCGGAGCACTCGACGGTGACCACGGACGGACCCTCGACGGCCATTGCTTGTTCCAGTGCTGCGGGTAGTGCGTCGATGTCGGCCACGTCGACCGAAGACAGCCCGGGGAACATGCCCGCCAGACCGGCCCCCAACTGGCTGGGAGCGAACCGGTTGTAGCTGTACAGGTCGTCGTAGAACAGCTGCTCGCGGGTGACGCACATGGCGTGGGCGTTGTTGTTGAACAGTACGAAAGTCACCGGAAGCCGGTACTGCACCGCGGTGTGCACCTCCATGCCGTGCATGAAGAATGCGCCGTCCCCCGCGATCACCACGGTGCGACCGCCGGGGCGTCCGCTGTCGACACGGCCGAAGGCCATCCCGATACCGGCACCGAAGCTGTAGCCCATGCCGCCCATGCCGAGCGCGACCGCGAACCGACCGTCCCGGCGAACCGGGAGGTGATGGATTGCGGCTGCGCCGGTGTTGCCGGCGTCAACGACGATGTCGGTTCCGTCGGGCAGCACGCGATCGAGCACGACCATGGCCTCGCGGTAGCGCACACCCGTACCTGCGAAGGAGGGTGGACTCAGTTCGGCGTCTGCCACGAAATCTGGCACCCGCACTCCCCTTGCCCGCCCGCGCCCGGACAACGCCCGGGTCAGCATCGTCAGCGATGCTCGCAGATCTTCGGTGTGCACGTGCGTGCACGGCAAGTATGGGGGTGCCGAGCCGATCGAGAGGGTCCGCACCGCCGCGAGCGCGTCGTCGAGGCCGGCGCGGGCGGTCACCGACAGTCGGGTGCCGACCACGAGGCACACGGCGCTGGCTGCCACCGCGTCGGCCACACCGGGATGGCCCATCACGCCGGTCACACCGAGCGCTGAGGACGAACCGAAACCTGGTGTACCGGCTACATCTTTAGCGTCGGGCACACATGCCACCTGCGCGCGCAGCAGGGCCCGCAGTTCCTCGAGTTCGGAGCGGGCATCATCGCGAGCCACCTGCTCGCCGGCGATGATTGTGATAGGTCCAGTCGCTTGGCGCAAAGCGCGCACGATCGCATGTGGATCACCGATGCGCGCTGCCGGGCGCTCGAAACCGCCGTAGCCGTTGACGGGGACCTTCGCCTGCTGAATATCCTTGGGCAGCAACAACACTGCCGGACCACCGGTTCGCGCCGCCGCTATAGCGTCGGGCAACGCCGAAACGATGTCGGCGGGCGTCAACACCCGCCGGCAGAAGACCGACACCGCAGAAAACAACGCCTCGGCATTCAATGAACCGTTGCGGCCACTGGTGTCTTGAAAGCTGCCCCGACCGTCCATCGTGGTCGCGGGCTGACCCACCAATGCCAACACCGGCACCCGGCTGGCCAATGATTCCCCAAGGCCCGGAATGAGATTGAGCGCGCCCCCGCCAGCGGTCGCCGCCACTACCCCCAAACCGGCGCCGCTGCGGCTGTACCCGTCGGCCATCGTCGCCGCGGAAAACTCGTGCTTAGCCAACACCGCGGTGATGTCCGAACGGAAATGTGCGGCATCGTAGAGATCTTCGATGTTGGCGCCGTCGACACCGAATATGTAATCGCTGTCGATTCTCGCGAGGTGCTCGACGATATGGTCGACCACCCTCTGTGTCCTGGGCATTTGCCCCCCTAACCTCTATGTCAGTAACACGACCTGCGGGTGGCTTCAGTTCACACGGGGCGAAACTCACAGCGAACGCTCAAGGAGCACCTGGCCGTCGTCGGCGGAAACCACCTGCACAGAGGCGATTTGATCGACAGGCGTGGAAATGCTGCCAGCGGGCGTCGCCGTATGGCCCGGATTCGCCACCCAAGTTGCCATCCGAGTGTGACTACCGTCACGACCTACTACAACCATCGCCAGCGTGTCGTGATGGGCGTTCAGCGGGGCCAGGCAGACGCAGTTCATCGAGATGAACGTTCCCCACTGCTGGCCGCTCAGCGAGACCGTCGAGGCCAGCTTGTCTGTCCCGACCTGCGCCATCGCCATCGGCTGAACCGACACGCTCGCCTGCGGCGGCGTGGGCACAGATGTCGGGTAATGGCCCGCAACGCCGACAAGCACACCGATCGCCAGCACCGCGGCTGCGGCGGCCCCAGCCGTCCACGTCGCGATACGGGACCGGCGCCGCCGCCAGCTCACCTTGGCCAGCAGCAACGGCAGCAACTCGTCAGGCAGCAACGGTTCTGCGCCACCGCGGTCGTCGATCGCCGCCAACTCGCCGCGATCCAGCTGCGACAGCAGGGCAGGCATGCCGTTGAGCTCTCCAACGGCGCTGCGGCACAACGGGCAGTCGGCCAAGTGTGCTTGGAATTCCCGCCGTTCGGTGGACGACAGTGATCCCAGCACGTATGCGGCATCCCACATCGTGTACTCGTCATGCCCGGATAGCTCACCGCCATGCGGTGTCCCGGGCCGCCATAGTGGCATCATCGCCTAACCCCCATCTCCCTTGGCACGTCCGATATTTCGTCGCCGGCGTCCGTTCGGATCGTCAGTAGAGCCATCATCGTGTAATCCCATTTCTTGCATAGTGAGTCGCATGGCCGGCAGGGCACGGTGCCTTCGGCTCTGTTGACCCCGGCGGCACCGGTCTGCTCAGGTGCGCTGTCCAGGGAACTGACTTCTTAGCGGGCTCGTGCGCTACGGCGCCCGTCGATGATTTATGTTGCGGCGACTGTGAACAGCCCTTGCTGGTTAAACGATAGAAGCGCCTGTTTGGTTCACATGCGCCACACCGGCCAGGGTTAGCTGAGAGGCAAGGTACGAGACTCGTCGTCAATCACTGCCACGGGCACCCGGAAGCGTCAACGTCCGGGCGGCCGCCAGCGGTCAGACGCCGCCCATCCAGCTGTGGAATCGACCATCCGGGTCGTAGGCCGAGCGCACCTTATCGAGGCGTGCCATGTTCGATTCGGCGATGAATCGTGCCGGACGCCGGCACAGATTCTCGTCGGCGAGCGAGATGCCGGTCGCCAAATGCGACATCGCCGCCATGTTGGACGCGGCCCAGTCGCGGTACCGTTCGTCGTCGGCCGGATCCTTCCAGATGGTGTAGAGCGCCATGTAGATCTCGTCTTCCACGCCGTACACCATGTCCGCGCGCTCCGGGGAGGTCTTCCAGCCCGTGAAAATGAAGTGCGAGGGGTGCGGTGGCATGGTTTCGATGATTTTGCGGATGCCCGGCAATAGTTCTTCGGCAGAAGCCGACGTGAACATGTTGTCGGCGATATAGCGGTGCCCCTTCGGGTAGCTGTTCATCACGGCGGTATACCAATTGGCCAAGGTTGTTGGCGCATAAGGAACGTTGACGATCGCCTTATCGATGACCGGGCAAGTGCCCAGCGGGGCAAGGGCTTTCGCCGCATCCTCCTCCGAGTCGGCGAATACCGGGCAGGCGATCGTGATGCCGGGTTGGTTTAGCCCGGCTCCCGGAAAGCTGCGCCCGGTGTGGATCTGCAGTTCGACCCGGTCATCGATCTCGGAAACGATCGAGCGGCCCCAGCTAAACACCTCGTCGGCAACCTCGATCGGATACATGTACAAGCAGGTGCCCCAGACCGCGGGACGTGGGTGAACCCGCAGTTTGAAGGAGGTGACCACACCGAAGAAGCCCGGTCCAGAGCCGCGAGCCGCCCAATACATGTCTGGATGGTTTTCGGGGTCGCAGTAGATCTGTTCACCGTCGGCGGTGACGACTTCCAGTCCAAGCACGCTCTCGCATGCCGGCCCGAGCACCGGACTGTTCCAGCCGTACCCTCCCTGCAAAAGATAGCCACCGAGGCAAATGCCTTCGCAATGGCCGGAGGGAAAGAACAGCCCTTGCGAGTCCAGTTCTGCCGCGAAGACGCTGGCGACCTTGCCCGGGCCGACGTCTGCGATCATCCGATCCGGATCCACAGTGCAGTGATCGAGGCGGCTGACGTCGAGCAGCAGGCCACCGTCGCGCAGGTGACTGGCCGCCCAGCTGTGACCGCCCGAACGTACGCCGACGCGATGTCCGTTGGCCCGCGCATAACGGATCGCTGCGACCACGTCGTCGGCGTCGTGCGCCTGCACGATTACCTCGGGAAAACGTCCCGGCAGAAGGCCATTCCATACCGTTGCCCGACGGGCCGCTTCGTAGCCGTCTGCGCCACGGAAGAAGGTCTTTTGGGTGGAAAGTAAAATCATTGTCTTCCTTTGCTTTTCACGTGAGCCATCTCAGGGTGCATCGCCAAGGGGACACCGTCGTCTAACGTTCGAAACTGCTGCCCTCGTGCTACGAGGTCCGCGGGCGCACAGCTAAGTGGCGCCCGGACGGATGGACCAATCCGCTTTAAGTAGACCGCGACTTCGGCGGCCAATGGCGTCGCGTTGAGGCGGATCGCGCGGAGTGGGCCATTGGGCGGAATGCCGTATCCGATCGCGAACATTCCGTCGCCGATGTGCGAGGCAAAGCCGCCGCGCGGGTTGCCGTGCTCGTCGAGGATTCCAAGATGTCCGACCAAACCGTCGAGATCCGTGCCGAACCCGGTGGCGGCGATGATCACCTGCGGCGCTACGGACGTGCCGTCGGCGAGGATCACGCCGGCGGATTCGACCGCCTTGACGGCACCGACGACCTCGACGCGCCCGACCCGCACGAGGCCGACGAGCTCATCGGCCAGCGTCGGGATACGACCTCGTTTTTCCACCGTCGCTTTCAGCCCGAGCGGCGGTTGGTGGAAGCCGTAGGCCGACAGGTCACCGAACATCAGACGGTTCATCCGTGCGATCAGCGGATCGATCATGCGCGCGGGGACCCTCGACGACAGCTCAAGGAAGATATCCGATGGAAACGGTCCTATGGCCCGCCGCACGAGGTGCGGCGGTGTGCGCACCGCAAGCCAGATCCGTCGCGCGCCGGCGTTTGCGAGCTGAACGGCGATGTCGGCGGCCGAATTGCCTGCGCCAACGACGAGGACGTCGCGGCCACGGTAGGGCCAAGCGTTTGTGAAGTCCCCGGAGTGAACGATCTCGCCGTTGAAGCGACTGAGTCCAGGCCATGCAGGGATGGTGGGTGCACTGTAATTGCCCGTGGCGAGAACGATTGCCGGGGTTCGGATCTCACCCGACGACGTGTCAAGTTGCCAGCCTCCCCCGGCACGGTCGACGCGGTGCACTTCACATCCGAGCCGGAGCGCGATGTTCTGCTGCTCAACGTAGTGATCGAAATAGCGGACCATGTCCTCCTTGGTCGGCCAACGGCCGGCGTTCAAGGGAATGCGTTGTCCGGGGAGGTGCGACAAGAACCCGGTCGTGTTGAGGCGGAAGTTGTCATAGCGCGTGCGCCACGAAATCGCCGGGGCCGCTGCGCGGTCCAGAACGAGCGCTTTGATGCCATGCTGATGATCGAGTTCGCGTG
>Ga0210396_10005018_pt1 | contig 12864 bp, 11 predicted proteins | sample IncBWH17OmetaG_FD_155466 | JGI IMG/M metagenome (GOLD analysis project Ga0210396, IMG submission 155466) | Forest soil microbial communities from Barre Woods Harvard Forest LTER site, Petersham, Massachusetts, United States - Inc-BW-H-17-O ...
GATCACGGTCATCGAGCAAGGGAAAAATACTTCGGCTAACGGAAGTGCGCGGAGTACGCGTGTGACCTGCATCCTTCCAGGCTGCGCGAAAGGCGCGAATCTGGGCGGCCTGTTGAATGTGGAGCGGCTCGCCAGTCTCGTCAAATTTGAGGGTTGAACTCTGCAGGTTCATTCCTAGCTTGGCGGCCCATGTTGCTGTTGCGTTGGAACCAGACCCCCACCAGACTCGATCACGCAATCCTGCAGAGTACGGCTCAAGACGCAGCAGTCCCGGAGGATTGGGAAACATGGGACGCGGGTTAGGCCGGGCGAAGCCTTTGCCGTGCAGCAACTCAAGAAATTCTTCGGCGTGACGCCGGCCCATCTCTGCATCGTCCTCGCCTTTACTGGGGCGGTAGCCAAAATAGCGCCAACCATCGATGACCTGCTCGGGGGAACCGCGGCTGATTCCCAACTGCAGTCGCCCGCCAGAGATTAGATCCGCAGCCCCAGCGTCCTCCGACATGTAGTGAGGATTCTCATACCGCATGTCGATTACTGCGGTGCCAATTTCAATCTTTCGAGTTTTCGCGCCCACCGCCGCCAGCAATGGAAACGGCGATGCCAATTGCTGCGCGAAGTGATGAACACGGAAGTAGGCTCCATCCATTCCCAAGCGCTCGGCCTCCACGGCGAGGTCGATGGACTGCAAGAGTACGTCGGTCGCCGAGCGAGCTTGTGACTGCGGTGAAGGTGTCCAATGACCGAATGACAGGAATCCAATTTTCTTCATGCGATATAAGTCTCCCGTGTCGTCGATATGGCCGTCCGTCGCTTTTCCGCGGCGCACGCGTATCGATTTTTGCTCTTTGTCTTGTAAGCTGATGGCGCATCGGCAAGCGCTATTTGAAGCTTGGCTTCGGCGGAGTGCACACCGACTCAAACCAGCGACTGATGTACACCTCGGCGTGAGCTTCACCGCAGTAATGCCGAGCTCCGGTCGCGTTGGCGGTTTCAGAATTCCAGCGGTACACAGTAAGCTCGGAATCCCGACATCGAATCACAAACCAGTGGATAGGACTGATGGTGACCAGTCCACAGACTTCACATCTAAATTCCTGCAGAGATGTCATGCGTTCCGTTCCGTAAATCAGAGGTTTGTCATCTTCACTCCGCGATCGAGGCCGGTCGCAGATTTGGTGTCAGGATTGTCAGTTCGCCGACTTGTTCCCTCTTTACCGTGCCACGCAGGTGGGCGTGGTCCATCATCCAAACCTCAGGAATGATTTCGCCGACTAATTTTCCATGACAGAAAAGCCGCACCACCGAACTTTCGGAGACGACAATTCCCACAGCTTTCGTAACTGCACTCATGTTGGCGGCGGCGATGTGACGGCTACCGAGTCCCAACGGCACATCCACTTGTGCGGCCACGGCATCGAGATAGCGGCACGCGGAAAGGACAGTCCCTTCGCGACTTACCACGAATCCGCCGTCGAGCTGCGCCAATTCCTTGATGGTTCCGCGTAGGTTCAGATTGGTGACGTGCCGCGAAGACTCCGCATGCCCCTGCAACGGATCCAGGATCAACGGTCTGGATTTCGCGAGCACTGCCTTTTCGTCCCCGAGCGTAAATAGCGTGCCAACGCGCCTTCCCTCCCGACCCTCGCGAGCGATTTCAACTGCGAGTTCAATCAGGGACTCTAGAACATCAGGATCGTATTCAGTGACCTGGCAGAGAATGCTCTCAAACATCCATCCACTCCTCGGGCTGACTCGACACTGCTTGACCGACGCGACCGATCATAGCGTAGATATACTGTGTTTTGGATGAAGAGCCTACGAAGAAGATTCAGGCATAGGTGGCTCGCGACACTATCAATCGGCCAGCAATACCCTTGCAGAAAGGGCATGGCCCAGGAACTGGCGTTTGGCCACCTCGACCAGTGCGGGCATGGAGGGTGTGCCGACCGAGGTTGGACGCCCTAGGAGTGGTAGCCTTATCTTGTGGCAAAGGAATCAGAAGGCGAGGTGCTCTCGATTGAAGGGCGGGAAGTCCATGTCACGAATCCTGCGAAGTTTTATTTTTCCTCACAGGCAAAAGTCACCAAGCTCGAACTCGTTCAATACTATCTTTCCGTCGCGCCGGGCGCGCTCGCTGGAATTCGCGACCGGCCAATTGTTCTCAAGCGTTTCGTCAACGGCGCCGAGGCGGAGGCCTTTTATCAAAAGCGCGCGCCAGAGAAGCGGCCAGCCTGGTTGCGTACGGTCACTTTGTCGTTCCCTTCCGGCCGAACGGCCGAAGAAATTGTCGTCGATGATGCAGCCGGGCTTGCCTGGATTGTGAACCTTGGCTGCATCGAATTGCACCCGCATCCGGTGCGCTCCAGCGATCTTGATCATCCGGATGAGTTACGCATCGATCTGGATCCAATTCCCGGCGTTAGTTGGGATGATGTTTGCCGCGTCGCACTTGAAGTGCAGGGCTTTCTCGATGAAGTCGGCCTCCGCGGGTGGCCGAAAACCAGCGGCTCGCGCGGCATGCACGTGAATGTGCGCGTCGAACCGCGTTGGACATTCACGCAACTTCGACGTGCGGCGGTTGCCTTATCGCGAGCGGTCGAGCGCCGGGCCCCCACACTGGCCAGTTCGAAATGGTGGAAGGAAGAGCGTCATGGCGTCTTTCTTGACTACAACCAGAACGCGAAGGATCGCACGACATGCTCTGCCTACTCGGTGCGCCCGCTCCCCGATGCCCGCGTTTCGACTCCACTTTATTGGGAAGAAGTGCCCGACTGCGATCCGGCGGATTTCACTATTTTCACAGTTCCTGAGCGCTTCGCGAAAATCGGCGATCCGCATGCCGAGATGGATGCATCGTCTGGCTCGCTGGAAGAATTACTGGAACTGGCGGATAAAGACGAAGCGGCCGGTATGGCCGATGCGCCCTGGCCGCCGCACTTCCGCAAGATGGAAGGCGAAGCTGCGCGCGTTATGCCCTCCCGCGCAAAGTCTGCCGCCAAGAAGACGGCATTAAAGAAGCCGCGCGTGAAGATGCCATTGATTACGGTCGCGAATTCGCGTGATAAAGCAGCCGCGCTGGCGGGTCTTGAGCGATGGAAGGTCAAACACGCGGATATTGCAAGTCTGCTTGCCGTCGATGACGTGCTGGTCGACTCGATGCGCGGGAAATCGTCCACATGGACACGCATCCGTATCAACCTGCGTCATGTCCCCGAGGAACAGCGGCCACTGCAGGAAACTCCAGAGCCAGACGATGATCCCACACGTGAATGGCGGGAGCGTTGGAAGACGAAAAAGGCAAACGAGTAAGGCTCACCTTCCTTGCGGAAAAATCGCCGCCAATTCCTGCGGAGGAACAACTTCAAGCTGGGCATAGGTGCAATCGGTGGTTTTCTTGTCCGTTCGCCATCTGCGGAATTGTGCCGTGTGCCGGAAGCGATCTCGCTGCATGTGATCATAAGCAACTTCTACAATCAATTCGGGCCGCAACGGTTCCCACGACAAATCTTTGCCTTGGCTCCAGCGGCTCTGTCCGCCGGGCATTCGCTTGACACCTTCATCGTCCCCGGTCGCGTATTCAGCCCAGGCCCTCCACGGATGGTTCACCAGCGCATCACTTCGATAAGGCTCCAGAAAGTCCACTAACTCTTTTCGTTTTGCCGTGCTGAAACTCGCACAGACTCCGACGTGTTGCAAAGCGCCGGCATCGTCGAATAAACCGAGCAGAAGCGAGCCGACCATTGTGCTCTCGCCTTTCTTATGCCATCGGAATCCAGCCACCACGCAGTCGCAGTCGCGTTCGTGTTTCACTTTAAGCATCACTCGCTTGTTTGACTCGTAAGCTCCTGCAGGATCTTTGGCCATGACGCCGTCCAAGCCTGCGCCTTCAAAGCGGCGAAACCAATCGGCAGCGATACTCCTGTCGTTGGTTGCAGGTGTTAGATGAATCGGCGGTGAAGCCGAAACAAGCAACGATTCCAATTCGCGTCGCCGATTTTGAAACGCCTCGCCTCGGAGATCGCGCTCTCCCAGGCAAAGCAGGTCGAAGAACACAAATGACGCGGGAATCTGCCCGGATAAAAGCTTTACGCGCGACGCAGCGGGATGCAAGCGTAATTGCAGCGCATCAAAATCGAGTCCATCATTTTTGACGATGACCATCTCTCCATCGAGCACACAACGTGCGGGCAGGGCTGTGCGCAGTGGTTCCAGCAACTCAGGAAAGTAACGATTGAGAGGTTTTTCGTCGCGGCTCTGGATGAGAACTTCATCTCCATCGCGAAACACCAGGGCTCGAAAACCGTCCCACTTCGGCTCGAAAACCCAATTCCCCTCTGCGGGCAATTCATCCACCCGCTTCGCGAGCATCGGCAGGATCGGCGGATTTACGGGAAGGTCCACACCCCATGGTATAACGTGGTTTGCTCAATGCATGGAAGGATGTGTTCGGCATTGAAGAACATTACCAAGCTTAGCTTTGCGGCCACATTGAAGGCAAAGCAGGGTTGGTTCGAGTTATTGACAGGGCCCGCCAATGCCTCAATGACCCGACGGAGCGGAATCGCGTGGTACGCGTAGTTGTCGAGCACGTCGACACAGCAGCGCCTCACAAAATTGTGGCGCCGCCCGAGAAAGAGAAATGGGGCTCTTTGAGGTCACTAGATAAGGTTCTAGCCACTGTTACCAACGGCTTGGCACTCCCCCTCAATTTCCTTCCTGTGCGGGTTTGTATGTGGCGCCGGTCACGACGTCAACCAGTCCTCTTCTGAATCTTCCTTTACAGAAGATTTGCTCTCGGATTACGTGTGGTGAAGTTGGGGTCTCACCGCGTTGTAAGCGGACCCGTGGAGAAAGTAGAAACTAAGCCGGAATTTCTCCCAGTCGTCATATGCAGAGCCAAAGTCTCGTCATGCCCGGCTCCGAGAATCCACACGTTGCCGGGTGATGGGGCAACTCCCGCCCACAGCAGATCACAAGGAAATCCGCCCTTTGCTGGGCTGGGACTGGATGCTATGGTCCAACTGATCCCGTCCCAGTGCAAGAGCAGTGTCATCTGGCGCGCAGATCCGTCGGCTGGAAAGTAGGAGCCGAACGCCCAGATGTCATTTACCGAGTTCGCCGTCAATCCAAGCAAACGGTTCGACTGGTTCGCGCTATTCGGCCCAACATTCGGACTCGGTACCACCGCCCAACTCGTGCCGTCAAAGTGCTCGATCAACGTCAAGGTGGCAGCATGTTTGGGAGGCGCGACCGGCGTGGAAAAGCCCACCGCCCATACATCGTTCGGCGCCAGCGCCAGAACGGCGTTTAACTTGTTTGTTCCCTCACCTACGTTGGGAGTTGCCACATTCTTCCAGTTCGCGCCATCCCAGTGCATCGCTGCGGTTTCGATGTTGTCTGATTCATCGAACCCCACCGCCCAGGCATCATTCGTGGAATCAGCTGACGCGCCGAACAAAAACTGATTGGTCGATCCGCCAGTTGTCGCCGTCCATCCCGTGCCGTTCCAGTGCTCAAAAAGCGGCAAGACGCGCCCAGTGCCGAGGTTCAGCAAGCTTCCGATCGCCCAAACGTCGTTCGCCGAGCTTGCGGTCATGGCGAAAACATCAGCTTGGTCTTTTTTCCCGAACTTGGGACCCGGAAACAGGCTCCACTTGGTTCCATTCCACTGCTCGATCACCTGCCCCGGATGCGCTCCGCCAGTCACATTTCCCGCCGCCCAAGCCAGGGTCGGCGAAATAGCGACCACCCCCTGCAGAAAGCTGTTGTTGTCGCCTTTGATCATTGGAGCGGGGAACGCCGTCCACGTTGCACCATCAAAGTGGATCGCCGATTGCCCTACCGCCCAGATGTCGTCGGGAGAAGACGCCGACGCCGCGAGAAGTTCGCTGTTGGAGTTCTGGTTCGGAGTTGGAACTACCTGGAAAGTCGAGGCTACCTCGGTTTGTCCGTATGCCAGGGAGTCTTGAAACAAGGCTGCCGTCAATCCGAGAAGCATTGCCGCACGAAGTATCGGTTTCATAGTTCCACCTGATAGTGCTGAGTTAAGAATGTGTCGGATTTTGACCTTCACGAATTGATAACTGGCGCTAGCCGCCTTTATTCCCTGACTTCAGATTACCTTTTCAATGACGCTCAGAGGGCCTGTAAACCCATCTTCGAGTAATCGCCCCAAAGGTTGAAGTTTTGTAGAAAGTTGGGATTTGTCGCGGCTGAGAGCCAGACTAGACCGCCAAGACGACCGTTCCCTCAGCGCGGCTAACACAAGGCAGGACAAATCCAGCATCTTTCTGTTCAGCCGTCAGCCCAGCTTCGACGTCCATTTGGACGGTGCCGCTCAGAACTCGCGTAGCGCACGTGCCGCATAGCCCCTGGCGGCAGCCATACGGAATCTGCACATCGTTTCGCTCTGCCAGATCGAGCAGAGTGCTCCCGGCGGAAACCTGGCATACCTTCTGCGAGTGAATGAACACGACGGTCTCGACCGGACGGGTTTGCAGTGAACGAGACTCCGTGGTCAGTTTGCTCTCTCCAAAACTTTCCTGAAGGATCCGGTCCTGGTTCACGCCGAGAGTCGACAGAATCTGGCGTGCGTTGTCGATGAATCCCTTGGGACCACAAAGAAAGAAGGCGGGTGCGTTCAGATCGCTCACGTTCCGGATGAAACATTCCTCAGTCAGGCGTCCACTGCGCCCCTTCCAGGTTGGACCTGGTCTCGACAGGCACACCTCATACTTGAAGTTGGGAAGAGACCTGCCAAGCCTCACCAGTTCATTTTCGAATATGATGTCCGCGCTTGTCCGCACAGAATAGAGGAGCGTCACAGGAATAGCGAGTTCGAGGTCGTCGATATAACGCAGCATCGAGATCATGGGTGTGATCCCACTTCCAGCTGCAACGAGAACAATGCTCTTGTGGAGTGTCTCGTCAAAGTAGAACCGGCCATACGGTCCGCTTGCTTCCACTGCGAGTCCTGGCATGGCCCGCTCATTGAGGAAAACGGAAGCACATCCATTTTCCAAACGCTTGGGTGTGATTTCCACATAGTTCTCGTGGACTGGCGAGGAGGAGATAGTGTAAGAACGCGTTACGCGTTGGCCATCGATTGTCCAGTGGAACGTCAGAAACTGCCCCGGCTTAGCCTTAAGCAGTCTTTCGTCCAGAACGTGGAAGCGCAGTGTTTTGGTATCGCGCGTTTGCTGCTCGGTCTGTGACAGAAGAAGATGCACTAGGCCCTTCGAGCTTTCGTGATTGTTTAGCGGGGCCCGCCGTGCAGGAATCTCCGGAATACGCGATGACCCTACGGAAGCGTGCGGCTGATTTTTCTTCTTAAACACCAAGACGCTCTGGACAAAGCACACTGCAACAACCACGCCGGTCGCGAGCCTTAGTCCCAAGCTTCCAGGGTTCGCCGAACGAAGAAGTTCCGAGAACGTGGGGAGGGCCACAAGCACGAACGAAATCACGAAAATGGTTATTCCTAATGCCTTCAGCGACGAATGGCTATGCTTGTAGCGGCGTGCGATCAATATTTTGAGCAAAAGCAGAGGCACGAGGACGAGCACAAGCGCGATATGCAAAACCAGGTGCATAGGTAGATGACCCGTTATCCCCAAACCAGCGAGTCTCTGACTCATGCTGTAGGCCATGATGCAGAGCAGGATTACAAACAAGTACCCGCTCGCCCGGTGAACAGCGATCAAGCGGGTTCTCGTCGTTATGCTGCGCGAGGGCTGTGAAACCTCCAGCATCACAACCACGTTGGCGGCAGCCAGTGTGACAAAGGCAATGCCGGCCACAATAGCTGAAGTATTCGACATAGGCTTCGATCCCTCTGCGCTGCTGACCCGGTTTACTCAAGATTGGCGATCGATGCGGGGCCTGTTTACGACGATTGGACGGCAATCTGCCAACGTTCGCGGACAAAGTCCCATAACTACGTGCGCTGGAATCTCGGAAGCCGCTAATCGCAGTTCGGCAGGGGCGATATCGCATCCGACGAACTGCACTCATTACCGCTTAACACTTGCTGGCGTGAGACGATCCAGACTCCCTCTCCATTCGCGACGTAGAGCAAGTTGCGGGCCGAGTCCTGCAAAATGCTGGTGACCCCATCAAAGTCCCGAACGGTCCCCGGATGCGCTGGGTCGCTTACATCGAGCACGCGAACCGATTCCAGAACACCGCCTCCGGGAGTGCCCTCCGCGTTTCCATCTCCGAGGGAAGGACCCCCGGCCGCAGAGTTCTCCTCGGGCATTTCGGAGATCGCAAGTCCGAAACTCACCATTGTTAGGTTCTCCAGGGGCACTCGGTTGACCACCTTGGGCCGTTCTGGCTTGGTGATGTCAATCACCGTAACCCCTTGCTGAGGAGATTGCTGCACGTACAGGAATTGCCTACTGCCCTCTTGCTGCGAGAACATTTGCCGTGCCCCGCCGGACAGTGGCAGGTGTGCAATCACTTTTACCGGTAAGTAAGAGGGATATGAATCACTGTCAGAAGCGACAGCCCCTCGTGTATACAAAAGGGCTCCGATGGCGAGCGCCACGCAACTAACAGTTCGAATTCTTAGAATCGTTTTCATGGCATTCATCCTTTGAGCGATTTCACGTAACGCGACATTGGCTTCCTTGTGCCCCTTCAACGTTCAGGGGAACATGCGCTTTGTCAGTGTTAACTGGATAAACCCCCGATTTATTCCGAGAACTGGTCGTGTTGTTCACGAGAGACTCTTTGAGAATCCCGCGCTACACGTTGTTTAATCCATTTAGACCAACGGAGGTTGGACGGCCCCGATGATTAGAACGGCCTTTCAGTTTTTCCAGATGTGTCGTTTGGAAAGGGAGCCTGGTGATGGACGGGGTGGTGCGATCCGATTCGAGCGCATGTTTGAACGTGAATCGTGACTGCCGAGGTGAGTTGACCGAACCCTCGGTCTTGAAAATGCTAAAATGGTCGTTCAGTTTCCCATCAGGACCTCTTCCGCAGGCTCCCGATCCTCCGCCCCAGGCTTGAAAGTTGAACAAAGGTCACAATCCCCAACTAATACGTGAGAGCACTCGGTTGTGCCGGCCCCACGCGCAGCATCGAGTTCCGCGGCGAGCTGAGATTTTAGGCCACGCGCGGCATGCTCGAGTTCAGCTTTAGCCCGCGCCACGTGGCCCAGGATTGTATGCAGCCGCTTTGGGCCTAGCACCAAGAGCCCGATGAAAAGCACAAACAGGATTTCCATGCCAAATCCCACAATTCACCCCTTGGTTGCGTTTTGCTCATTAGCAACAGTCGCTGTTATGGTGGCCGGCTTCTCCTCGTCGGCTTTCATGGCTGACTTGAAACCACGGATACCCTCTCCGATTCCTTTACCTAGCTCGGGAAGCTTCTTAGGTCCGAACACCAGCAAGGCAATTCCGAAAATGATCAGCAGATGCATCGGTTGAAACAGACCTTCTAACATATATGCTCCTCAATTTCTCGTCGAAAGACGTGTAAGTAAAGCGTGGTTGTGAAAGGCGGGCGCCGCTACCGTGTTTCAGGTGCGGCGCCCCGTTTAAACAGCAAGCCATCCGCTAAGGCGGACAGTTAGGGTTCAGTTACGCTAAGCGCACCGCCGCATCGGCCTCGACAGCCATCGCTTGCAGTGTCTTGAGGAACTGCTGGCTTTGGCCGATGAATAGTCCATCTGCGGTGAAGCTCTTGATCGTCGCCACGGCGCCCCCAAATTTATCGGTCAGCGGACGAATGATCGAGACCGGGGGAAGGTGGGGCCCGAATTCAGTAGGAACGGGGAAGATCAGGCTGGGCTGGATCAATGGGTTGAGTGGGTTGAAGAAATTGGGAAATGTCAGTCCGGAAATGGAGTCTGTAAACGGCGCCACCATGGGTTGCACTGCGTTGCCGGAAAAATCAACCCATTCCAAAAAGTGAGCGATCTCGTCTCCACCGATGCCCAGGGTGATCTGAAGCACTTCCGGATCCGTTACTTTTTGACTCATGGCGGCGTAAAGGCTCGAACCGCCTTGCTCGATGTACCCGAAGTGAAACGCGGCTACATTCGCGATCGCCTGAATGTGCGCGTTTCCGGGAACGTTGAAAGTGGGATCGATAACGCCGAAATCGTCGTCGGTTCTGGGAATGGCGGTAACCCCTTTGAGAGTGATCGCCTGTGGAAAGGTTGCGCCAAGGTCCGGATTGGTCGCGCTGCGGTAACGAACGAACCAGCTGGTGTCGACGTCGAGTTTCATCAGGTTCGTCAGGCGCCCAATGCCCGATGATCCTTGAGCGGTGCTTCCCGGCAAGGTTTCAAACTCGTCGAAGTTCACCGGCTCGGCTCCTCTGGACTCGAGATAGGCATTGAGGAAGGTGGCGTGGGTGACTTCGTCTTTCGTGTTGCTGGTTATGTATTGAGGGCCATCGGAATCGAGATTCGACAAGGCGACCTGATAGGTGTTCAACGTCTGGCCCGGATCAACTTCAATGGGGGGATTCGTGCCGATACCGCCGAGTTCCGCATACTGTGTCCAAAGGTCCGATTCGATCAGCTCTGCCGCTGCTAGAAAACGAAGGATGGCGATATCGCCCGGATTAAGGGAACCGCTTGATTGTCCTTTGCTTTGTGCGCGGGCCATGGGTGCGTTTGCTAACAAGCCGGCGCCCACTGCTGCGCCTCCTGCGATAAGACCACCTTTCAGAAAAGAACGGCGGTCAACCGGACGACTGATGCTGTAGGGGTGAAGCTTTTTCTTCATGTTGGTGCTCCAATTCCTTTGCTTATGATTTTGTTCCGGCGGTACAGTGCGTTAGACGCGTCGACCTGCGCCGAGACACGTCGAGAATGTCATTTGATTGTCAACTCTTGGGGACGCCGCGGTGACAAATACCAACGTCGGACAGCGAGCCATGTTGAACATGGGCACGCGATGCCGATATCTCGAGTTCCCAGAGCTGCGACTTCTCTCATCAGTATGTACAACTCCGCTAGTCGACCGTTATTCCCGAATTACGCACAATATTCCTTGAGATAGAACAGTCTTGGCTCTAGTTACTCTGCAGAAGCCTTTTAACTCAAACACGGTTGTGGAGATTGCAGCGGTAGAATCCGCAGAGACTGGAGTAAAGAGACAAAGAGGATGGAAAAAAGAGGCGACCACCCTGGGGAGGCCGCCCCTACGAAGCATTCTGATTAGAAGACTCTCTTCGCTTCAGAAGATGAGCTTCAAACCGAAGAGCAGTTGCCGCCGTCCGATGCCGTCGGTGTTAAGGTTGCCGGCGAATGTCGCGCCGCCGTTCGAATTGAATGCGGTGCTCAGGAAATCCCCCTTGGCAACGTCGTCCAGAATCGGATCAGGAACACCAAGAAACTGCGTATTCATGATGTTAAACGCCTGTGCCTGGAACTGAGCCGTCACCCGCTCGTTGATCTTGATGTTCTTAAATACGCCGAGATTGTCGGTGCTGATCGGCTGGCCGCGGAGCGTGTTGCGGCCTACTCCTGCGTACGGCGTGCCCACGACCTGAGCCGCGGTCGGATCATTGTGAATCCAGTGAGCGCCAGTAATAGGCGTGACGGCACATTGGCTTTGTCCACCGCCAGTTCCAAGACATGGGTCTGTGAAGCTGACCAGTGTGCCAAGAGGCAGGGCCGCGCCTCCGGCAGTAGGACAGGTTGCCAGAGTTCCGTCGCAATATTGCCCCACCGATGCAATTGGCAAGCTCGCATTGCTCAGGATGGGACGGCATGCATCAAATGTTCCACCAAAATCTGCGTTCGGATCGCAGAGACTGCCGGTCGCGTAACGCTGTATTGCGGTGAAAGGTTGTCCGATGTGTAGCGGTAAGTGGTGTTAACCTGCCAGGCCGCCCAGCAGATGCCCGACCAGGCCCTGCTGACCTTTGTAAAACGGCAGATCATATACGATGGCTACGCCGACCACGTGCGGGAAATCCGTCCCTGAGTTGCCCCGTTCCGGGGCGCCAGGCGCGAAGGGATCCTGTGCATACGCTAGTGTGTTTCCGCCAGCAAACGTGCTGAAAACCTCGCTGGCATTGTCGATCGCCTTGCTATAGGTATAAGAAGCGGTGGCACTCACGCCGTGCCAAGCAGCGATTCGCAGTTCGCTCTGGAGTCCATTGTAGCTAGACGACGCCGTGTTGGCATACTGAGTCACGTTGGTGAAGTTGCAGTTGACATATCCCGCTTGGAAACCGGGTGCCCCTGGTGTTGCACAAGGCGTCAAGCCAGCCGGGATCACGTTCTGAAACCCAGCCTGGATTAGCGGACCCAGCGCCGGATTTCCATTCAGTTCCTGGAACTCGTGGACGGCATGGTTGCCCACATAGCGCACCTCGCCAACGATCCGACTGGTGAAGGATCGCTGCAGGTCGAAGTTCCATTGCTCGGAATAGGGGTTGCGGAAGTTGGACGGTACCTGCGTCTGGTTGGCTAAGCCAGGGTTCCCCGCCGGCGCCAAGGGCTGCAGGAATGGAATTACCTGGGTTCCGAAAAATCCGGTAGTAGGCAAGCCCGTGGACTGCCCACCTACGACCGGTCCCAACGTGGCTAAGTTCACCGAGGGTGCGGAGGTTGCCACATTTAGGAACAGGTTATAGAACGCCGGATCGTACGCTAAGCGAAAGCCACCCCGGACGACTGTCTTTTCGTCGCCGAATATTTTCGGAGTCCAGGCAAAACCCACCACCGGAGCAAAGTTGTGCAACTGGTTGGGCACGGACGGCACAGTAGTCTGACCTAGCGGGAGATTTGTTGACCACAGCGGGAGTGGCCCCGTCTGTAGGGCGACCGACCTTTGGTGCAACAGATTGACGGCCTGTTGATACCAGTCCCACCGCATGCCCAGGTTCAGA
>Ga0210396_10005019_pt1 | contig 12862 bp, 10 predicted proteins | sample IncBWH17OmetaG_FD_155466 | JGI IMG/M metagenome (GOLD analysis project Ga0210396, IMG submission 155466) | Forest soil microbial communities from Barre Woods Harvard Forest LTER site, Petersham, Massachusetts, United States - Inc-BW-H-17-O ...
GTCGGCGTGCCGGCGAGCGCCGGTGAGAGCACCGACAGGATGCCGGGGATCGACGGCTGCGCCGCCGATCCCGCCGAGCCGGACGGGTGCCCGGCCGGCGAATGCGCGCCCGGGGTGTGGCTCGGGGCCGCCGCCTGGGCGTGGCTCACCGTGGGGGAGTCGAACCGGTACAGGTTGTACAGCCGCATCAGGGCGATCAGGTTCGCGCCGTATTCGGGGTCGGTGGCGTAGACGCCGGTCAGGTCGTTCGCGAAGGCGTCGGGGACCCCGCGGTCCGCCATGGCGCGCGTGTAGTAGCCGCTCGTGGCGAGGAGTTCGGCGTGGTCGGAGATGCTCTCTGAGACGTTGTGGTACACGCGGAACTGGGCGTAGATCGTGACCCACTGGCCGTTCTCGAACTCTTGCGTCGGGAACGTGACGCTCCCCGCGGGCCCGCTGCCCTTGATGCCGAACAGGTTGTAGTCGTTCGCGGCGAGCTGGCTGGTTCCCCACCCGGACTCGTCGATGGCCTGCGCGATCGTGACCGACGCAGGCACGCCGAATCGCTGCTGGGCCGCGAGCGCACCCGGTGCGATCTGGTTGATGAACGCCTGCTGCGATTTCGTGCCCGGCGTCGCGGCGGTCGGCGCGGCGTGCTGCCGGTACGGCGCAGACGTCTGGCTGTGGGTCGGGGGCGTCGCGGCCCCAGTGCCGGACGGATGCGGCGCGGCGACCGCCAGCCCGGCGGCGACCGCGGCGCCGGGGATGTCCGCCTTGGCCTGCGCGGTGGCACCGCCCGAGGTGCTCTGGGCCGGCGCGCTGGGCGCGGCAGTCCCCGTTGCCGCCCCGCCGGGCGCGCCCGCGCCCGCCGTGGAACTGCCCGCACGCCCGGTGCCGGAGCTGGCCGCCGGCGCCACGACGCCGGGGATAGCGGCCAGCTGCGGCTGGGCGGACGAGCGGGTTCGGCTCGAGGTGCCCGCCCCCGTGGCCGGTGCGGGCGCCGCGGCGGGAGCGCCGCTCGACGCGGCCGTCGTCTCGCCGAGGTGGCCGTTGTCGACAAATCCCTCGACGCCCTGCTGCGCGAGCGGGTCGGGGAAGGAGTGGGCGTTGACCGTGAAGTTGGGCAGCGAGTCGGCCCCGATCGTGTCGAGCGCCCCGTTGGCATAGCTGGTTACGACCTCCACGTGCCCGTCGAACACCACCCAGTCTCCAGGCTGCGGCTGGTACCCATCGCCGATCGGGTGCCAGCGCTGGTGCGCCTGCGCGTCCTGGACGATCGACGTGACGCCCAGCGAGTCCGGGTTGGGATTGACCCGGACGTCGGCCCACTCGTGCAACGGCCACGGGTACGTCGCGCCGCCGCTGACCCAGCTTTGCTGCCCGACCGCCTGGGCGGCCAGTTCGAGGGTCAGGCTGGCGAACGCGGCGCACGACGGGCCGTGGTCAGCGCCATCCACGCTGTCCTTGCCCCAGATCAGCGCCTCCATCTGAGCCGGGGTCCTGGTTTGCGCTAGCTGAAGGTAGTAGCCGGCCACGTTGACGATCGCCGGTCGGAGCCTGTCGTCGCCGGTGTCGGCGGGCTTGGCCGCCTTCTCCAGCGCCATCAGGTGCAGCGGCACGCTGCTCGGCGAGGTCATCGACGCCGCCGCCCCAGGGACGAAGGTGAACCCGGTAATCACGCCGCCGGTGCTCACGGTCACAAGCGCCGTCGCTTGCTGCCACCATGGCTTCCTGACGGAGTGCACGGACCCCTTCCTTCCTTTGGGGACTACATTCCTGACGTGCGAAGGGTGTTCAGGATCGACTGGACGCGCGGGTCACCAGGGTTGTTGGCGTTCTGGAACAGCACGCCGGCCTCGGTCGCGAACTGCGCAGGCGCGCCGACCATCCACTGCGCGAACACGTCGCTGACCAGGGCGGCCTGGCCTGCTGCGGTGCTGACCGGCAGCGCGCACACGGCGGGGAACCCTTGCCTGGTGATCAGCGCGGACGAGCCCGTGTACTTCGCGCAGTTCGCTGGGCTGCTCTCCAGTCCCTGCTGTACCACAGGTGCGCCGCTCGTTCCGGTGACCGTAGCGCCGCCGATGATGTTGTTGATCGCCCTGGCCGCTACCTGCAGGCTGTCGATCGGATTGACCGGGTTGTACGGGTGGTGCAGGTTGAGCGACCAGGCGATGTCGCCGCCCTGGGCCGGCTGAATCGGCTCGAGGCCCTTCCGGCCGTTGGACTGGTCGGCGTAGCCGGGGTTGTTGTCGCTCGTCAGCAGGGAGAACACCCACAGGACCTGCTGGCTGTCCTTCGCGCAGGCGAAGTTGACCTGGGCCGGCTCGGATACCACGTTGGGGTTCTCGCAGGCGGTGGTGATCTCCGTCTGCACGGTCGCGACGCTCGCGGGCCAGCCAGGGCTGCGACCCGGCAGGACCACCGCGATGAGGGTGATGCCAACGGCGAAGGCTGCCGCCCCGATCGCGATAGCACGCCAGTGCGCGAACCAGCGTCGCGGGCCGCGCTTGACGTGCCGCCGGCCGCCGTTGATGAGCCGCTCGGACCGTGTCCGCTCCCCTGACCCGCCGCGTAGCCCCGTAGGTACCTCACGGTAGCCGCCCCTGGGGGCGGCCTCTGCCGGGTAGTCGCGGTCGTCGAGATCCGGATCGTCCCGGCCCGAGTCCGCGTAGGCGTCGCTCTCGTCCGGCGGGGCGAACGCCGGGAACGCGACGGTACCGTGGTCGCTGTCGAGGAACTCGGGCAGGCCGCCGGCCGGGGCCGCCTGCGCGATCCTGCGCTCAAGTTCTGCGGCCCTGTTTTCCAGCATAGCCAGACGATCGTTATCCGAGTAGGATATATATTCGAGATTGCGGTTCATGCTCTTCCCCTCTCATTCAGCTGGGTACAGGGCGCCGGGGCGCGATTCAGTGCGAGCGGCCAGGTGGCTGCGGTCAGTCCCCGCCGCGCTCGGGCGCGACGGGAGTGGCGACTCCGGCCGCGACGAGCATCGGCGGACCGTGCCACCGCGCGCGGACGAGGACCGGCAGCCGCGGCGCGGGGAAGTGCGCCGCGGTCACCCGGCTGATCGCCATCGCGCGGGTCTCACACATAAACAGTAGTAGAACATACGTACGATGTCAATGGAATCCATTGGCGCAATCGTTATTTTAAATTCGAGTCACGAGGTCTGACCACGTGCTGCCGACCCCCACGGAATCGGCGTTGGCGGCGCAGTCCCCGTGGCACGATGGACCAGTGAGCAGCGGATGGCTTGCCGGGTATCAAGCAGCGGGCGAAACAGAGGCCGCAGACGTGGCGCGGATGCGCGGTCTGGCCGCGAATGAGCCTGATCCGTGGTCGCGGTCCCTTCCGCTGCACTTCACCGCGTCCGCGCTGGTGCTGCATCCGGACAGCGGCCGTGTGCTGCTGCGCTGGCACCAGCGGCTCCGGATGTGGCTGCAGGCGGGCGGGCACGCGGATCCGGGGGAGAGCGACCCGCTGGCGATCGCGCTGCGGGAGGCGGCTGAGGAGACCGGCCTGCCCGACCTGGCGCCGTGGCCGGACGGCGGCATCAAGCACGTCGTGGTGTGCCACGTCCCATCGGGCAAGGGCGAGCCTGCGCACGAGCACGCCGACCTGCGGTACTTCATGGCCACCGGCGAGCCGGACGCGGCGCGGCCGGAGAACCCGGGAGCACCGCTGCGCTGGCTCACGCTGGCGGAAGCCCGCGATCTCGTCGGCACCAACAATCTCAGGTACACCCTGGACCGCGCAGCGGCGCTGCTTGCCGCTCGGCCCGGCCCTCGCTGAGTCGGATTTCGGCTGGGGAGAGCCAGATTACGTGTTATGTACGATTTTCCGATCTGGTTAGTGATCGACTCACTTACACGTATATTCGACTCTGTGTCCGGCAAGCGCACCGCTCAGGAGCGGTTTCCCGAAGTGATCGCTGCCGCCGTACGGGTGTTCACCCATGAGGGATACCGCGCGGCGCGGATGAGCGACGTCGCGCGCGAGGCGGGGCTCTCCGAAGCCGCCCTGTACCGGTATGTGGACAGCAAGGAAGGGCTGTTCGTGCTGGCCATCAGGCATGCGCTGCTGCTAGCGGACATGTCGGCCGAGGAACTCGGCGAGCAGTTCCCGCTCACGCCTCCGTCCCTGGCGGAGATGATCGGCGAGGCCAGGGAGTTCGTGGCGGCAGAGGTGCCGTTCGGGTCGCTCGCGGCGGCGCTGGTCCAGCCCTCGCCCGAGGATCCCGCCGCCGAGCTCGAGACCGTGATGCGCGAGCTCTTCGCCCTGGAGACGCAGACCAGGGAGGCCGCGGACATGATCGAACGGTCCGCCCGTGAGCTGCCCGAGCTCGCCGATCTGCTGAACGTCGGGCTGCGGCGGCCGGTGCTTGCCGCGCTGACAGAGTATTTGGGCTGCCGGGCGCGCTCCGGTGCGCTGCGCGCGACGCCGGACGCGGCCGCGACCGCGCGCTTGGTACTCGAGACGCTGACCTGGTTCGCCAGGCACCGGTACTGGGATCCCGACGGCGCGGCGATCTCTGCGGACCTGGCGGCGGACACCGCCGTCGACGCGCTCCTCCACGCCCTCGTCCCGCACGCTTACCTCGAAGGACGCCCATGACGCAGCTGATGGCGATGCCGGAGCATGCCGGCACGGCTGAGCCCTTCGCGATCGAGGTGCGCAGCCTGACCATGAGCTACGGTTCCCGGCAGGTGCTGCGCGGCGTTGACTTCGAGGTCCGCCCCGGAGAGGTCTTCTGCCTGCTCGGCCCGAACGGCACGGGAAAGACAACGACGGTCGAGATCCTGGAGGGCTTTCGGCAGCGCACCGGCGGCCATGTCCGGGTGCTCGGCGTGGACCCGGCGGACCAGCGGGCCAGGCTGCGCGAGCGGATCGGCATCGTGCTGCAGGAATGCGGCTTTCCGCGCCAGGCGCGGGTCGCCGAGCTGATCGACATCTGGCGCTCCTACTACTCGGCGCCGCGTCCGCTCGCCGAACTGCTCGCGCTCGTCGAGCTCACCGCGGACCGAGCTTGCCAGGTGCGCCGGCTGTCCGGCGGGCAGCGCCGCAGGCTCGATTTCGCACTCGCCCTCGCGGGCGATCCCGACCTGGTGTTCCTCGACGAGCCGACGACCGGGTTCGATCCGGAGTCTCGCCGCCGGTGCTGGGCGGCCATCGAGAACCTGCGTTCGATCGGGAAGACGGTCCTGCTGACCACCCACTACCTGGACGAGGCGGAACGGCTCGCCGACCGGGTGGCGATCTTGCAGGACGGCCGGGTCCAGACAGCCGGGACGGTTCGCCAGGTCGCCAGGGAGGCCGGCGTGCCGACCACCATCTCGTTCACCGCGCCGGCGCGGCTGCGGTCCGGCGACGTCGCGGCGCCAGGCTGCCTCGAGGTCGAGGTTCGGGGCGACGTCGCCCGCTGCCGGGTGCCGAGCGCCGCGGTCGCGCTACGCGAACTGCTCGCCTGGGCGGCCGCTAACGGCCTGGGTGACCTTGACGATCTCACGGTGGAAACGCCCACGCTGGAGGACGCATACCTCCGCCTCGTCGACGGAGGGACCCGCTGATCAGTCTCACCAGGCACGTCCGCCTCGCCGTCAGGCAGGCGCTGCACGAGCAGCGGACCTTCTGGCGCAGCGCCGAGTACGCGCTCTTCACCTTCGCGCTGCCGCTGGCGCTGCTGCTGCTGATCGGGTCGACGACCGCGGGGGGCTACCTGCCCGGCACCCACGTCAAGGCGCAGATGATCTTCGTGCCCTCCATCCTGGCGTTCGGCGTGATCGTGGCCGCCTACGTGAACCTCGGCGCGAAGATCGCGACGCTGCGCCACGACGGGGTGCTGAAGCGGATCAGGACCACGCCGTTGCCGGCCGGCGCCTACCTGTCCGGCGTTCTCGGCAGCACGGCAGCCACCACGCTCGCCATCACCGCCTGCACCGCGGTTATCGGCTGGCTGGCCTTCGGCGCCGTGCCGCGCGCGGCGGGGCTAGCTGAGATCGCCGGCGGGCTCGCGCTCGGCGTAGTGTGCTTCGGCTCGCTCGGCCTGGTGCTGAGCTCCGTAGCGCGCAGCGCGGAGTCGGCGGCTCCGCTCGCCAACGCGAGTTACCTGCCAGTGGCGATAATGTCGGGTATCTTCGATCCAACATTCAGCGTGCCGCGCTGGCTGTCGGCCGCCGTCGGGCTGCTTCCGGTCCGCGCGCTCGCTCAGATCCTGCAACAGGGTTACACGCCCGTCGAGCACGCCCCGGCCAGTGACCTGCTGGTCCTGGCGGGCTGGGCCGTCGGCGGCGTCGCGCTCGCGGTGTGGCGGTTCCGGTGGCAGTGACCTCGGCGGCGACGCCCCGGCGCGCTGCGCCATGGACGGGCCGGATATTGTAACTCTCCGTGCAAGTGGCCCGGTGCTCGTTGCCGGGCCGCCCCGGACTCGTTACCTACGGTGCCTGGAGTTTCGGATTTCGTGTCGTGAGGTAACTTTGCAGTAAAATCTTCAGTTTGGGCAAAGGCCGGCTGAAAGCCTTGGAGCCCGCGGTCACGGTCAAGCCATCGTCGCTTCTGGGTCAAAATTAGACATCAGGGCCTTGACGGGCTAATTCCGTCATGGTTTCCTCTAGTGTTTGACGGTTCCCAACCTCGATCGATGGCAAATTGTGACTTTTCCGCGCGAAGATTGATGCACCGAGAATTTACGCTGCGGTCAGCTCACAATGCCGGCAGACATCCGTCGGGTTCACACAGACTCGCACGGATGCTCCGGACAACAGGCTGTAACCGGACCCCGCCGGTACCGTGACCCGTGCCGTCGGCCATTACGGCCTGCTGTGACATAACCGCGATGACAAGAAGGGCGACACACGATGACCCAGTTTCGGGCCGACGGCGCCAGCAGAGTGCTGAGGGAGGTCTGACGATGAACAACAAGCGAATCTTCGGCGGCCTTGCGCTAGCGCTCGCGGGCATGACCGCGCTGGCCGCGTGCAGCAGCGGCGGTAGCAGCAGTAGCAGCACACCCAGCTCGAGCTCCAGCGCGTCTTCCGTCAAGAGCGGCGGGACGTTCACGTACGCCCTCGACCAGGACGTGGCCGGCTTCAACGTCCTGCAGGCGACCGACAACGAGTTCGTGCTCCAGGAGATCCTGAACCAGGTCTGGCCGTCGGTCTACATCACCACGGACACCCTCCAGTCCCAGCTGGACACGAACTACGTGACCAGCGCCACGGTGACGAAGACGGACCCGCAGACGGTCGTGTACCAGATCAACCCCAAGGCGGTCTGGTCCGACGGCGTGCCGTTCAACGCCCAAGACTTCATCTACAACTGGGAAGCTCAGAGCGGCAACCCGAAGTTCACCGACGTGGGCGGCAAGGCGTTCGAGCCGGCCGGTACCGCCGGGTTCAGCCAGATCAAGTCAGTGACCAGCTCCAACGGCGGCAAGACCGCGACCGTGGTCTTCTCCTCGCCGTTCGGCGACTGGAAGTCGCTGTTCGCCCCCATGATCCCCGCGCACATCGCGGAGAAGGTCGGCTTCAACGGCGGCTTCCAGACCTTCAACGCCGCCGTCAAGGTGTCCGGCGGCCCGTTCGAGATCCAGAGCTACACCCAGGGCCAGGACGTCGTCGAGGCTCGGAACCCGAAGTGGTGGGGCACGCCGCCCCCGCTGGACAAGCTGATTTTCCGGATCTTCGCCGATGACAACCAGATCCCGCCGGCGCTGCAGAACAGCGAGGTTAACGGGGCCAACCCGGCGCAGGCGTCGCTGCAGTTCAAGGACGCCATCGCCTCGGTGCCGAACCTGACGACCAGCATCATTCCCGGTCTTGAGTTCCAGCACATGGACTTCAACCAGGCGAACCCCTACCTCGCGAAGCTCGACGTCCGGCAGGCGATCGCCTACGGCACGAACAGGGCGGACATGGTGAACCGGATCGTCGGGCCGATCACCTCGGCGGTGAAGCCGCTGAACAACCGGATCTACATGCCGAACCAGCCGCAGTACACCGACACCAGCGGTGGCCTGGGCGACTTCAACCCGACCAAGGCGAAGCAGCTGCTGACGGCGTCGGGGATGACGATGGGGTCGGACGGGTACTTCCACCCGAGCACCGGTCCTGAGGCGGGCAAGGACCTGACCTTCTCGATCTCCACCACGTCCGGCGAGCCGGTGCGGTCCGAGATCGAGCAGCTCTTCCAGAGCTACATGAAGAACATCGGCGTCAAGATCAACATCCAGAACTACTCGCCCAACACGCTGTTCGGCACCGTCGGCCCGAAGAGCGAGTTCGACATCATCGAGTTCGCCTGGGTGTCCACTCCGTTCGCCTCGGGCAACGTATCCATCTACTGCTCGTACACGAACTCCAGCCTGTGCGGTGAGAACTGGGACCACTACGCCAACCCGCAGGTCGACACGCTGCTCAACCAGGCGGCGTCGACGCTTGACGCGACCAAGGCGGCGGCCCTCTACAACCAGGTGGACGGGCTCCTCTGGAAGGACATGGTGACCCTGCCGCTGTTCCAGCAGCCCCAGCTGTACACATGGAACAGCACCTACGGCAACGTCCTGCCGAACCCGAGCAACAACGGGCTCACCTGGAACGCCCAGACCTGGGGCCTGAAGGCGACCTGACGCAGGATGCGTCCTGATGCACAATCTGGGTAGGACGCACAATCTGGGTAAGTAGGTAGTACCCGTCCACGCAGTTCTGCGCGGCCCGCTACGGCGGGCCGCGCAGAACAGCACCCGCCCCTGTACCGCTGAGGCCCTCAATATGGCTGGATACCTGATCCGCAGGTCGCTCGCCGGGCTCGCGACCCTGCTCGTCGCGAGCTTCCTGCTGTTCCTCTTGGTCGCCGTGTCGGGCAACCCCCTCGCGACCCTGATGGCAAACCCGCACATCTCGCCGGCGACGATCGCCATCGCCCGGCACCAGCTCGGGCTGGACCAGCCGCTCCTGCAGCGCTACTGGACCTGGCTCACCAACATCCTGACAGGCAACTTCGGCACCAGCACCACCGGCCAGCCGGTCGGGCCGGAGCTCTGGAGCCGGCTGGGGATCACGCTGCGGATGGTGATTCCCTCCGTGATCATCGCCGCGTTCATCGCGGTGATCATCGGGGTGGTCACCGCGGTCAGGCAGTACAGCATCCTCGACCACACGCTCACCGGGTTCGCGTACCTGTTCTACTCCGCGCCGGTGTTCGTGATCGCGATCCTGCTCAAGGACTTCCTGGCGACCGACGTCAACAAGGCCATCGGCCACACCACGCTGTACACGATCGGAGAGAGCACCCCGGGTGTAACAGGCGCGTGGCCGACCTTCACCAACATCGTCGGCCATACCGTGCTGCCCGTGATCACCCTGGTGCTTGTCACGTATGCGGGCTGGAGCCGCTACCAGCGCGCCTCCATGCTGGACGTCCTCAACGCCGACTACGTGCGGTTCGCCCGCGCCAAGGGGCTGAACCCGCGCCGGGTGCTCTACGTGCACGCGCTGCGCAACGCGCTGATCCCGGTCGTCACCGTGGTGGCGCTCGACTTCGCCACCATCATCGGCGGGGCGATCATTACCGAGATCGCCTTCGGCTGGAACGGGATGGGCCAGTTCCTGTATCAGGGGCTGACCGGGCCGATCAGTCCGGACACCGCCGTCGTACAGGCGTGGCTGCTGATTACCGCCACCGTCGTCATCGTGTTCAATATTTTCGCCGACGTGCTCTACGCCGTGCTCGACCCGAGGATTCGCCTTGCCTGACACAGAGCCCGGCACCGAGGCCGGGGCACAGCCCGAGTTTCTCGCCGCGGAGTCGCCGCGAGGCACCGTCATCGCGGCCCCCATCCCCGGTGCGAACGTGGGCACGGAAGCCGACGAGATGGCCGCGCCGAGCCGCGGGCAGCTGCGGATGGCGGGCAGGCGGTTCGTCCGCCACAAGTTGGCGATGTTCGGCGCGATCATTTTCCTGGTCCTGCTGCTCGGGTCGATCATCGTCCCGATCTTCTGGCCGTACAGCTACTCGACGATCACCAACTCGTTCGCGACCGGTCCTTCGGCGGCCCACCCGTTCGGCACCGACCTGATCGGGCACGACATGCTCGCGCAGGTCATGGCCGGCACCCTGACCTCGCTGGAGGTCGCGCTGATCGTCGCCGCGATCTCCACCGTGATCGGCACGGCGGTCGGCGCGCTCGCCGGCTACTACGGCGGCATCATCGACCAGGTGCTGATGCGGCTCACCGACCTGGTGCTCGTCGTCCCGTTGATCGCGATCCTGCTCGTGCTGTCCAACAAGTTCAGCAAGCAGGCGAACGGCCCGCTGTTCGTCGCGCTGCTGCTCGCCCTGCTGTTCTGGACGTACCTCGCCCGGCTGATCAGGGGCACGTTCCTGTCGCTGCGCGAGCGCGAGTTCATCGAGGCCGAGCACGCGATCGGCGCCTCCACGTGGCGGATCATCCTGCGGCACATGGTGCCGAACGCGGCGGGCTCCATCGTGGTCAACGCCACCCTGACGGTCGCGGGCGCGATCCTGACCGAGGCGTCGCTGTCCTTCCTCGGCCTCGGCATCCAGCCGCCGCACGTCGACCTCGGCTCGCTCATCGCCTCCGGCGAGGGCGACGCGACCACCCTGCCGTGGCTGTTCTACTTCCCGGCGGCGTTCCTCGTGCTGGCCATCCTCGCCGTGAACTTCATCGGCGACGGCCTGCGGGACGCCCTCGACCCGACCCAACGGGGGCGTTGACGTGACCAACTACACCACGGCCGCTGACGCGGCCGTGCTTTCGGTTGCCGACCTGAAGGTGACCTTCCCGACGGATGACGGCGACGTGCGGGCCGTCCGTGGCGTGAGCTTCACCCTCGGTCGCGGCGAGACCATCGGGGTCGTGGGCGAGTCCGGGTCGGGCAAGTCCACCGTCGCGCTCGCGATGCTTGGCCTGCTGCCGCGCAGCGCGCGCGTCACCGGCTCGGTCCGCTGTCAGGGCAAGGAGCTGATCGGACAGTCGGAAAAGGATCTCGCGAAGTTCCGCAGCAGCACGATCGCCTACATCCCGCAGGATCCGCTGACCTCGCTCAACCCCGCGTTCACCGTGGGCCGGCAGGTCGCGGAGACTATCTGGACCCGCGGCCACGTGGACAAGGAAGAGGCGCACAAGAAGGCTGTCGAGCTGCTCGAGCTCGTGGGAATCCCGAACGCGCCGCGCCGCGTGGACGATTTCCCGCACGAGTTCTCCGGCGGCCAGCGGCAGCGGATCGTGATCGCGATCGCGATGGCCAACGACCCGGACGTGATGATCGCGGACGAGCCGACGACCGCCCTCGACGTGACCATCCAGGCCCAGGTGCTCGACGCGCTGCGCGCCGCCCGCGACAGGACCGGCGCGTCGCTGATGATCATCACCCATGACCTGGGCGTCGTCGCCGGGATGGCGGAGCGGGTGATGGTCATGTACGCGGGGAGGGCGGTCGAGGCCGCGACGGCCGACGTCTTGTTCCACGAGAGCAAGATGCCGTACACGCTCGGCCTGCTCGGCTCGCTGCCGCGGATGGACACGACGGTACGCGAGCCGCTGCGGCCGATCCCCGGCAGCCCGCCGTCGCTGATCAACCTGCCGGACGCGTGCCCGTTCGCGCCGCGCTGCCCCGCGGTCATCCCGCGCTGCCGCGAGGAGGAACCGGCGCTGAACCTCGTCGAGCCGGGGCACGAGGCCGCCTGCATCCGGGCGACCTCGCTGCCTAACGGCGGCATCAACCTCTTCTTGCCGACCTGGACCGACACCGAGTCCGAGGGCGTCAAGCAGGAGACCCTCTCGGTCGACGAGCTGGACGGGGCGGCGGCGCCCGCCACGGTCGGTGCGACGCTGGTCTCCGTGCAGGACATCGTGAAGCACTTCCCTGTCCGTGCTGGCACGTTCGTCCGGCGCACGGTGGCCGTGGCGCACGCGGTCTGCGACGTGAGCTTCGACCTTGCCGAACGCGAGACGCTCGGTCTCGTCGGCGAGTCCGGCTCCGGCAAGTCGACCACCGCCCGCGTGGTGCTGCAACTGCTGCCGGCGACCTCGGGTTCGGTGAAGTTCGAGGGGAAGGAGCTCGTCGGCAAGAGCCGCAAGGAGCTGCGGCCGTTCCGCCAGCAGCTCCAGATGGTGTTCCAGGACCCGTTCGCGTCCCTTGACCCGCGCATGCCGGTCGGCGAGATCGTCGGTGAACCGCTCAAGGTCCATGGCCGCTGGGGCCGCGCCAGCGGGCCGAAGCGCGTCGCTGAGCTCTTCGAGATGGTGGGGCTCAACCCCGAGCACCGCAACCGCTACCCGCACGAGTTCTCCGGCGGCCAGCGGCAGCGGATCGGCGTCGCCCGCGCGCTCGCCCTCGGCCCGAAGGTGCTGATCCTCGACGAGCCGGTGTCGGCGCTGGACGTGTCCATCCAGGCTGGCGTCGTCAACCTGCTCGAGGAACTGCAGGACCGGCTCGACCTGGCGTACCTGTTCATCGCCCACGACCTGTCGGTGGTGCGGCATATCGCGGACCGGGTCGCGGTCATGTACCTGGGCCGGATCGTGGAGCTCGGCACCGTGAACGAGGTGTACGAGAGCCCGTCGCACCCGTATACGCAGGCGCTGCTGTCCGCAGTCCCGGTGCCGGACCCGAAGATCGAGCGGGAACGCCGCCGGATCATTCTGACCGGCGAGGTGCCGAACGCCGTGACGCCCCCGTCCGGCTGCCGGTTCCGCACCCGTTGCTGGAAGGCCCAGGACATCTGCGCGTCAGAGACCCCCGAGCTGATCGAACGGGGTCAGGGCCATCCGGTCGCCTGCCACTTCGCCGACGCCACCCGGGTCATCCCGACGGCCTAGCTGCTGCCCGGGCCGTTTCCGGATGATAAAAGGGTCCTATGG
>Ga0210396_10005020_pt1 | contig 12860 bp, 12 predicted proteins | sample IncBWH17OmetaG_FD_155466 | JGI IMG/M metagenome (GOLD analysis project Ga0210396, IMG submission 155466) | Forest soil microbial communities from Barre Woods Harvard Forest LTER site, Petersham, Massachusetts, United States - Inc-BW-H-17-O ...
CATTCTGGTGAATTCCGGCCCGTTCGTCGGCTACACGCACCGCTACGATACGTTGATATTAGGCTACCAGCTCACGCCGCTCGGCGACATTCCGCCGACCGGGGTTGGCGGAGCCAAGAAGTAAAGCGGTGCCGCATGATGGCCTCGACCGCGGAACAGCCCCCCGCCCAGCCTCCGCCCGAAGCGAAGAAGCTCCGCCGGCGCCCGCTGCGCCGCTGGTTGTGGCGGATCACGGCATTCGTGATCGGGCTGGCGCTGGTCCTGGCGATTTTTTTCCAGATCGTCCTGTGGACCGGGCTGCCGCGATCGATCGTCGTGAGCATCGTCGAGAAAGGGCTGGGCGTGCGCATGGCGGCGACAGGCCTCTCGACCGGCTGGCTGGGCCATACGACGCTTCACGGCGTCAGGCTGGCGCTGCCGCTCTCGCAGGCCAACCAGGCATTTCTCGAAATCCCCGAGATGCGCGTCAACCACACCAATTTGGTGGCGCTGCTGTGCGGGTCGGACATCACCATCAAGGAGATTGACCTGGGCAATCCGGTCCTCCACGTCAGCCAGGACGCCAGCGGTCAGTGGAACCTGAGCCAGGTGGCGGAGCTGATCATGCGTGTGGCCGGCCGCAAAACCGGAGAACAGACCGCAGCCACGTCCGCGACCGCCGCCCTGCCCCGGCTCCAGATCGACGGCATGACGATCGACGTCGTCGACAATCGCCATCGCGAGCTGAAGATCGCGCCGATCAACGTGAACGGCGCGCCTGACACGCCCGTCTCCTGGAAATATGACCTCGAGGTGCCGTCAGGGCTTGCCAGTGTGCCGCCGCATCTGAGCCTTCTGGGCAAACTCGCGCCTGGCGGCGTGTGGGCGCACGATGCTCACCTCTGGGTGCATGATGTCGGTGACTGGATCCGCGTCTGGAAGCCGCAGTTTGATATGCCGCTCACGCTCGACGCCGACTGGACCGGGCAGCTCACCGCCAACGGCGTCAGTGGCTTCATGAAAATCTCCGACGCCCAGCTTGGCGCCTACCACGCCGACGGCGCCTTCGCCGCTGAACAGGCGGGGGATGTGTATACCGTTTCCCCACAAGGCCTGCGTGTGCGGACCGGTGACCCGGTCGTCTCCGAAATCCGATCGCCCAAAGGAGTGGTGAGCTATGACGGGAAGGTCGTGAAAGCCACGCGGCTCCAGCTCGCGCTGCTCAGCGGCATCTCGGAACTGAACGGCTGGTATGAGCCGGACATCAACCAGGGCGCGGTCGAAGCCTACTGGGATTCCCTCAAGCTCGACAAGATCGGCGTCACCCACAGCGGAAAGCTCAACGCGACTTACAGCAACCCGACGGCTTCAAATCTGGAAATCGCCCTGACCGCCAACACCAGTGGGAGCGCGCCGGATGGACCGTTCGAGGCGGTGCTCAAGCTCAATCTCACTGGCAGGAACTGGACCGAGCTTGCCTGGAAGCTGGAAACCCCACAGCTCGCCTGGCACCGGCCGCAGCCGATCATCCTCGACGGCGTCATGGCGTCCGGCTCGTGCCATTTGGATCCGGGGCACGAGCTGGTCCGCCTCGACGCGGTTTCCCTTCCAACCGACGCGCGTCTGGCCGGCAACGGCTACTACGACTTCGTCACCAAAGAGGGTCAACTGCACCTCTCCGGCCAGGAATGGCCTGTTCACCTGATCGAGGGGACGCGCCTGGAGTTTGCCCTGGATGCCACCGCGCAGGGAGTCGCGGCGCCCGAGGACCCAAAACAAACCAAGCTGTTTCTCCAGTTGACGCAATTCTACCTTCGCGGCGGCGATGCGGACATCACCGCGACCGGAACCTACGACGGCCGCACTCCCAAACCCGTCTCAGCCGACGTCGTTTTCCAGAACCGCCCGGGAACTTCCTTCAGCACCGAAAACCGGGTTCTACAGGGATTCATTCGCGGCCATGTCACGCTCAACGGAACCCTGAAGCCATTGGACCTGGCGCTGGAAGGCGATCTGGACGGGAGTGCCGTGGTCGTGTCCAATCGCATGGTCGGCGATCTGAGCACCACGTTGACGGGCGGAATCGACTACCAGAAAGCATTTCTTCGCGCGCGAGGCATTTCGTTCCTCGAAGGGCTGTGGACGGTGGGCGCCACCTACGTGACTCACCGGAACGACCGACCGGTCTTCGCGACGGAAATCAATCTCTCGATCGAACATCTGCCCCTTAGCAAGTTGGGAGCGTTTGTTGGTTCCCCGCCGATCGATGGCATCTTCGACGGGCGGTGGTACATCTATTATCCCGGCCTCAAACCCAAAGCGTCGCAAATCATTCTCACCGGTCGCGGCGAAATGAAGAACCTGATCGCAGCTCCGTTTGTCGCCGACTCGGTGACGTTCGACAGCACGCTGCGGAACGGAACGCTGGTGATCGATCCGATCCGGATCAACCGCGGCAGCTATGGCCGGATCGATGCCACGGCCCGGCTCGACCTGGCCGACTGGCATCAGCTTTTGGCCGGCGTCCAGCTCACCGCGTTTCCCCTCGATCTCACGCCCCAACTTGCCCTCCAGCTCAATGGCGGAACAAAGCAGATTCAGGTCTTCCTGCCCGACGCCCGCTCGCAGGATCCGCTTGCCCGCCAGCTTCGCGTCAACACCGACATAAATGTCCGCACTTCGGTCGCGGCAAACGAGCAGCCGCTGGGCGAAATTCGACTGCTGGCCGGCATGCACGACCGTACGGTCGATCTGCGGGAGATCCAGGGCGATCTTCTCGGCGGCAAAATCACCGGCGACGCCGTCGTCCACATCGACGACCTGGATGGGTCCCGTGCCAACCTCGCCTGGGAGGGGCTGCAATCCGAACGCTTCGCGCGGCTCTATCCGGATCTTCGGGAAATTGGCGGCACCTATTCCGGCGACGCCCACCTGTCACCGGCAACCGTCGAGCGGCCTCTGGGCCCACTGGCCCTGGACGTTCATCTGCGGCCGGCCAATGGCCACTGGCGCAGCATCCAGTTCGGAAATGGCGAACTTCACGCGTTTCTCGATACGCAAACTCACCAATTCGTGGCCTCTGACAGCGCGCCCACGCGCATGGCGATCGCTGACGGTTTGATGGATTTCTGGTTCTCGGGCAGCCGGCACGTTGATACAGCGATCACGCCCGAAGGAAACCGGATCGAAACCGGCGTCACCATCTCCAACCAGTTCAACATCACCCTCACCCAGCTCAGCATCGATCAGATCGTGCACGCGTTCGATCCCAAACACGCGACCGGCTCCGGGCGGCTCAGCGGACAGATCTATACCCTCAGCGCCCCCAGGACGAGTCAGCTTGTCGAAATCGCCCAGGCCGCGACCGGCGGGGTTCCGCATGCCACCACCTCCGCCACCGCCCCCACCACCCGGCCCAACGCAACCACTTCCGCGACCGCCCTAGCGAAAGATCGCACGATCTTGCAGGACATTCTGGCCACCGCGACCGTCGACGGCGCCCTGGAAATCGACCACTCCGATCTGGGAAACTTCGCCCCCGTCGCGTTTCTCTACAACCTGATGCATCTGGGCGGAAACATTCGCGCGCAAACCGGAAACGGGACCATCGCCCTGATCATGGAAAGCGGCACGTTGCACGTCACCAACCTGAGTTATTTCAACCGCGGCATCGAAGTCCACGGCGTAATCAACGCGACGCGAATGTGGGAACTGCCTGACAACCCGATCGAAGGGAGCATCGTCGGCGCCGCCCGGCCGCTCAAGAACATCAAGCTCCCCCTCTTTGCCGAGACAGATACGATCTTCAACCAATTGCAGCTTCAGCTCAGCAGCGTCGAATTCAAGGGCATCGTCGCCAACCCCACGCGCGATTACCAGCGCCCGCTCAACCTGTCCCAGGCCGGGGCCGAGTTGCGCGGGCTGCTGCTGGGTGAAGTCAACTCCAATCCGCGGGAGTAAGCGGCTGGGTCAGCTCATCCCCAGGCGCTGTTTCCACTGCTTCAGGCTTTCCTCGAACGGCTTTCCCCCCGCCGCCCCGGCGCTCTGGTAACGTTTGACCACGTTCGCTGCACCCAGCGCCTCGAACAGATCCTGCCCGATCTTGTCGGTCGGCGCATTCTGCGCTTTCACCGCCTCGATGAATTCTGAAAGCCCAAGCTGCGACAGGCTCGTCTTGCCTTCCTTCTCGCAACGGAGCACAAGTGACCCGACGATGTGATGCGCCGTGCGGAACGGGATTCCTTTGGTGACGAAATACTCGGCCAGGCTCGTAGCATCGAGGAAGCCACGGTCGAGGGTGGGCTCGATGTTTTCCTTGATGTAGCTGGCCGAGTTGACGATCGCCGCGGCCATCGTCAGGCAACTGCTCACCGTGTCGTAGGCGCGGAAGACGATCCGCTTGTCTTCCTGGAGATCGCGGTTGTAGCCGATCGGCAGACCCTTGAGGATGGTCATGAGGGCGAACAGGTCGCCGTACACGTTGCCGCATCGGCCGCGGATCAGCTCCAACATGTCCGGGTTCCGCTTCTGCGGCATCATCGAGCTGCTGGTCGTGTACCGGTCGGCGATCTTGATGAATCCGAACTCCGTCGTCATGTAAATGATCCACTGCTCGGCCCAGCGGGAGAGCCATTGGGCGGTCATCGCGCAAGCGAAGAGAAAATCACAAGCCAAATCCCGTGATGCCGTACTTTCGATCGAGCTTCGGGAAACCTCTAAGTCGTCATGGCCAACCATGCCTGGCCTATCGCGCATCCACCATAAGCTCAGAGAGCGATCAATGGGCAATGATGTACCAGCGACCGCACCCGACCCTAATGGCCACTCGACCGCACCTGTCATCCAGGGCGCATAAAACCGTTGAAGCGCATTGTGAAACGCTGTTGCCCACATCAATGCCTCGCCGCCGGCACAAATGGGCTGCGCTCGCTGCAAATGAGTAAATGACGGCATCACTACATCGCGGCTGCGATCCGCGAGCTGAACAAACGCTCGTAAGATGGCATCGAAGTCTTCCCGTCCTAACTTGTGCGATGCGTCGTGGGCCCAAAGGATGAAGTCCGTCGCCACCTGATCATTCCGGCTCCTGCCCGTATGCAGCTTCTTTCCCGGCTCACCAATCCGCTTGATCAAATCCCCTTCGATGACCATGTGGATGTCTTCGAGGCTTTCGTCGAAGTGGAAGTTGCCGGACTCGATGTCGCGCTCGATCCCTTTGAGCCCCTCGACGATCTGATCCCGCTCGGCATCGGTGATGAGCCCTACTTTTGCCAGCATCATCGCATGGGCGATTGACCCGGCGATGTCGTGCTTGTAGAGCCGACGGTCGTAGCTGATCGACTCGACGAACGACTGCGCCAGCTTGTCGGTGGCCTCACTGATTCGGGCCTGCCAGGATTTTTCTTGGGCCATAGCGGGATTGTAGAGACCGCGAACTGTTGTTGTAGTGTCACTCGATTTCAGAAAGCTCCCATTGCCCCCTCTCCCTCCGGGAGAGGGTTGGGGTGAGGGCCCGTGCATTGTGGCACAGCCGCCCTCGGCTGTGTTCCGCCGGCAGGCGGAAATCTTCGACCTGCGGTCGAACAAAGCCGAGGGCGTGTGCCACAATTCCATCATCTTCCCGGCCCCTCAGGCAGCAGCGTAAACATCCCGACGATCCCCGGCGGAACCGATCGCGGCTTTCCCGAATTCGCATCCACGAACACCCAATCCGTCTGTCCCCGGGCCAGGACCTGCTGATCCGAAGCGCGCACAAACTCGTATTGCCGTCGCGAGAACGCCCGGCGGAAATCCATGACCCACGTTTTGACCTGAAGGAGATCGCCCGCGAATGCGGGCCGCTGATATTCGATCTGATGCGAGCGCACCACCCAGGTTGCCCCCGCGTCGCGGGTGGCGGCGGTGCATCCCGCCGCGTCCGCGTGAGCGACCGCCGCCGCCTGCATCCAGCGCACGAACTCGATGTTGTTGGCGTGGCCGTTGGCGTCGATCGCCGCGGGACCCACGGTGATCTCGTGAATGTAAACCGCGGTGCTCATGGGTTCGCGGTGGGGCGGACATTCTTGACATTCTTGTCTGCCTCGGATGCCGGTATTCCGGCGTCCGAACGATGTTTCGGGTCGACGAGTACGTCGCCCCGCGGCAGGCAAGAATGCAAGAATGCCTGCCCCACCAAAATACCGCTCAGCTTCGTTTCTCCAACGGCCCCTGGCCGCACGATTTTCGCAACAAGTTGGCCGCGGTCCAGAGTTGGGGCTCCTGCTGGAGAAACTTGACGACTGACGACGTCGAGACGCCCAGGAGCTTTGCGACGTCTCCCACGCTGCCTTTGCCGGCCTCCAGCAAGTCGAGAATGAGGGCCGCGGTCCGGGCATAGTGCTCGTTGCGATGCGAGATCGCCAGCCGCCCGAGCTGCACGACTTGCGCAAACCAAGGCGGCGGTTCCCATCCGCGCAGGTCGATCGCGTGACGATCCTGGATCGACAGCCGCAGCTTCAGCCGCCGGACCGCCCGAAGCCGGTTCTCCCCCAGCGAGCGCGATTCCCCGGCGACGACGCCGATGCCGGTCGGCGAATGCGTCAGGCGGACGCTGTTGCTGGTCTTGTTGCGCTTTTGCCCGCCGGGGCCGGGACCACGGAACATGTCGAAGCGGCACTGGCGCAGCAGCTCCTCGTCGGCCAGGTCCAGCCAGCGCGGATGCTGTACTGCGGTCTCGATGGGTTCGATTCCCACGGGCAGATAATAGTGGGAATATCCCCGCGAGGTGCGACGGTTTCTATGAAAGGGAGGGCGAAGCTCCGCCGAGCCGAAGCCTCCTCGACAAGAATCAACGGCTCGGCTGGAGCCTCACCCCACTCCTTTCGCGTTCTCGAGTACAAAAAGGCCCTCAAAAGCAGGGCATTTGGTGGGGCAGACATTCTTGCATTCTTGTCTGCCTCGGATGCCGGTACTCCGGCATCCCACCGAATGTTTCGGGTCGACGAGTACGTCGACCCGAGGCAGGCAGGAATGCCTGCCCCACCAAAATACATCTCCGGTGACGTTTTTTTGCGAGAACGCGAAAGGAGTGGCCTCGCCCTCCCGCTCTGCGCGAGCGACGACGCAAGCATTTTTCGCGGCACGCCGCGGAACGCTTATAATTGTCGCCGGGCTTTTGCGCGAGGGCATGCGGATGAAATATCAGATCATCGGGTCGAACCGGGACACGGGGGCGCGGATGATGCTGGAGTTCGAGGCGGAGAGCAAAGCGGCCGCCGAGCGCAAGGCGACGCAGGCCGGCATGAGCGTCAGCCGCGTCATCGACGTCAGCGACGGCTACCCGGCCTACAGCGGCGAAGGCCGGACCTCTCCCCGCCGGTCGGGCGGCGGTGGAAAGCTGCTGCTGCTCGTGCTTCTCATCGTCATCGCTGTGGCGGCGTGGCATTTCTGGCCACAGATCAACCGAATGATTCATCGTTAGTTTTGGCGGCGCGGTGGATGAGAGCATTCCGGGCCATTCTCGATCTGGCGGTCGCGCATTGCGGGGGAAGCTACGCCGCGGCCGCGTGGGCCGTGGCCATTTCCATTTGGCTCGGCTCCCACGACTACTTCGATCTGCTGACGGTCGCGCTGGTTGCCCCGCTGTCGCTTCCCGTCATGGCGGCGCAGAGCCTCGCGCAAACGCCGGACCCACTCTTCACCGTTCGCGCCGTCGCGCTGCTCCTGCCCGCCTATGTCCTGGGCTTTGTCCTGACGCTGGTGTCCTGGCTCAGGTACACCTGGAAGCGGGCACGCCAGAGGCGCATCGCCCAGGGCCTTTGCGGCAACTGCGGCTACGACCTCACTGGCAACACCAGCGGCGTCTGCCCCGAGTGCGGCCGCTAATCCTCCTCTTCGCCCGCCCAAGGCGCGTCCTGTTGAGATGGGTAATCCCTCAAACAGATGCGCGATAACCGTTCGGCGGCCCCAAGGCCGGCCGCTTGAATGTAATTGCTATCAGCGAATGAACATAGCGTGTTGCGGAAATTTGCATCACGCGAACATCTCGTTCATGACATATTGAGTGCGAAATAAATTTCATTTTTTCTTCGGTTTGAGGAAGAAATGATCGGCGGGTCGGAACTACACTTCGCCCCCACGCAAACCAGACCCCGCGGGGGAGCGCGGTCGAAACCGCGGCTTGGGAAGGCAAGGTTTTTGAGGGATGTTTTGATTCTGAAGGAAATATGATGCGGAAAATCCGCAAGGCCGGCCTAGTCGAAGCGCTCGAACCTCGCCGGCTCCTTTCCGGAGTGCCGACGCCCGACCACGTCGTCGTGGTAGTCGAGGAAAACCAGAGCTATAGCGACATCATCGGAAATTCAGCGGCGCCCTATATCAACTCGCTTGCCGCCGGCGGCGCGCTGTTCACCAACTCCTTTGCCATCACCCATCCGAGCCAGCCGAACTATCTGGCCCTGTTCTCCGGCTCGACGCAGGGAGTCACCGACGACAACGCCTGCGGCCCGTTTTCCGGCCCCGATCTGGGATCGGCGCTGGCCGCGGCGGGGCGAACCTTCGGCGGATATTCCGAGGACCTTCCCTCGACCGGCTCCACTGTCCTCACCAGCGGCGCCTACGCTCGCAAGCACAACCCCTGGTCCGATTTCTCCGACGTGCCGCCGTCGGAAAACATGCCCTTCACCTCCTTCCCCACCAACTACGCATCGCTCCCCACTGTGTCGTTCGTCGTTCCCAATCTCAACAACGACATGCACGATGGAACGATCAATCAGGGCGACGCCTGGCTACAGACCAACATCGGCGCTTACGCCACCTGGGCCAAGACGCACAACAGCCTGCTGATCGTCACCTGGGACGAGGATGACGGCTCGCAGAGCAATCAGATTCCGACGATCTTTTACGGACAGCCAGTGAAGCCGGGAAACTATTCCGAGTACGTCGATCACTACGGCGTTCTGCGGACCCTCGAAGACATGTACGGCCTGTCCCACATGAACAACACCGCCGGCGCTACGCCCATCACCGACGCCTGGCAGACGGCGTCGGATACCATTTCAGCCTCGGGCGCCGCCCATATCACGCTGACCCAAGACAGCGACCACCTGCACATTGACTGGACGATGGGCGCTTCGAGCGGCCAATTATCGATCAACGACCCCAACGGCCTGACGATCAACTCCAGTGGCGCCAGCGAAACGATTAACCTCTCGTATGCCAACGGCAATCCGCTGCCCAACCGGCTGAATCTCAACGGGAACCTTACCGTCGTTGGCCTTCAGGGAACAAACCCACTGGCCGGCACTGCGCTCGACATCGGCTCCAGCACCGTCTACATCAGCTACGGAAGTTCCGATCCCATCTCCGCGATCAAGAGCGCCCTCCACAACGGCTACAACAACGGCGCCTGGAACGGAGCGCCGACTGCATCCTCGGGCGTAATCACCTCGACCCCCGCCCGGACTAATCCCAATCACAGCACCGCCATCGGCTACGCCGACTCTTCCGATGGGCAGGGGATCAACACCAACCCCAACACCATCGAGCTGAAGTACACTCTGATCGGGGACGCCAACCTCGACGGACAGGTCAACAGCACCGATCTTCAGATACTTCTCACGTCGCTCAACACCTCCGGACGGACCTGGGACCAGGGAGATTTCGACTACAGCGGGAACGTCAACAGCAGCGAGCTTCAGGACCTGCTTGCCACCCTCAATACAGTCCTCTCCAGCGCTGCGACACCGCAAACCCAGGCATCTTCCGCCCAAGCGGCCGCCGCGCTGTCTCCTACCAGCACTCATCACGCTCATAACCGGCAGTGATCAGAATCTGGCCGTAGTGGATCTTGAACAGCCTCTTGAGCCGCTCGCAGAAGTGGTTTTTCCAGTCGCCCGGCGCGGCCTTGCGAAGGTGCGAGCGAATGCTCTGGCAGCCAAACCGCCACCACGTCCGCCGCTCGAAGCGATGGCGATCGACGATCTTTCGTCTCAGCCGCTCCGGCACGTCCAGCTCGCAGTAGTCAAACAGCTCCGCAAAACTCTCCTGTGCCCGCAGACGCAGGTCTTCATAGCGGAAAATCTTCGCCCCGGCATTCAGCCACGACTGCTGAATCGACACCGCGTCGCGCAGATGATTGCAGATGACCAGCGCCAGGCCGTCGACCTTGCTCAGGCGGGAAAGAATCGCGCGCGATTCCTTCACCGACGGATCGTCGAGCCGGTGAGAATAGCGCAGCGAGAAATACCACGAGACGGCGGTATCGCGCGGATCGCGGATTACAGCAAACGTCCTTTGCGACAACTGCTCCGGGACCACGGCGCGGAACCTCTCGAAGCTGGCATAGAACGGGGTGTAGATCCTTCCCGGCTCGACGGGGCCGGCAAAATCGTGTCCCGGCACCTCGACCCGCCGGGGAGCGGCGGCGCCCAGCACCGCGCGGATCCATTGCGACCCGGCTTTCCAGTGCGTGACGTGAAAGACGACGGGTTTGCTCTGCATACCACCCGCGATCATCGTAATCGCCATGTCACTTGCGCCGGTACTCCCTCGACGACCGCATACGCGGGCACGTCCGATTCGACCACACTTTTCGAGCACACCAGCGCCCCCTCGCCGATGCTCACCCCGGGCCGGATCGATGCCCCGTCGCCAATCCAGGCCCGGTCACCGATCGTCACTGCCCGGCCATCTATCGATTCGATCCTGATCCTGGCCCCAAGCACGACGTCGGCGCCGATCCTCACTGCGCCTCCGCCCGTGATTTCGCATTCACCGGCCGCAAAAACTCCGCTAGCCACATCCATCTTCGTTCCTTCCCGGCGGCAAATCTGCGCGCGCTCAGAAGATCACAACCAGCTCTCGATCGGCCTGGCCAATGACTTGAAATCTCCGGCCGGCAGGCTCACCGTCTCCCATTTGGGCGATCGCCGTCGCATGTGGTTGCGATACTCACCCAGATCAACCCCCATCAGCCAGTACCAGCGGCCGCGATGCAGATACATTCCCGCCTCGGGACTGAGCGGCGGGTCGATCCAGTAAATAAACGTGAGCAGCGCCTTGTAGCCGTCGCCAAAAACCTGCTCCCACTGCATCAGGTCGTTGACGTCCTGCTCGGTGGCCCAGGTCTCGAATCCCCGCCGCGACGAGCGGTTGCGCAGTTGCCGGCCTTTCACGTCGATCAGCAGGTTCGGGCCGTTCTTGCTGTACACGACGAAGTCGAAGCTCTTGAGCTTGGCGTTGGCGAACAGCGCCTTCTTCGCCTCATCGACGGCAACGCACGGAATCCCCCGATCGCGGAGGAACGCCTCGAACGCCGCCTCGTAATGAATGTTCCGGTCGGCCATTTGAAAACTCCCCTGAGGTTACAAATTCTACACGAAGGGCCGACGCTTCCGCTACATTGGCGGGCCATGCGCATCATCGCCGGCGAGTTTCGCGGGCGCAAGCTCCTGCCCCCTGCGACCGGAGCGACACGGCCGATAACCGATCGCGTCAAGCAATCGCTGTTCGACATTCTCGCGCCGCGCCTCGGCGGCGCTGCCGTCTTCGACTGCTTTGCCGGCACCGGAAGCATGGGGCTGGAATCCCTCAGCCGCGGGGCAAGCCACGTTTCATTCTTCGAGACCGAACGCACCGCCCTCGATCGCCTCAGCCAAAACATCGCGGCGCTCGGTCTCGGCGATCGCTCCAACGTCGTCTCGATGGACCTGTTCCGCTGGTTTGCCAGCCCGACAACGCGGGACCAGGCTGCACTGGTCTTCCTCGACCCGCCCTACCGCTTTCTAAATGAACGTCCGGAGGAGCTTCGCAGGCTCGCTGTGAACCTGATCGCCCGGCATCTTCTGCCGGACGCCATCGTGGTTTTCCGGCACGATTCAGCCGACACGCTCGACCTCCCGGGACTCAAGGTTCTCGATACACGACAGTACGGCGGAATGACCCTCGAGCTGCTTTCACAAGACACTCCTGCCACGATCGGATAAAACAACATTCAGGATGACCACCGCGCAGGCCGCTCTGCTGGGGTTGATTCCGGCGGCTTATATTCTGGGCTCGATCCCGTTCGGGCTTCTGATCGCCCGCACCCGCGGCGTCGACCCGCGCAAGGCCGGCAGCGGCAACATCGGCGCCACCAACGTCGGCCGTCTCCTGGGCCTGCGCTTCTTCGCCATCGTTTTCGCCCTCGATCTGCTCAAGGGATTTGTCCCCACCCTTGCCAGCGCGATCGTGCTGCGACACTTCAATGGAAGTGCCCGCGATGATCAGTCAGCCGATTATCTGCTGTGGCTGCTCGTCGGGTTCGCCGCCATCTTCGGGCACATGTTCAGCATTTTCCTCGGTTTTCGCGGAGGCAAAGGGGTCGCCACGAGCACTGGCGTAATGCTCGGCGTGTTTCCCTTCTTCACCATCCCCAGCGTCGCCGCCCTGCTGGCGTTTCTCATCCTCCTCAAGGTGACGCGCTACGTGAGTGTCGCCTCCATGGGCGGCGCCATCGTCCTGCCGGCGGCCTATCTGCTCACGGGCATTGCGTTTAACTGGCCCGTGTTCGGCCAGCAGTGGCCGCTCCTGGCGTTCTCATGTCTTGTTTCGCTGATGATCATCTACAAACATCGCGGCAACCTCGCCCGCCTCCGCGCCGGCACCGAAGCTCGAATCACTTCAACTCCCGCCGCCGGGCATCATTGAATCGGCCGCTACTCGAGCACCACGAATTTCGATTTCAGTTGCTGCCGCACGTACGTCCGGCGGATGTCGACCGTCCCCTCATGCTGCACCTGCCCGTGCGTCGCCAGCCATTGCTGCCCGCGGCCGAAGAAGGCGTCGAATTCGCCCGGCGTCATCTGCGACGCAAAATACGTGTCGCGCCGCACCGGCATGAGCCGGCACAACGGCTCGCCCCT
>Ga0210396_10005021_pt1 | contig 12859 bp, 8 predicted proteins | sample IncBWH17OmetaG_FD_155466 | JGI IMG/M metagenome (GOLD analysis project Ga0210396, IMG submission 155466) | Forest soil microbial communities from Barre Woods Harvard Forest LTER site, Petersham, Massachusetts, United States - Inc-BW-H-17-O ...
GGTTGCCGGCTGCAGTTCTCTTCCGCGCAAGGCGTACACGGATTCCGAGGCGGCATCCTCGACGGTACTGGATATCGGTGAACTGCGCAGATACGCCGACGAGCCGGCGTCGGCGTTTCTCAAGGATAATGTGAGTTTTCAAGCTGGTCCTCTCAGCTACCTTGCATTGTCGGGCGGCGGCGCCGACGGTGCTTTTGGCGCGGGCGTGCTGAATGGCTGGACCGCAGCGGGGACGCGTCCGCAGTTTTCTGCCGTTTCGGGGGTGAGCACGGGTGCTCTGATTGCTCCATTTGCATTTCTCGGCCCTGCCTACGATGCGACATTACGAGACGTTTATACCAGCGGTATCGCCGAAAGCCTGCTCAATACGCCAAGCATCGTGAATGCTCTTTTCGGATCTGGCCTGTTTGGAAATACGCATCTGCGCGAGCTCGTCGCCCGCTATGTCGACCACGACATGGTCGCGGCAATCGCCGCCGAACACGCCAAGGGCAGAAGACTTCTCATCGTAACGACTAATCTCGATACGCAACGAACGGTCATCTGGGATATGGGTCGCATCGCTACGATCGGCTCCGCCAAGGCGTTGGATCTATTCAGGGATGTCTTGGCCGCATCCGCGAGTATCCCGGTGGTTTTCCCGCCGATGCTGATTGATGCGGAAGCGAACGGACGGCGCTTCCAGGAGATGCACGTGGATGGAGGCGTGACCGCGCCGGTTCTGACCCTGCCGGAAGCGTTCCTGCTGCGAAACGGAGCGTTCGCCAGAGGTCTGCGCATGAACATCTATATTTTGGTCAATGACAAAGTAGAGCGAGATTTCGAGCTGGTGCCGAACAGCACAATCGGTATCGCCGCACGAGCTTCCGCTTCCATCCTGAAGACGCAAATCCGCTCGGTCCTCTATGAGACTTATGACTCCGCTCGCCGCAACAATTTCGGGTTCAACCTGACCTACATCGCCAGAGACTTTCCCTTACCCGGCTCATCCGGTTTTGAAACGGGCTATATGCGTTCTCTTTACCAGTACGGATTTGACAAGGCCAAAACCGGTGATTTCTGGGCGAAGGCGCCGCCATCGGACGATTCCTTGCTGAACCGCTTCCGCCTTCGCAGATCGGCTATCTCACAATGAGCGACGAGACTGGTGCGATAATTCAGCGGGGTCTCACGCCATTCAGGAAGAGGCCGACAGCAGCCTGTCTCCGCTGTTCCTGGATCTTTGCACGGGTTGCGATGCCGTGGAGCATCAGGCGCTCGGAAGTACTCAGCACAAGACTGAGGAACAGATCGGCCGCCATGATCGGATCCTCCACTTTGATCTCGCCGCGGGCAGCAAACTGCTGAAGCAGTGTCGCGATGGCGCGAACCCCACGCAGCCAGCCCTCTTCATGCGCGAGCTTCGCCAGTTCCGGAAACTGGGAGGCCTGCGCCGCAAGAGTTCGCCGCAGCATGATCACCTCCGGGGCCGAGGCGTGGGCGAGCACCTGCCGGCTTAGCTCGTGGAGCGTCGTCTCGATGCTTTTGGGGTTGACCTTCGCGGCCTCGGCCGCCGCCGATAGAGGAGCAAGCCAACGTTGAATCGTGGCCCGCAGGACAGCCGCGAACAGATCGCGCTTGTCATGGTAACGCGCATAAACGGTCGGCTTGCTGACGCCTGCCGTTTCCGCGACCGCATCGATCGATGTGCAGTCAAAACCTCGCTCCATGAACAGCTTTGTTGCGACGTCGAGCAAGCGTGCGTCGCGGCGCACGGCCTCCTCGCGGGTGGGACGGCCGCCGCCGCCCCGCCGGGCAGCGCGCGCCACAACAGTTGATTCCTTTGCCATCCAAAGTCCCCTTGCCAGTCCGCCGAAACCGGATTATATAAACGATACAGTATAGTTTTCAAACCCTCGGACATCAAACTCCTCGTAACATGAGTCTCGACGCGCCGAACACCCGCGCTAGATGTGCAACCGCTCCCAAAGAGAGGGATATCAAGGAGAACGGGTATCTGCGGGTTCATCCGTGCCTCAAAGGACCCTCAGCTATTCACCGTTAGCGCCGGCGAACAACCCCCGTCCCCCCGAACGGTCGCCGCGCGCGAGAGCCGCCGAGTCTGCCCCCTCGGCGGCTCTTTGGGGCGGGTCGGCATGAGGGCGTGCCGAAGCGCAGATGCGGGTGCTCATCCCGCACCTTCTCGCGCGCAGACGTGGGACGAGGGCGATCTTTCCCTTGCGAAGCGATCGTGCATAATCGAGCTGTCATCTGAACCCCACGAGTCTCCACATGTCGCTCCAGGTCTACTTCGCCTTCGTCGCCGCCTGCATTGCACTCGCGCTGCTGCCGGGACCGATCGTGACGCTGGTCATTGCCAACGGCCTGCGGCATGGCACCCGCGCGGCGCTGACCAACATCGCCGGCGTGCAGGCGGCACTCGCCATCGTGATCGGCGTGGTTGCGATCGGGCTGACCTCGCTGATGGCCACCATGGGCTACTGGTTCGACTGGGTGCGCTTTGCGGGCGCCGCCTATCTGGTCTGGCTCGGCATCAAGCTGATCCGCCTTCCCGTCGAGGGCGTCGAAGCCTGGGCGCCGCCGCCGCCGCGCGGCGGATTTTTCCTGCAGGGGTTTTTGGTGGCGCTGAGCAATCCCAAGCTGCTGGTATTTTTCGGCGCCTTCATCCCGCAGTTCGTGGACCTGAGCCAGGACCATCTCTCGCAGGTGGCGCTGCTCGGCGTCACCTTCATGGTCACCGCCGGAATAACGGATGCGACCTACGCGCTGCTCGCGGGACGGGCGCGATTGTTCTTCTCGGCACGGCGGACGCGGCTCTTGTCGCGCGTCTCCGGCGGCTTCATGATCGGCGGCGGCATCTGGCTGGCGCTGACGCGGGCGCGGTAGGCTGTGAGAGCTAACCCGGCAGCAATCCCTGCGCGCGCAATTCGATTTCGATCTCGCCGAAGATGGTCGCCAGCCGATCCGCCCATTGCCGCTCGCCGGCATCATCCGCAATCAGGTCCTGGCGGATTTCGATTCCGGTGTTCATCAGACCGCGCGCCTCGCCGTGCACGGGGATGGTGTAGTCGGTCTCGTCGCTCACCGCATACGGTTCGTTGTCGCCGACCACGAGATCGGCTTCGGCGCGCAATCGCTTGAGCAGGCGCGCCGGCAGGCGGGTGTCGCGTTGATAGAGCGTGCCGACATGCCAGGGCCGCGCGATGGAAGCATAGACCGGCGTGAAGGAATGCAGCGACACCAGCAACGTTGGCATCCCTCCGCGTGAGCGGCGGTCGATCACCTCGGCGATGCGGCGATGGTAGGGATCGAACACCTGTTGGCGCCGCGCCTCGGCGGCTTCGCGGGTGAGGCCTTCATTGCCGGCGATCACGGTCGTTTCGCTGATGCGCGGAATGGAGTTCGGCGACTGCGGCGGGCGATTGCAGTCGATGACGAGCCGCGAATAGCGCTGCGCGATCAGATGCGCGTCGAGATGCTTCGACAGCGCGCTGGCTACCCCGGCAATGCCGATGTCCCAGGCGATATGACGCCTCAGTTCGCTCTCGGGCAGGCCGAGATCGCCAAGCCCGCACGGGATGGCACGGCCGTAGTGATCGCAGACCAGCAGGAACGGCGAGGAGCCTGCGGCATTTTCCTCCATGACCGGCGGAACATCATCCTTAACGAGGAGTAATGATGTGTCGCTGGCGCCGTCCAAATCCATCTTTCCTTGCCCGTTTTGCCGAGATTATGATCCGCTCAGGTTGAATCGGATCACTATCACATCTCCTTGTTCGAGCATGATCCCCGCGCAAGTGCTACGCGTTTGTCGCGAGGAAAAACCGGTCCTCACTTTTCCGGATCATGCTCTGGCGAAGCAGCGTGCCGATGTCGAAATAAGCAGGAATCGGTATAGATTACATCGCACAAAGTCATCACGATTGCATCAACGATGCCGCTCCTGACGATCCATCACAAGACCGAATATCGCTATGCGCACCCGGTCGCGTTCGGCGAACACCGGATCATGCTGCGCCCGCGCGACGGCCACGATCTGCGCGTGGTCTCCAACCGGCTCGAGATCGTGCCGGAGCCGATGCGGCTGCGCTGGATCCATGACGTGTTCGGCAACAGCGTGGCGATTGCGACATTCGACGAGCGCGCCGAAACCCTGACCCTCACCTCGACCGCCACCGTCGAGCACAACCCGGCCGAGGAATTCGCGCTGACTCCGGACGACCCGGCCTATTTCTATCCATTCCTTTACGACGACGAGGAATTTCCCGACCTCGTCCAGTTCATCACGCCGCAATATGGCGACCCGAAAGGCGAGCTGTCGGCGTGGGCGCGCAATTTTCTCGACGCCGAAGGGCCGACGCCGACGTTCAGGATTCTCTCCGGCATGACCCACGGCATCCGCGAGGCCTTCATCTATCGCAAGCGGCACGAACAAGGCACCCAGCATCCGCTCGACACGCTGCAGACGAGGTCGGGCACCTGCCGCGACTATGCGCTGTTCATGATCGAGGCGCTGCGCCGGCTCGGCATCGCCGCGCGCTTCGTGTCGGGTTATCTGTTCATCCCCGGCGATCGCGCCCATGGTTATGTCGGCGGCGGCTCGACCCACGCCTGGGTTCAGGTCTATCTGCCGAGCGCCGGCTGGATCGAGTTCGATCCCACCAACGGCATCGTCGGCACCCGCGACCTCATCCGCGTCGCGGTGGCGCGCGACCCGCGCCAGGCCGTTCCGCTGCACGGCACATATCTCGGCTCCGCCGACGCCTTTGTCGGCATGGAGGTCTCGATCAACGTCGTCTCTACTGCTGAAACGGTGCCGGCTTGATCCGGCTTCGCATCATGTCGTCATTGCGAGGAGCCAACGGGTCGCGCGAATGCGCGCCCGATGACAGGCGCCGCGACGAAGCAATCCATCCCTTGCCGTCATTCCGGGGCGATGCGAAGCATCGAGCTACGATGTGCAATTGCACATCGGAGAATCTCGAGATTCCGGGTCTGGTGCTAACGCACCATCCCGGAATGACGGGTTCGTAACACCCATGACTTCCTCCCTCCTCTTCGTCTACGGCACGCTGATGCGCGGCTTCGATCATCCGATGGCGCGGCTGCTGTCGCGAGCTGCGGATTTTGTCGGCGAGGCGCGCTGCCGCGGCCGGCTCTATCGCGTCAGGCACTATCCCGGGCTGGTTCTGTCCGATGATGCCGGCGACGTCGTGTTCGGCGAACTGTTCCGCCTGCGCCAGCCGGCCGAGTTGCTGCGCGAATTCGACATGTATGAGGCCTGCGGCGAGGGTTTTGCCGAGCCGACCGAATATGTCCGGCAGATGCTGCCGCTGACCCTCGCCGACGGCGCTGCAAGCGAGGCGTGGACCTATATCTACAACTGGCCGGTGGCGCACCTGCCTCGCATCGCATCGGGGCGGTTTCTGGAGGGGTAGGCGCACAGGCGAACCACGACCGCGCTGCGCTCCCTCTCCTGCTCTTCGCGGGGGAGGGCTGGGGTGGGGGCTCTCACCGCGGACGCTGACGGTCCTTGAGGCGACAGCGGCAGAGTCGACCTGGTTACGATCGCCCGCACTTCTCGACAGTTCCCGTGCGGAGAGAGCCCCCACCCTAACCCTCCCCCGCAAGCGCGGGAGAGGGGACGGCTGCGGCGCGCTGCTCGCAACGACGTCCCCCTGTGAATAGCGGCAAGAAGGCCAACAATCTTCGTAATTTCTGCCGGCGACCCTATATCCCTAATCGGTTGGCACCGCCTCCGACTCACCCCAGAATCCCGCCATGCGCTTCACGCCCCAATTCCTCGATGAGCTGCGCGCCCGGCTTCCGGTCTCCGAAGTCGTGGGCCGGCGCGTGAAGTTGAAGAAGGCCGGGCGCGAGTGGAAGGGGCTGTCGCCGTTCCAGCAGGAAAAATCGCCGTCGTTCACCGTCAACGACCAGAAGGGATTTTACCACGACTTCTCTTCCGGCAAGCACGGCGACATCATCTCGTTCCTGATGGAGACTGAAGGCGTCGGCTTCACCGAAGCGGTGGAACGGCTGGCGGCAATGGCGGGCCTGCCGCTGCCGGCGGTGACGCCGGATGCCGCACGGCACGAGCAGCGCCGCAAGACGCTGCATGATGTGATGGAGCTCGCCGCGAAATTTTTTGCCGACACTTTGGCGTCACGTGTTGGCGCCAAGGCGCGCGGCTATCTCGCCGACCGCGGGATTTCGCCCGCCACCCAGGTGCAGTTCCGCATCGGCTATGCGGTCGGCGAACGTTTTGCCCTCAAGGAGCATCTAGGCTCCCAGGGGATTTCCGCAGACGACATGGTGGAAGCGGGACTGTTGATCGCGGGCGACGATATTCCCGTGCCCTACGATCGGTTTCGCGACCGCGTGATGTTTCCAATCACCGACGTGCGCGGGCGCGTGATCGCGTTCGGCGGCCGCGCACTCGAGAAGGACGTCGGGCGAAATACCTTGAACTCGCCGGAAACGCCGCTGTTTCACAAGGGCGACAATCTTTACAACCTCGCGTCCGCAAGGCTCGCCACCCATAACGGTTCACCGCTGGTGGTGGTGGAAGGTTATGTCGACGTCATCGCCATGGTCGGCGCGGGTTTTCCCGGCAGCGTCGCGCCGCTCGGCACGGCGCTCACCGAAAACCAGCTCGCGCTGCTGTGGAAGATGGCGGACGAGCCGATATTATGCTTCGACGGCGACAAGGCCGGGCAAAAGGCGGCGTGGCGCGCCGCCGATCTGGCGCTGCCGCTTCTCGCTCCCGGCAAGAGCCTGCGCTTTGCGCTGCTGCCGGAGGGACAGGACCCCGACGACCTCGCGCGCTCCGGTGGTCGCGCCGCGATCGAGGAAGTCATCGGGGCTGCGCGGGGGCTCGCCGAAGTGATCTGGTCGCGCGAAATCGAAGGCGGCACGTTTGCCACGCCCGAGCGGCGCGCAGCGCTGGAAAAGCGGATCGGCGAAATCTCCAACAGCATCCGCGACGAGGTGGTGCGGCGCTACTACCGCCAGGATCTCGCCGAGCGCCTGCAGCGGACCTTTGCGCCGGAAGCCGGCCGCGGCGGTTATGCGAGAGGCGGTTATCGCGGCGGCGCTGGCGGCAACTACGGTAGCGAATCAGGCCGGCGTTTTGCCCCTCGCGGCCCCTTCATCCCGGGTGCGGCGGGCCGGCTCGCTTTCCCGGGAGGCCGGTCGCCGGCCTCGGCCGGCAGCCAGACCATCAACCGCGCGCCCTATCAGGCGGCAAGTTCCCAGCTCGCGGCGAGCCCGATCATGCGCGGCCAGCGCAGCGCGATGTCGCGGCGCGAGGCGCTGATCCTGCAATCCCTGATTAACCACCCCTGGCTGTTGCATGACCATCTGGAAGAGGTGGCTGCGCTCGAATTGGCCCACCCCGAGGCGCACAGACTGCGCGCCGGCGTCATCGCGGCCTTCGCCAACGACCATCACCACTCGCCGGAGCCCTCGGAACAAAGCGAGAAGATGCGCTCCGACCTCGTTAGAAGCGGATTTTCGCAATCACTTCAAAGGGTTGATGGCGCGATCACGACCCAGGCGGTGTGGGGCGCGCAAGCCGGCGCGGCGCGCGAGGATGTTCTTTCCACCTGGCACCAGCTCGTCTCCTTGCATCGTCAATCGCACTCATTACTTAGGGAATTGAAGGATGCCGAGCTCGCCCTGGGCGAGGAGGAGAGCGAGGCGAATCTGGCGTGGCTGCGTGACGTCAAGGCCCGGATGGCTGAAGTCGACGGCACCGAGGCCCTAATCGAGGGATTTGGCGAATCATCGGGGCGGTTCCAGCGCAGCGTTTGATGAAAAAATGATGCGGACGGCTTCGGCTGGAACCGCAAAAAGACTCGCCAAACCCATGGTTTGGCTGCAAAAACAGGGTTAATCGAAGCTTAATGGCTTTGGTGCAGTTTCGGACCCAGGTGGCCGCCGGCTCGCCGTTCAGAAAAAGCGTCAGGAATAAACTGGCGCGCGTTCTGTTCGGATAGCGGGTAACGCCTCTTCCGCAAATCAGCGTCAGGCCATTGGGCGAAATCCGGCGAAATAGACTACGGGGTGGCGAGACGTTTGCGCCGCCCTTTGCGCGTCACAGATGATCTGAGAGTTTCAAGCGGGCGCGTGGCGACGCATCCTTACTTGAAGCGCGTTTGGGAGCAATGAATGGCCAGCAAGGCAAAGACGCTGCAGGTTAAGGACAAGGAAAAAGACGACAAGGCAGCGGACGCCCCTGAGAAGGATTCAGCCGAAGCGCCGTCGCCGTTGCTCGACCTGTCGGATGCCGCCGTCAAGAAGATGATCAAGCAGGCCAAGAAGCGCGGCTTCGTGACCTTCGATCAGCTCAACGAAGTGCTGCCTTCCGACACCACCTCGCCGGAGCAGATCGAGGACATCATGTCGATGCTCTCCGACATGGGCATCAACGTCTCCGAAGCCGAGGACGCCGACAGCGACGAAGAGAAACAGGAAGAGGCCGAGGACGAGACCGACAACGAGCTGGTCGAGGTCACGCAGAAGGCCGTCACCGAAGTCAAGAAATCCGAGCCCGGCGAGCGCACCGACGATCCCGTCCGCATGTATCTGCGCGAGATGGGCACCGTCGAATTGCTGTCGCGTGAAGGCGAAATCGCGATCGCAAAACGCATCGAGGCCGGCCGCGAGGCGATGATCGCGGGTCTGTGCGAAAGCCCGCTCACCTTCCAGGCCATCATCATCTGGCGCGACGAACTTAACGAAGGGAAGATCTTCCTTCGCGACATCATCGATCTCGAAGCGACCTATGCCGGCCCCGACGCCAAGAACAACATGAACCCGGCGATGCTCGCCGCAGCCGTCGGTCCCGACGGCCAGCCGCTCGTCGCCGAGGCAGGTGGCAATGGCGCGGCGATGCCGGCAGCGGTAGCGCCGCCGGCCGCGCCGCCGTCGCCGACCCCGTTCCGTGCCGCGCCGGCCACCGCCGCGCCCGAGGGCGAGGAGAAGGACCCGGCGGAAGCTGCCGCCGAATCCGATCTCGATGACGACGAGTTCGAAAACCAGATGTCGCTTGCGGCGATCGAGGCCGAGCTGAAGCCGAAGGTGGTCGAAACCTTCGACAAGATCGCCGACAACTACAAGAAGCTGCGCCGCCTGCAGGAGCAGGATATCTCCAACCAGCTCCAGAACGAGACGCTGTCGCCGGCGCAGGAGCGCAAATACAAGAAGCTGAAGGACGAAATCATCGTCGAGGTGAAGTCGCTGCGGCTGAATCAGGCCCGTATCGACTCGCTGGTCGAGCAGCTCTACGACATCAACAAGAAGCTGGTCTCGTTCGAGGGCCGCCTGCTTCGCCTCGGCGACAGCCACGGTGTTGCGCGCGAAGACTTCTTGAAGAACTACCAGGGCTCGGAGCTCGATCCGCGCTGGCTCAACCGCGTCTCGAAACTGTCCGCAAAAGGCTGGAAGAATTTCGTCCACCACGAAAAGGACCGCATCAAGGAACTGCGCCACGAGATCCAGTCGCTGGCGGCGCTGACCGGGCTTGAGATCGGCGAATTCCGCAAGATCGTGCACGGCGTGCAGAAGGGCGAGCGCGAGGCGCGCCAGGCCAAGAAGGAAATGGTCGAGGCGAACTTGCGGCTCGTGATCTCGATCGCGAAAAAATACACCAACCGCGGCCTGCAATTCCTCGACCTGATCCAGGAAGGCAATATCGGCCTGATGAAGGCGGTCGATAAATTCGAATACCGCCGCGGCTACAAGTTCTCGACCTATGCGACTTGGTGGATCCGGCAGGCGATCACGCGCTCGATCGCCGACCAGGCCCGCACCATCCGCATTCCCGTGCACATGATCGAGACCATCAACAAGATCGTGCGCACCTCGCGCCAGATGCTCAACGAGATCGGCCGCGAACCGACCCCGGAAGAACTCGCCGAAAAGCTCGGGATGCCTCTGGAGAAGGTGCGCAAGGTTCTCAAAATCGCCAAGGAGCCGCTGTCGCTGGAGACCCCGGTCGGCGACGAGGAAGACTCCCATCTCGGCGATTTCATCGAGGACAAGAACGCGATCCTGCCCATCGACGCCGCGATCCAGAGCAATTTGCGCGAAACCACCACCCGCGTGCTGGCCTCGCTCACGCCGCGCGAAGAACGCGTGCTCCGCATGCGCTTCGGCATCGGCATGAACACCGACCACACCCTGGAAGAAGTCGGCCAGCAGTTCTCGGTGACCAGAGAGCGTATCCGCCAGATCGAGGCCAAGGCGCTGCGGAAGCTGAAGCATCCGTCGAGGAGCAGGAAGCTTAGGTCGTTCTTGGATAACTAATCTCCTCCTCATCCTGAGAGCCTGCCCCGGACTTGATCCGGGGAGCCGCGCGAAGCGCGGCGTCTCGAAGGATGAGTGCCAGATGCTTCGAGACGCGCGTTCCGCGCTCCTCAGCATGAGGCAGGAAGGTCGTCATGCTCGGGCCTGACCCGGGCATCCATCAAAACAAAACGGCGGGCGGAAGCCCGCCGTTTTGTTTTGAGGTCGCAAGAAACGAGACAAAGGAAGAACAGTAGCGAAATTGCCACGAATCAACGTTTAGCTAGCGCGACGAATTAACTTGCTCCCTAAGTCAATAGCGATTATTGTTCGCTATAAGCGAATTTAGTTTGCATAAGGGTTCCGAATCACTCCTAGGTGTTGGCTCGCTTGGGTGACATTCATGCCTCCTAAACCGGGCGAGTTAATCGCTCTAGGGATTCGAAAGAATCCTCCATTGGCCGGTCACCGCGGCACCTGTTTCTGCGTCGCGCGTCCTCCGCCAAACATAGGCGAGCATCGAAAAGGCTCGATGCTCGCCTGGGAAGCTTAGAGGTCCTTTCGTTCGAGATGCTCTTTGTTCAAAGGCACCGGGGCAATTTTGCAACGGCAAACAAGGAGAAGATCAATGGTCGAAAAAACCGCTGATCCACCGAGCGACGAACGAAAGCGTTCTGATTTCTGCAGGCAAGTACGTGGCTTCGGCCGCAACTTTGTCAACAGACAGACGTTCATTCTGGCTACCCGCATCCTCGCGTTGATGGTGCGGTTAGTCGAACTAGTGAACAGGCTGCACGGCGATCTCTAAGCTAGTTTTCCCAATTCTCGAAGGGTTGAGTGACTCGATGTAAAGGGTTGAGTGAATCGATGTACGACCGGGCGTTGAAACTAATCCGGCAATACCATCGGCTGTCGCAGGCGGAGCTTGCTGACGCCCTCAATCTATCGCGGTCATTCGTATCGGAACTCGAAAAGCCTGGAGGAAAGAAACCAAGTATTGATGTGCTTGAGCGATATGCCAACTATTTTAAAATTCCAGTATCTTCGCTGCTTCTATTCGCTGAGCAATCGGGCTCTTCGGATCTGCGCGAAAAGTCTCGAATTTTTGCTGCTGACAAAGTCTTGAAAATGCTGGAATGGCTCGAAGAGACCACTAGTGACGAGCGAACTCGTTGATTCGATGGGCAAGAAACCTCGAACCGATCTTCCTCTGTTAGATTGCTGGCTCTATGCAATTGACTCGCCCTCCGATCTGGCGCGACGACTATCCGTACCCGGCCATAAATTGAAAGTTGATGATCTTTCATTTTTTGCAAGGGATGCTGGAAACTATCGTCTATTCTCTATTCTCTATTGTTCACGAAAAGGGCAAAGCGCGGCCCATTCAATGGCCGAAGCGTCGCCTGCAAGCTGTTCACGCTCGAATTCATAAGCTGCTGTCACGCGTTGCAGTTCCGGCCTATTTGCATTCAGCGGTGCGAGGAAAATCATACGTTTCAAACGCTGCAGCGCACGATCCAAAAATGCCTACGATCAAGATCGATGTGAAGAAATTCTTTCCATCGGTTTCACGTGCAGTGATTTTTAATTTTTTTTGCAGGCCCATTAAGGTGCCGCCGCGATGTTGCAGGATTACTCGCGGATATTCTGACTTTCGATGCGCACCTCCCAACGGGAAGCGCAGCAAGTCCGATAATTGCGTACTATTCGTTCAAACCTATGTTCGATGAAATCGCACTATTTGCAGGATCTCTCGGCCTCACCATGACATGTTATGTCGACGATATGGCTTTGAGCGGTCTCCGCGCCAATAAAAGTGTCCTCTACGCTATTAGGGGCATCATTGCAGATCATGGGTTGAAGTCACATAAGGCGCATACTTTCTCAGCTTCTCAACCGAAAGTGGTTACAGGTGTCTGTAACACTGCGGCTGGTCCCCGTGTTCCGAACAAGTTGCACTTGAAGATAAAAAATGGGTTTGATGCTTTGGCAAAAGCCCAAAGTTCAGTTGAAGAAGATAAGGTGTTGCGACCATTGCTCGGAAGACTAGAGGCTGCAGCGCAAATTGACCCTACATTTAAGGCTCGAGCCAAAACAGTCCGAGCAAAATATTCGCGACGAAAAGCTGCGGCCGAACTTGAAAATAATTGAAAAATGAATCGCTCGGATCGATTCGAGTCCGCTCGACGAAAACGTGTTGGCAAGGATGCGCGCTCCCTTAGACGCAGTCGATAATCAATCGAATCGGACTAAAGAGCGTGCTAGGCTCGCGAGGCTCGTGATCCGTAATTTCGGTAAGGTGCTATTCTTATGCCCACGTTCCGTTTTCTAGTTCTTCTCATTGCCCTCATCGTCTCCACCTCCACCGCCACCCCCTCCTTCGCCGCCCGCTGTGGCGGCGATTTCAACACCTTCGTTTCCAGCATCTCGGCGGAAGCGGTGTCGGCCGGCATTTCGCAGGGCGTGGTCAGCCAGGCGCTCGGCGGCGTGCCGCAGGACATGGCGGTTTTGAATTTCGACCGGCGCCAGCGCTACACCTTCAACAAGTCGTTCGAGGACTATTTCTCGA
>Ga0210396_10005022_pt1 | contig 12854 bp, 9 predicted proteins | sample IncBWH17OmetaG_FD_155466 | JGI IMG/M metagenome (GOLD analysis project Ga0210396, IMG submission 155466) | Forest soil microbial communities from Barre Woods Harvard Forest LTER site, Petersham, Massachusetts, United States - Inc-BW-H-17-O ...
GAGCGGCTTTCGGCGAAGGCGGGCGATGTGCTTAACGTCTCAGGGCGTGAGTTGAGGGTGAGCGGGATTGTTTCCACGGGCGGAGCTGAAGATGATCAGATTGTCGCCCCGATTGCGGTCGCACAGGAGATTCTTGGCAAGCCGGGTGCGGTGCGGCGGGTGTATGTGAGTGCGCTGACCAAGCCGGAAGATGCGTTGGCGCGGCGCGATCCCAAGAGCATGTCGGGTCCGATCTATGACCGGTGGTACTGCTCGCCTTATCCGCAATCGATTGCCTTTCAGCTGCAGGAAGCGATTCCACATTCGCATGCGGAACAAATTCGGCAAGTAGCACAGAACGAGGGCGCAGTGCTCACGCGCATTGAGGGGCTGATCTTTCTCGTTACGCTTGCAGCGCTATTCGCATCGGCACTGGCGGTTTCAGCGGCAATGGCCACGGCGATCTTTGAGCGGCGCGCTGAGGTAGGCCTGATGAAGGCTCTGGGCGCGGGGAGGATGGGCGTAGCGTCGGTGTTCTTTGCGGAAGCGACGCTACTGGCTCTGCTGGGAGGGCTAGTGGGATTTGCCGCAGGCGCAGTGTTGGCGCATCAGATTGGCCGATCCATCTTCAATTCGGAGATCGCGATCCCACCGGTGCTCTTGCCGGTAATCCTGGCGATTGCGGTGATCGTAACATTTGCGGGAAGCGCTGCCGCGATTCGCAAAGCGGTGGGAATGGATCCGGTATTCGCGTTGCGAGGTGAACTGTGAGTGCGGGCGTGGGCGGTTCCGGAAAGCCGCGGGCGGCGCGGGAAGTGGCCGCCGGGCGGGCGGGGGTTCCGCATACGTCGATGTTTATGCGGATGCTGGTACGAGCGGCGGTGCTTAGGCGCGGCCGCGCGGTTTCGGCGCTGTTTGCCATGGTGGTGGCTGCCGCCGTCACTACCGCGATGTTGAATCTTTACGTGGATGTGCAAGCCAAACTGCGGCGCGAATTCCGCAACTACGGGGCGAATATTGTGCTGGCCGGCAAGGACGGCGCTTCCCTTCCCCTGGACGCTTTGGCGCGTGTGGAGTCGATTGTCGCGGGGCGCGGCGTGGTCGCGCCGTTCGCGCTGGTGGTGGCACGAACCAGCGACGGGCAACCAATCGTTGTCGTAGGCACGGATTTCGACAGGGTGCGCCAACTGGATCGCTGGTGGTCGGTAAACAACTGGCCCGTGATTCCAAAGCAGGCGTTGGTGGGCGTGCGCGCGCTTTCGGTTGTTTCGCCGCAAAATCAGCCGTTCAATCTAAGTTTTCAGGGACACACGATTCATTTAACTTCGGCGGGAACGGTACAGACCGGGGCGGCTGAAGACAGTCGCGTGTTTGTGTCGCTGGCGGACTTTGTTGACTGGAGTGGCGTGCCGGCGTCGACGATCGAGGTGGCGGCCAGCGGTTCGCCGGAAGAGATCAGTGCGATTTTGCAGCGGCTTGGGGAGGCGATTCCGGGGACGGATGTTCGACCAGTGCGGCAGATTATGGAAGGCGAGGCGCGCGTACTGGGCAAGACTCGCGCGACGCTGCTGGCGGCTGCGGCGCTGATAATTTTGACGGCGGCGTTGTGCGTCCTATCGACGTTGATGGGATGGGTGTTTGATCGCCGGCGCGATTTCGCCATTTTGAAGGCTCTGGGCGCATCCGACCGTTTGCTGAACGGATTCTTTGCGGCGGAGGCTGCGGCTTTGGGCGCGAGCGGCGCACTGATTGGGTTCGTACTGGGCATTGGGATTGCGGCGTGGATTGGGCGGGTTAACTTCCATGCTCCCGTAGCGCCGCGATTTAGCGTCCTACCGATTATTCTGGCTGGTAGCATAGTGGTGACGCTGCTTTCGGCGATCGTTCCGATTTCGCTGTTGAGGCGAGTGCAGCCAGCAGTCATCTTGAGGGGAGAGTGAAATGATTCAGATCAAAGATGTAACCAAGCTCTACCCTGCCAAGGCTGCGGGAAACGAGGCGGCGAACGGCGGCCGCAATGGTAAGGAAAGTGGGGCGATTCATGCGCTGGACCACATCTCGCTTCATGTGTCGCAGGGGGAATGGCTATCGATCATGGGGCCGTCGGGCTCGGGTAAATCGACGCTGGTGAATCTGATCGGGTGCCTGGATCGGCCGACCTCGGGAGAGATCTGGCTTGACGGGCAGAATGTTGCGGGAATTTCCGCCGGTGAATTGAATCGAGTTCGGGCGGAAAAAATTGGATTCATTTTTCAGCAGTTTCACTTGATTCCGTTTCTGACGGCCGTGGAGAACGTGATGCTGGCGCAATATTTTCACAGCATGACGGATGAGAAAGAAGCGACTGAGGCGCTGACGCGGGTGGGGCTGGGGGATCGGGCGCATCATTTGCCGTCACAGCTTTCCGGCGGAGAGCAGCAGCGGGTTTGCATTGCGCGCGCGCTGATCAACGATCCAAAGATTATTCTGGCGGATGAACCGACGGGAAATCTGGATGCGGTCAATGAGGAAATCGTTCTGCGATTGCTGCGCGAGTTTCACCAGCAAGGACGGACGATCGTGATGGTCACGCATGATCCGGTTGTGGCGCGGCTGGCCGACCGGCGCATTGAATTTCATCATGGCAGGATCGAATCGCAGGAAGTGTTTGCCATGGCCGACGAAGAGCAGTTTGACGAGGTGCTGGAAGAGTTGTGGGTCCTGGAAGAGCACGGGGAGATCGCGGAAGTGGAGCGCATGGAGGTACACGGCGCGTTGCCGGTAAGTCTGGCGATTGAGAAGATGATTCAGATGGGACTCGTGGTTTCGGCACCGCATCCGCCGCTGGCGCATGGGCACAAGCCGTTTGTGAATCCTTGCCACGACGCGCTGAAGCCGGTGTCGGCGTCGGTTGGCGACGGCACGCTGATTGTGGAATACACGCCGCGGGGGCGGGAGCGGGCGGGAAGCATCATCCGGCGGCATCGTTTGGCAGAGCGACTGTTTACTGACAGCCTGGCGATGGATAGCGAATCGGAGATCGAGCAGCAGGCCTGCAAGTTTGAACATATTCTTTCGCCCGAAGCAACCGATAAGATTTGTACTTTCCTGGGACATCCGCGAACGTGTCCGCATGGAGCGCCGATTCCTCCGGGGGCGTGCTGCGGACGGACTTTCCTGGATAGTGAGCGGCTTCAGCAGGTACAGGCTGGTGGAAAGTTCACTCGAGACAAGATGAATGAACGCTAGGCAGGATGCGGGTGCGCAAGGATGAGTGCCCGGCGTCCAACCATCGGCGTGTTTGACTCTGGCTTTGGCGGCCTGACCGTCCTTAAAGCTTTGCTTGAACTCATCCCTGACGCCGACTACCTCTACTTCGGAGATACGGCACGGCTTCCCTACGGTTCAAAGTCGGTGGAGACCGTCGCGCGGTATGCGGTGGAGGCGGCGCACTTCCTTGAAGGGCATGGAGCGGAGGCTCTTGTAATCGCCTGCAATACAGCAACAGCGCTGGCACTCGACCGGATCACGGACGCGGCGCATGTGCCCGTGGTGGGAGTAGTGGAGCCGGGGGCGGCCAGCGCGACGGCGGTGAGCAAGAATAAGAAAGTTGTGGTGATTGGGACGGAGGCCACGGTCAGCAGCCATGCTTACCGGAAAGCTCTTGAGGCGCGAGGATTGGAGGCGCAGGAGAAGGCTTGTCCGCTGCTTGTGCCGCTGGTGGAAGAGGGGTGGGTGGAGCATCCTGTGACGGAAGAAGTAGCGCGGATTTATTTAGCGGAGGGGTTTGCCGACGGCTTTGGCGATGCGGACGTGCTGGTACTGGGATGCACGCACTATCCTCTGCTCAAGACGTTGCTGCGGCGAGTGGCGCCCGCGCATGTGAACATAGTGGACTCGGCGGAATCGACAGCGAGGGTGGTGGCGGAGCGGCTGCAGAAAATCTTGCCGGCGGCGGCTGCGGAGGAGCGCCGGGCGGTGCCGCGTATCAGGTTTTTCGCTACGGACTCGGTCGAGAAGTTTCGTCGTCTGGGCGAGCGGTTCCTGGGGCGTGCCATCGAAGATGTGCGGCATGTGGACTTGAAGGAGTAGACGCTGGCTTCAGGGGCCGGCAGATCCTCGGTGGCCTGGCACTGCGAATTTGCGCAAAAGCTTCGGATAGACGCTTCCGTGCTTACACAATTAGTGTGTCCCAGTAGTTGCCCGACGACTCAAATCAGAGAGCCGCCCACGATGCACCCCCTCGACAACATCATCTGGCAGGCACTGACCACGCGGCAGGCAGGATTCGCCGAATCGCTGGGCGGTGCCGGCAGGTTTGTGCCGGAGGTTAGTCCACTGGCTGGCCTTCGTGAGCCGTCAAGCGAGGGCTATGAGTCCCTCACGAAGTTAGTAGCTCCGGAGGGGACGACTGCACTCTTCCTGGAGGCACCTTATCGGAATCAGCGTGGCTGGAGTCTAGTGGCGAGTGCTCCGGTTTTGCAGATGGTTTGCGAGGACGGTGCGGTCCTACGGAACGTGCAGGCTGCCGATCACACTGGAATCATTGACCTCAGCGATGCGGACTCGCCAGAGATGATCGAACTAACCGCACTCACGAAGCCCGGTCCGTTCAATACGCGGACGCACGAATTAGGGACATACCTAGGAATTCGGCGCGACCAGAAACTTGTCGCGATGGCTGGAGAGCGATTGAAAGTTCCAGGCCACACCGAAGTGAGTGCAGTGTGCACACATCCGGACCACGTCGGGCATGGCTATGCGCGCATTCTGATGACGGAGGTGATGCGGCGGATTCGTGATCGCGGGGAAACGCCGTTTTTGCATGTGAGAGAAGATAATGCGCGGGCAATTGAATTGTATCGAAGGCTCGGATTCAGCCGGCGCGTGATCGTGCACCTGGCGGTGCTGCGAAAGGCCTAAAACAAATCCACGCGGGGCTGAAGCACGGCTCCTTCCGGCAGTATGGATAAGTCCTGGTCGGAGCGCGCATTCAGAAACCTGATCTCAGTACAGGTGGAAATCGACTTCCACAGCCATTTCTACGTTGACGGGGTGACCGTCTTTTTGGCCGGGCTCGAAGCGCCAGGTGCGGACGGTTTCGATAGCTTTTTCGTCGAGCCCCATGCCAAGCGAATTGACTACGCGAATGTTAGTAGGGCGGCCGTCAGTGGCGACCACGATCATGAGTGTGCAGGTACCCTGGTACTTGGCTTTGCGGGCCTCTTCGGAAAATTCGGGATCCGGAGAATAGATTGGACGGGGCGGAGTAACTCCTCTGCCGGGACGAAAAACACCGCCGCCGGTGCCCATGCCTTCGCCAGGTCCTAAGCCGCGACCATTGCCCGAACCCACGCCGCCACCTTCGCCGGAACCAATGCCGCTGCCGCCTCCGGTACCATTCGACGGAATCACGGCGGAAGATTTCGGGTCGCCAAAATTCGGCATATTGCTATTCATGGCCACCTTAATCTCAGGGGGAACCATGATTGTGGGCTCAACTGCCAACTTAGGATTGAGATTGCGAATGACCGCGGCGGGCGGAGTGATTTGCGCCTGCATGGAGAATTTCGGCAAACGACCCTGCGAAGCTTTCAGGACATCGTGATCGCCGCCGCCGCCTCCACCGCCCGCCTGGGTTTTGGCGGGTTTTAGCGGAATGAAATCACCCGGATCGATTAATTGGGTGGTACTTTGCGGCTTGGCCTCCACCTTGGTGACCAGCCGGCGACCCAGGATTGTACCCCCGATAATCAACGCGATGATGACGATGTGCGCAGCGGTTGAGCCAAGGGCTCCGTCTCTCTTGTAGTTGTAAAAACCCCAGATATCCTTGACCGGTATGGGCTTGGATTCCAGCTTGAGCGGGGGCAGCTTTTTCGGGAAGAAAAAGTCGTCCAAGCCGCGGAACAGCGATTTATACAGCGGCTCGAAAGTGTCAGGAGCGAGCAGGAGGTGAAGTTCCGGCTCTTTTTCAGTGGGTGTCGGATTGACTTCTACAGATGACATGTTCCCCGATTCGGATCGCCCCAGCCGGACGGCGAATGGACCGACCTTTGCTTTAGTCCGACGCCCTGCTTAACACAGATGACTGGTCTTTCCAACAAGTTGCCTTGAGTGCCTCGCCAAACTCTGCGAATCGCGCCGATCCCCACCCAGCGGAAAATCAGCGGTCCAGGATTCCCTGTTTCCAAAATTGTACATCTTCCGGAGGAGGTTTTCGAAGTGTATTTCGAAGTGCCTGGGGAGAGGAAACTCGCGGGGCGGCGGCTCTTGGAAATCAAGTCTTTGACACAGAATACACAGGGGTTTCACTGGGTAAGGACGGCCGGGTTTTTTGGCACGGCTTTTGGCTGGAGTGCGTGGACGTTCCGAGTAGCTCTCCCTATAATGAAGAGATTCAATCATTTGGGAGAAGCCAACCGAGTGCCGCTCGAACTGAAAGCGACCATCAATCTGCCTAAAACCGCCTTCCCGATGAAGGCTAATCTGCCTCAGAACGAGCCGAAAATGTTGGCTCGGTGGGAGGAGGCGCGAATCTACGAGCGCATCCGCGAAGCTCGCAAGGGCGCGCCCACTTACATTCTGCACGATGGTCCGCCTTACACAAGCGGGCCAATCCACATGGGCACGGCGCTGAATAAATGCTTGAAGGATTTCATCGTGAAATCGAAGACCATGGCGGGATTCGACGCGCCGTACGTGCCGGGTTGGGATTGTCACGGTCTGCCGATCGAGATCAAGGTAGATAAGGAGCTCGGCGGCAAGAAGCTGCAGATGCGTCCTCTCGACGTAAGGGCGGAGTGCCGGAAGTATGCGCAGAAGTATCTCTATCTGCAGCGGCAACAATTTAAACGCATCGGTGTATTCGGAAGATTTGATCGTCCGTACGCGACGATGAATCCGCAGTATGAGTCGACAGTCCTTTCGACGTTCTTTTCGTTTTACGAAAATGGATTCGTCTACAAGGGTCTGCGCGCCGTTTATTGGTGCATGCACGATGAGACGGCGCTGGCCGAAGCGGAAGTCGAGTATGAGAACCACACCAGCCCAACAGTGTTCGTGAAATATCGACTGCTGGATGATCCGGCAGGGATTGATGCGGCCTTGGCCGGGAAAAAAGTTTCGACAATTATCTGGACCACGACTCCGTGGACCCTGCCTGCGTCAATGGCGGTGGCATTTCATCCCGATGAAGACTATGTGGGATTGGAATCGGGCGGCGAAGTTTACATTGTAGCGGCGAAGCTGGCGAAGGACGTAGCAGAGAAGTGCGGTCTTGCCGATTCGCGGGAACTGGCGCATTTTCCCGGGCGAAAGATGGAGCGGCTGAATTTTCAGCACCCATTTCTGGACCGTAAGATTCTCGGTGTGCTGGCCGATTACGTCACCATGGACACTGGTACTGGCGTAGTGCACACCGCGCCCTCGCACGGTGCGGAAGACTTTATCACCGGCGTGAAGTATGGGTTGGATGCCACCAGCAACGTGGACGAAAAAGGAATTCTGCGCAATGGATTGGCGGAATATACCGGCAAACGCGTGTGGGATGCGAACCAGCCGATCATCGAATTGCTGAAGAGCCGCGGGGCGCTGCTGCATACGGAAAAGACGGAACACTCGTATCCGCATTGCTGGCGCTGCCATAATCCGGTGATTTTTCGGGCGACCGAGCAGTGGTTTATTTCGATGGAAACACCGATGCCGGGCGGAAAGTCGGAAGAGGACACGCTGCGGAGGCGGACGCTGGAAGAAATCAAGCAGGTGAAATGGGATCCGGCGTGGGGCGAAGAGCGGTTGTCGAACATGATCGCCACGCGGCCCGATTGGTGTATCTCACGCCAGCGCGTGTGGGGCGTTCCTATCGCGGTGTTTCTCTGCGAGAGCTGCGGCAAGCCACTGAACGATTCCGCAGTGAATAAAAAAGTGGTTGAGTTATTTGCTCGATCCGGGGCGGATGCGTGGTTTACATCTGAATCGGATACGATTCTTGCGGCGGGGACAAAGTGCCCGCACTGCGGCGGGACGAAGTTCGAGAAGGAAACCGACATCTTTGACGTGTGGCTGGAATCCGGGGCGAGCTATCTAGCGCTGGTCGCCGATGAGCCCGCGTATCCCTGGCCGTCCGATCTGTATCTCGAAGGCGGAGATCAATATCGCGGATGGTTTCAGTCTTCCCTGCTGTGCGCCATGGGCACACACGGGACGCCGCCCTATAAAGGGGTGGTCACGCCAGGATGGACTCTGGATGAAAAAGGCCAGGCCATGTCGAAGTCGCGGGGGAACGACGTGGATCCGGTGGATATCTCGGACCGACTAGGCGCGGAAGTGGTGCGGCTGTGGGTGGCGTCGGTGGACTTCCGCGAGGACGTGGTTGGGTCGGAGAAGTTGATGCTGCGCATTGCAGAAAATTACCGCAAGATTCGGAATACGTTCCGTTATATTCTCGGAAACCTCGGGGACTTCAATCCGCAGGCGAATGCGGTTCCGTTCGAGCAAATGGCGGCGCTCGACCAATACATGCTGCGACAGGCTCTGGCATTTGCTTCCGACGTTAAGAACTCGTACCTAGAGTTTGCCTTCCACAAGATCTACCACCGTCTAAATCATTTCTGCATTGTCGATCTGAGCGCGTTTTATTTCGACGTGCTCAAAGACCGGCTTTATATATCCGCACCGAAGTCGCAGGCGCGACGCAGCGCTCAGACGGCGATTTGGCGCATCGGTGAGGCTCTGGTGAGATTAATCGCTCCCATCATGAGTTTTATTTCTGAAGAAGTGTGGGACCATTTGCCAAAGAGTGGGGGCCGGGCCGAGAGTGTGCATCTCGCGCTGTTTCCGTCCGCGGAAGAGATCCTGGGGGATGCCGGGAGCGTAGCGAGTGAGGGGAGCGGCTCCGACAAGAGTGCCGAAGATTGGGTAACCCTGCGATCGGTCAGAGACGAAGTGTTGAAGGCGCTCGAAGAAGCGCGCAATAGCAAACTGATTGGCACCGGTCTCGAGGCACAGGTGATGCTGACAGCTTCCGATCCGGTTTACACGGTGCTGTCACGGCACGCCGCGGAGCTGCGCTACCTGTTCATCGTCTCGGCGGTGACACTTACGCCAGGATCCGGCAATGGCACAGGCGGCGTGCACGTCGAGGTGAAGAAGGCGGATGGGGCCAAGTGCGAGCGCTGCTGGAATTATTCAACCCGCGTGGGCGAGGACAAAGAGTATCCCACGGTGTGCGAGCGCTGCAGCGCTGTACTGAAAGAAATCGGAGCATAGTCGATTCGAAGCGAGAGCAAATTGTGAATTGGCGAAAGCTGCGAGTATTCGTGTTCACGGTATTGGCTCTGGCGCTGATACCGGCGACGCGCTACTACCAGATCGATCAACCTCTGTTGCGTCTATTCAGAGGCGCGGGTGCAGTTGATCCGCTGGCACTGCATCTTGAGGGCGAATTTGTCGAGAATAATCTCGGTACCGAGCAGGGCGCAGACGGTTCCGTGACGGTGCGCATGATTGCGCAACAATATCTGTTTGTCCCTCACTGCATTCTGGTTCCCGCCGGAGTGCCGGTTCACCTGCGGATTACCAGCGCTGACGCAGTTCACGCGCTGGCTTTCAATGGCACGGACTATAACGTGAAAGTTCTGCCAGGCACGATCAGCGAGGCGCAACTTCGGTTCGCGAATCCGGGCGAGTTCAAGACGGTGTGCCGCGAGTTCTGCGGCGCTGGACATTACGCCATGCGCTCAGCGCTAAAAGTGGTGCCGCGAGAGCAGTTCCCTGTTTTGCAGGCTGGAGAAAGGGGGAACTGTGCGGTGCAATAGGCAGGATGGTTTCTACGGTGGACGTTTTCCGCTGCTATTCACGACAGTGGCGATGATTGCGGGCTCTCTCATGCTGGTGGCGAGTGACAGCCTGCCCGTGCGGATTCCATCTTTTGTCTCGTGGACGCCCGAAACGATTGCGGCGGCATCCGCGGGCGACGCTTTTCGCGGGATGCTGCTGGCGAAACGTTGCGAACATTGCCATGGCGCGGAAGGTTTCAGCGACAGGGCTTCGACTCCGAATCTCGCCGGGATGGATCGCTTAACCGTCTATAAGCAGCTGGAGGATTTTCGAAGTCATAAACGGATGTCACAAACGATGGAGCCGATAGCGGAGTCGCTTTCATCGCGGGATCTGGCGGACGTGGTGGCTTACTACGCGAGGTTGCCGGTGTTCGCAGACCTCCAGGACAACCGAAGTTTTCCGCAGGCGCGGCCGGATCCGGTTCATGCGGGCGCGGCATTGCATCTGGTTTCGTTTGGAGATGGGGAGCGGGGGATTCCGCCGTGCCAGTCATGCCATGGTCCGGTAGCATATCGCATTGGAGTTCCGCCGCTGGCGAATCAGAATTCTGATTATGTTTTGAGCCAGCTCGAAGCGTTCGCGAACCAGACGCGTGCGAATGATATCAATGTGCCGATGCGGACGATTTCGTCCTTGCTGACTGAGGACGAGCGGCATGCACTGGCGGAATACTACGGGTCGGGGTTGGGGCTACAGCCAGGGAGTTCGAAGTAGTCGGCGAAGATTTGCGCCGCAAGCAAACAGCAGATTCCTCACCGGGCTGTGACCCGGTTCGGAATGACAAAGTTTTGCTACGAACTCGACAACCTTTCCAGCGGGTCTCTCACTTCTAACTCCCGCTAGCCTTGCGTTACCGCAATTCCTCCATGGCGGCTTCGAGAGCTTCCCTACCGGGACGGGTTAATGATTCTGGCAGCGTGGCCAGGGGTTGATCGACCATGTTCAGCATATCGAGGAAGCTGGGGGCTTTGGTGTTGACGTAGAAGATTCCAGTCAGCACTTCGCCTTTGTCGTGAGCTTCGCTGAGGCGCGTCATGGCAGCGATGCGGTTCGTTGGATCGTAATCTTCTTCCAGCTTGCGCAACTGTAGGTGGGAGCCATCGTGCATGGTAACGCTGGTGGTGGTTCCCGGATCGTACTCGACGTCGATCTCCTCGAAGTGTGGGACGAAGCTCATCTCCTGCAAAGTCTCTTCGTGATCTTTGACGTACTTGTAGGATTTGGTGGAACCCTCGTGATCGTTGAAGGTCACGCAGGGGGAAACGACGTCGAGCATCACGGTGCCGTGATGTGCGATGGCGGCTTTCAGCATGGTGCTCAACTGGCGCTTGTCGCCGGAGAAGGAGCGTCCGACGAAAGTTGCTCCGAGCTCGATAGCCAGGCCGCAGGTATCGATCGGCGGCAGATCGTTGAGGACTCCGGACTTCAGTTTCGAACCGAGATCGGCGGTGGCCGAGAATTGGCCCTTGGTAAGGCCGTACACGCCGTTGTCCTCGATGATGTAGATCATGGGAAGATTGCGGCGCATGAGGTGAACGAACTGGCCAATGCCGATCGATGCGGTGTCCCCGTCCCCGCTGACCCCGAGGGCAATCAGATTGCGATTGGCGAGCATGGCCCCGGTGGCGACGGAGGGCATGCGCCCGTGGACGGAGTTGAAGCTGTGCGAACGGTTCATGAAATAGGCGGGGCTTTTGGAAGAGCATCCGATGCCGCTTAATTTCGCGACGCGCTCGGGCTGCACGCCCATGTCATACATGGCTTCGATGATGCGCTCGGAGATGGCGTTATGGCCGCAACCGGCGCAGAGGGTGGTCTTGCCGCCCTTGTAATCGATTACGCTCAGGCCGATGCGATTCGTCTTGGGTTCCGGAGTTTTGAGATCAGCGGTCGTGGTCGCCATTTACTTCCCCTCCATGGTACTGAGTTCGTCGGTGACGGAGCGTGCGTCGAGCGGAAGTCCATCGAGATGTGCGATGCTTCGCAGGCGCGTGGTCAATTCTGGTTTGAGGTCGAGTTTGAGCAAGCTCAGCATTTGCGCGTCGCGGTTCTGTTCGACGACGTAGATGCGGTCGTGCTGCTCAATGAACTCGTGGACCTCGCGAGTAAAGGGATAAGCCCGCAAGCGCAGGTAATCGGTTTCAATCGCGTACTCAGAGCGCAGCTGGTCGCGGCTTTCGGTGACGCCCCAGTGTGAAGTTCCGTAGGCGATGATTCCGATTTGCGCGTTTTTTCCTTTGACAATTTCGGGGCGCGGAACGAAGGAGCGCGCGGTCTCGAACTTGCGGTTCAGCCGCTCCATATTGTTTTCGTAGTCGTCGGGGCGCTCGCTGTAATTGGACTTGTCATTGTGTCCGCTGCCGCGAGTAAAGTACGCGGCGGCGGGATGCTGGGTGCCGGGGAGGGTGCGGTAACCAACGCCGTCACCGTCAAGATCTTTGTAGCGGGCAAAGCCACCTAGCTTCAACAAGTCATCCTTATCGAGAACTTTCCCGCGCTTGATTGGTGTAGTGGGATATTCGAAGGGATCCGACATCCAGTTGTTCATGCCGAGATCAAGATCGGACATCACGAAAATGAGAGTCTGAAATTGTTCGGCGAGATTAAACGCTTCTGAGGCCATGCTGAAACATTCCGCCGCGGAGGATGGAATCAGCATGATGTGTTTGGTATCGCCGTGAGAGAGGAAAGCGGTCGCTAGAATATCGCCTTGGGAAGTGCGCGTAGGCAGGCCGGTGGAGGGGCCGACGCGTTGAATGTCCCATATGACGCCGGGGATCTCGGCGTAGTAGGCAAGGCCGGCGAATTCAGACATCAGTGAGATGCCAGGGCCGGCGGTCGCCGTCATGCTACGCGCCCCCGCCCATCCGGCGCCGATAACCATGCCGATGGCTGCGAGTTCATCTTCAGCCTGCACGATGGCGAATGTGGCTTTGCCATCGGGACCGATACGATAGTCTTTCATGTACTCGATCATGGTTTCGACGAGCGAAGAGGAAGGTGTGATGGGATACCAGGTGACGACCGTGCATCCGGCAAACATGCAGCCCAGA
>Ga0210396_10005023_pt1 | contig 12851 bp, 9 predicted proteins | sample IncBWH17OmetaG_FD_155466 | JGI IMG/M metagenome (GOLD analysis project Ga0210396, IMG submission 155466) | Forest soil microbial communities from Barre Woods Harvard Forest LTER site, Petersham, Massachusetts, United States - Inc-BW-H-17-O ...
GCACCGGTGGGGGACCCGGATCGATATAAGAAGCGAATGAGTCGCGATCGTAGCTGATACCGCCGAATATATCGAAGACCGCGTTATCGGTTTTTATGAGGTGGTATCCGAAACCTCCGCCGAAGACGCTGCGAAGAGACAAGTGCTGAAGTTCGTTGGTTTCAAAATCGGCCAAGCCAAAAACGAAAGTACGAGGGCTAAGGTTGTAATCGAAGCGGGCGCCGGCGCGGAGGGCATTGGCGGTAGTGCGGCTGGGAGGAAGAGTGTCGTCGTTAGCGTAGATGTAGGTGGAGTAAAGAGTCAGCTTGTCCTTGGGAGTTTCGCGAACGGCCTTGGCAGAGAGAGTGTAACTGACGGTTGCAGAGTTGCCGCGAGTGAGAGCGAGACCGGTGTCGAAAAGACCGCTCCAGAAATAGGTAAATTTGGGATGCGCCATCTTCTCGGCTTCGATGTCGTAGGCCTTTTGCTCGGCATCGTTGCGCACCGCGACGATGGTGTCTTTGGTGGTGCCAGCAGCTTCTGGAGGCGCACCGGCAACCACAAACTTTCCATCCCTGGTGACAACTTTGCCGGAGAGACGCTTGCCATCCTTTAGAGTGAGATTGAGATTCTCGGAAGAGTCGATGGCGGTGATGGCGTCCCATTGAACGGTGACATCACCGGCAAATTCCGTTTTGACCAGCAACGTTTTGCCATCGCCGTTGACGATGGTGCCGGTGAGGCGGTCACCGTTTTTGAGAGTGACCTGATCCGCGTGGGCTGCGGCTGCGAATAGAAATAACAACACGAGTGGTGACAGAACACTGCGACGCATTACACCTCCTAGAAATGGTCTTCATGATTCGAGCAGCTGCAGTTAGACGTCATTCCGGCGGGCGGACCGATGAGACTTGCATGAAATTTCGAGCGAACAGCGCATAGAGTCTAATGAATCAGAAGAGGAGCCGCAATTCTTTTCATGCCGCATTAAGTGGGTTTTGTGCGGCCGAATATTGGAGGATCGGAAGGATTCGTTATACTTTGAACGAGTGGCAGGGGGATGTTTATCGCGTCGCTGGAGCGGCGCACTGGCGTTGGAAAAGGTAATCCGACGATCTTCATCTCATCTACAAAAGTTAGAACATCCGCTGCGCGGCGGCGGATGGCTTGGAAATTTGAACTGATCGTGGAGGTCAGCGTGAAATCGATTTTTTGCAAAGGTGTTATGCGAGGGCTGCTGGCGCTGATGTTGATAGCGGCGGTGGCGGGGTGTGCGCCGGAACCTAAGCAGGACGGAAGCAGCGCGACGTTGCCGCAATCGTCGACGGCGAAACCAACGGTTGTGTTCATGACCGACTTTGGAGTGGCAAACGATGCGGTGGCGATCTGCAAGGCGGTGATGTATGGAATTGCGCCCGACCTACGAATTCGAGACGTCACGCATAGTGTTACGCCGTATTCGATTGAGGAAGGAGCGCGATTTCTGGCGGGCGTTTCGCCGTATTACCCGGCGGGCACAGTGTTTGTAGGAGTAGTGGATCCGGGTGTGGGGACGTCGCGGAAAGCGGTAGTGGTGAAGACCAAGAAGGGGCAATTCTTTGTGGTGCCAGACAATGGGCTGGTGTCACCGGTGGTGGATCGCGACGGATTGGATTCTGCGCGAGAGATAACAAATACCGGATGGATGATTGGAGATAAAGTCTCTTCAACATTTCACGGGCGCGATATTTTTTCCCCGGTGGGAGCACATCTTGCCGCGGGTGGAGACTGGACGCTGGTCGGGCCGGTAGTTACAGATCTGGTGCGATTGACGCCGAAGACGTCGACAACCACGGATAAGGGAATTGAGGGCGACGTAATTGGATTGGATGACCCGTATGGATCGTTGATTACAGATATCCCGGGCGAGGAATTTAAGAGGCTGGGATATGTGCTGGGCGACAAAGTGACGGTGCAGATCAACAAGAAACCGTTTACGGCGCCGTTCATGAAGACGTTTATGGATGTACCGGTGGGAAGCCCGCTGTTGTATGTCGATTCCCGCGGGCGCGTGGGATTAGCGGTGAATCAGGGAAGTTTCTCGCAGGTGGACAAGATTACGCCGCCGGCCACGATTTTTGTTGCGAAGAAGAGCGTGGGCGGCAAGAACAAGTAAGCGAGACGGACGGCGAGAGATTCGCGGGATCGTGGGACCGATTCCCGGCATTGCTCAGGGTTATGTCGCCGTCGACGAGACCAATTCGTAGGAAGACGTCAGTTGGATAGCGTTGTGCAGAGTGCGGTAGAGCGGGCAATTCATGGCGTAGATGCCGTGCACGCGTTCGATTGTGTCGCGCATCTCGGGCGAGGCTGCGAGGTGCATCGCGACATGAATGCGGCGGATGACCAAAACATTATCTTCGGTTTCGACTTCTCCGGTTACCTCGGCGGTAAGCTTGCCGTTGCTGGCATCAATTTGACGCGCTTCCAGCGCGCCTCCAAAAGTGCCGAGCATTCAACCAGCCGTTGAGGCAATCACATAATCTATGGTTGCGGCGTGGGACTCGCCGATTTTGGAGGGGTCGACTTTGTAGTGCTTGGCGATGCCGCCGTGCACACTGAAGATCACGGGTTGCGGCTCGCCGGGTAGATGAGCGACGCGTAGCGGACCGTTTTTGCGTTCAATTTTGATATTCGAGACGTAGACGACTTCTGCCATGGGGGAGCCTCCCTGCGGAATTGACCTAGAGACGGTATCACCTAAGCGGAATAGCACGGAATGAAACTTAGATGCAAACCTGGTTGAGACGATCAGCAATTTCAGGGCGCACCGGTCAATGTGAATTGCTCAGGGGTTTATAATAAGCCGCAACTGGCGCGGAAAAACGGACGCGCGGAACTGGCTAGGTTGGGTTTTCGGGGATCGTGCGAATCGGAGACGAGGAATGACTTGCGCTGCGAACGCGATGAGGCGGGGAGCTCTTTTGCTTCGTGTTCTTCCAGTGCAACTGGCCATGCTAGGTGGCGGCTTGCTTTGCAGCGGAATCGCGGTGTCGGCGGGTTTTGATCGCGCGGAAAAAACAGGCGTGGTCTTCGCGCAGGAACAAAATCAAGACGAGCACAAATACTACGTCGGCGCGCATCCATATCTGGAAAAGAGTCTTGACCAGCTCATCGAAAGAATTCCAGAACTGAAGACGATTCAGGCTGCTGCCAATCAGGAGGAACCGGCTACGATCCTGGCGAAAACTGGCCAGCGGGTCGACGAGTTCTTTCGAAATGTTGTCGATGTCACGGCCCACGAGCGAATCACGAAGGAGAAGTTGGATGGGCAAGGAAATCTGACAAATCGCCAAGAACTGGACAACAACTATCTGGTGATTCGGCAGGGCGGAGACTTTTGGGGAACGGTCGACGAGTACCGCATGGATACGAATGCGAAGGCCGGGAGCGAATCTGCGTTTTTTGAAACAGCGAACTTTGCATTGAACGAAATTTATTTCGCCACGGCACGGCAAGCCGAATCGCAATTCTTGTATCTCGGCAGGCAACAAATTGATTCGCAAGATACATATGTGGTGGCGTTTGCGCAAAAGCCGGGTGTGGCTACGCTTAGCGTAACGCTGGACAAAGCGGAGGGTACGACTTCACATCGCCGAGCAACCATGCTGTTGCAGGGAATAGTGTGGGTTGACGCCAGCAATTTTCAAATCATTCGATTGCGCACCGATCTGCTGGCGCCACGGCGTGACATGAATCTGAACTCGTTAACAACGACAATTACGTTTAGTGCCGTGCAACTTCCGGATGTGGCGAAACCGTTATGGCTGCCTAATGACGTCCAGTTGGTCGTGCAGTTCGGTGAGAAAGATGCTGCTGGAAGTGGCGACGGTGGACTGATCTACCGGAATGAACACCGTTACACGAAGTACCAGAGCTTTCGCGTAGCGGCCAAAATGATTCCGGACCTGGCGAATTCAGCGCCGCCGGGATATGTGTTGCCGGCAGAGGAACAAAGCGATCGAAGGTATTACGCGCATGCACGCGCGTATGTCGATGAACCACTCGAGGAGATCAGCAAAGAAATCCCGGAGATCAAGAAGGTCCGTCCGGCCACAGAGGTAATTGGACCGCTGACCGAGATCTTGAGAAAAACCGCGGTTAATGTAGACGACTTTTTTGCGCACGTCGTGGACCTGATCGCGCGCGAGGAAATAAAACAGCAAAGAATGAACGAACGAGGAGTGGTCACAGGGAGCGAGCAAGTAAAAGACAGTTATTTAATTCTGCGGCACGGCAGCGGATCGACGGCTCATATTGACGAATACCGCATGGACGCCAAGGGCAATCGCATCGAGGACGTCGGCCTGGACAAGGGATTTTTGGTCACATTTGGATACGCGCTGAGCAGCAATTATTTTTCCACGGCATTCCAGCCGGAATCGAAATTTCGGTATATAGGAGACGAGAAAATAGGATCGCGCGATACATATGTGGTGTTGTTCGCGCAGCAACCAGGAGTGGCGAAACTCTATGTCACGATGAACGGCCGGCAAGGAGCCGGGGTGAAGATGCTGATGCAGGGGATTGCCTGGGTGGACAAGAGCAACTTCCAGATTATACGAATGAGGACGGATCTGCTGGCGCCGCGTCCGGAAGTCGCACTGGATCGTCAAAGCACGGAATTAGATTTCAAGGAAGTGCAGCTTCCCGATGCGGCTACGCCGTTTTGGCTGCCCAGCGAAGTGAAAGTGTATCTCCGGTTCAAACATGAAGATCCACACCAGAAAAAGGCCATTGAGTGGAGCTACAAAAATGAACACCATTATTCGGAATATCGGCGGTATCAAGTGTCCGTTAAGATGAAGACGCCGCAGTAATTGTGGAGCGGAAATATTAGATGTCTTACAAAAGCAGTGGCGTGCAAGTTTGATGGAACGCATCTTTGGAGATTTGCTTTTTTGCGGGGAGCGGCTGAAAATCGGGAATTGTTGGAAGGAAAGAGGGACGCCATGGCAGAAGCGGTGATTGTTTCTTCGGTACGTACGCCGGTGGGGCGAGGATTTAAAGGATCGCTGCGCACCAGCAGACCGGATGATCTGGCGGCGTTGGCGATTAAAGAAGCGCTGGCGCGCGTGCCGGGGCTCGACCTGAAAGATATTGACGACGTGATTTTGGGATGCGCGATGCCGGAAGGCGAACAGGGGATGAACGTGGCGCGGATTGCGGCGCTGCGTGCCGCTCTGCCGGTGGAAACATCGGCGATGACGGTGAACCGTTTTTGCGCCAGCGGGCTGCAAGCGATTGCGCAGGCGGCGGAACGTATTCGCAGCGGGGCGGCGCATGTGATTGTGGCCGGCGGAACGGAATCGATGTCGATGGTGCCGATGGGCGGAAATAAGATTTCGCCGAATCCGTGGCTGGTGGATCATTACCCGGACGCGTACATCAACATGGGATTGGGAACGGAGAATATTGCGCGGAAGTTTGGGATTTCGCGAGAGCACGCGGACCGGTTTGCTGTGGATTCGCACAAGAAAGCCGTGGCAGCGCTGGCAGCGGGAAAGTTTAAAGATGAGACGGTGGCGGTAGAAGTAAAGATTACTTCCCTGCCCTCAAATGGAAATGGCGCGACGGCGAAGGGAAAAGGGCCGGCGAAACCTGCGACGCAGGCGTTTGTGTTTGATAAGGATGAATTGCCGCGGCCAGAAACATCGATGGAAGTGCTGGGGGGATTGAAGCCGGCGTTTCACGTGGCAGGAACAGTGACGGCGGGAAACAGTTCACCGATGAGTGATGGAGCAGCGGCGGTGGTGCTGATGTCGGATGCGAAGGCGGCGCAATTGGGCTTGAAACCGCAGGCGCGATTCGTGGCGTACGCGACGGCGGGATGTCCCCCGGAGGAATTTGGAATAGGGCCGGTGTATGCGATTCCGAAGGCGCTGAAGATGGCAGGACTTTCGTTGAGTGATATTGCGGTGGTGGAGTTGAACGAGGCGTTTGCAGCGCAGTCGTTGGCGGTGATTCAGCAGGCCAATCTCGATGCAGAGCGAGTGAATCCGAACGGCGGGGCGATCGCGCTGGGACATCCCCTGGGCTGCACCGGGGCAAAGCTGACAGCGTCGCTGGTGCGAGAATTGGCGCGGCGGAATGCGAAATATGGCATGGTGACGATGTGTATTGGCGGCGGCATGGGCGCGGCGGGAATTTTTGAGCGACTATCCTAGCTTAGCGACCAAGCTGGTTGGACGAGGAAGCTGAGCCAGCTGCAATGTATAAGCAGAAAATTGTCGTACGGACTGTGTGCGCCTGCGGCGCTGTGAATTAGCTTTTGGCTTTCCAAAGGCCCACGGTGTTGCCCTCGGGATCTTGCATCCACGCGAATGTGCCGGTAGGAATACTCACGGGTGGGACCAGGGTTTTGCCACCTAGGGCTTCGGCTTTTTTGAGATAGGCGGCGACGTCGTCGACATCGACGTAAAAAATGGTGTAATTGTGGGGTTCGTGTCCCAATGCGCTGATGTGGCCGCCAATCCCAGGAGAATCTGGAGCAATCATGGCGGCTGGACCCATAGACTGGATCTTCCAATCGAATAATTTGGCGTAGAAGTCCTGAGTTTTTTGGGAATCGCGACAACCGATCTCAAAGTGCACGACGGGTCGACCCATAATGTTTGCTCTCCTGGCAGAAAAGGGGCGTTTAGAGACGGAGAGTGTGCCACAAGCGGCGAACTTGCGCACGCTGTATCTCGCAGCCCGAAAAACGCAGCAAATCCGGCCAATTTAACTAAAGCGATAGTCCTATTGCGCGGTATAAAAAGCGAGGGTAGAATTTGCGGATTGCGATTTTCAAACAGTTGTTTGAATTTTTGAAGCGGCGTAATGCCGGTAAGGAGCAAGGATTATGGCAACTTCGGTCTTAAGGAAACCCGCAGCGAAGGGCGGCAGCTTTTTACTAGAATCCCCTGCCCCGCAGGATGTGTTCACGCCTGCCGACTTGACCGATGACCAGAAATTGATTGGGCAAACCGCGGAAGAGTTTGTGGTAAAGGAAGTGTTTCCGCACGTGAAGGACCTGGAAGCCAAGAAGCCGGGGTTGATGCCGGAACTGGTGAAGAAGGCGGCAGAACTTGGACTGATGAGCGGAGGGACGCCCGAGGAATACGGCGGCGCAGGCCTGGACAAAATTGCCACGACGGTACTGACGGAAAAGATTTCGATTTATGGCGGGTTTGCGGTGACGCATGGAGCGCACGCGGGGATTGGCACTTTGCCGATCGTGTATTTCGGGACGGAGGAGCAGAAGAAAAAGTATCTGCCCAAGCTGGCGAGCGGTGAAATGATCGGCGCGTACTGCCTGTCTGAGCCACAGGCGGGAAGCGACGCGCAGAATTCGTTGACGCGCGCGGAATTGAACAAGGAAGGCACGCACTACATTTTGAACGGGCAGAAGATGTGGATCACCAACGGCGGCTTCGCGGACTTGTTCGTGGTGTTCGCGAAGGTAGATGGAGAAAAGTTCAGCGCGTTCATCGTGGAAAAGAAATTTCCTGGGTGCAAGCCGGGAAATGAAGAACACAAGATGGGAATCCACGGAAGTTCGACGACACCGGTGTTCCTGGAAAATTGCCAGGTGCCGAAGGAAAACTTGCTGCACGAGATCGGCCGCGGACACATCGTGGCGTTCAACGTATTGAATGCGGGGCGATTTACGCTGGGTGCATCGGGCGTAGGCGGAGCGAAATACGTGTTGGGCACGGCCTCGAAATACAGCAAGGAGCGCAAAGCATTTGGCAAGCAGATTGGCGAATTCGGACTGATGAAAGAAAAGCTGGCGGAGATGGCGGTACAGATTTTCGCAGTGGAATCGATGATTTACCGCAGCGCAGGGAATATGGAAGCGGCAATGCACGCGGCGGCGGATTCCGGCGACAAAGTGCAAAACACCATGAAAGTGCTGGAGGAATACGCGATCGAGAGCTCAATTGCCAAGGTGTACGGCAGCGAGATGCTGGATTTCGTGGTGGATGAAGCGGTGCAGATTTTCGGCGGGTACGGCTTTCATGAGGATTATCCAGTTTGCCGGGCGTATCGCGACTCGCGCATCAACCGAATTTTTGAGGGCACCAACGAAATCAATCGCATGCTGATTATTCAGATGTTGATGAAGCGGGCGATGGGCGGGCAACTGCTGTTAATTCCCGCGGCGATGAAGCTTGCGGATGAAATTCTGGCGGGGCCATCGTTCGAGGAGACTCCTGAAGGCGTGTTGGCGGAAGAAGTGCGGGTGATTGCGAACTGCAAGAAAATGTTCCTGCAAGCGGCGGGCGGCGCGGTGCAGAAATTCCGCGAGAAGTTGGCCGATGAGCAGGAATTGATCGGCGCGTTGGCAAACATCGTGATGGAAATCTACGCAATGGAATCGGCGCTGCTTCGGACGCAAAAAGCTGCGGCCGCGAAGGGCGAAGCTGCCGTGCCGGTGATGATTGATGCGGCGCGGGTGTTCATCGCGGATGCGGCGGAGCGCGTGGACCACGAAGCGAAGCGCGCGATTGCGGCGGTGCACGAAGGCGACATGCTGATGACACAAATGGCGGTGCTGAAGCGCTTTGGGAAGCGGCCGGCGGTAGATACGATTGGGCTGCGGCGGCGAATTGCGGCGGCGGTACAGGCGCAGGACCGTTATCCGTTCGAGGGCCGGTAGTCTACAACCTTTATCAGCTAAATTTCAGGACGTAGTCGATGCGGGCGATGGAAGTGTGCGCCGCGGACTAGTTTTGTACAGACTCCAGAAAAGATAAGCGGACGCGAGTAGCAGGGCGGGAGAAGAATAAACGCCGGGCGCTGGACCGTCGAACACCACGGAGCCGACAGAACGTCCGCGGATCGCCAGGACAATGTGATGCAGACCGTTGAGGGTCTGAATGACCCCGATTGCATAGGCGAGAGGGCGGAGTCGCAAGCTGTTGCGGTAGGCAAGTGGAGTTAGGCAAAATCGAGCGCGATGGCCGCGAGCAGTCCCACCAGCCAAGTTTTGTAGCTCATATCCATGCGCATCCACGGGAATCGCCCAGAGAGAGCAAGGGCAGTGGCGTAGTAATAGGTAAGAAAATTGTGGGCGGCCTCGTCCCAAACGTGCAGAGCAAACGCAACAGCAAGCAACAACCAAGCGAGACCGTAATTCGATTTGGCGACGGGATGGGGAGACTCGGGCATCGGTGTGCCAACGGCAAAATTGTACTCTTGACTGAGTTGACGCTGCGGATTATTACCTTGCAGACACATACGGAACAGGCAGAAGGTTGCCAGATGCGGAGTTCTCTACACTAGAAGGGCAGATTTGTGACAGGACGTTAGCGTTGCGCTTACGCAAATTCCCAAGTTTTCTGGTGGCTACGGCCCTGCTGATCCTGGGGCTGCAAATCCTAAACATATTGTTTCTAGGTCCAGGTGTGCTCGGATCGCTGTTTGGTAATCTGCTGGAAATTTCCTGCAGTTTTCTGGCTGCGGCGATGTGTTTTCGCGCGGCGCGGAAGGATCCAGGGTTTAGCCGGGCATTCTGGAGCATTGTGGGCTTCGGAATTGGGATGTGGGGCGTAGCCAATTTTGGTTGGACGTATTACGAACTGGTTTTGCACACCTTGCCCGCTCCCGGGAATATCATCCGGTTCCTGTTCGATTCGCAGGGAATGCTGTTTGTCATGGCGATTTTCCTGGACCAGGAAAAAACGGATGCGGAAGTCTCGCCTGAAGAGGCCTTAGATTTCGTGCAGATTGGCATTTTATTTTTTCTGATCTACTTCGGGATGTATTACCTGCCTGCGTTAAACCTCCGTCCACGAGAAGCATTAGAGCGCGAGATGTGGGTGGTGACGCTGGGCAATGCGGGAATTATATTTCTGGCGTTGCTGCGATGGCTGCGGGGACGGCTGCAGCAAGTGCGGAGATTGTATGGCGGTCTGGCGCTGTTTTTAACGATTCTTTCGCTCGGGGCGATAACTGCAGAATTCATTCCGGTAGCAAAGGAGCTGCCGACAGGCACATGGTTCGATGTGATGTGGACGATTCCACTGTTGTACGGAGCGTTCTGGGCTGCAACGTGGGAGCCGAATGCAGGACGTGTCAGGGCACATCGCGAGCGAGCGAAATCACTGCCGGAAATATTTTTTACGAATGGGATGTTTGTGTTTGTACCCCTGGTGATCGTGTTTCAAGTGGCGCAGCTGGGGCCCGGGTGGAGAGTGTTGCGGTTTGGATTGCTGGTGGTTTCGTTTGTATGTTACGCCGCGCGGATAGGATTGACGCAATACCGGCAACAAAAAGATGAAGAGACGGTGCAGCGACAGTCGCAGGCGATGGACTCGTCGATTGATGGAATCGGGATTTTGAACGAGAAGGGCATACATGTTTACGCTAACTCGGCACTGGCGCGAATCTTGGGATTTGAATCGGCAGATCGCATTGTAGGGAAGCCGTGGCGCGCGGTGTATGCATTTCAGGAGATGGATGAATTAGAGCCGCAAGTGCGGCTGTCGCTGGCAAAAACGCGGCGGTGGTCTGCGCCCATGGCGATGCGGCGGCCGGATGGTAGCGAACTTCCGGTGGAGATGACGGTAGCGACCATGCCGGATGGCGGAACGATCTGCGTTTGCAGAGATCACTCTGAACGGGAAGAAGCGGAGCAAGCACGCGAAGAAGCGGAAGCAAAATACCGGATGCTGGTGGAGCAGGTAAACGCGATTACGTACATCGCGGAAATTGGGATTAATGGGCAGTGGTATTACGTGAGCCCGCAAGTCCAAAACATCTTGGGATACACGCAGGAGGAGTGGCTGCTGGCTTCCAGTAATTGGGCGCAATTCATTCATCCAGACGATTTGCCGGCGGTCGAAAGCGCGGAATTGGCCAGCGCGAAAGGCGAACCATTTCAGGCGGAGTTTCGCATTCGGAGAAAAGACGGGCGAGAACTTTGGCTGAGTGACACGGCAGTGGTGGTGAAAGGTAGCGGGAAACATCCGGTGATGGAAGGAATTATGGTGGATATCACGGAGCGAAAAGCGTTGGAAACGCAGCTACAACAGTCGCGGAAGATGGAAGCGGTGGGACGGCTGGCCGGCGGAATCGCGCATGACTTTAATAATTTGCTGACCATCGTGACGGGTTACACGGAATTGGCGATGAGCCGTCCAACACTTTCGGCAGAGCTGCGCGGAGATATCGATCGCATCGAGAATGCGGCGAGCCGGGCGGCGGCGCTGGTGCGGCAGTTGCTGGCGTTCAGCCGGAAGCAAGTGTTGCAGCCAAAGGTGCTGGACCTGAACAGCATTGTGCTGAATATGGATAAGCTGCTGCGACGATTGATGGACGAAAACATCGAAATGATCACGCGGGTGCAGGAAGATGTAGGTAAGGTGAAAGCGGATCCGGCGCAGGTGGAACAGGTGATCATGAATCTGGTAGTGAATGCACGCGACGCAATGCCGGACGGCGGACGACTGGTAATTGAAACGTCGAATGTAGATCTTGATTCGCGCTATGCGGAAGATCACCTGGCGGTGCGGTCTGGGCGTTACGTGATGCTGGCGATTTCGGATACCGGCGTGGGAATGGACGAAGAAACGGTGGCGCACATTTTCGAACCGTTCTTCACAACGAAGGAAAGCGGCCGCGGCACGGGGCTGGGACTTTCCACGGTGTACGGAATCGTCAAGCAGAGCGGCGGATATATCTGGGTGTACAGCGAAGTGGGAAAAGGCAGTACGTTTAAAGTGTATTTGCCGCGCGTCGATGCGCAGTTGGAGGAAACTTCGCGACCAGAATTTCCGGCGCAGGCGTTGCGAGGCACGGAAACGATTCTGCTGGTGGAAGACGAAGAAGCGGTGCGCGAGTTGATTCATACCGTTCTGACGGCGCAAGGTTACGACGTAATTCCGGCGCGCGATCCGGACCATGCCGAGAAGATTGTAGGCTCGTATGCGGGTGATATTCACATGTTGCTGACCGACGTAGTGATGCCAGGGATGAGCGGGCGAGAGCTTGCAGCGCGGGTAACGGCGCGACGGCCGGGCATTCGAGTGCTGTATATGTCTGGGTATACGGACAACGTGATTACCAGTGGCGGGATGCTAGAAAAAGGATTGGCGTTTTTGCAGAAGCCCTTCTCGCCGGGATTTTTGGTGCAACGGGTGCGCGAAGTTTTAAGCCAGACACCTGCCGTTTGAGATTCAAAATTTCAAAGAACAATTTCCCAGGTGGAATCGTCGAGGATTACTGCGGCTTTGCGGCAGGATCGGCGGCGGTGTCTTTCGGCTTATTGATGGTGTTGAGAGTTTCGACGTTGAACTTTTTGTAATCGGAATAGCGGGTGGCGGCATTCACCTTGAAACCTTTAACCATAAGCACGCGAACGCCGATGTGGGCTTCTTCGTAAGTAGGTAGCCAGATTTCGTTGTTCACGTAGGACTGCTCAAAAATAAAGCTAGTGCCCTTTTGCAGATTGGCCAGTAAGCCTCCGCCGATGTGAACATCGCTGACGAAATAGGCTTCGAGGCGCGCGACGTCGAGAGCTTTTTCGTCGACCCAAATAACACCGGCTAGTTCCTTGACGACCTTCTCTTCGAGATTCTTGGGCTTGAATTCGGGATTCGGTTCGAAGTCGAAGACCAGCACATCCTGACCGCGGAAACGTTCGCGTCGCGGATTCACAAACTGGCAGGCACGAAGGAAAACTTCGATGCCCGGATCGTCTTTGTCTTTTGAATCTTTGCCTTCTTCTTTATCCTTTTCTTCCTTGGCTTCCTTTTTCTTTTCTTTCTTCTGGATATCTTCAATTTCCTTCTGAGTCTTGTCGTTTTCTTTTTTCTGCTCTTCGGCGCTGAGGGGCTTGCCATCTT
>Ga0210396_10005024_pt1 | contig 12851 bp, 12 predicted proteins | sample IncBWH17OmetaG_FD_155466 | JGI IMG/M metagenome (GOLD analysis project Ga0210396, IMG submission 155466) | Forest soil microbial communities from Barre Woods Harvard Forest LTER site, Petersham, Massachusetts, United States - Inc-BW-H-17-O ...
CGCCGACGAACGAACCTCGCGATTCGTCCCTTGACAGCCCGCGGCCCATTAAATAGATCAATGTCTATTATGATGAACACGCAAAACCTCCTCGGCCTCCGGCGGGGGCTCGTCGCTCTCGTGGCCCTCGGCGCGCTGGGCGCTTGCCACCGTGCGCCGTCGGCCGCGCCCACGGCGGAGACGGCCACCAGCGCGGCGCCTGCCCCGTCGACCTCGTACGGGAAGATCGGCGACCCGATTCATCTCTCCGTGGGCTACCAGCCGTACTACACGGAGGCGTGGTCCGGCGCCGTCCTCAACGGCCTCGGCCTGTGGAAGAAGTATCTGCCGGCCGGCTCGACCGTGGAGTTCAACGTCGGGCTTCAAGGCGCGCTCGTCATCAACGCGATGCTCGCCGGCAAGGAGCAGATCGGGTACGTCGGCGACATGCCGGGCATCGTGGGCGCGAGCAAGCGAAGCGTCGCCGACCTCCGCATCCTCGCGAACATCGGCCTCGGCACCGATCAGTGCAACGTGTTCTTCACGCGCCTCGACGCGCCCGCGTTCGCCGACGGCAAGGCGGCCGTGAAGTGGCTCGACGGCAAGACCGTCGCCGTCCCCAAGGGCAGCTGCACCGATCGCTTCGCGCGCGCCGTCTTCAAGAGCCAGAGCGTCAACCCCGGCTCGTACCTGAACCAGAACATCGAGCTCATCACGAGCGGCTTCCGCGCCAAGAAGCTCGACGCCGCCGTCGTCTGGGAGCCCACGGGGTCGCGCCTGGTCGCCGAGGGCCTCGCGCGTCGCGTGGCGAGCGGCAACGACTTCGGCGAGAACGACGCCGCATTCATCGACGTGCGCGGCGATCTCCTTCAGCAGCGCCCCGACGTCGTCAAGGCGTGGCTCGAGGCCGAGCTCGACGCCGAGCTCTACATCGCCGACCCGAAGAACGCGCACGAGGTCGCGCGCCTCCTCAAGGCGCAGACGACCGGCTTCGACGAGAAGGTGCTGTGGCGCTCGCTGTACGGCGGCTATCCCGCGGGCAGCGGCGGCGGACCCGTCCGCCTGACCATCCCCTTCGCGTTCACGGACAGGTCTCTCGAGCTCGTGCGCCGCGCGACGGCCTTCCTCTACGAGGTCAAGAGCATCGCCGTTCCGCAGCTCGCCGCGGACGCCATCCAACCCGACCTGACGGCGCAGGTCCTCAAAGAGCGCGGGCTCTCGACGCCCGTGGGCGAGATCAGGTCATCGGCAGAGCTCGCCGATCGCTAGCTCGGTCGTCATGACGAACGCGCGAGCCCCGCACCTCGGTCGCTTCGGCGCCTGGCTCAGGAGCCCGGCGCCTTATCTCGCGCTCACGGGCTACGGGCTCTTCCTGCTGACCTGGTATCTCACGGTGGACGTCTTCGCGGTGGGGCGGTTCGCGAGGATGCCCGGCATCGCATCGATCTTCCACGAGTGGCTCAGCGTCGACCCGACCTACGGCGTGTCGATCCACACGCCGATCTACTACCAGCACATCGTGATGAGCCTCGGGCGCGTGGGGATCGCCTTCGCGCTCGCGACGGCCCTCGGCGTCCCCCTGGGCCTGCTGCTCGGCTGGTCGCCCACGGTGAAGGAGTACGTGTTCCCCGTGTTCGAGGTGCTGCGGCCCATCCCCATCCTCGCGTGGGTGCCGCTCGCCATCATCATGTTCTCGGGCTCCGAGACGCCCGTCGTGTTCCTGACCTTCCTCGCGTCGTTCTTCGCGACGACGCTGAACACGCTGCTGGGCGTTCGGTCGATCGAGCCATCGTACGTGCTCGCGGCCCGCTGCCTCGGCGCGAGCCGGACGCAGGTTTTCCGCCACGTCATCATCCCGGGCGCCCTGCCCTTCATCTTCACGGGCCTGCAGATCTCGGTCGGCGTCGCCTGGTTCTCGCTCGTCGCCGCCGAGATGGTGTCGGGTCAGTTCGGCCTCGGGTACCTCATCAACACGTCGTACACGATGGTCCAGTACCCGACGATCGCGATCGCGATGCTCACGCTGGGCCTCGTGGGATATTCGACGAGCGCCGTGGTTCGCCTCGTGGGCGATCAGCTCATGTCGTGGCGGCGGCGCGAGCACGCGAGATGAGCCTCGGCGCGTCACCGGCCCGCGGCGCCCTTCGCATCGAGCGCGCCGTCAAGGCCTACGGCCGCGACGGCGCCCGAACGCTCGCCGTCGACGACTGCTCGTTCGACGTCGCCGCCGGCGAGATCTGCGTCGTCGTCGGTCCGTCGGGGTGCGGGAAGACGACGCTGCTCAACGCGATCGCCGGCTTCCACAGCCTCGACGGTGGCTCGATCCACCTCGACGATCGTCTCCTGTGCGGCCCGGGACGTCCGCGCGCCGACGTCAGCTCCGAGCGGATCGTCGTGTTCCAGGACGGCGCCCTGTTCCCCTGGAAGACCAACCTCGACAACGTCGCCTTCGGTCCCATCGTGCAGGGGACGCTGAGCCGCGCCGCCGCGCGCGACAAGGCGCGGGGCCTGCTCGCCGACGCCGGGCTCGGCGGCTACGAGGACGTCTATCCCTCGCAGACCTCGTCGGGCGTGCGGCGGCGCATCGAGATCGTTCGCGCGCTCATGAACGATCCGGCGGTCCTGCTGCTCGACGAACCGTACCGCGCCCTCGACGCGCTCACGAAGTCCGTCATGCACGAGTCGTTGCTCGAGCTCTACGTCCGCAACCGCCTCACGGTGTTCTTCATCACCCACGATCTCGACGAGGCGATCTTCCTCGGTCGCCGCGTCGTCGTCATGACGGCGCGCCCCTGCCGCCCCAAGGCGATCCTCGACGTCGACCTGCCCTACCCCCGGACGTACGACGTCATGGGCGAGCGACGCTATCGGGATCTCGTCCAGGAGGCGACGACCGCCGTTCACGAGGAGGCCATGAGGGCCTTCGACGTCGGCGACAAGGAAGGTCCGTCATGAGCGCGACCGCGAGCATGCTCGAGGCGCGGCCGGCGCGCGCGGGGCACCGGTTGTCTCGGTTGGCGACGCGGCTGCGAGAGACGACGTGCTCGCGCAGCCGCCGCCGCGCCTTGATCTCCTATGGCGTCTTCGCCGCGATCTGGCAGCTCGGCGCGACGAGCGCGCGTTGGCTCGGCCACCCCGTCCCCGTGCTCAGCAACCTGCCGCCGCCCACGGCCGTCCTCACGACGTGGGGACACCTCGTCCTCGAGCGCGGCTACTGGCACAGCTGGTTGACGAGCTTCGTGCGCGTCGGCGGCGGGTTCGCGGCCGCCGTCATCGCCGGCGTTCCGTTCGGGCTCGCCATGGCGATGAGCCGTCGTCTTCGCGGCATCGTCTTCCCCGTCTTCGAGCTGTTGCGCCCCATCCCGCCGCTCGCGTGGGTCCCCGCCGCCATCATCTTCTGGCCGACCCAGGAGCTCTCGATCGACTTCGTGATCTTCCTGGGCGCGTTCTACCCGATCGTCCTCAATGTCCTGGGCGGCGCCGACGCCATGGATGAGCGGCTCATCCAGGTCGCGCGCTCGATGGGCGCCTCGCGCTGGAACATCTTTCGTCGCCTGGTCTTCCGGGCCGTGCTGCCCTCGACCTTGGTGGGCATGGACGTCAGCATCGGCATCACGTGGGAGGTCGTCGTCGCGGCCGAGATGATCTCGGGCGGCGGCTCGTCGGGCTCCTCGGGCGGTGGCCTCGGGTTCTTCATCTGGAGCTCGTACGTCGGCGGTTCGTATCCTCAGATCATCGTCGGCATGATCTCGATCGGCCTGGCCGGCTACCTGTCGAGCGCCGCGCTGCGCCGGCTCGCCGCGCGCTTTCTCCCCTGGCTCGAGGCGAGCGCGTGAGCGTCGAGCTTCGATCGGTGAGCAAGACCTACGGCCGCGGCACCGACGCGCGCGTCGTCGTCGCCGATTGCTCGTTCCACGTCGAGCGCGGCCGCTTCACCGTCATGATCGGCCCGTCGGGGGTGGGCAAGAGCACGATCATCCGGCTCATCGCGGGCTTCGACAGGCCGACGGCGGGCCAGATCACGATCGACGGCCGCCCCATCACGAGGCCGGGACCCGACCGCCAGGTCGTCTTCCAAGAGACCGCCCTGTTCCCCTGGATGACGACGCTCGAGAACGTCCGATACGGCCCGAGCGCGCGCGGCGAGCTCACGCCCGCCAACAAGACCAGGGCCGACGCGCTGCTCGACAGGGTCGGGCTCGGCGCGTTCAGGGAGCGATACCCGCGGCACCTGTCCGGGGGCATGAAGCGGCGGGCCGAGCTCGCGCGCGCGCTCATCAACGACCCGGCGATCATGATCCTCGACGAGCCCTTCCGCGGCCTCGACGCCATGACGAAGCGGTTGATGCTCGACTACTACGCGCGCCTGAGCGCGGACACGGGCCGCACGAACTTCTTCGTGACGACCGACGTCGACGAGGCCATCTTCTTGGCCGACCGGCTGCTCGTCATGACGCAGATCCCGACGCGCGTGCGCGCCGTCATCGACGTCGATCTCGCGCGTCCCCGCCGCTTCGCGGACCTCGCGGGCGACGATCGCGCGAACGCGCTCAAGATGACCGTCCTGTCGCTCCTGCACGAGGAGGTCATGAAGTCGTTCACCTCGGGCAGTCGAGCGGCCACCGACTTCCTCGATGCCTATCGAAGACGCCTCGGACCGGCCCTTGACAATCGTCTATCAAAATAGATATTCGTCCGATATAAAAATGCTCAACACCGTCGAGACCGAAGTGGACGTCGTCGTCGTGGGCGGCGGCAGCGCCGGCAGCACGGCCGCGCTCCGCGCCCAGCGCGATCTGCCCGTCGGCCGCGTGCTGTTGCTCGAGAAGGCCCACGTCAAACGAAGCGGCGCCATCGCGATCGGCATGGACGGCCTCAACAACGCCATCATCCCGGGGCACTCGACGCCCGAGCAGTACGTCAAGGAGATCACGATGGCCAACGACGGCATCGTGAACCAGCGCGCCGTCCTGGCCTACGCCGAGCGCAGCTACGACATGATCAAGAAGCTCGATGGCTGGGGCGTGAAGTTCCAGAAGAACGAGGCGGGCGACTTCGACGTCAAGAAGGTCCACCACAACGGCAGCTACGTGCTGCCCATGCCCGAGGGCTACGACCTCAAGAAGATCCTCACGCGCATGATCCGCCGGTCGGGCGTCCGCGTGAGCAACCGCGTGATGGCGACACGGCTGCTCACGCAGGGCGGACGCGTCGCCGGTGTCCTCGGCCTCGACGTGCGCAGCGGCGACCTGCACGTCATCCGCGCCAAGTCGGTGATCCTCTGCTGCGGCGCCTCGGGACGCCTGGGCCTGCCCGCCTCGGGCTACCTCTTCGGAACCTACGAGAACCCCGCCAACGCGGGCGACGGCTACTCGCTCGCGTACCACGCGGGCGCCGAGCTCACGGGCATCGAGTGCTTTCAGATCAACCCGCTCATCAAGGACTACAACGGCCCCGCGTGCGCCTACGTCACGGGCCCGTTCGGCGGCCACACCGTCAACGCGCGCGGGCACCGCTTCATCGAGAGCGACTACTGGAGCGGGCAGATGATGCTCGAGTTCTACCGAGAGCTGCACTCGGTCAACGGCCCCGTGTACCTCAAGCTCACGCACCTCGCGCCCGAGACGCTCACGGAGATCGAGCGCGTGCTGCACCGCACGGAGCGGCCCAGCCGGGGGCGCTTTCACGCGGGCCGCAAGCACACCTACGCCGACGATCTCATCGAGATGCACATCTCCGAGATCGGCCTGTGCAGCGGCCACAGCGCCTCGGGCGTGTTCGTCGACGAGCGCGGCGCGACGACGTTGCCCGGCCTCTTCGCGGCGGGCGACATGGCCTGCGTCCCCCACAACTATCTGCTGGGCGCCATGACCTACGGCGAGATCTGCGCGGAGAACGCGCTGTCTTCCGCGCGCGACGCCGCGCCCACGAGCCCGGCCGAGATCGCCGACCAGGTCGAGGTCGAGCGCGCGCGCCTCGCGGCGCCGCTCGGGCGACCGCGCGGAATCCCGGCGCATCAGTACGAGTACAAGGTGCGGCGTCTCGTGAACGACTACCTCCAGCCACCCAAGACGGCGGCGCGCATGGAGCACGGCCTCGCGCTCTTCATGCGCGCCGCCGAGGAATTCGAGGAGCTGAGCGCCGAGGGTCCCCACGAGCTCATGCGCGTCGTCGAGGCCGGCTTCATCCGCGACTGCGCCGAGATGGCGGCGCGCGCCTCGCTCTTCCGCACCGAGAGCCGCTGGGGCCTGTACCACCACCGCCTCGACCACCCCGAGCTCGACGACGCCAACTGGCTCGTGCACGTCAACCTGCGCAAGCGCGCGGACGGCACGATGGAGGCGCTGAAGCGTCCCCTCGTGCCGTACGTCGTGCCGCTCGACGAGCAAGAGCGCCGCAGCTACTACCAGATCCGCGTCCCGGCGGCGCCGCCCGCCAAGGAGCTGAGGACATGATCGACCGAGACGATCGCGAGACCATCAAGGCGGCGCAGGCGGCCCGCGTCGAGAACGCGCAGACGACCGAGCGCTTCGACGTGCCCGTCGTCGTCGACGAAGGCAAGTGCATCAGCGGGTGCCACATCTGCATCGACTCGTGCCCGGTCGACTGCCTCGCCGTGAGCCTCGTCTCGCGGAAGGCGCACATGAAGTTCGACGAGTGCTGGTACTGCCTCGCCTGCGAGATCGACTGCCCCAAGGACGCCATCACCGTGAAGATCCCGTTTCTCCTGCGCTGAGCGACGCATGAGCTTCATCGAAGAACGTGCCCTGCTCGAGCGCCTGCGCAACTCGGACGTCGCCGACCGTCAGCTCGCGATCATCGCGCTCGAGGACATCGCGAGCCTCGAGTCAGTGGACGCGCTCATCCGCGCCGTGAGCGACAGCGACCCGACCGTTCGGCGCCTCGCCGTGGGGCTCCTCGAGGAGCTGGGCGACGGGCGGGCCGTCCCGGCGTTGTTGGCCGCCGTCGAAGACGAGGTGCCCGAGGTGCGTGACGCCGCGGAGACGGCGCTGCGCGAGGTCCGCGACGCGGGCGCGATCGAGGCCCTCGTCGAGGCCGTCCGCCATGCGAACGCCAACGTCCGACGCGCCGCGATCGTCGCCATGCGCGAGCTCAAAGACGAGCGCGCGATCTCTCCGCTCATCGAAGCGCTGGGCGACGTCGAGGCCGCCGTCCGCCGTGAGGCGGTCCTCGCGCTCGGACACTTTCAGCCTCCGCGCGCGATCGCCCCGCTGCGTGAACGCCTCCTCGACGCCGATCCAGACGTCAGGCGCCTGGCCCTCGGCGCGCTGGCCTTCTTCAAGGACGCCACCCTCGCCGATCCCTTCACCCAGCTCCTGGGCGATGGCGACTGGCGTGTCCGGGCGGAGGCCGCCATCGTCCTTGGCCGCATTCGCGCGATCGCAGCCTCCGCGGCGCTCGTCGCCGCGCTCGACGATTCGTTCTGGCAGGTGCGCAAGGAGGCGGCCGTCGCGCTCGGGGTCTTGCGGGCCAGCGCGGCGGAGGTGCCGCTCACGAAACTCTTGACGTCAGACGTCTCTGATCTTCGAAAGGTCGCGGCGGTCAGCCTGGGCCTCATCGGTGCGCGCGGCTCCGTCCCCCTGCTTCGAGCCCTCGCCGACGATCCGGACGCCGAGGTCAAGAAAGCGGCCATCAGAGCGCTCGGGTTGATCGAGTCGTTGATCGAGTCGACGAGCTGAGGCGCCGCCCGTCGCGCTGTGACCGCCGATCGCGATCGCGATCGAGTCAGGCACGTTCGGTATTGCGTATCGCGACGTGCGGGGCGATGATCCCAGCGCTCGCGTCCTTTGGGGGGGAAGTGGCGCGGACCTATCCCCATGTCCACCGCAGCACCCCTCGAGGTCGATTCCTCTGCTCGCCGCCCCTCGGCCGAGCAGGGGCCCGCGCTCATCTGCCGGGTCAGAAGCCTGTGTTGCGCTCTCAGGGTCTCGCACGTCGTGGAGACCATGCGCCCCCAGCCCGTGAAGGCACTTTCGTCCGCGCCAGGCTTCGTCATGGGGGTGGCCGTCATCCGCGGTGTGGCCGTGCCCGTCGTCGACGTCGGCGCGCTCCTCGGCGCCTCAGCGCCACCTTGTCCCACGCGCTTCATCACGCTCGCCGTCGGGGCGCGCGTCGTCGCGCTGGCCGTCGAGGGGATCGTCGGCGTCCGCAACTTGCCTGACGAGGCGCTGGCCGAGCTGCCGCCGTTGCTTCGCGACGCCAGCCTCGACGTCATCGAGCGAATCGGCACGCTGGACGCGAGCTTGCTCATCGTTTTGCGGACGGCACGAATCGTGACCGACGCCCTCGTCGGTGAGGATCGGGGCGCGCGATGAGCGCCGCCGGACAGGAGCCGAGCCAGGTCGAGCGCTTCCGAAGCGTCGTCCTCGAGCGGTTGGGCCTGCGCTTCGACGACGGCAAGCTCGGGTACTTGGCCGAGACGCTCGCCCGTCGGGCCGAAGAAACGAAGTGTGATCAGGCGAGGTACCTCGCGAGCCTTCGGTCGACGGACTCCCCCGAGCTACGTACGCTCGCGCGCGAGCTCACGGTCAACGAGACCTACTTCTTCAGGAACGCCGAGCATCTTCGTGCCCTGGCAGAGGTCGCGCTGCCCGACTGCGGTCGCGCGAATCCTTCGCGGCGTCCCCTGCGCATCCTGTCCGCTGGGTGCGCTTCGGGTGAAGAGGCGTATTCGCTCGCCATCCTGGCGCGCGACCGCCTGGAACCCGCGGGGTATCCCGTGTCCATCCATGGCATCGACGTCAGTCCCACCATGATCGAACGCGCCGCGAGGGCGCGCTATTCGCCTTGGGCCCTGCGCGAAACCCCCGCGTCGATTCAAGCTCGTTACTTCCGCGCCAGCGGCCGCGAGATGATCCTCGACGAGGACCTGCGCAAGGCCGTCTCGTTCGAGGAGCGGAACCTCGTCGACGACGACCCCACGTTTTGGCGCCCGGGGGCCTTCGACGTCATCTTCTGCCGAAATGTCCTGATGTATTTTTCGCCCGAGAAGGCGCAGTCCGTGATGGCGCGCCTGTCGCGCAGCCTCGTCACGGGCGGCTACCTTTTTCTGGGCTACGCCGAGACGATGCGTGGGCTCTCGCAGGACTTCCACCTCCGCCACACGCACGGAGGCTTCTACTATCAGCGACGTGATGCGCGCACCTCGGACTCTCTGTCCGTCGAGCCTCAGGCGAACGGCAGCGTCGGCCCGCGTCCTGCCGACTGGCCCGCGACGGCGTCGGATGACCGCTTGCTCGGGGCAGGGCTGTCGGCCGGCGACACCTCGTGGATCGAGACGATCCGGCACGCGTCGGAGCGAATCGCGCGGCTGACGTCGGCGCGAGACGGCGCCCCGAACGACGGAACGGCGAAGAGCCGCGCCAGGCTCACCTTCGACGTCAGCCCGGCCGTCGAGCTGCTCCGCCAGGAGAGATTTGGGGAGGCACACGCGCTGCTCGCCGACCTGCCAGCGGGATCGGAGAAGGACGCCGACGTCCTCCTGCTTCGCGCGGTGTTGCTGACCCATGGAGGCGATCTCGCGCAGGCCGAGGTCTTGTGCCGCGATGTGATCGCCCTCGACGAGATGTCCGCGGGCGCGCACTACTTGACGGCGCTTTGCCGCGAAGACGCCGGCGATCGAGGCGCGGCCGCCGATCACGACCGCATCGCCGCCTACCTGGACCCGACCTTTGCCATGCCTCGCTTGCACCTCGGGCTCCTCGCGCGCAGAGCGGGCGACCACCAGGCGGCGCGGCGTGAGTTGGGCGAGGCCATGACGCTGCTCGAGCGAGAAGATGCTTCGCGGCTGCTGCTCTACGGCGGCGGGTTTGGTCGTCCCGGTCTCGCGGCGCTCTGCCGCGCCGAGCTGCGCGCTTGTGGGGAGACGCCGTGAACGATGGCCCCCGTGGCTTCGCGTCCGTCGACGTCCTCCGTCAAGCCTTCGATCACGGCTTCGCGGCGCCAGTCCGGATCGATGCCGAGGACGCCGTCGACCTGCTCGCGTTGCGGGTGCGAGGAGACGGTTATGCGGTTCGCCTCGGCGATGTCAGCGGGCTCCTCGTCGATCGCCGGCTCGTCCCGTTGCCCGCAACCTTGCCGGAGTTTCTAGGCCTCACCGGGGTCAAGGGGGGCGTCGTCGCCGTCTGGAGCTTGGGCGCGCTGCTCGGGGCTGGCGCCGATCACGACTTCCCGCGCTGGATGATCCTCGTCAGCGGACGAGGCCGTGGTGAGACCCTCGCGCTGGCCTTCGAGCGCTTCGACGGCCATCTCAGGGTCCCGCGCGCGCAGCTCTCCGAGCGCTCACCCACCGAACCAGCCCAGGGCGCGGGCGGCGTCACTCGCATCCGTCACTCCGTGCGCGCGAGCGACGGACCGCGCGGCGTGCTCGACGTGGCCGCGATCATCGACGACATCAGACGACGGCTTGGGCTTTCGGCCAGCAAAGCCGACGAGACCCGCAACGAGGCTCGCTGAGAGGGAGACACGCGATGTGGACGTTCGGAAAAAAGCTGGCGGTGGGGTTCTCGATTTCACTGCTGTTGCTCGTGGCCATCGGGGGGGTGTCGTACCGAGCGCTCGACTCGCTGACGAGCACGAGCTACCTCGTGGCGCACTCGCACAGCGTGCTCGAGCACGTCGAGCACGTCCTCGGCTTGCTCAAGGACGCCGAGACCGGCCAAAGAGGCTTCGTCATCACCGGCGACGACGCCTTCCTCGAGCCGCACACGGCGGCCGTCGCTGAAATCCCCAAGGTGCTCAAGGAGCTGCGCGAGCTGACCCGAGACAGCGCGAACCAGCAAAAGCGCCTCGACGACGTCGAGCCCATCGTCGACAAGAAGCTCGCGGAGCTCAAGCGCACGATCGACCTGCGTCGGAGCTCTGGCTTCGACCCGACTCTGAAGGTGGTGCAAGCCGGCGAAGGGAAGCGGGCCATGGACGACATCCGGCGGATTCTCGCGCAGATGGATCGCGAGGAGCGTGACCTCCTCCGGCTGCGTGCCGACGAGGTCGAGGCGGCCGCGGGAGCCGCGCGCTCGACGATCCTGCTCGGAACCCTGCTCTGCCTCGTCCTCACGTCCCTCGTGGGCTACGTCCTCGTGCGCGCGCTGACGAACCAGATCGGCTCGGCCGTGCGACACGTCCAGAGCTCGTCGGCCGAGCTGCAAGCCGCGGCGAATCAGCAGGTCTCCGGATCGAAAGAGCAGACCACGGCGATGAGCGAGATCACGACGACGATCAACGAGCTCCTCGCGACCTCCCGCCAGATCGCCGAGAGCGCGCAACGGGTCGCGCGCGTCTCGGGCGAGACCGCGTCGGCCGCGCGCCACGGCGACGCCACCATCGAGAAGACGCAGGCGTCGGTCGGGAGCATCAAGCGGCAGGTCGACGTCATCGTCGATCACATGATCGATCTCGGGAAGAAGTCGCAGCAGATAGGCGGCATCCTCGAGATCATCAACGAGCTCGCCGAGCAGACCAACATCCTCGCGATCAACGCGACGATCGAGGCCGCGGGCGCGGGTGAAATGGGCCGACGCTTCGCCGTCGTGGCCGACGAGATCCGCAAGCTGGCCGACCGGGTGGGCGGCTCGACGAAGGAGATCCGCGAGCTCGTCGACGACATCCGGGCCGCCGTCAACACGACGGTCATGGCGACCGAGGGCGGCTCGAAGGCCGTCGACGCGGGCCAGCGGCAGTTCAGCGAGGTCGCGACCTCGTTCAAACAGATCGCCGGCCTCGTCGGGACCACGAGCGAGGCCGCTCGCGAGATCGAGCTGTCGACCAAGCAACAAGCCTCGGCCGTCGAGCAGGTGACCCTGGCCGTGGCCAACGTCTCCCAGGCCGCAAAGGAGACCGAGGCCAGCTCGACCCAGACCTTCCAAACGTCGTCCGAGCTCACGAGCTTGTCGCGTGAGCTCGCGCGCCTGATCCAACCCCAAGCCAACTCGTAGCGAGCGCGGCGTGGCCCGAGATCCTTACGAATACTTCCGGATCGAGGCCCGCGAGATCCGCGACGGCCTGGGCCGCGGCGTTCTCCAGCTGGACAAGGGCGTGACGCCCGAGATCGTCGGCAGCCTTCTGCGACTCGCCCACACGCTCAAGGGCGCCGCGCGCGTCGTCCGACAGCGGCGGATCGCCGAGCACGCTCACGCCATCGAGGAGGCGCTCGCCCCCCTCCGGGAGTCGGCAGGCTCGGTGGAACGCGACCTCACCGACCGTCTCCTGAGCTTGACCGACGCCATCTCCTCCGAGATCTCCGAGCTCGACGCGCCGCCCGTCGCGCGGCCAGCCGAGGGGCCGCCAAGTTCGACCGGCGAGGACGATCTGCGCGCCCCTCGGGCCGAGATCGCCGACATGGACGTTCTCCTCGACGGCGTCGCCGAGGCGAGCGCGCAGCTGCGCGGAATGCGGCGAAACGCGACGGCCGCCGAGAAGGCCAGGCGCCTTTCAGACCTGTTGCTCGAGCAAGTCGCGCCGAGCTCCGCGGCCGCGTCCGGGGCGACCGGCAGAGCAGCCGCCACGAAGGTGCGCACGATGGCCGAAGATCTCCGCGGCCTCATCGGCGACGTCGAACGAAACTTTTCGAGCGCGATCGAACAGACCGATCGCGAGCTGCGCGAAGTGCGGGAGGCTGCTGAACGCCTCCGGCTCCAGCCGGTCAGCACCATCTTCACCTCGCTCGAGCGCGTCGCGCGCGACACCGCGCCATCGCTGGGCAAGGAAGCGACCTTCTCCGCCCGCGGGGGCGAGGTGCGGCTCGAGTCCGCTGTCCTCGGCCTCGTGCAGAGCGCGCTCATCCAGGTGGTTCGCAACGCGATCGCGCACGGGATCGAGCTACCGAACGAACGCGCGAGGATCGGCAAGTCGCG
>Ga0210396_10005029_pt1 | contig 12844 bp, 11 predicted proteins | sample IncBWH17OmetaG_FD_155466 | JGI IMG/M metagenome (GOLD analysis project Ga0210396, IMG submission 155466) | Forest soil microbial communities from Barre Woods Harvard Forest LTER site, Petersham, Massachusetts, United States - Inc-BW-H-17-O ...
GAGCGCCGGGTCACGGCGAACGGCTTCTTCCCCGCCCGCATGACTCCGCGACAGAATCCCTTCTACCTGGACCTGCCCTTCGATGACGTCAACGACCCGGCTGCCTTCTCCCAGCGTGCCCGCGTCGTACCGTGGGCAAACGATCCTGGCTACGCCGGGCACGCTCACGATCCGGCGTTCAGCTACATGAAGAACCGCTGGGTGAAGATTACGCGGGACGGGCGCACCTGCTATGGGCAGATCGAGGATGCCGGCCCCGGGGACTATGACGACTACAAGTACGTCTTCGGCACGCGCAACAGGCGTCCCGCCAACCGGCTCTACAACGGTGCCGGCCTGGACGTCTCGCCAGCGCTGACCGGCTGCCTGAGATTCACCGAGCTTAACGGGGACGACGACCGGGTCAACTGGCAGTTCGTCGACGCAGTGAACGTGCCGCGCGGCCCGTGGACGAGGCGAGTGACCACCCAGGGCGTCTCCGAATGAAAGTCCTGGGCGGCACGCCGCCACCTCGCCGGTTCCGTACGGCAACTCAGCCACCTCACTGCTCATCCACGGTTCGTGGGTCAGCCCATTCCGCCTCCCTGGCTGACGTCTCCTTAGCCGATGTCTCCCTAGCCGGGGCCTCCCTAGCCGGGACTTCCCTAGCCGGGACTTCCCTGCGCGGGGGCTGCCCCGAGGGTCCCGGTCGATCCCGCGATCTGAACTGCGGCGCTGGCTGTCCGGCTTCTGCCGCCTCGGTATACCAGCCGCGGGCATCGGCCGGCACCGGCTCAACCGGCTCGACCTCGGCCTCCGGCTGCCGTGACCGTAGCGGGAGGGTCGGACGGACGGCAGGGGCACTCGTACGGCCGCTGCCCGGGTCACGCCGGGCCGGGCTCACCCACCGGCCGGTCGATTTCTCCCGCCAGGCGCGCGGCAGCGTGTAGAGAGCGATCGCCGCGTCGATCGACCGCATGAATACGAAGAAGAGGCCATAGATGAGATAGCGCGGCCGCCTCTCCACAATGGCCACGCTCAGCGTCAGCAGCAGGTCGGGCACCAGGATCCCGAGGCCGATGGTCCGCAGGCTGACGTGACTGACGATGGCGGCGTGCACCGTCGACGCCTCCCGCCAGTGCAGCACCACGGGGAAGAGGTCCGGCACGGCGAGTATGGCGACGATCAGCGGCATCACCAGGAAAATCACGCTGGCCGTCAGTAGCTCGAGCAGCAGCACGCAAAGCATCGCCGACAGCAGGTCCGGGCGCAGTCCATGACGGCGCAACGTCTGCCACAGCCCGAGAGCCCAGCGCTTTGTCTGCTTGATGTAGTCATGGACAGTGTCCGGGTCCTGGGTAACGGCCTTGGCGTTGACCGTGAACCCCACCCGCCCCAGGCCCCTCCGGTAGACCTCGAACGTCATGTTGAAGTCTTCGATGACCAAGCCCGCCGGGTTGATCGTGATGGAGGGAAGCACGGCCGTACGGTACATGCTCGCGAAGCCGGGCACGATATGGGTGGCGTTCGTCAGCCGCCAGGTCTGGCCGTACTTCAGCAGCCGCTGGGTCAGCGCGTAAATCCGGCTTCTGTGGGCCGTCACCAGCCGTCCCATGAACGACAGCCCGGGAGTGTGCCAGTTGCTGAGGGCACAGCCCGCCACTGCGACGACGCCCGGATCGTCGAACAACGGCAGCGCCGCCTGGAAATAGCCAGGATCAAGCCGGGTATCGGCATCGAGCAGCAGCACGACCCTGAACCGCTCGACAAGGCGGAAAGCGCGGATACCCTCCTCCAGGGCACCCGCCTTCCCGACGTTCGTAGCGGTCTCGACGACGTTGACGCCGCGACGGCGGGCCAGCGCCACGGTGTTATCGGTGGACGCGTCCGACACGACGTGCACGTTCTCTGGCGGCACGAGAGCGGTGATCGCCACCAGGGAATCGTCTATGACCACCTCTTCGTTGTGGGCGGCCATCAGAACCGCGAGATCGGCGATCGTGACGGCGGTGCTGTCTGGGCCGGCGAGCGTCCGGCCGGTGCTCCGGCCGTCCGCGGCGGCCCGGGCGATTGTGGCGGCGCGGCGGGCACGGTGTGCTGTCGAGCCGGCGTTCCGCGGCATCCGCCGGAACCTGTCCAGCGTGCCGTCCACGACCCGGAGGAAACCGACCGCTCCCCAGAGGGTGAAGTTGAACCCGAAGACGAGTACGAACATCAGCCAGACTGGGATCAACGCAAGCCCCTCCGCGGGTCACGTCTGCGTGGCACGACCCCACGGTGCGCGTTCGAGCGGGTCCTCACCCGGTTCACTGGGCCGCGGCGACCTGAGCGACGCTCTCGGCGAGCTGGTCCGCCGCGACGTCCCTGATGATGTCCGCTAGCGACCGGCTGGGCTGGAACCCGATCAGCTGCCGGGCCCGCGTGCAGTCGGGAACCCGCCGCTGCATGTCCTCGAAGCCGGCTCCGTAGGCGGACTCGTAGGGGACGCGGACCGTCGTGCTCGACGAGCGCAGGACGGTCCGCACCCGCTCCGCCAGCTGGCTGATCGACACCTGCTCGGTGCCGCCGATGTTGAAGGCCTGGCCATACGCCCGGCTATCCGCCATCAGCGCCCGAAGCGCGGGCACCACGTCGTGAACATGGCAGAAGCAGCGGATCTGGTCGCCGGTCCCGAACACGGTAAGCGGCTCGCCGGCGAGCGCCTGGCGGACGAACCGCGGGATCACCATGCCGTAGCGACCGGTCTGCCGCGGGCCCACCGTATTGAACAGCCGGACGATGACGGTCTGCAGCCCGTGCTCCACCGAGTAGAGATACGCGAGGGTCTCGTCGATCGCCTTGGCTTCGGCGTATGACCAGCGGTTCTTCAGCGGAGAGCCAATGTGCCTGTCGTCGTCTTCGCGGAGCCCGATCTTGGTGTTCTTGCCGTAGATCTCACTGGTCGAAGCGATGAGGACGCGCGCGCCGTGCCGGAGGGCACTGGTGATGACCCGCTCCGTCCCGTGCAGGTTGGTGTGCAGGCTCTCCAGCGTCTTGTCGATGATCGTGAACGTCCCCACCGCCGCGGCCAGGTGATAGATGGTGTGCACCCGGCTGGCAAGGTCGTCCACCAGCGACTCGTCGAGGATCGAACCCTTGACGAACTGAAGTGACGGGTGGTTCAGCACCCCGGCGAGATTCTGCTCGCTGCCGGTGCTCAGGTCGTCAAGGACGATGACGTCCTCGCCGCTGCTGAGCAGGCTCTCGGTCAGATGGGAGCCGATGAAGCCGGCGCCGCCGGTGACAAGCGTGGTCATTTTCTCAGTTCCTCCTGGGTAATCAGGCCCCGTGTGACGAGACCGCCAGAGCCCAGGCAGATCCGAGCACCTTCGAATAGCGGGCATACTAAAAAGAACTAATCGCGAATGCGCACCGATTACTCTCGGGCGAAAAAAATCAGCTCTTCGCCCCTGCCCCTACCGAAGGCGAACGATTCCTAGACCCTCTCCCGCTCTCCTCACGAACCCTAGGAAAATTCGGCGCCACCGCCGGGGCTGCGTCTTCTCGCCCAGACCGTGCGCCAATATAAGGGTCTTTTGCCTGGCCCCGCACCGCAAGCCCTAAGGCATTGCCTGGGCGTTCAGTTATCTGAGCGCTCCGGCTCAGGCAGGCGAAGGGTGGCGACCGCCGCGGCCCGGTCGGGAACCCCGAGCTTGCGGACTACCGAGGCGATGTGCACCCGCACGGCACCGCTGCTGATCACCAGGGAGCGGGCGATGTCCGCGGTAGACAGCCCCTCGGAGAGCAGCTCGAGCACCTCCCACTCACGGCTAGTGAGCTGCGCGTCCGACAGGCCGGAAACGTGTCCCGACGGCCTCGGGCCAGCCAGCGCCAGCCCAACCGGCCGCCGCCAGCGCGGCTCTCGCGCCCGGAAATGCTTGAGCAGCGGCGCCATGAATACGGGATCCAATGCCGCCTCACCCGCACAGACGCCAGCGAGAAGGTCCGGCAGATGGTCGAACTCCGCGGTCTTGAGCAGGTATCCCTCGGCTCCCGCGCGGAGCGCGGCGAATAGGCCCCCGCCTTCGGCGGACAAGGTGAGCATGACGAGCTTGGCGCGCGGCAGCCGCGCGCTGATCTCCCGGGCCACGGGCAGGCCGCCGCCCGGCAGTTTGACATCGAGCACGCAGACGTCGGGACGTTCGCGTACCGCCGCGGCAATGGTCTGCGTCGCGCTACCGGTTACCGCGAAGACGTGAAAGCGGGCGTCTTCCGTTAGCGCTCGCTGCATGCACACGCGCGCCGGCGCATACCCATCGGCTATGAGAACACGAAGCATTCCGATTGTGAACAGGGTGCTCGGCCCCACCAGCGACTGATCTCCAGACGCTGATCTCCAGACACTTCTCCCCCGACACTTCCCCCCTACCGGCGCAAGCCTAAAATATTCCCTCGATTAACACAACCAGCCATAAGAAAATATCTGTTGCTTGTGTCGTAACAATTACCTGTTCATTCACGAGACGCTTTGTGGTTATTCGGAGTTTTCCAGCGCGGCCCCGGGGCCGTCGCGCGAATTCTTATCCGAGCGAGGCTCCGGCACGCGCCGGCGCCGGCGGCAGCACCCGGTCGAGCCGGCGCCCCGCGCGTAGCAGCCCGGCCGCGGCCGGCCCCGTGGCGAACAAGAGATCGATCATGGACACGTTCGGCCGGAACGGCTCAAACTGCTGCCTGTACCGGGGCTCAGTGAAGCACTGCGATTCCACGGCGATCCCGGCGTCCGCCACCCTCGTCCAGTCGACGTACTGGCGTGCTGTCCCGTAGGTGCTGGTCAGGTGTACGTCACCGGACACCGCCCGGGTGAGCTGGATGATCCGCTCGGTGTTATCACCTGCGTGGTCGAACCGCGTCGCGCGCACCACCCGCACCGTCGCGCCGACGTATGCAAGCAGGGTCTCGAACAGCCTCAGGTTGAAGTCGACCAGCAGGTCGTCGTCGCCGCCGTACACGCTCTCCAGCAGCGCGGCCACCTCACGGAAATACGGGGCGCCACGGTAGTGCTCGGCGAGCAAGCGCAGGTGAGCAGCACGCCAGCCGCGGTCCGGCACGAGCTCAACCTCGTGCAGCAGTTGCCGTCCGCGGCCGCGGGTCAGCACGGGCACCGACAGCCACACCGGTCCGTGCCTGCCGGCGATCCACTGCCGGGAGTGGAACTCGCTACGCGTATATTGCACACTGTCGTACGCGACGTAGACGTCACTGGCCAGCACCTTGTCGAAGAGCTTGGTCCACGGCAGGAAATTCGGCTGGTGCACGCTGACGCGCCTCTCGTCGACCGTCATCAAGGCTTACCAGGTGAGCCGGAGGGCCTGGAAAGCCTCTGCCGCGGCGATCGACACCTGACCGCCGTGGAACGCCGCGGTGATCTGCGCTCCCTCCGGGCTGCCGTGAAACGGCGCGGGGCGCACCTGGGAGGAGTACCGCCGCAGGGCCTCGGCTTTCGTATCGAGATGCGCGGAAATGTCGATGAACACGTTCGGGACGAACCACTCGTCGGGCACCGACCAGAACGCGGTGGTGTTGTCGTACACGAGGACGTTCGGCACTAGGTATCGCGCCCCGGCGGACGCGGGCCGGGTGGCGGCCAGGCAGGCCCGGAACGTCGCCGCGTGGTCTTGGTTATAGATGCGGGCCGGGATGAGCACCATCGACGGCCGGAGCTTCTCCAGCGACAGCGCGGCCGCGTACTCGATCTGCTCGATCAGCATCCGCTGCGGTACCGTGTCGAGCCGTTCGTGCAGCGCGTCCTCGTCGAACAGCACTTCGTAGTCGTCAAGGTCAAGAAACTTCATCACATCGTCGAACTCGGCACGCCGCTCGGGACCGGACACGAACCCCGGCCCCCGGCCGCCCGCACCCCTGCCATGCTGGGTGATCCCGCCCACAGAAACCACCATGACGTATGCCTGGCCGCCGAGCGACTTCACCCGTGCGATCGTGCCGGCGCAGCCGAGCGTCTCATCGTCCGGATGCGGTGCGACGACGAGCAACCGCTGCCTGGCCAAGAAGGCATCACCCAACGTCCCCACTGGCTCCCCCAAAGTGGCTACTCGCGCTGCGCGGGCGCTCGCCCGCCCGGCCGCCTGAAGGTCGGCAAGGCGCGGGTTTTTGTTAACCTGCTGTGTACGCAGATTACCACGGACAAAATATGCCTATTTCGTGGCGTACCGGGGCACGGCCGGCGCTTGGGGAATTGCGGGAGCCGAGCGCCGGCCGTGCGTCTTCACCCGCGCCTCCACGCGGCCCGGCATCGCGGGCACAGGAAAAGAACTGGTGACTTTCAGTGGGAGAACTAGCCTCTATTCGCTCCCGATCTCAGGCATTCTCACGCACAATAAAGCCGCCGACATCCGGACGGCATATACGATTTCCGCCTTAACGGGGCGGGACTCCCGGCTCCCTCCGCCGGGGAACTTGCCACCAGTCCAAGCCTCGTGCGCTTCGGCGAAGATGACAAGCGGCCAGGGGGCTTCCGGCGCTCAGTTATCTGAGCGCCCCTTCCTCCAGACCCGGATCCTCCAGGCGCGGGCCGCGCAGGACCGCTACGGCCGCGGCACGGTCGGGAACCCCGAGCTTGCGGACGACCGCGGCGATATGCACCCGGACCGCGCTGCTGCTGATCGTCAGGTCGCGCGATATCTCGGCGGTGGAAAGCCCTCGCGAGAGCAGCTCGAGCACCTCCCACTCACGGCTGGTCAGGCGCGCGTCGAGCGGGCCGGCGCCCGCCGGCGCCGCCGACTCTGGCGGGCGCGACCCCGCGGAGACCGGCCGCCGCCACCGCGGCTCACGGCTCCGGAAGGTCCTGAGCAGCCGCGCCACGAATGCCGGGTCCACCGCTCCCTCGCCTGCCCAGACACCGTACAGCGCGGCAGGCATGTTGGCGAAGCCCGCCGTCTTCAGCAGGTACCCTTCGACCCCCGTGCGGAGCGAGGCGAACAAGGAGCCGTCTTCGGCGGACGCGGCCAGCAGCACCAGCTTCGCGTGCGGCAGCCGAGCGCCGATTTCCCACGTCGCGGACAGTCCGCCGCCGGGCAGCTGCACGTCAAGCACGCAGACGTCGGGCCGCTCGCGCAGCGCGGCGGACACGGTCCCGGCCGCGTCGGCGGCCTCCGCGCAGATCTCGAACCTGGGGTCGTGCTCAATCGCGACCCGCAGGTCGTCCCGCACCGACGCGTCACCGTCGGCTATGAGAACGCGGATGGGCCCGCTCCCGCTCACTGCCCGGCCCTGGCGCGGAAATGCGCGCCGCATAGGCAACCCGTAGGCATGCTTCGTTGCATGGAATACCCCCCATTGTGCTCCCGCTATCCCGCCGTCAAGCGTAAATCCATTCCGAGATTACCACAAATATTGTTACGTAATATTTCGTTACAATTCACATAATGGCGATATGTACGGTATGTGCCCATAAATTAACGACGATATGTGTGGTATGCGATTATAAATTCGGTGCGTGTCGCGGGTGAAGGTCCCGCCGCCCCGCGCTGGCGGGATCCGGGGACATTCGGTACATATAGGGACATGACCAACAGTGCAGGCAGGCGAAGCGCGGCGTGGTTCGGGGCGACGGGACGGTCGGGAATGACCCACCGGTCGTGGATGCGGAGTGAGGCCGGTCCTGGGGGCAGCCGCTGTCCGCGACCCGGCTGGCGTCGTTCCGCGGCGCCGGGAACGCGCGTAAACGTCTTCGTCGACGGCCGTCCCTGGCCGGGCGCGCCGGGCACGGTGCCGCTCACGCGGCACGCCGAGATCGTGCTCGAAGTGGGACCGCACGTACCGCCGCATTCGTCCTACGCCTTCCCGCCGGGCAGCTGAGCCGCGTCAGGTGCCGGGCGGCTTCTCGGCGTGCAGCTTCAGGAGAGCTTCGTAGCGAGCGGTGACATCGGCCTGGTCGGTAGCCTCGGGGACCGTGCGGAGGTTCAGCCGCTGGATCATGTCTGCCTGGTCGAGCAGCACCTGGGAACGGCTGGCCGGGGCCACGGTCATGATCTTGTGCAGCGCGTCGAGCTGCCTTATCAGCACCGCGGGCATGCCGCCCGCGGCCTGGCGGATCTTCTCGAACGACCGCTGGACCAGCCGCTCGTAGCTGACCGGCGCGGTGATGAGGCGGATCTCGCCGTTGCCGTCGCGGTGGAAAGTGCGCGGATGCCACGAAACGGCGATCTTGCTCAGGCTGTCGCCGAGCCAGTCGATGCAGGTCAGGGCAGTGAAGGTGTCGTTGACGGCGGGTGAGAGCGCCCGGATTGCAATCTCCACGAGCTGGTCGATGCCGAAGGCGATGTCCTGGCTCAGGGTACGCAGCGGGCCGGTGATGTGCACACGCTCAAGCCGGCGGCTGATCTTGTCCGCGACCTCGGGCGGCCACACCGTGGCCATCGCGTGCCCGTGCATCAGGAAGTGCCCGGGCCGGTGCTGCAGTCGGATCACGGCGTCGTACTCGGCGGCGATCCGCACCAACGTGACGTGCCGGACGAATCGCAGGTAGCCGCTGGCCGGGGCGGTTACCACCCGTCCGTCGCGGTCCAGCCGTGCCCGCAGGACATCCGGCGCGGCACCGTTGCCGATGCCGGACCACCCCGCCGGGCCGTCGGCCTCGGCGTCGATCGCCTGTGCCAGGTCGCGCGCGATGCTGGCGATGACCTCGGGCAGCTGGATCACGGTGGCGGTGTGGTGGATGAAGTAGATCAGCACTCCAAGGTCGACCGCGGTCAGCGCCAGCGCGATCGTCACCGACAGGTGCGGCACGAACGTGGCGCCGATCGAGATCAGCGTCAGCATCGCGTAGAAGAACGTCGCGACGAACGTGCCGAGGGTCAGCTGGGTGCTGCGGTCCCTGATGAACGTGCGCAGCATCCGCGGCCCGAACTGGCTCGAGGCGAGCGTCAGCGTCACGATCATGACCGAGAACACGACGCCGACGACAGTGATGATCGCCGCCGCGAGCGACGACAGGATCTGCCTAGCGGCGTCCGGCGAGCCGCTGATCACCCAGGACGGCAGGGTCAGCTCGCCGTGGGACGCGGCCCGGTCGATGCTCAGCGTCAGCACGAACAGCAGGACCGCAGCGACACTCTCCGCCGCGGGGATCAGCCACAGGTTGGTGCGCAGCGACTCGTCGCGCCAGTCGGACTCGACGGCGAAGTGCCGGAAGGAAATGTCCATTGCCCGCCCAGTCGTGGTCGAATTCAGCGCCGACCAGACTTCCCGGCTCACCTGGCCTAAGAATATCCGGCCGGACGCCTAGGCGTCCGGCGTACCGTCCTCCGCGATGAGGACGGCGTGCACGCACTCAAGGCTCTGGCGGCGGCGGAGCTCCAACTCCCCGCCATAGCGCAGGACTGGTGAGATCGAGGCCGAAGCGGCGCACCACTCGGATAGCAACGACAGCGACCCCTTGTCACCGCGGGCGACCGCCACCAGCAGCGTGGCCTCCCGCCGCGGGTACGCCGGCCAGCCCACGCGCAGCAGCACGAGCGGCGGCCCGCTTGGCTGGGCGATGACGCTACGCAGGCGAAGTTCCGGCCAGTCCAGCGCGGACGCCGGGGACGGCGCGGCGGTCTTCTCGGCGAGCGCGTGCGCGTCGAGGTTGCCAATGTGCACTAGCCGGGCGGTCCACGCCAGCCCGGCCGCGATGAACGCGAGCACACAAGCAAGAGCGACAGCAACAATCACAATCCGACGGTAACCCCGCGAGGACCCGGCGTCATTAGCCGCTGGCCCGTTCACCATTCTCCACCAGGCCCGCGGCCTTGTTCACCACGGCTCAACCGGCAGTGCAAGCACGATAACGGTACGGCCGATTTCCTGGTTGTCGTCGCGATAGCGGCATTCGTCGCCCTGATACTCGGACTGATCCGGGGACTGGACCGACTATGACGGTCATCGAGGGGCTTCCTGTGGACGATCGTCGCGCTCAGCGTGGTGCTCGTGATCGCCTGGCGTTTCCTCGGCGCCTATATGGCGGCCGTCTTCGAGGGCCGCGTCCGGTAGCTGACGCTCGTAGAACGACCGGTCCACCGCGTCCTCGGGATCAATCCTGAGGACGGGCAATCCTCCAGGTCGCTCATCATCTTCTCAGGGGTCGCGCTGGGCGTCACCTACGCGATCTTCCGACTCCAGGCTCCCTGCCGTTTAACCCGCAGCATCTCGGGGCCGTCGGGCCCGCGCTGGCGTGGAGCACCGCAGTGTCGTTCGTGACGAACACGAACTGGCAGGCCTATTCCGGCGAGACCACGATGTCGTACCTGTCGCAGATGGGGTCGCTGGCCGTGCAGAACTTCGTCAGCGCCGCGGTGGGGATCGCCGTCGCGGTGGCCCTGATCCGCGGTTTCTCCCGGCACGGGCGTCGACGATAGGGAACTTCTGGGCCGACCTGATCCGCGCGGTCATATACGTTCTGCTGCCCATCTCGCTTGTCGCCGCGATCGTGTTCATCGGCGAGGGCGCGCTGCAGACGCTCGGCGGTCCCGCGCACGTCAGCGACGCGCTCAACGGGGTGACCCAGGTCATCCCGCGCGGGCCGGTCGCCTCTCAGGAGGTGATCAAGCAGCTGGGCACCAACGCCCTGCTGCTCGTCGTCGCGGTCGTCGCGGCTAGTCGCCGTGACGCTCGCCGACCTGGCAGGACACGCGCCCGCCTCGCCGGCACCCGCCACCGAGGCGGACTGAACGGGCCGGAATCCGACGCCAGGCACGTCCCGCTGCCAGGTTGCGGGAACTATTCCAAGCGCCCAGATCATGCACTAGATATAGATCCATGACGATCGATGCGGGTAACGGCAGGCGAAGCGCGGCGTGGTTCGGGGCGACGGGACGGTCGGGAATGACCCACCGGTCGTGGATGCGGAGTGAGGGATTCACAACCGAGGTGTTCGACGGGCGGCCGGTGATCGGCATAGCGACTACATGGTCGGAACTGGCGCCGTGCAACGTCCACCTGCACCGCGTCGCCGAATCGGTCAAGCGCGGCGTCTGGCAGGCCGGCGGCTTCCCGCTCGAGTTCCCCGCGATGGCGCTCGGCGAGACGCTGCTGCGGCCCACCGCGATGCTGTACAGGAACCTGCTCGCCATGGAGGCGGAGGAGCTGTTCCGCGCCAACCCGCTGGACGGCGTGGTGCTGCTGTCCGGCTGCGACAAGACCACCCCGGGCCTGCTGATGGCGGCCGCCAGCGTGGACCTGCCCGCGGTCATGGTCACCGGCGGCCCGAAGCTCAACGGCAAGTACCAGGGCACCGACGTCGGCTCGGGCACCGCGGTGTGGCGCTGGGAGGAAGACCTGCTGGCCGGCCGGATGACGCAAGAGGAGTGCTTCTTCGCCGAGGGCTGCATGTCCCGCTCCGACGGGCACTGCATGACGATGGGCACCGCGTCCACGATGGCGTCGGTCGCCGAGGCGCTCGGCATGCAGCTGCCGTACTCCGCGGCCTGGCCCGCGGTCGACGCGCGCCGGTATGAGACCGCGCAGCGGGCCGGCCAGGTCATCGTCGACCTCGTCAACAGCGACCTGTCCCCGTCCAAGATCATGACCAGGCAGGCGTTCGAGAACGCGATCCGGGTCAACGCCGCGATCGGCGGATCCACGAACGCCGTGATCCACCTGCTGGCGATCGCCGGCCGCCTCGGCGTCCCGCTCAGCCTGGACGACTTCGACGCGCTCGCCGCCGACGTGCCCACGCTGGTGAACCTGCAGCCGAGCGGGCAGTACCTGATGGAGGACTTCTGCTACGCCGGCGGCCTGCCCGCGGTGATGCGCGAGCTGGGCGGGATGCTGCACGGCGACGCGATCACCGTCACCGGCCGCACCGTCGCCGAGAACGTGGCCGACGCGCCGTGCTGGAACCGGGACGTCATCCACGCGATGGACGCGCCGTTCCAGCCGCCGGGCACAGGCACCGCCGTGCTGCGCGGGAACCTCGCGCCGGACGGCGCGGTGCTCAAGCAGTCCGCCGCCTCACCGCACCTGCTCAAGCACCGCGGCCGCGCCCTGGTCTTCGACTCCCCCGAGGCCTACCACGCGGTCGTCGCCGACCCGGACCTCGACGCCGATGAGAACACCGTGCTGGTCATCAGGTACTGCGGGCCGAAAGGCTACCCCGGCATGCCGGAGGTCTCCAACGTGCCGCTGCCGAAGAAGCTGCTGAACCGCGGCGTCAGGGACATGGTGCGGATCTGCGACGGCCGGATGTCAGGCACCGCCTACGGCACGGTCGTGCTGCACGTCACGCCCGAGGCCGCCGCGGGCGGCCCGCTCGCGCTGGTCCGCACCGGCGACTGGATCACGCTCGACGTCCCGTCCCGTGCCCTCACGCTCGAGGTGCCCGACGAGGAGCTCGCGCGCCGCCGCGCGGAGTGGACCGCTCCGCCGCCCGCGGCCGTACGGGGCTGGACTCGTCTCTACACCGATCACGTGCTCCAGGCTGACACTGGCGCCGACCTGGACTTCCTCATCGGCGCCAGCGGTCACGAGGTCCCGCGCGACTCGCATTGACCGCGGGGGGTTCCGGGGGGTCGTCCCCCTGGGCTAGCAGAGTCGGAACGTACGCGCCCGGCTCTGGTCCCGCCATGACTCCCGGCAGGCGGGAACGTCGCGGCTTTATCAGAGCTGCCTTATATAAGCCGATCCTGATATCATGGCGGCATGCACGCGTTCGACGTCCTCGGCGACCCGGTCCGGCGGCGCATCCTGGAACTGCTCGCCGGCGGCCAGCTGACGTCCGGCGAGCTGACCGCGGCGATCCAGGCCGAGTTCGGCATCTCGCAGCCGGCCGTGTCCGCGCACCTGCGGGTCCTGCGGGAGAGCGGGTTCGCCACGGTCCGGGCGGCGGGCG
>Ga0210396_10005030_pt1 | contig 12844 bp, 9 predicted proteins | sample IncBWH17OmetaG_FD_155466 | JGI IMG/M metagenome (GOLD analysis project Ga0210396, IMG submission 155466) | Forest soil microbial communities from Barre Woods Harvard Forest LTER site, Petersham, Massachusetts, United States - Inc-BW-H-17-O ...
TCTTGAACGTCAGGCCCAGATAGGTGCTTTCGAGCCTGTAGCGGCCGGAAGACAACCCGGGGAAGCGAAAGCCGCCGGCGGTATCGGAGAAGATCGTCCGGAAAGGTTTATCGGAGTCGGATAAGAGCTTTATCGTAGCATGTGGTAAGGGTAGCCCGGTGCTATCCTGGATCCTGCCGGAGAGACTGACCTGCGCCTGAGCAAGGGTATAACAAAGGAGAATCGTGCAAAGCAGTAAAGATCTGCGGTAGCGGATGGGGTTGACAATTATCATATAATAGTGGTTTAATCGATTTAACGACAAGAGTAAACAGGTGATGTTGCATCGAAGACGAATTTTTCGCGTAACCCAAAAAAAATTGGGGAGAACCGTGCACAATCCTCCCCCTTGTGACATAACGGGGATGTTACATACTGCCTGGCATAGCCGATGGTTGTTCTTCCACGAAGTTGCTGCCCCTACTTTATTTCGAAAAGATTTTTCGACGAATGACGGTAAACATTCGATGAATTTGACCCCCTACTTCCGCTTCCCCACCTCCAACGCATACGCCGTCTCTTTCTTGCCTTCGCTCAGGGCGAAGAAGGTCTCCAGGCCGCCCACGTTGGGTAAGGTGGCCAGTTTGTTCATCAGGAAGGCGTTATACTCGACCATATCGCGGATCGCAATCTTCAGCAGGAAGTCGAACTGGCCGGTGAGATGATAACACTCCATCACCTCGGGGAACTTGATTACCTCCCGCTCAAACCCGCGCAGTGCCGTCGCCGAACACTCCTTCATCTCCACCGTCGTAAAGGCCGTCAGGTGTTTGCCGACTAGGTCTTTGTTGACCAGCGCCACATAGCGCATGATATACCCTTCCTCTTCCAGCCGCTTGATCCGCTCATAGACGGGCGTGACCGACTTGCCCAGCTTGTCGGCGACCTCCTTGTTGGTCAGCCGCGCGTCGCGCTGCAACAGTTGCAGGATGCGGAGATCGATGGAATCCAGTGCATACATAAAAGAAGTTTTAACGGTTTGACCGGCGATGGATAGGGCCGGTCGCGCTTATTGACGCCGTGCGCAATTGTTTTGTCTCCCTGTTCACCGACCGGGCTATTAGCTACCGCTATACCTTTCAATTCGATATCTTCAACGTGGGGCTCTCGGTTTGCGTGCAGAAGATGGTCCGCTCTGATTTAGCCTCGAGCGGGGTCGCCTTCTCGCTTGACGCCGAGACGGGTTTTGCCAGGGTCGTCGGCGACGCTCGAACTGGAAGTGCAGGGGAAAATCGTAAAGAAAGCGCAGCTTGATGCGGGCAGGTACGAGTATACAATCGATCATTAAAAGGAAGCGGGATAAAATCAAAAAGCTATCTGCCTTTTACTCGGTCCTTAGCGATTTCGCCGGACTTGTCAATGCAGCGCTGACAGCCTGAAAGCTGACAACTGTGCATGCAAGTGCCAGTGCGGCCAGGCTGGTCACTGCAAATATCCACCAGGCTAAATCGACACGATAGGCAAATTGATTGTAAAATCTCGTTATCCCAATCAATACAATCGGGATGGAAATCGAAATAGCTACGACGATCAGTATAACAAACTGCTTCAGCAAAAGGAAAGTAAGACTTTTAAAATCAGCGCCAATGACTTTCCGGATCGCAATTTCCTTTTTCCTTCTTGCTGCGCTGTACGCCGACAACCCAAATAATCCAAGGCAGGCGATAAATAAAGCAATGACTGAAAAAATATCAAACAACCTGGATAGCCTGGTTTCGCTACTGTAGGCATCTGTGATCTGATCACTGAGCAAACGATATTCGAGGGGGAGTGCGCTATATTTTTTCCAGATGGAGTTGGCCGCATCAACTATGAAATTCAAATCTTTTTGATCAGCCTTTACATACAAGGTAGCAACATTATAAGATGAGATGGTAATGACCGCCGGCATTACTTTTTTATGTAAGGTTTCGAAGTTGAAATCTTCTGCGATTCCCACGACGGTTCCGGTCGAGTTGCGAAACTTGATTTGTTTACCCAGCGGCTGTTTCAGCTCCATCTGCAAGGCCGCCGTCTCATTAAGAATATATTTCGGCCCGGCTACGAAGGCCCTTTGAAAGTCCGTACCCGATCTTAGCGTTATATTGAACAATCGCAGAAAAGATGTGTCAGCGTTGAAATTCGCAAAAAGCATTTTTGAATCCTTCGGTTTACCTTCCCAATCCACGTCGCCGGTCATTCTTATATGCCCAAACATCGTGGAATTGGATGCGGTGACACGGGTAACACCTCTGACACTCTTTAGCTCATTCTCGAATTCCCCAATATGATCCCCAATTTGCCCCACTGAAATTTCAACAATATTACTAGCGTCCATATGAAGGTCTCTGCCTAATATAAAATGCATCTGGCTGTGTATAAGGACAGTCCCGAGCAATAATGAAATACTGGTCACGAATTGAATGATGACCAGGCCTTTATAGATTGTTCCCCGGCCTGAAAGGCCGTTTGAATTCTTTAGTGACTGTAAAGGATTGGATGCGGCCAAAAGAGCTGCGGGGTAAAGACCGGTGATCAGCAAAGTAAACGCCAATGTTATCAAGACGATTTTCCATAAGTCCCAGTTGCCGAATATCTCAAACTGCTGCAAACCCAGTAAACTTTTATATATGGGAAACGTCGTCAGGATCATCATCATGGACAACAAAACTGCGAAAACTACCAGGATCCCTGTCTCGGTAAAGAACTGGAGGATTAGTTGTCTTTTATTGGCGCCGGCAAGCTTACGAATGGTAACGTCCTTCATACGCTGGGTGGCTTTTGCCACAAAAAGATTGATGTAGTTGAAGGAAGCCAGCAGCAATATGGCTATTGCAATAAAAAAGAAGACCTGAACCATTATGATCCTGCCTTTGCTGCCATCCGGATTATATAGATAGGCATTCGAAAAAGGAAGGAATGTAAATTTCATGCTAAAAGGACTGGGGTTGGCCTTCCGGAGTTCATTTGACAAAGCAGTTGCAATGCCTGAAATATTTGCGTTCCTATTCGCCAAACAATACGTAGTGTAGTCAAAGTCGCCCCAGTCCTCGTCGATCGTCTTCCACTGTCCGTTTCCGGTAAAATCGGCCCTGACCGCATCCAAGGAAAAAAGAACGTCAAAGTGTATGGAGCTATTTTCGGGAAAGTCTTTCATCACCGCGGCAACTACGTAGGGCTTCCCTTTAAATTCAAGGGTCTGCCCAATGGGGTCCCTGTCCCCATAATATCGCGTGGCGGTATTCCGCGTTATTACTACAGACGATCCGTTCGGGAATGGGTTTGTGCTGTTCCCCTCTTCAATAGGGAAATCGAAAATATGGAAGAATTCATTCTCGGTATAGGCAATGCTGCCTTCGACAAACTGCTTGCCGTTACACTTTATGATCTGTTTATCGCTTTCATCCGTTACTCTGGCAACCTGTGTGATTTGCCCGCTATTCAATTTCAGATATGTTGCAACGGGCGCCGGAATGGTCGTAAAGGTGTTCGCCCGGTTATCGGTCTTGGAGGTTATACAAATTTGAAAAATTCTGTCAATTTTCCGATGAAAGCAATTTACCGAGTACTCATTGTTCACCCACACAAGTATCAAAATTCCCGCAGAAAGACCTGTCGCCAGTCCGAAAACATTGATAACCGAGTATATTTTATCGCGGAACAGATTTCTGATGCCAACCTTGATAAAAGATTTCCACATAAATTGAAGGGCTTTAAATTAAAGATAACGAGGATACAGCAGGGCACATGCCGCTATCCACAGGCAAATGAACACTGCCCACAACAACACCAGTGTTATCAGCGGCAGTAAATCTTCCATGATGATAAATGTTTTTATAAATGGCAGACATTTAACTGGCTGACCAAAATAACAGCATGCGTTCATCAGTGCAAATTTTTTCGACAAACCCTATAAAACCTTGGACGAATTAAAGGTTCAACGTGGTTATGGGAGCGGGTCGCCCGTTAAAACACCCCTTACTCCGCCCTCAAATTTTTTACCGGATTGGCAAGCGCCACTCTTATGGCATGGTAGCTGATAGTCGCCATGGCAATAATAAAGGCGAGCGAGCCGGCAATAATAAAAACGCCGCTCGACAGATGGGTGTGATAGGAATAGTCTTCCAGCCATCGCTGCAAGGCCCAACCCGCGATGGGCGCTGCGATGAGAAAGGCAAGGGCGACCAGCCACACAAAATCCAGGGCCAGCAAGGTAAAGAGTCCCCCGGTGCTCGCACCAAGCACCTTTCGGATTCCGATCTCCTTCGTCCGTTGTTCTGCCGTGAACATGGCCAAACCCAGAAGACCCAGACAGGAAATGAGGATAGCCATACCAGCGAAATAGTTACTAAGCTTGCTGATGACTACTTCGTTCTTGTATAAATTCTGGTATTCGGCGGCTGCGAATTGGTAAGTAATGGGAAAGGCCGGGTTCAATTGGCGGCATAATTGCTGCAAGCTGGAGATGGCCTGCCGAGTCTGGCCGGCTTTTGTTCTGACAAGGACCTCGCCATAGGTATTTTGTTCTCGGGAGATCAGGATCAGCGGTTTGATCGTCGACACGTAAACGACGGAGATCGAATCCAATGTCGGGTGTTGCTCCATTAGAATTGGAAACCTTTTAAGATAGGGCTCATAGTTAAAGTTTACATCGTCCTGCTGCAAAGTCGGTACAGCCTTCAGTAGTCTCTTCTTGAACAGCTTGTTTGGCCGAATATAGCCCAAGTCAAATTCCGGGAAGCTGAAAGGATCCAGGGTTTTGGCATATTCCTTTGCATCCACTTCGAGTTTGTTGAGCGAATCCCGAACAGCGACGAGCTCCGCACTAATATGCTTCTGACTTAATTTTGCAAACTCCTGCTCGTTTTTTAGCCCAAAGACTGTCTGATAATCGACGGTTTCCCTTTCAAATGTGACCCGTAACTTAACTGGGGACGTTTGAGTTTTTTTTCTAAATGACCTGGTATCCAGGACCATGTAAATTGTTGGGAGCATAAACTGGCCGTTCTCTTTTTCACGAATCCTGCCCACAGAAATTTGCAAACAATTTGCAAACAAACAGCAGTTAAAGGACGTTTTACAAGCTCCTTCTAAGGTAAATAGAAAAAGCATAAGCGTCTGACATTTAACATCTTAGTTAAATAAAATCAAACAACGTAAAATGTGTACATTGGGCAAAAACAGGACTTTTTGGACTTAAAATCCTGTTTCCCGCAACGGAAGTACGGGTTCGATTCCCGTCCCGGGCACACCTAATCTGGTTGGTTTCAGGAGATAAATTTCTGCACCGACCGGATCTTCCGGCAGCATGGAGTGCTAAAGGATTCAACCAACCGGTAAATCGTCGGGGGAGCCGTATTCCAAAATTAGGTCATTTCCGCGCCATAGTCTTTTGCAAGTGGGCTATCAGATTCTCTTCATCCCAGTCGTCATCATAGCGGAGGCCATTGATAAAAAATCCCGGTGTTCCGTTGACGCCACTGCGCACGCCGCTCTCGAAGTCGTCGTCGACTTTTTTCGCGATAGCCGGGTCTTGCAGGTCCGCTTCAAATTTAGCAATGTCCAGACCGAGGGTGGTAGCGAGTTTGTTGAAAAAATTCGGTCCGGACATACCTTCCTGTTTTTCGTACAGAAGGTCATGCATTTTCCAAGAGGCATCCTGCCGTGCTGCTGCTTCCACGGCGAGCGCCGCCGTGTAAGCCTGCGGATGTGCATCGGTCAGGGGGAAATTGCGGAAGACGAAACGCAAATCCTTTCCCAGCCGTGACTGGACCTTTTTGATGATGGGATAGGCCTGCCCGCAATAGGGACATTGGTAATCGCCATATTCGAGCAATTCCAGCGGTGCGTGGATATCACCCTGATAGTGATCTTTTTCGTTGAAGGGAGGACGCAGGGAATGTGACATAGTTTATGCTTTTACAGGTTGACTTATTTCTTCCAGGGCATCGAGGATACCGTCGGCGCCGGGATTGATGCCTACCGGGGACAGATAACTCCACCGGATGGTGTGCTGTTCATCCAGTACAAAGAGCGCACGTTGGCATTCGCCCTCCTTCGCATCATATACGTCGTAGAGCCTGGCGACGGCGCCTTTTGGCTCAAAATCGGCCAGCAGGGGAAAATGCAGTTTCCGGTCGGCCGAAAAGGCGGCGTGGCACCATACGCCGTCGACGGAAATGCCTAGCAATTCCGCGTTGTAACGGTTAAAAAACTTCAGCGATTGATTGTACAGCGCCATCTGGTCACTGCACACCGGGCTCCAGTCGGCCGGGTAGAAAGCGAGAATGACTTTTTTGCCGGCCAGTTCGCTGAGCCGGAGCTTTTGATCGGGCGTGCAGAACAGCTCGAAATCAGGGGCGGTGGCACCTTTTTGCAGCATAAAATGATGAGGATGTCCCGTGAATTTACGAATTTTTAGGGAATTCATTCACCAAATACATCAAAATGCGCGGGCGGCTAGCTCTTCAGGAACCCCCAATCCACTATGCGGCGCAGGTATTGCTTGTCGCGGATGACCCAGGTATATTCGAAGCCGCCGCCGTCGTTGTTGAACATGTAGATATAGAAGGTGTGTTTGTCATTCGACAGGAAAACGCCGTTGCGGGTGCGGGTGGCGCCATTCTCCGAGTAACTGAATCTGGGCTCGTAGAGGTCGAAGTAGGCGGTAGTGGGGATGGCCACGGTGTCCTTGTCGACGACGACGGTGATGGATTCAATAGTGGTGTGGGGCACTTCGCCGGGGGGAGGCCCATAGTAGGGTTTGCCGTCGATCCGCAGGATGTGCTCATCCGACTTCATCAGCTTGTGTTTTGAGGGGGTGAAGATACCGGTCCTGATGATGACCTGGATATGGTCATCCTGGAAGGACATGAAGTTGAGGCTGTAGTCTTTGACGGGGACGGTCGCTAGCTGAGGTTTCCCGATGCTTTCATCGAGGGCCGCCAGGGCGAAGGAGGCGACATCGTTGCGGATATCCTGTTCGCGGATCTTATTGAAATTATCTTTCTTCTGGCGGAAATCAGGGAAGTCGAGGTCCTGGGAAAAACAGGCTGAGCCGGTCAGGAAAAAGAAGAAGCTGATAGTGATGATGCGCATACAAAATTATTTATAGCTATATTGATATTCGATATGTCCAAGCAGCTCCCGTTCTTTACTGAAGCAGGATTCCTTTGTCCGCAGGCCTTTATCGTTGTAGCCATAGATCCACTTCTGATAGCTGGCGGCTCCCTCCTGAACGGCCAGCAGGGAGGTCATTCTGCCGTCCCCTCCATATTCAAAGATGTTATCCGGGAGTAATCGCTGGGCTTTTGCATTATAACGGACGACGTCGGTTAGGCGGTTGCCGTCGTCATAGTAATAGTAGATCACCGGGAGAGCTTCCCCGTTGCGGGTGGCGTGCTCCTCACCGATATTGCCCTTGTCATCGGCAACGAAGCGGACGTAGGTCGTGTCGGTACTGTCCTTGATCTTTAGCATGCCGATTGGTTGATCGCCCGCGGCGCTATATTGCCAGAGATGGGTTTCGACTTCCTTGACGTGGTTGTCCATTTCGGTAGAGGTATTGGTAACGGAGGTCAGCCGCCTGTGGTCATCGTATTGGTAGACGGACACACTCTGGTAGGTATCACTGGTGTCTGTGATACCGGTTAGCAGGCCTTCCGGGGAGTAGGTGGCAAAGGTCCAGGTCTCGGTTGTGCCGTTTGTCTTTGCGTGTGTCGTCATGCCGGAAAAATCAGCGTTGACGGTTTGGTCCAGCTGAAATCCGTCGGTGGGCTGACCATCCGCCTCAAAGCTGGTTACCCGGACCGATTTTACCCGGGCCGCTTTATATGCCTGCCATTTGGCGATATTCTGCCGGGTGGAGATGATGTCTTTGTAATAGAACTGGGCATTGGCTGCCCCGGTTAGCAGGATCAGGAAAAGAAATCCGATCAAAAATTTCATTGGACAAATTTAGGAATTCCCGCCGATAGGGCCGATGGCCGGGTGCCGGCGGGAGGTTGAGCTAAAACGAAAAAAACGCCGATTTAATACATTGGAAGTGGGTGGATTGCATATTTTAGCGAAAATTTAAGCCTGTGTCGCATTTAAAGGAACGCACGGAACGGAATTGTTTGAACTGTCAGGCGACCCTGTATGGCCGTTACTGTCATGTATGCGGGCAGGAAAATCTGGAGCCGAAGGAAACGGTCTGGCATCTGGTCCAGCACTTTTTTAACGATATCACCCATTTTGACGGCAAGTTCTTTTCAACGGTCAAGTATTTGTTGCGGAAACCTGGGTTCCTTTCGGCGGAATATGTGGCCGGGCGACGGGCAAGCTATCTGAACCCGATCCGGATGTATGTGTTTACGTCGGCTTTTTTCTTCATTGTCCTGTATTCGATCAGCAAGCCGGAAGACATGTTCAAGGAAAAGGGCACCGAGCGGACGCGTGCGCTTCCGCAGCTGGAAAAGACACTGGGGGAGCGGCAGCAGGAGCTGAAGGTGACCGGTGATGCGGATGAGCGGGATGATCTGCACAACAGCGTCGATCACCTGGAGATGGAGATCCGGGAGATAAAAAAAGAATATGGGGACACTACCCGCCGGAAGTTCACCGATAAGGAGCTGACCGGTCTGATGATCACAGCACTGAGCGACAGTCTGCGGGAGGCGGGATTGACACCGGCTGCGCAATCGAGGGTAAAGCAGCTGCTTGTGCTGGCCAGTCATCCGATGTCGGGGAGTAATTTGTTTGGGCTCAACCAGGGACGCTTCAATACCGTGGGGGAGTATGACTCGGCGGAGAAGGCGCTACCGGACAGTCTTCGGGACGGGTGGCTTAAGCGGACCCTTATGCGCAAGTTGATTGCAGCGGGAGAGGAGTATGAGCGCGACCCCCAGCGGTATAAAGAAAAGTTCTGGGAGAACTGGCTGCACTCCTTCCCCAAGGTCCTCTTCTGGTCGCTGCCGTTCTTTGCCTTGATCCTGAATATCTTATATTTCCGGCATAAGAAGCAGATCTATTATGTCGATCATGGCATCTTCACCATCCATTTCTATATCGCCACTTTTCTGCTCCTGCTGATCAGCATGGTGCTATCGATCCTCACGGACTGGATTGGGGTGCATTGGTTACAGATTGTGACGGATATCCTGATCACGGTGGTCAGTATCTACAATTTTATATACCTGTATAAGGCGATGCGGGGCTTCTACAAGCAGAGGCGGGGGAAGACGTTCCTGAAATATTTTATCCTCTGCTGGACGGCATTTATCATAAATTTGATCTTGTTTTTGATCTTTACGATACTTTCCGCGATAAATATATGAGCAACCCGAACGAAGCATTTCAACGACTGGTGAGGATCATGGATGAATTGAGGGAGCAGTGTCCCTGGGACCGCAAGCAGACGATCGGGACGCTGCGACCGCTGACGATAGAGGAGACCTATGAGCTGGCGGATGCGATCACGGAGGAGGACTGGAAGGGGATCCGGGAGGAGTTGGGGGACCTGCTGCTGCATATCGTGTTTTATGCCCGGATCGGGCGGGAGCAAGGGCGGTTTACGCTGGATGAGGTGATCAACGGAATCTGTGACAAGCTCATTTCGAGGCATCCGCACATCTATGGGACGACGGCTCAGGAAGGGCTGGTAGACGTTAAGAATGAAGAAGATGTCAAGCGGAATTGGGAGCAACTGAAGCTCAAAGAGGGCAAAAAGTCGGTCCTGGGGGGCGTACCGTTGTCGCTGCCGGCGACCATTAAGGCGACGCGGCTGCAGGAAAAGGCGGGCAAGGTCGGTTTTGAATGGGATGAGACGGCACAGGTCTGGGAGAAGGTGAAGGAAGAAATGGCGGAGCTGCAGGAGGCTGTGGGCCTGGGGGATACGGGGAAGATCGAGGACGAGTTTGGCGATCTGATCTTCTCGCTGGTGAATTACGCACGATTTTTGCATATTGACGCGGAGAATGCCTTAGAACGAACGAACCGGAAGTTCATCAGCCGTTTCACCAGGATGGAGGAGGCGGCGCGGGCGCAGGGCCGGTCGCTGGCAGATATGTCCCTTCAGGAGATGGATGGCCTCTGGAACGACATCAAGTCGAAGGATAAGGCGGCCGGGTCGCGCGATGCGATCGACGCCGCGTACAAACAGCAAAAAACAATGGATTGAAGTCCTTTTTCATCGATATTTTTCGCAGGAACATCTATATCCTGCTAACGGCGTTTGGGCTATTCCTTACCGGATATTTTCTCAACCTATATTTCAGCGGCGGCACCTCGGTCCGGCGGCTGCGAAACTCGATACAGTCCTTTTTGCAGGAGCGGGAGCGGGACTTTGATGAGCTGTCGGGGGATACAGCGCTGCTGACCCGGCTGGCGGATAAGCAGTATACGAAGAAAGATCTCGACCAGCTCGTCGACAAGAAGTATGGCTTTTTCCTGTATGGGTCGGATTCGGTTGGGGCTGGGCTATACCTTCAATTCTGGAATGACCAGCGGTCCCTGCCGACGATGGCGATAATCAACGGGCCGGACACGGCGGGTTTCATCCGGCTGGCCAACGGCCAGTACGGATATATCAAACGAACGGTGGTTGGCGCGGACCGGAAGCCCCACCTGGTTATCGGGTTGATCCCGGTGCGGTGGCAGTACTATATTACGCTATCCAATCTCCAGCCGGAGTTTGTCGATTTCCCTTCAGCGGAGAAGCGGGTTGAAATTGTGCAGAGCCCGACAGATCTGCCGGTGGTGGGTTATCGGGGGTCAACGCTCTTCTATTTCGCCAGTAAGGCCGGCTATAGGGCCCCGGCGCATGTCTGGCCGATCCCCATGATGATCCTGCTGGGGGTGCTCCTGGTGCTCATTGTTATCCACAATATCGCACATACGGTCTCGGAGCGGTGGGGGACGTGGTCTGGCATTGGATTCCTTGTGACGACGATCGTGCTGATGCGGGCGATCACCTATCTGGCGCCGGGCCTGCTAAACCTCCGCCAATTCGATCTGTTCGATCCCACTATTTATAGCTCGAGCATCATCCTCAATTCACTTGGCGACCTGGTCATCAATTCCTTTCTTTTCTGCTGGATCATCATGTTCATCCGGCGGGAGCTGGCCGATTACACGATCCCGCAGTCGGTGCACCGGTGGAAGAACTGGCTGTGGATGAGCGTAGGATTGGTCTTGCTGGTGATGACGACCTTCCTGTTCGCCAACATCGTGCAGTCGCTGGTGACGGATGCGAAAATATCTTTCAACGTAACGAACTTCTTCAGCTTGCTGGAGAACTATAGTTTTGTAGGTTTTATCGCGCTGGCGGCGCTTGCCCTGGGGTATTTCTTCCTCTCGCAGATCCTGTTTCAGCTGATCGGCTATCTGATCCGGTCGTTGTCAATCGTGTTGTATATTATTACGGCAACGATCGGGTTGCTCGCGCTGACCTTTATCCAGCGGGCGGATATGGTGGAGCTGGATATCTATGTGCTGATTTGGTTATTGGGTTATGTGTGGCTGATGCAGAGAAGGATCTTCTTCGATCTCCGATTCAGATTGAATGTCTCGGAGGTGCTGTTCTGGCTTTTCATTTTCTCTATTTCCATTTCGGCGGTGATCCTGTTTGAGAACCGGAAGACGGAAGAGGCGCACCGGCAAGACATGGCCGAGCGGTTGGGGAAGCAGTCCGATCCGTCGAGCGAGACGATGCTGAGCATTAATTTCAGCTATATCGACAACGACTTTCTGACGGCGAACTTCTCGCGATTCCACGATCAATATGCTAACCAGCTGATCAAGGACAGTATCGGTAATATAAACTGGCCTGCTTATCAGCAAAGTTTCGATACCCGGTTGTATACCTTCGACGGGGATGAGAAGCCGCTTTACAACGAGCCGCCCATCTCTTACGATACGCTGAATACTACCTTCACGGTGCAGGGGAAGAGCACGGATATCCCAGATCTCCGGTATGTGGAGCGATCTTTTGACAAGTTTGCTTATATCTATAAGAAAACGGTCCGCAACGATACGAGTGGGAAAGTAGCGGGGTATCTCTTCATCCTGTCGGAGCCCAAGAGCCAAAAAAGCGGGGATGCGCTGGTGCCGGAGCTCTTCCATGAGCGCAGCGAGGACTTGCCCGAATATTATGCCATTTACAATAATCGGGAGCTGGTGACGCCGGGGGGGGATTATCCGTTCCCTACGCACCTGACGGCGGGGCAGATCCCAAGGGGAGACTTTGTGCACATTAAAAAGGATGGGTATGATGAGCTCTGGCATCGGTTGTCGGACGATAATGCCGTCGTCGTGGTCAAACGGGACAATTCATCGATCGAGGATATTACGTTGTTCGCCTACCTCTTCAGCGCCTTCCTCTTCCTGGTGGCGTTGTTCCGGGGGACGGCGCTGCTGATCTGGTCACGGCTGCACTGGAGCCAGCTGAAGACCTACTGGCAGATGAATATCCGGTCGCAGATCCATACGACGATCATCTTTATCAGCCTGTTCTCTTTTGTCGTGATCGGGGTGGCGACGATTATCTTCTTTATCAACCGGTATAACCGCAACTACCAGTCCAGGTTAAGCAAGTCCATGATGGTGATGGTGAGCGAGGTTCAGAGCAAGCTGTCGGCTCCCGGAGGTTACAACCTGGACTCGCGGCTTTATTACCAGGGGTCGCGGACGGAGTTGCAGGGGTTGATCGAGGAGATCGCGCAGACCCATGGGACAGATATCAATATCTATGACCTGGACGGCAATCTGCAGGTTTCGTCGAACCTATTCGTCTACAATAAGGGGATCCTTTCGAAGAAGATGCATCCGCAGGCCTATTATAATCTTC
>Ga0210396_10005035_pt1 | contig 12840 bp, 6 predicted proteins | sample IncBWH17OmetaG_FD_155466 | JGI IMG/M metagenome (GOLD analysis project Ga0210396, IMG submission 155466) | Forest soil microbial communities from Barre Woods Harvard Forest LTER site, Petersham, Massachusetts, United States - Inc-BW-H-17-O ...
CCGCTTGGTGGTGTTAACACCAGCAAGGAAAAACCGAGTGTGGTGCTGAAACCCGGGCAGCAGGCGCAATTGATTGCTCGTGAAAACGCGGGCAACGGCGGGGTTCAGCTGAAAATAAACAACGATGTGGATCTGGAAGAGGTGACGGCCTGGAAGAACGGACTTTTCCGCTTCAACGGGGAAAGCATTGAGACCATCATGCAGAATGCCGCCAGATGGTATGATGTCGATGTGGTGTACAAGACGGATAACAAACTAAGTTTTGTGGCGACGATTTCCCGGGACGTTCCGATATCGAAGCTACTGAAGCTGCTGGAGCTGACGGACCGTGTACATTTTCAAATCGATGGCAAAAAGATTACGGTACTTCCGTAGTCCCCTCAATAAACCTACTCTTATCCTTAGCGCTTATCCTTGGCAAGAAAGGGCCTCAAATAAAAACCGGAAGCGTTGGAAGCACTCCCGGCGAGTAGTTTGGGTCACCCGATCATTGGTTGTTGGTGTTAACACCAACAACTGCATCGTGACTGCTCAATCGTTTAACCCAAAACTTCGGTAAAGTTATGCATTTTATGGCTTCACTCGGCCCTCCTTTCGGGGAGTTGGCCACCAAAACTCTGCGAGTTATGAAGTTAACCGCACTCATCGTATTGATCGGCTGTCTCCAGGTCTCGGCCCGGGGCTATGGCCAACTCGTCACCCTCCGGGTGCGTCATGCACCCCTGGAAGCAGTGCTGGCGGAAATTCAAAAGCAAACCGGCTACAATTTTGTTTACGCCAAGATCGAACTGGAGAGCGCCCATCCCGTGGATCTGGACGTCCATAACGCTGACATTCAGCAAGTGCTTGTCCAGTGTTTTAAAGGTCAACCCCTCGCCTATACCATTGAAGAGCAGTACATCGTGGTGAAGAAAAGGCCGGTAGAACCAAGTGTTCAGAAGTCGGTGAGTGATTCATCGAAACCGCGAACGATTGACGTAGAAGGGAAAGTTAGTGACGAGAAAGGGGAAGCGTTGGCCGGTGCGTCGGTATCTGTGAAGAACGGGAAAGAAGGGACGCTGACGAACGAAAAAGGGGTTTTCGTGCTGAAGAAGATCCCGCCGGATGCGGTGCTGGAGATCTCCTTTACAGGGTATAAGTTAACAGAGGTGCATGTAGCCGGGGCGAAAGAGTTGCTGGCCGTAAAGTTGCCGCTTGCCAATAATCAATTAGATCAGGCACAGGTGATAGCATACGGAACTACTACACAGCGATTGAGTACAGGAGATGTCACTACAATAAATGCTGCTGATATCGAAAAGCAATCAGTTAATAATCCATTATTGGCACTTGAGGGCCGTGTTCCGGGCTTGTTTATTACTCAAAGTACGGGTCTGCCCGGCAGTGGCATTACTGTTCAAATTCAAGGACAGAATAGTATTGCAAATGGAAACGATCCATTCTATGTGATTGATGGAGTACCTTATACATCTCAACTTTTGCCGGGATTAAGCAATATATTGGGCACTTCTGGTGCAACCGGAGGTTATAGTGGCAATATTTCCGGGAGCCCACTTAGCTATATTAACCCTTCTGATATTTTAAGTATTTCTGTGCTTAAGGACGCTGATGCTACAGCTATTTATGGATCCCGTGCTGCCAACGGAGCAATTATTATTACTACAAAAAAGGGAAAGGCTGGAAAGACTAAGATTGACTTCAATTTGCAGCAAGGCCTTGGTCAGGTTGCTCACAAGTTGGCTTTGCTAAATACAAGTCAATATCTCCAAATGCGGCATGAGGCCTTTAGTAATGACGGCGCCTCACCTAGTCTTTCAAATGGCGATTATGACTTACTGTTCTGGGATACAACACGAAATACCGATTGGCAGAAAGTATTGATTGGCGGCATCGCAGATTATACAAATTTGAGTGGTACGGTTTCCGGCGGCAATGCCAATACACAATTTTTGCTTGGAGGCACTTTTCATCGCGAAACAACCGTATTCCCAGGCAATTTTCAGGATCAAAGGGGTTCCTTTCACTTTAATATAAATAATGTTTCAGATAATCAAAAATTTAGAGTGCAATTTTCCGCTAATTATATGGCAGACGATAACCATTTGCCTACTACTGATTTGACTTCAGCGGCTTTGCTACTTCCCCCGGATGCTCCTCCTCTTTACAATAAAGATGGAACTCTTAACTGGGCGCCGGATTCATCAGGTGCTACAACTTGGCCATATGCACCAAACCCTGTCAATCCCATTTCCTACATTTATTCAACGTACACTAACAAAACCAGCAATCTGGTTAGTGATGCGGTCTTCAGTTATCTGATATTGCCTGAACTTGAAATTAAAACTAATTTCGGTTATACCAATCTTCAAACAAACGAGACAGTCGTTAATCCCCAAAGTTCAACGGCCCCCCAAAATCGCTCTTTTACTCCAAGTTTTGGGGTATACGGCAATAACAATAGTAATTCCTGGATAATCGAGCCACAAGTTACATTTAAGAGAATGATTAGCAAGGGAAAATTGGAATTTTTGCTTGGCTCGACTGTTGAACAGAACAATAGCAGGGGGGAACAATTTACCGGAATCGGTTTTTCAAGTGATGTGCTTATTTCGGATCCTTCTGCTGCGGCTGAAACTGTTCCTCTTATTACAACAGTTTCTACCTATAAATACAATGCACTATTCGGCAGATTAGGATATAACTGGGAGGATAAATATTTGATCAATTTCACTGCACGCAAGGATGGAAGTAGTCGTTTTGGCTCACAAAACCAGTTTCATGATTTCGAATCTGCAGGAGTTGGTTGGATATTTAGTAGCGAGGATTTCTTCAGAAAGCATTTTCCGGTATTGAGCTTTGGAAAGATCCGGGCTAGTTATGGCACTACCGGCAATGATCAAATAGGGGATTATCAATTTTTAAGTTCTTATAGTACAACCTACGCGCAGGTTGCTTACCAGGGAACCACAGGGCTGCAGCCGACCAGCCTTGCGAACCCATACTTGCAATGGGAGGAAACGAAAAAATTGGAATTTGGGCTGGACCTGGGTATTTTGAAGGATAGGGTTTTAGTGAATGCTACTTATTTTCAGAATCAATCTTCCGATGAGCTATTAGGCTACATTTTGCCAATTACAACTGGATTCAATAGTATTACAAACAATTTCCCAGCGACTGTGAAAAATTTTGGCTGGGAACTTTCTTTGCATTCAGTCAATATTAAGGGGAAATTGTTTTCCTGGACTACTGCTATAAACCTGACAATTCCTCAAAACAGTCTGATAGCATTTCCTAATTTAACCACCTCATCGTATGCAAATTCCCTAATCATAGGCCAACCTATTAATATAATACGGGCTTTTCATTTCTTGGCTGTAAATGATACGACAGGAATTTACCAGTTTGCCGATAGTAAAGGAAATCCAACATATAATCCTTCCTATCAGACCGATCTGATTAAAGTGATTAATATAAACCCTAAGGTATATGGAGGATTTCAGAATACTTTTCAATACAAAGGGGTTATTCTTGATATGTTATTCCAATTCGTTAAGCAAATAGCTCCAAATTACACTGTCGGAGCCTACCCTGGTCCTGGTATTGAAGGCGAGAATCAACCAGTTTCTATATTAAATCGGTGGCAAGAATCCGGTGACAATAAGCCGGTGGAAAAATTCAGTCAGAACTTTAGTCTGGGATCAGCAATTAGTTATTATAATAACAGCGATGCTTCCTATTCAGATGCGTCTTACATCAGACTAAAAAACTTATCCCTAGCTTGGCAGATCCCAAACGAATGGGTTAAAAAAATACATGTAGAGACCTTACGCGTATATGCGCAAGGACAAAATTTGATCACGGTTACTCATTATACGGGGTTGGATCCTGAATCGAAGAGCTTTAGTTCCCTGCCTCCACTGAGAGTAATCACATTTGGACTTCAAATTGGGTTATAAAAACAAAAACTATCTGAAATGCTGCCGTCATACAAAATTCGCCTAACCTACATTTCTCTATTACTATTCGGATTTGCCACTGTTAATTGTAAGAAATGGGTGAGCATTTCTCCTCCCGAAACTTCAATAAGCAATGCCAATGTTTACGACAATGACAATACTGCCATAGCAGTACAGACTGGCATATATTCGAACATGATGAGTCCTAATTCCTTGACAGGTGGCGGAATAATTGATATGTCATTTTACCCTGCCTTATCAGCAGATGAACTTACTTTGTGGCCTGGGAATAATAACCAGTTATACAGTGCATATTATACCAATTTATTAACGAATCAAAACACATCATATGCAGATTTTTGGAATGCTATTTATCCAATGATCTATGTAACTAATTCTGCCATCGAAGGCTTAAATGCCTCCACTAACCTGACGCCAGCAATTAAGCAACAATTGTTGGGGGAAGCTGAGTTTATGCGAAGCTTTTGCTATTTCTATCTTGTAAATCTATATGGTGATGTGCCATTAGTGTTAACGTCCAATTATTTAATAAATGCAACAGTTGCCCGTACGCCACAGGCCCAGGTATGGCAGCAAATTATCAATGATTTAAAGAGTGCTCAAAGCCTACTGAGCCCTCAATATTTAGATGGTACGCTGCTGAATTCCAGCGCCGGAAGACTTCGGCCTACAAAATGGGCTGCCATAGCCTTGCTGGCAAGAGCATACTTGTACACCGGCCAGTGGAGCAATGCCATATCGGAGGCCGACTCTATTATCAATAATAACTCTTTATTCAGTCTGGACACGTTGAATGGTGTATTTCTAGCAAGTAGCACCGAAGCTATTTGGCAGTTGCAGCCTGTAGTGTTGGGGTGGAATACACCAGATGCTCAAATTTTTATTATACCTACCACTGGGGTAAGTACCCAATGGCCTGTCTATCTTAGTACCAATTTGTTAAATAGCTTCGAGCCTGGGGATCTCAGGAGGTCGGATTGGGTAGACAGTATTGCTATTGGTGCTAATACCTATTTCTATCCATACAAATACAAGATCAATGCCTACAACGCATCAGTTACAGAATACGAGATGGTATTACGACTGGGTGAGCAATATCTTATCCGGGCAGAAGCTGAAGCAGAAATGAATGATTTGTCTGATGCAGCAATAGATGTGAATACGATTAGAACACGGGCCCAATTGCCTAACTTACTCAACGATATTGCTTCTAGCCAATCAAGTTTATTGGCAGCTATTCAACATGAAAGGCAAGTAGAATTATTTACCGAGTGGGGTAACCGCTGGCTTGACCTTAAAAGAACTAATACAATTAATGCGGTCATGGGAAGTCCGGGAAACGCCTATCAAAATAAGGCAAATGGATACTGGAACCCCGACTGGCAGTTATATCCCATTTCCTTAAGTCAACTCCAACACGACAACTATTTGGTGCAAAACCCAGGCTACTAGCGCGCAGTGCAAAGCTGTGTAGAACAAGCTGGTGAAAATCCAGTACCGCCAATTGCCTATTCGGGCGGCAAGATGACAAGACAGGGGTAACCCGCGAGGGATACAACTGAAGCTCTTTAAATCAGTGGACGAGCCGTAATGCGACAAGCGTGAACACGTTTAGCTTCGTTACATAAGTCAGTAGTCGGCCAGCTAGTTAGTACATGTGAAGCCTGCCACCGTTGCAGTTTACAATAGGTATCGGCTGCAATGGGACTACCGGAGTTCTAAGTGATGGCGCGTCCACAAACGGTTCTATGCGGAACACTGGAGACCTCTGCTGTTACAGACGGCAACTGTAAATGGTATATATAAGCAGCGCGCCGAAATTATACCAGACAGCAGAGGGATCGGAGATGCCCATAGTAGCGATCACTGCCGGGACAACATAACCCGGCATAGCGAAGGGGCATTACTGTAAAAGTGCGATCAAAGAAGAAACGTATGCAGTCATTGACCACAAGTCTACAAAACAGTCGGGCGTCGGTACTCAGTACCGATGAGCGGGTACGTACGCTTCAGCGAAAGCTCTATCTGAAAGCCAAACAAGACAAAGCGTTTAAATTCTATGTATTGTATGATAAGGTACGGTTAGATTACTTCCTTTGGGAAGCTTATCGCAGAGTAAGGGCCAATGGTGGTGCGCCGGGCGTTGACAGGACCGATTTTGAGCAAATCGAAAAGACGGGCTTGCCCGAATTTATCGAAGGCATCAGAAAAGACCTGTTGAATAAGACCTACAAGGCGCAGGCAGTACGCAGGGTGTATATCCCAAAAGCCAATGGCAAGCTGCGGCCGCTGGGTATACCCACGATCCGGGACCGGGTGGTGCAGATGTCCTGCAAGATGGTGATCGAGCCGGTGTTCGAGGCTGATTTTGGTGAGGACTCTTATGGGTTCAGGCCGAAGAAGAGTGCCAGGGATGCCATGACGAAGATCAAGAACTATCTGAAGGAGAAGCGGACCCATGTGCTGGATGCGGATCTGGAAGCCTACTTTGACACGATCCCGCATGACAAGCTGATGATTGCTGTTAAGCAGCGTATAGCCGATAACAATGTGCTGGCGCTGATTCTGCAATGGCTCAAATGCCCGGTGATCGACAGTGAGAACAGGACTTCCGGCGGAAAACACAGCCAACAAGGCACGCCACAGGGCGGGGTGATCTCGCCGCTGCTGTCGAATATCTACCTGAACCTGCTGGACCGGATCATTACGAATCCGCGCAGCGAGTTTGCGAGGGCGGGTATCCGGATAGTCAGATATGCGGATGATTTTATCCTGCTCGGCGGTCATATCTCTGACGCGATAAGCAACCAACTGGAAGGCATCCTCACCCGAATGGGGCTTCGACTGAACAAGGAAAAGACCAGCAGGAAGCAGCTGTGGAAAGAACCCATGGACTTCCTTGGATTTACGATCCGCTGGGCACGAACCCCCTATAAGGGATCAGTGAACCGGTTCTGGAACATCCACCCTTCGGTGAAGTCGGAGAAGAAGTTACGGCAAAGCATCCGGGAGATTGTAAGAACGGGATTACACAGTAAACCTGGGACGTATGTTTACAAGCTAAACGTTAAACTCAGGGGCTGGATCAACTATTACAAAATCAACGGGGTGACACAGCTATATACCTCTATCAGCCGGATGGCAGGATACCTTGGCCAGACAATCTATAGAATGTACAGACGCAAGAGCCAGAACGGTTGGAGCAGGCGCTATCGCCAATGTGCCTATAAGAAATTTATCGCCGAGTACGGACTAATTAACTTATATGAATGCATCAACCGTAAAGCCTTGTGAATGCGACAGAAACAAATTTTACAGGATAGCCGTGTGCGGGAAAACCGCAAGCACGGTTAGAAGAAGGGGGGCAGGGGCCTCGGTCCCTGTCTCTACTCTACAACTTGATCTTCACAGTACTCAAATTAAGAATGTACATATGAAAAAAATAATTCTCCTAATAGAGATATGCCTACCATTATTTGTTTGCGCCCAGGAAAAAGGAGTTCATTTTGAGAAAGGACTGAGTTGGCAGCAAATTCTTGGGAAAGCAAAGGCTGAAAACAAATATATATTTATAGATTGCTTTGCGACATGGTGTGGCCCATGTAAGCAAATGGATAAAACCGTATACGCTGCAAAGGGTGTAGGGGAATACATAAATGCACGGTTTATTTCTATAAAAGTTCAGATGGATTCCACTCAAATTGATAGCCCGGAAGTCCTGGAATGGTATGGCGATGCAAAGATGATCCAGCGGACCTACCAGGTGAATGTAATGCCAACCTATTTGTTCTTTTCATCCGAAGGTCAAATCATGCATAGAGAATCAGGTGCAGTTCCTGATTCTATTTTTCTTAAAGTAGCACAACATGCCATGGATCCAAAACATCAATATTATACCAGATTGAAAAAATACAGGATGGGTCAAATGAGTTACCAAGAGATGCCGCGCTTTGCAATACTAGTCAAAGAAAAGGGGGATATGAAATTCGCGGATACGATAGCTGCTAATTATTTTCACAATTATCTGGATAAGTTGAATGAGAGAGAATTTAATCGAATAATTGATGCTGATTTTATGATCTCTTTTGGGTTTTTATTGAGTTCCAAGGATAACGTGTTTAACTGGATTTATAATGACGGGAAGGTAGTAGACAATCTGGTAAAATCTAAAAATTATTCCCGAAATGTAATAGAACATATTATTACGGTAGAAGAGATCAATCCGGTATTATGGCCGAATAACAAATCCATTGAAGAAAAACCTGACTGGGACAAATTAATGATGTCGATCAAACTGAAATATAATAAAGTATTTGTTGATCTTGCCTTGGTAGACGCCAGATTGAAATGGTATAGCGAAAAGAGCGATTGGCCTGAAATAACTAAATATACGGTAAAAAAAATTCATGAATTTGGGGTGGACACCATAGGCATTTTAGGGAAAATTGTAACGAACAATCTTGTATACCTGGTAATATTTGAACATTCCACCAAAAAGCAAGAAATTCATACGGGGATACAAGTAATGAAAGAATTGGTAAAGGAAGAATCTGGATTTCAAGCTGGTTTCATGGATACGTATGCCAATCTCTTATATAAAGCAGGTCGAATTCGAAAAGCTTTAGAATGGGAAAAAAGGGCTTTGAAACTGGAGTACGATAAAGAAGCAGCTCAAAACCTCGAAAAGATGAAGAGACATGCCCCTACCTGGCAATAACCTCTATTAATTATTATTTTTAATAACAAGTCGAGGCCAACAGCTATAAACCTGCGGGCTGATGGATTACATTGCTACTCAAATCGTTCAATTTTCGTAATTCCCCCAGGGAAACTGAACAGCAAAATCCGGTGATTTAACTACTGAAGATACCTATAAAATGAAAATAACTATTGCAAGCAAACTTGCGCTTTTCAACGACTACTGGAGCCCGCGAATTCTTGCCGAGCTGAATGGTCAACACATAAAGCTTGTCAAATTGCGGTGATGTTTTGTTTGGCATAAGCACAATGATGCGGATGAAATGCTTTCTGTGTTAGAAGGGGAATGTGCTGTTGAATTTAGGGACCGAATAGTCGAGTTGACTAAAGGTGATATGATTGTTATTCCAAGAGGGATCGAGCACCGAGCCTTAACTACTGTAGAAACAGCCCTGATTATATTCGAACCCTGTGGAACTTTAAATACAGGGGATATAAATGGAAACCTCACCGGAGAAATATTAGAAAGGATTAAAAATATAGTTATGCGATTTTGTTTGATCTTTTTGCTTGCGCTTGCGTCTTTCCATGTTTTGTATGCTCAGAAGCAGCCTATCGACACGAGTGCCTTTAGAATTTGGCCCTCCGTGAGAGAACCAGCTATCAGTGACGATGGCGATTATGCTACATTTTATGTTAACAACGACCCAACCGGAAGCCAATCATTATTGATCCATGGGATCCACAATACCTGGAAATTGAAAATTCCCGGTGCTTTCAATGCTAAAATCACAGCGGACAGTCGCAGGGTAATTTTTCTAAAAGGAAAAGATAGCCTGGGAATCATTAGTATTCCGGGTGATTCCATCCAATATATACCTCGTGTCAGTTCATTTAAACTTACCACTGATGGCGCGGAACAGTATCTGGCCTATCTTGTGAATTATCCGGAGAGCGAATTGATCCTTAGGAATGTCAGAACAAGTGAAGAAAGGCATTTTAAAGCGGTAAAAAGCTATATGTTTAGTGGAAACGGGAAGGTATTGCTTTTAGAAAGCACGTCAAATAAACATGGCATGGGGCAAGAATCTGTCGAATGGGTCAATTTGCCTAATTTTACACGTTCCCTTATATTTGAAGGGCCTCAACCTACCAGTTTTATATTTGACAGGACTTGTAGTAAATTGTGTTTCGTTGCAAAGGATTCGGCTGGGTATAATTCCATATGGTATTACCAATCTCAAATGAATGAATTGAAATGTATAGTCGGGGATAATAGCGCGGGGGCGGATAGTAGCCTTAGCATAGATTTTATTTCACAATTCAATGAGGAGGGGAATGCAGTATATTTTTATTTTAGAAGAAAGCATGAACGAGGTTTGTCTGAACATAAGGCACTGGGAGTAGATGTGTGGAGTTATGCGGATGCCAGGTTGCAATCAAGGCAATTGTATGACCTTGAACAAACTAATTCCAGTAATACTCAATTCTCTCAGTATGTGTCTGTTGTTCATTTAACAGATCATAAGATAGTCAGGTTGGTTTACGATAAAGACCGTACAGCATTTTTATATTTACCTAATTTAGATAGAGGAAATTTTGCCCTTGTCGCTACCAATGAAGGAGGTGATTTTGACGAATTAAGTTGGAATAAAAAATCAGAGTGCTCATTTTTTCTAGTATCTACGCTTACCGGTGAGAAGAAAGAAATTAGAGGAGCCTCAAATGATTTGCGAGCTTTTGAACTTTCACTCGAAGGGAAATATTTAATTTATTACGACATCAAGCGAAATGATTGGTTTAGTTACGACACCGAGGCGAATATATATAGAAACATTACCAAAGGAATAAAGGCTGGGCGCCCCGAAGGGTCTGATATGCCTGTTGCACATTATAATATCGATAAGCCGTTCCAAATTGCCGGACATATAAAAGGGGACACAGACATTCTGATGTATACAGGAAGGGATATTAGCGAGATATCATTGAATGGCTCGCATCCGCCCATAAATCTGACCTATGGTTATGGGCAGAAGCATAATATCGAGTTCCGGTTTGCTTCGAACGCGCAATTTTCGGCGTTTGAACCCGCTGAAAGGGTTATCCTGAGCGCATTTGATAAGAATACTAAGCAAAATGGTTTTTATTCCATATCGATAGGCAAAAGCACGGTCCCCGAACTGCTTACCATGCAACCAAATATGTTTGAAGGCAGCAGCGAATGCAATCAATTTTCACTCGGCCGTCCAATAAAAGCTAAAAATGCTGCTGTGTATATATTGCGGCGAATGAACTCTAGTGAATCTCCCAACTACTTCTGGACAAGTGATTTTAAGGCATTCAACCCCATAACTGATTTATATCCTGAAAAGGCATATAATTGGCTAAAAACGGATCTCGTGACCTGGAGAACATTTAATGGTGACTATGCACAAGGTATTCTATACAAACCAGAAAATTTTGATTCACGCAAGAAATATCCTATTATTTTTTTTTATTATGAAAGAATGTCTGACGGGCTACACCTATTTCTTGCACCCCAATTTAGTCCTGGGGACCTGAATATCCCGGAATATGTCAGCAATGGATACCTAGTATTTACGCCGGATATACATTTCGAGCCGGGGAATCCGGGCGAAAGCGCCTATAATTCAGTCGTATCTGCGGCGAAATACCTTTCAAAATTTTCCTGGATCGATTCTTCACGGATGGGTATTGAAGGGCACAGTTTCGGTGGATATGAAACATATTATATTGTGACCCACAGCGCAATTTTTGCAGCCGCAGAAGCTGGTGAGGGAATGACTGATCTTGTAAGCGGTTCTGAATCTCAGGATGAATTTGGGGATAGCTATCAGGATTTTTTTGCGATGGAGCAATATCGAATGAATTATACGCTCTGGGAACGCCCTGATCTATATCTTCGAAATTCTCCCATTTTATTTGCGGGTAAAGTTACTACCCCGCTTTTAATAATGGATGATAAGGAAGATTTTGTAGTACCTTTTATGCAAGGATTTGAAATGTTTACAGCCTTACGTCGTTTAGGAAAACGGACCTGGATGTTACAGTATGATGGACGAGGACATTCATTGCACGATAAAAGTTCTGAGGATTTTACAATTCGGATGCGCCAATTTTTCGATCATTATCTTAAATGTGAGCCCGCTCCGCGATGGATGGTAGAAGGCATTCCGGCAGTTCATAAGGGGATTTTCAAAGGACTGGAATTAGAAAGACCTGGTGTAGAGCCTGGTCCCGGTTTGTTAACGACTGAAGAACAGAAAAGGGTAGATTCATTGCATCACCGAAAGCCAATCGAAATAATAATTAAATGAATATTGGATAGCTGAGGAAGTTGTTGGTGTTAACACCAAAAACGAAAAACTACGGTCATCTATCATGAATGTATAAATGAATATATAAGTTTGCACGTGAAACATAGACCATCGATTGTTGTCGCTGTCGCCCTTTTTCTTAGTCATGCCGTGTACGGCCAAACTGATTGGCAGATGCAACCCGTACCGGTGCAGACAAGATGGGCTAAGGATGTTGGCCCAACCAATGCCCTACCAGCCTATCCTCGCCCACAGATGGTGCGATCCTCCTGGGTCAATCTGAACGGGTTGTGGGATTATACAACTACGCTCAAGGATGCCGCTATGCCCACTTCCTACGTGGGTAAGATTCTAGTGCCTTATCCTCTAGAGTCTGCCCTTTCCGGCGTGAAGAAGAGCCTGCAACCGGCGGACAACCTTTGGTACCATCGGAACTTTTCCCGACCGGGGCTGAGAACCGGCGAAAGAGTGCTACTGCATTTCGGGGCTGTAGACTGGAAGACTACTGTTTATATCAACGGGCAAGTTGCCGGTCAGCATACCGGGGGCTATACGGCGTTTACCTTTGATATCACAAATCAACTCCATCCGGGTGATAATGATCTTGTCATCCGGGTGTATGACCCCACAGATCAGGGGATCGGCCCGCATGGCAAGCAGGTACTAAACCCTCAGAATATCTATTATACCCCCACCTCTGGCATCTGGCAGACGGTGTGGATGGAGATCGTGCCCGCCGCCTATATCCACGAGATCCGGCTTACACCGGATATCGACAAGGAGCTGCTGCAAGTTGCCGTGGATGCGCCTGCGGGCTATACTGTAGA
>Ga0210396_10005037_pt1 | contig 12839 bp, 11 predicted proteins | sample IncBWH17OmetaG_FD_155466 | JGI IMG/M metagenome (GOLD analysis project Ga0210396, IMG submission 155466) | Forest soil microbial communities from Barre Woods Harvard Forest LTER site, Petersham, Massachusetts, United States - Inc-BW-H-17-O ...
GCTCCGACCGTGGTCAGCCAGCGGCATAGTGCGACGGGCAACTGATTATCGATGAGAAACCTCATGCGGCGGGGACGATGGGATGATCGAGCAGTCGTGCCGCGTAAAGCAGGGCGGCGTGGATGTCGGCCGGTTCGAGGAAGGCATAGTCGGCGAGGATTTCCTCGTGCGATGCGCCCGCCGCCAGCAATTCCAGGAGATCAACCACGCGGAAACGCATCCCGCGGATGCACGGGCGGCCGCCGCATTGATTGGGATCGATCGTGATGCGATCAAGTGGTTGCACGCCTGAATTCTACAGGCGGGCGCTGGGGGATTCCAGCATCCCCTCCAACTCGCGAAAGCTGCCGAGGCAGGCGTGTGGAAGTGCACGTCAGTTGGCCGCGTCTTCCTTCTGTTCCTCGAGCTTCCGCTGCTTCTCGCCCCATTGGGCGAGCCAGATGCCGAATTCGTAGAGGAGGACCATGGGGACCAGAAGGGCGATCATGGAGGTGACGACGTCGCCGGGCGCCATGACCGCGGCGACGATCGTCATCACGAACCAGACGATCTTCCGCTGCTTCTTGAAGAACTCGATCTCGACCAGCCCGACCCGCACCAGGGCCAGTTGCACCAGCGGCAACTGGAAGGCGACGCCGAACACCAGCATGAAGGTGAAGACGAACCCGATGTAGTCGTCCAGCGTGATCGTCGACGCCAGCAGGTTGGTCGTCGTGAACTGGAGCATGCGGATTTCACCGGGGTGTTTGTCGTCGATCGGCGGGAGCTTGATCTTGAGCTTGTCCTCCAGCTCGTTGTACCAGAGCTTGCCCGGCGTCGGATCGACCGGGTCCCCCTTCAGGATCGGGATGTCCAACGGCAGCTTCGCATTGGGAACCGTTATCTGGCTGTTCAACCCTCCCGGCAGCGGCATGTCCGCGTTGAATGACAGGAAGAAATCCACCGTCAGCGGCAGCACGAGGAAGTAGACGAAGAGCACGCCGGACACGAGAAGCGCCAAGCTTAGCGGGATGTATTTGGTGATCGTCTTGCGCTCATGGGGATACAGCCCGGCGGCGATAAACAGCCAGAGCTGGTAGATCAGCCAGGGGCCGGCGAAAACGAACGCCGCCACGATACAGATCTGCAAATACGTCATGAAGCCTTCGGTCAGGCCGATGACGTGCAGTTGCGGGGGAAGCCCATGCTTCTTCATCCCCTTGACCAGCGGATCGCAGAGGATCGCGACGACGCGATAACCCACCGCCGGCACCATGAAGGTGATCATGACCACGGCAAAGCCCACCAGGCCCAGAACGAGCCGCTTGCGCAGCTCCTCCAGGTGCTCCCCGATCGTCATGCGGAAGTCGTCGGGGTTGAATGGGTCCTTGGGCTTCTTCTGTTCAGGCGGTGCGGTCGCAGTCGTCATCGCCGGTTATTGTAGGGCCGAAGGCTCGCTTGCCCAAAGGGTTCACTACGAAGGCGCTGACGAGGACAATTGGAAAGGGACAAAGGGACTGAGGGACAAAGGGACAAAGTGAAAAACGCAGTGTTCGCGCCCTCTGTCCCTTCTGTCTTCCTCAGTGTCCTCCGTGCCTCTGTGGTGAGCAATCTTTTATGCTGCGGGGAGGGGGTCGAATTCGACGGCGACGCGGTAGCCGAGGGCGCTCTGGACGCAGCGGCGGACGTGGCCGACGGCGTCCCAGCCGCCGTAGGTTTCGGTGCGGGGGAAATGCAGCGCGAGCCGCTCGCCCTGCTGGAGCGGGAGCGGGCTGATCGCCGACATGCCGCCCAGCGACAGGTCGCGGAGATACAGCGTGACCTTCGGCGTCTTGAGCGCATCGAGCGTGTTGTCGATCCGCGCCACTTCAAGCTCGGCGTGCACTTCCTTGCGGGGAAACGTCCGCCGGTCGATCCGCACCGGCCCGCGGTACGGCCGTGGCATCTTCAGCAATGCAACCATGCCCACAACATCGGTTGCGAATTCCAATCTGATTATCCGGCTCAACAGGTGCGCTGCGAGTCCGACAACATCCCTTGCGGCGCGGCTGATGCGCGACGTGGAACAGGCATCGTGGACCCGGGCATCGGCGTGGACACCAGGGTCGCAGTTCACATCGACGCATGCGTCCGATGCAGACATTCAATTGCCGCACCTTGCCGGTCGGGTTGCAGGCCACTCATTTTCGGTATATACTGTTAATTGGTGATCTTCGCGTGGGACGATTGGAACACGAAGCACGTGCGAAAGCATGGTTCCAACCGCGCCGACGCGGAGTATGTTGTTCGAAATGCCCGAAACCCCTTCCCGCGCCAAATTGCCGACGACAAGTACCTGGTGTGGGGACGGACTCGTTCCGGGCGTTATTTGCAGGTGATTTTCGTGATCAAGTTGCCCGAGGACCTCGAATTCGAGTCGCTGTCGATGCTGGATTGGACGGCGATCGTCGATTCGGGCGCCGCGGCGGCGGTCTTCGTCTGCCACGCCATGCCGATGTCGGCCCGTCAGATCAGCCAATATCGCAAACTATGGAGCAACCCGTGAAGAAGAGCTTCCTAAAAATGTCGCCCGCCGAGCGAGAGGCGGACCTGGCGCGATTGGACAAGGAAGTCTCCTTTGATCAGACCAAGCCGCTGTCCGCGAAGGGGCGCGGGTTGTGGGAATTGGCCAAGCGAAGCCGGGGCCGGCCGCGGAAGCCGCAAGGTCAAAAAGCGGTCCGCTACATGGTGTCGATGGACCCGTCGTTGCTGACGGCCGTTGAGGCGTTCGTTGCAGCCAATAAAAATAAACTGGATCGCTCGAAATTGATCGCTCTGGCCCTTCGGACGTATCTCGCGGCACACCAGGAGGCGGTGCAGCGACCTCACGCCTCGAAGAGGCGCGCGGGGTAAAGCTGTCGGCGCGCCAGGCGTGTCAGATCACACGCCGGAACTGCGGCCGTGCGGAACCGGCGTTCCGCATTCGGGACAGCGGTCCGGGGAAGCGCGCAGTTCGTAGCCGCAGTTCAGGCATTTGCCGGAGTCTTTCCGTTCCCGTCTGATCCGGCGGCGGTCGTAGAAGATCATGGCCAATGCGACCAGCGGGCCGAAGCAGCTCGACATTGAAAATGCATCCCAGAAACCGACTCGGTACGGAAGGCTCGCGCGAGCGTAGTCGACCGCGCGGACTGCCTGCATGATTTCCAGCGGGAGCTGAATCGCGAGCAATGTTGCCAAGCAGTACAGGACGACGCGCAATTCGATTCGCTCCCGCCACCGCGTTGGCCGGGGACGTGATCGCGCGGGAATTGTTTTCGGCGACTGCTCACGGGTCCGGTGCAGGTAAACCAGGCACGCTCCCGCGACGGTGAGGTACATTGCGGCCGCAAGCACCTGGTCGTACCACTGCGGCGCGTCGCCCATCCAAAACGGAAACGGGTGTCGGAACAGCTCAAAAGCCTTCGTGGTCAATCCGACGCACATCCCCAACGATGCGACCGCGGCAAAACCTATCCACCGCCGATTGCTCACGGCGTCAATTATAAGCGCGGAAGATGGGGCGCGGCCGAACGGTCCTGGTCAGATCTCCAGCACCCGAAGGATCGTACCCCTGGGCAGCGGCGGATCGTTTTCCGGGCGGACGATGAGGGTGTTGGCGCGGGCGAGGGTGAAGAGGTCGGCGGAGCCGATCCATTTGAGGGGGGTGATTGAGGCGAACTCGCCGTGCGTGCTGTCGCGGCCGGGGGCGACGGTGCGGAGGGCCGGTTGGTAGAACTCGCGCGGGCCGTTGGCGGGCATGCCGGAATCGAGCCGGCCGGTGAGCCAGCGCTCGTCCGGCGTGCCGCCGGATAGACGCGTGATGATTCGCGATGCAAAACGCGAAGCGCAGACGAAGGCGCTGACCGGATTGCGGGGGAGGCCGAAGATGAAGCAGGAGGGGGAGGAGGGGGGAGGGGGAGAATGCTGAATGCTGATTGCTGATTGCTGATTGCTCGCGGTGGTGGATTTCTCCTTGTCTTCTTGTCTCCTTGTCTCCTTGTCTTGATCCGCTACCGGCGGATTGGCGCCAGCGGGATAGACCCCGAACACGAACGGTTTTCCCGGTTTGATGCGGAGCTTGGTGATTTTCAGGTCGACGCCGAGCTCGAGGAGCAGGCGGGGGACGTAGTCGTATTCGCCCATGCTCATGCCGCCGGTGATGAAGAGGGCGTCGAACGAGAGGCCGCGCTCGAGGGCATCGCGGATCGTATCGGGATCGTCTCTGGCGACGCCCAGGTCGGTGACGTCGCAGCCGAGTCGCGTCAGCAGTGCGACCAGCATCGGGGTGTTGGCGTTGCGGATTTGCGCGGGACCGGGTTCGCGGTCGATGGGGACCAATTCGTTTCCGGTGGCCAGGACGGCGACCCGCGGCCGCTGGTAGGTGTCGATCTCGGCGGCGCCGACGGTTGCCGCGACGGCGATCTGAGGCGCACCGATCAGGGCGCCTGTTTTGACGACGAGCTGAGCGGCCCGGGCGTCGCTGCCGCGGGCGGCGACAAACCGGGCGGGGCGGTCGGCTTCCAGAATCCGCACCGCCTCGGCGCTGATTCTCTCGGTGGCTTCGACCGGCACGACCGCATCGGCGCCCGGCGGCAAGGGGGCGCCGGTCATGATGGCGACGGCCTGCCCCGGTTCCAGCGGGGCGGCCGCCGAGCCTCCCGCCGCGATTTCGCCGACGAGCTTGAGCTCGATCGGGGTTCGAACCACGTCGGCCTGCCGGACGGCGAAACCGTCCATCTGGCTTTTTTCGAAGGCTGGATAATCGCGGTCGGTTTTCAGGTCCTGCGCCAGCCGCAGCCCCAGCGACTGCGACAGCGTCACGCGGAGGACGCGGGGGCGAACCGGCATGCCGTCGAGGATGCGCAGCGCCTGTGGAACCGTCATCAGCCCCGAAACGTCGGGTTCGGTCATGGCACGATCATAGAAAAAAACGACGGAGCGACAAAGGCCGACCTTGGGAGCGGTTCTCGTCGGGAACGTCACCAGCACGGGTTAAAAACCCGTGTCACGGGTCTATTCATTGCCATCGCGCCTAGCATTCGCTACGTTTCGGCTTTCAAAGAGAACTCAAGTCGAGGGAAATGGAGTCGGTCATGAGCTTTGAAACTGCGGTCAATCGGAAGGCAATCGATATCGGCAAGCTGGCGGTGGAGATGACGACGGCCGCGGGAAGCGGGCATCCGTCGACGTCGTTGTCGCTGGCTCATCTGGTGACGGTGCTGATGTACCACCAGATGCGCTGGGATCCGAAGGACCCGTGGAACCTGGCGCAGGACCGGCTGGTGCTGAGCGAGGGGCACGCCGTCCCGATCATTTATGCGGCCCTGGCGGACCAGGGGGCTGCGGTCGGCAAGAACAAGGCCGAGTCACGGCCGATGACCCGCGAGGATGTGATGAAGCTGAGGGCGATCGACTCGCCGATCGACGGGCATCCGAACCCGCAGCTCGGCGTGCACTTTTTCGACGCCGCGACGGGATCGCTGGGGCAGGGGCTTTCGGTTGCCGCGGGGCTCGCCGCCGCGGCGCGAATGGACAAAATTGACCGCAACATCTACTGCATCATCGGCGACGGCGAATCGCGCGAGGGGCAGATCTGGGAAGCCGCGGATTTCGTCGTCGATCACGCGCTCACCAACGTCATTCCGATCTTCAACTGCAACGAGCTGGCCCAGAGCGATTACGTCAGCCCGCAGCAGAGTTATAAGGGCTTGGCCGACAAGCTCGAGGCGTTCGGCTTCTTCGTCCGCCAGGTGGACGGCCACGATCCGCACGACATTGACAATGCGCTCAGCGAGCTGCGCGTAATCCAGAACGGGCAGCGGCCCATGGCGATCGTGGCGCGGACGGTGAAGGGATGGGGCGCGCCTGATGAGCAGGGGCTGGGCAAGCACGGGACGCCGGTCAAAAAGGAAAATCTGGCGGCAGTGCTCGCAGAACTCGATCGCACGGCCAGAGAGCTGGGCGTTGCGGATTACAAGCCGGAAGGGGAGTTGAAGATTCCGTCGATCACTTCCAAGCCACCTGTAGTTGGGGCGAAACCGATCAAGATCAAGCCGTTTGCGGAGGGGCTTGCCGCGGTCGGGCTCGACAAGGATTTAAGTGCCGGCAAGGGGATCGCGCCGCGCAAAGCGTATGGGGCTGCATTGGTCGCGCTGGGCGAGGCGGACAAGCGGGTGATCGGGCTGGATTGCGACGTGAAGAACTCGACCCACGCCGAGTGGTTCGCCAGGAAGTTTCCGGCGCAATATCTCGAATGCAAGATCGCCGAGCAGAACATGATCAGCGTGGCGGCGGGCGCGTCGGCGGCGGGGAAGATCCCGTTCTGCTCGACCTTCGCCAAGTTCGTCATGCGGGCCTACGACCAGGTCGAGATGGCGATCATCAGCGGCGCCAACATCAAGGTCACCGGGTCGCACGCGGGTGTGACGCTGGCGGCGGACGGGCCCAGCCAGATGTCGCTGCCGGACGTTGCGTTTTTCCGCAGCTTCTGCCACACGAAGAATTACAACGGGCAGGATGCCGTTCGGTATTTCTTCCCCGCCGACGCCGTGAGCTGCTATCGGATCACCGAGATGATGGCCAATCTCGATGGCTGCTGCTATCAGCGCACGCTGCGCGCCGATACGAAAATCCTTTACAAGCACGATGAGCAGTTCGAGGTCGGCGGGTTCAAGGTGCTGCGCGAAGGCAAGGACGGCTGCTTCGTTTCCGCAGGATACATGGTCCACGAATGCCTCAAGGCGGCGGACGAGCTGGCCAAGAAAGGCCGCAAGGTTGCGGTGATCGACGCCTATTCGATGCCGCTCAAGACCCAGGGAATCCTCGAGATCGCTGCGCGGAGCGGCGGACAGATCGTCACCGTCGAGGACAACTACACGGGCGGCCTCGACGCCGAGATCGCCACCGCCATCGCCGACTCCGGCGACGACATCAAACTCAAGAGCCTCTACGTCACCCGAATCCCCAAGAGCGGCCGCGAACCGGATGATGTGCTCAACTGGCTCGACCTGGGCATGAAGCAGATCCTGGCGGCGGTGTCGTGAGGGGCGTTAAGCTGCGGCCAGGACAAACTCGATGAAGCTCGCCGCGTTGCTGTTGCTGGTTCTGGGCTCGGTCGCATGGCTCGCCGCTCCACAGACGGCGCCGACATCCAGCGATTCGGCCCCAAACACTCGTTCATCCTCCGATTCCACGACTCGCCCGAGCATGGTGTTGGAGCCGGTGAAGGAGGGAACGACGCAGCCAGCGGCGCCGGAAGCTCAGTACCGCGAGGGGACGTTCCTGGTCGATCAAGTTGGGCGGCTGACGCACAATAAGAAGGCTGAGCCGATTTTCGTGTTTGAGAAGGGCGGAAAGACCCTGCAATTGACGCTAATGGCCAATTCCGACCTGGCCAGGATGGAGGACGCGGCGGCAGCGGGCGTCGAACCGCAGTTTCGGGTCACCGGAATGATGACCGAATACCGGGGAAAGAATTACCTTCTGGTCGACCGAGTTGTAGTGGTGCAACCGCCAACCTCGCAAAGCGTTTCCCCCGGCAGCTAGCGGCTTCACCGCTGAGGGCGCGGAGGGACGCGGAGGGTTCCCTCATGCAGCAGACAATCTTCGGAGGCGCTTTCCAGCAGCCCTGACCCAAGCGCCGAATGCACCTTCATGGCGGCGTCGCTGATCTGAGCACTGATCTGGTTGATCTCCCTCATCCACAGTTCCTCCGCGATCCTCCGCGGTTTGCTCTTTCGAGCCTGACAGGACACCCAGAAACGCCTGCGTGGATTGTGGCGCACCCCTGAGCTGACCCCCGGCGACCCCCAGACCCCGACCGCCGTCGCCCCCTGGACCTGCGCCCCCGAGTTCGCCGAGCGGCTGCGGATCCTGAGGGAGAGGGTCAGTGAAGCCTGGATTCAATGTGAACGTCGTCCTCCCCGACCTCGTGCCTCACCCGTCGACAACGTGTGCGTTGTCAGGACTTCGCTCTTGATCTCACGAATTCAAGCTTAAGGAGCTTCTTCTTCGTAGTCTCATCGCCGAGAGATGTATCCCACCGTCCCTCAATAAAGCTCAAGATTCGCAATCCACGATCTAATTTAGGATTTCGTGAGCACCGACGCGCAGAAGAAGTTCGCGAAGTTCGTCCACGGGTTCATCGCCGCGTGGAACGCGGTTCATGAATCTGGATGGATATCGCCGAGGTGAGGGGAGAATCACAAAACCCTGGCTGTGCTCCGATCCCGACGATTATGCCCCAACAGCCTCAGTAAGCATCGATGACAGCGCAAATTTCACATTTCTGCTTTCGACTGATACGGTGGCAGTCGGACCGAGCTGGGGCCGGAATCTCTCACTGATGTAGGCTTGGAGAGCTGCCGATGCAGCGTGTTCGTTCAAATCACGCAGCAACGTCAGTGCGGCGCGGTAGCTTCGAAGCGCGGCATCGTTCTCTCCCAATGCGTCGTAACAAGCGCCTAACGTGACACAGCCGGTTGCGGTTAATGGAGAATGGAGGGCAAGTCGTCCCAGCTTCTCGAGACCGACATGCCCCCGCTGTTTGGAGCGACTTCCCCGTTGGGATCAGCATGAATATCGAATCGAGTCTTCGGATTCGCTGGGGGTGGCGCTCCGTGCAGCCTAATCCGCACCATTAGCGCTAAGGGAACGTTTCCGGGCGGCACGGCAATGACCGGCTGCTGGAGGTTTGGGTCCTCGTTCATTCCCCGATACGCTTTCATCCGCGATATTCTATCTTCGGCGCCAACGTCGGCTAGTATAGCCGGCCAGCGGGCAAACGCTTGCTCGGGCGTTTAGATTCGCACCCGATAGCAGCGATCATCGTTCAATTCGACGCGGCGAAGCTCGATAATCCCGACTTGGACATCCGCTACGTCCTTCCCGATCTTCTCGTGTCCCGGGCCGGTGGCCTGCGGTCGGACGGCGGGTACGACTGTGATGAAGATGAGCCGGGCACGACGAACCAATGCCGATTGCTGAATGCTAAGGGAACAGAACCCAGGGCCGGCTTGGGCGGCGGCACGTTCTGGTGCGGGCCGGAAGGCCATAGCAGCATTTAGACAAATGGCCAAACGCAATTTTTTGTTAAACGCAGTGCCATTTTAGGCCATTTTTGGCCACTCGCCGAGCCGGGTGCGAAGCGGTAGCGGAGCCCCGGATCTCGGTTTCGCGGGCGAGGATCCGGGGCTGCGGTGCGCTTTGCGCCCGGCTTGGTGGGGATGAATTCGAACTTAACGTTTTGAACAAAGAGCTTCACAGTTTGAACAGCCGCCTGGCGTTCTCGTAGAGGATTTTCCGCTCGATACTCTTGCTTGGCGCGAGGCGGCGGAGGGTATGGAGAATGTTCCACCCGTCGCAGGCGGGGCCGCGGCCGGCGGTGTCGGCGCAGTCGCTGCCGAACATCAGCTTGTCCTGGTGCCGGGCCAGAAAATCGCGGGCATTATCCTCGTCGCGGAACATGAAATTCAGCCCCGAGCCGGCGGAGGTGTCGGCGAACATGTTGGGATAATCGGTGAGATAGCGATCGGTCAGGCCGCCGGGCGTCACCTTGCCGCGCGGGTACATCACCTTGGGGTCACAGTTCCTGTCCATGTAGGCCCAGAAGGTCTGGGCGTGGCCGATGAAATTCACCTTCGGGTATTTCTCCAGGATCTTGTGGAAATTCTCGATGTGCAGGTTGTAGGTCTGGTGCTGGAAGTGCATCAGCACAGGGACGCCGAACTCCTGGGCGACTTGGGCGACCATCTCGATCGGCAGAGAATCGCATGGGACCGAGAATTTCTGTTCGCCGATCCCGATCCCGCCCATCTTGAGGTAGCCGGTGAGGACCTCCCGCGCGCCCGCAAGGTCGGGGACCTCGTTGGAATAGAAGAAGTATTCGTTCGGATAATCGGTGACAAAGCGGATGCAGGTATCGGGCCCGCCGCACCCGGCTTCCAGGCCGTTGGTCTTGCCGTTGCGGGTGGATGGCCGTTTCACCGGCGCCCCTGACGGAAGCAGGAGCGTTTGCGTCACGCCCATGGCCCGCTGGTGCCGCAAAAGCTGCTCGTCGGTGCGGGCGTGATAGTTGGTGTGCTGATGGATGTCGATGACGGGTTCGGCGGGTTGGGTGGCTTGGCCCGAGGAAGGGCGGGGCAGCAAGTCAAATGCGATGAGTGTGGAAGCAGTTAGAAACGTTCGTCGAGTCGGGCGGGTTCGCATATCCGTCAGTTTAACTCAATCGCTTTCATGCACGGCACCCGAAGTATAAAGTCTACGCCCGGCCGGTGCACATCTGATTGCTCCTGCCGGAGGCGTGAGAATGAAGATCGTCGCGGTTGTTGGGTTTATCTCGGTGATTGCGGGCCTGGCCCTTGCGGCAACGCCGGCCGCGGAGGAGCCATTTCCACGCGTTCCTCCCACGCCTGCGGCGGACGCGATCAAGTCATTTCAGTTGCATGAAGGCTTGCGGATCGAACTGGTCGCTTCGGAGCCGATGATCGAGAGTCCCGTCGGCATTTCGTTCGATGAGGACGGGCGGCTCTATGTCGTCGAGATGCGCGACTATCCGGACCGGCCCGAGCAGGCGATGGGGCGGATCAAGCTGCTGGAAGACACCAGGGGCGACGGCCACTACGACAAGGCGACGATCTTTGCCGAGCACCTGCCTTGGCCGACCAGCGTGTTCTGCTCCGGCGGCGGGGTCTTTGCGACGATGTCGCCGGACATTTTGTGGCTGAAGGATACGCACGGAAGCGGCCAGGCCGACCAGCGAAGTGTCGCGTTCACCGGCTTCGGCGTCACCACCAACCCCCTGAACGTGCAGGGGCTGGTGAATAACCTGAACTGGAGCCTGGACGACCGGATCGAAGGCACGCCATCCTTCAACGGGGGGCTGGTTTCGCGGCCGGGCGGGCAGGACAAGCCGCTCGATTTGCGCGGCCGGGATTTTTCCTTCGACCCGCGCGACCTCTCGCTCCGCCCGGAGAACGGCGGGGGACAGCACGGGCTCAGCTTCGATGCCTTCGGCCGCAAGTTCGTCTGCATGAACAGCAAGCCGGTCGAGACATTCATGTACGATGCCCGCTATGCGGCCCGCAACTCGCTGTACGCGATGCCTCCGAGCCTCGTCGAAGTCGATTCCAACGGACCCGACGTCTATCGCATCAGTCCGGAGGAAGCGTGGCGCGTGCTTCGGACCAAGCTTCGCGTTGCCGGCCAGGTGGAGGGGCCGATCGAGAACGGCGGCCGCTCGGCGGGCTACTACACCGGCGTCAGCGGAATCACGATTTACACCGGCGACGCGCTCCCGGAAGAATTCCGCGGCAACGCCTTCATCGGGGAAGTCGCCAATAACGTCGTCGTCCGCCAGGTCATCTCGCCCGATGGCGTCGGCGTGATCGCCCGCCGTGCCCCCGAGGAGCAGAAGAGCGAATTCCTCGCTTCCCGCGACATCTGGTTTCGGCCGGTGCAATTCGCCAACGGTCCGGACGGCGCGCTCTACGTGATCGACATGTACCGCGAGTGCATCGAGCATCCCTGGTCGCTGCCGGACGAGATCAAGCGACGGCTCGATTTGCACAGCGGCTTCGACCGCGGACGCATCTGGCGCATCGTGCCCGAAGGCTTCGTGCGGGCAAAGACGCCGAAGCTTTCCAAAGCCACGACCGCCGAGCTGGTGGCGCTGCTGGACCACCCCAACGGCTGGCAGCGGGATACCGCCGCCCGGCTCCTTTTCGAGCGGCAGGATTCGGCGGCCGTACCTTTGCTGGAGAAGTTCCTGTCCGAATCAAAGACGGCCATCGGTCGGGTTCGAGCGATCTGCGCACTGGAAGGCCAGGGGGCGCTCAAACCATCGCACGTCCTCACCGCGGTGGGCGACCCTGATCCGCGCGTTCGACAACGCGGCGTGCTCCTGTCGGAGCGGTTACTGGGCTCGGCGGATTGCCCGGCGGAGCTTTGGATTAAGCTCATCGAACTGGCGGACGATCCTGAGATTTCCGTCCGCTATCAGCTGGCATTCTCGCTGGGCGAATCGCACAACCCGGCGCGTATCGAGCCGCTTTCGCGAATTGTGGCCCGCGATATCGACAACCCATGGATCCGGGCGGCGGTGATCAGCTCGTCCGCGGGCGAAGAGGCGGAGTTGTTCGCCCGGCTATCCCGGTCTTCCGGTGATTCCGCGGCGCCGTTCCTGATTCAACTGGCGCAGCTCATCGGCCGCAGCCGCAGCGATGCGGGTGTAACGCAGGTCATCAACGTCATCGCTGACAGCGCCGATCAGAGCGATCCACGGCAGGCTTTCGAGCTGGCACGGGCTTTGAAAGATGGCCTGCGTCGCGCCGGGGGAGCCAATGCCTATGCGCGCCAGCTCGACCACGTGCTCTGGCGCGCAATGGAGTTGTCGTCAAGCGACTCGGCGCCACCGCCCGTTCGAATCGCGGCGATTCGGCTGCTGGGAACCGGCAATTTCGCCACCTGCGGCCAGGCGTTGCTGGCCCTGCTCGGGCAGAGCCAGCCGCAGGCGGTCCAGCTCGCGGCGGTTGAGTCGCTGGACGAGCTATCCGCCCCGCAGATCGCGCCGGAATTGATCGGCCATTTTGCCGCTTTCCCGCCCGCCGTTCGTAGCGCCGCCATCACCGCGCTGCTGCGCCGCCCGGATCGCACGATCGCACTGCTTCACGCGATCCAGGACGGGAAGATGAGGACAAACGACCTCACGACGGCGCAGGCCAATTCGCTGCGCAAATCGCGCGATGCATCCGTTCGTCAGATGGCGACAAAGCTTCTTTCGGCCCCGCGGCCGCGCGACCAGGTGATCGCCCAGTTTCAGCCGGCCCTCATGCTGACTGGCGACG
>Ga0210396_10005038_pt1 | contig 12838 bp, 11 predicted proteins | sample IncBWH17OmetaG_FD_155466 | JGI IMG/M metagenome (GOLD analysis project Ga0210396, IMG submission 155466) | Forest soil microbial communities from Barre Woods Harvard Forest LTER site, Petersham, Massachusetts, United States - Inc-BW-H-17-O ...
CGCTCCTCGGCCGCTTCGCCGAAGATCATGTCGAAGCGCACGTCGCCGCTGTCATATTCCCGGTTGTTCCAGGAGCGCGGATAAAACGCGCTGGCGCGCATCAGCGGCTCGAGGCCGAAGCCGCGCAACACCTTCATGGCATTGCAGCCGATCTGGATGCCGGCGCCGAGCCGGGCGAATTTCGACGCCTGCTCGTACACGTCGACCGCGATACCGGCCCGGTGCAATGCGGCGGCGGTCGCCAGACCCCCCATGCCCGCTCCAACAACCGCAACGGAGAGTCTTGTCATATCGTCACCTCCTAGGGTTGTTGACATGCAGCAATCTGGGTTCGATGGTCCGCGCGAATTATCCAACGGGATTATGATCTTCCGCAAACGAATAGTCGCGACCAGTGCGCGCATGCCGGCAGCGACAACGTTGCGGTAGACGCGGGGGTTGCCATGCGGCAAGGTGCGGCGAACCTAAGATCAGGAATTTGGCCAAGAATCCAGGGGATGCGATGTCTGGGAATAATTCATTCGGAGTAGCGGCCGTGAACCGCCGCACGCTGCTCTCCGGAACGGCCGCGGTGCTGGCGGCGCCCTTCGTGCTCTCGTCCGCGAGGGCAGCGGCGCCGGCGGTCAACGTCGGTGTCATCATGCCGCTGTCCGGAGCGAATGCCCAGTTCGGTATCAACGCGCGCAACGGCATCGAACTCGTCGCCGACGAAATCAACGGAGCCGGCGGCATCGCCGAACTCGGCGGCGCCAAAATCAATCTGATCGTGGCGGATGCGACATCGACGCCGACTACGGCGGGTAACGTCGCCCAAAGGCTCATTACCCAGCAGGACGTGACGGCGCTGTTGGGGGCGTTCGTTTCGTCGCTGACGATCGCGATCTCGGAAGTCACGGAGCGTCGTGACATTCCGCTGCTGACGATGTCGTTCGCCGATCAGATCACCGGACGCGGCTACCAGAATATCTTTCAGGTGGTGGCGAAGGCTTCGGTGATCGGCAAGGCCCAGTTCGATTACACCGCCGCGATCGCGCAGGCCGCCGGAACCAAGATCGAAAAGATCGCCATCATGTACGAGGACACGGCCTATGGCACCGCCCAGGCCAATGGCCTGCGTGCCGGCGCGAAGGCCGCCAATGTCGAAGTCGTCATGGACGACGCCTATCCTCTTGGTATCGCCGATACGACGCCGCTGATCAACAAGCTGCGCGGATCGGGGGCGCAGGCCGTTTTCCCGGTCTCGTATCTCAACGATAGTCTGTTGATCATCCGCACCATGCGGCAGCAGAAGCTTACCATCCCGGCGATCGGCGGCGCGGCCGGATACGTCATTCCGGATTTCGAAAAAGGGCTCGGCGAATTCGCCGAGAATGTGCTCTCGATCAACACGTCGAACTACGATCTCGCGCCTGATTTGACCGACCGCTTCCGCAGGCGTTTCGGATATTTCATGGTGCACGAGGCGCTGGAACATGCGGTTTGCCTTGAGGTCTTGGTGCAGGCGATCAGGAAGGCCAAGTCGGCGAAGGCGGAGGACGTGGCCGCCGCGCTGCGCGGCGCCAAATTCACCGGCGGCTGGATCAACGGCATGACTGGCGGCGCGGTTCAATTCGACCAAACCGGATTGAACGTGCTCTCGGTGCCGCTGATGGTGCAGTGGCGCGGTAAGGACATCGTCACCGTCTGGCCAAAGGACATCGCCAAAAGTGCGCCGGTCTGGCGATCCTGAGCCGTGATCGGCGCTGATTAACGTGTCCATTCTCCAGGCTATTCTCGACGGGCTATTGATCGGCGGCGTCTATGCGGTGATCTCGATTGGCCTCACGCTGGTGTATGGCGTGATGGGCATCGTGAATTTCGCACAGGCGGAGTTTCTGGCGATCGGCATGTTCGTCGCATGGTTCGCCTGGGCCTTTCTCGGGCTCGATCCGGTTCTGGCCGCGCCGCTGTCATTTGCGGTCGCTTTCGGAATCGGTTGGGTAGTGCAGGGGCAATTGATCGCACGGGTTCTGAAAGCGCCGTCTGTCGCCCAGATATTCCTGACGGTCGGGTTGTTGATTGTGATCGAAAACGGCTCGCTGCTGCTGTTCGGCTCCCAGTTCCGTTCGGTCACGACATTCTATCAGACCATGTCGCTGTCGTTGGGGCCGCTGTTCATCAGCATTCCCTATCTGATCGCCTTCGGCATGTCGCTGGCGTGCGGCGTCGCGCTGTGGTGGTTCATGCGCGCGAGCTGGTTCGGCCGCGCGATGCGCGCCACGGCGCAAAATCCGGCGGCGGCGCAATTGATGGGGATCGATACCGACCTGATGTACAAGATTGCCTTCGCGCTCGGCGTCGGACTGACGGCCTTTGGTGGCGCGGTGATCCTGCCCTATGTGACGGTGTTTCCGGGTGTCGGCGGCCAGTTCGTGGTGTTGATGTTCACCGTCGTCGTGTTAGGCGGACTCGGAAGTATCGCCGGCGCCGTGGTCGGCGGATTGACGGTCGGCGTGATCCAGGCGCTTTCGTCGCTGTTCTTTCCCATTCAATTGCAAAATCTGGTGTTGTTTATCGTCTTCATCCTGGTGCTGGCGGTTCGCCCGCAAGGCCTGATCGGAGCCAGCCGGTGAAGCGTTTTCTCCCGCTCGCACTTCTGATCCTGGCGGCAGCCTTGCTGCCGCTGCTGCTCGATCCTCGCGGATACTGGATTCGCGTCTTAACTTTCACGCTGCTGTTTGCCGCGATGGCGCAGGCCTGGAACATCGTCGGCGGCCTCGCCAACCAGACCTCGCTCGGACATGCCGCGTTTTTCGGGATCGGCGCCTATACGTCCACGGTCTTGCTGCTCAAGTTCGGCATCAGCCCGTGGCTCGGCATGCTGGCGGGCGGGGCGCTCGGCGGTGTCGCGGCGCTGGTCATCGCCATACCAACCATGCGGCTTCAGGGTCATTATTTCGCGCTGGCGACGCTGGCCTTCGGCGAGGTAATGCGCGTGATCGCGAATGTGTGGACGTCGCTGACCGGCGGTCCCGGCGGCCTGTCCGTCCCGTTCGTGCCGCCGAGCTTTGCGGCTTACTCGTTCAAGCTGCTGCGGCCGCATGCCTATATCGCGCTGGCCGCGTTGATCGTAGTGACCGTGATTTTCGAGATGATCCGGCGCGGGGCGATGGGCTATCGCTTGCGCGCGATCAGGGAAAACGCGCCGGCCGCCGAAGTGATCGGGATCGATACCACGCGGGTGAAGCTTCAGGCCGCGGTGATTTCGGGTGTGCTGGTCGCGATGCTCGGGACGCTCTATGCCCAGATTGCGGTGTTCTTCGATCCCGATACCGTATTCGGGATCGCCAGCATTTCGATCCGCATCGCGCTGATCGCGATCATCGGCGGCGTCGGAACCGCGGCGGGACCCATTCTCGGCGCGTTCTTCATCATCCCGCTTGAGGAGAGCATGAATGCGCTGTTGTCATCGCGGGCCGCCGGATTGTCGCAACTTGTGTTCGGCATCATCCTGATCGCCGTCATTCTGTGGCGGCCACGCGGCTTTATCACGGTGATCGACGCCTTTCGGGCGCGGCTGTCGCGGGCGGTGAAGCCATGACCGTGCTCGATGTCCGCGGCGTATCGCGCCGGTTCGGCGGCCTGCAGGCGCTTTCCGGCGTGACGTTTTCCGTCGCCAAAGGCGAGATCGTCGGGTTGATCGGCCCGAACGGCGCGGGCAAGACCACATTGTTCAGCACCCTGGTGGGCCTTATTCGTCCCGACAGCGGCAGCGTGACGCTGGATGGAAAACAACTCAAGGGTTTGAAGCCGCACAGGGTCGCGGCGCTCGGCATGACCAAGACCTTTCAGAACGTCGCATTGTTCGCCGAGAGTTCGGTGCTGGACAACGTGCTGACCGCGGGGCTTCTGCACCATGGCGTGGAGGCTGCGCGGAGCGAGGCGCTCGACTGCCTCGACCGCGTCGGCTTGAAAGCCGTGGCGCACAAGCAGGCCGGCGATCTGTCCTTTCCGGAACGCGCCCGAGTCGAACTCGCCCGCGCGCTCTGCACCGCGCCCAAGGTTCTGCTGCTGGACGAGGTGATGGCGGCCCTAAATCATGCCGAGATGCAGGAGATCATGTGGTTGATCCGCTCGCTGCGCCAGGACGGTGTCACGCTTCTGATCGTCGAGCATCATATGCGCGCGATCATGAACGTATGCGACCGCATTCTCGTCCTGAACTTCGGCCGCTTGCTGGCCGACGGCACGCCCGAACAGGTCGCCAGTGATCCGCAGGTGATCGAAGCGTATCTCGGCCGATCGCTTGAGAAGCGCCGATGAATTCGCTTACGCCGCTCCTCGATATCAGGCAGTTGAAGGCCAGCTACGGCGAGGCGGAGGTGCTGCATGGCATAGACCTCTCGGTTGCGCAGGGCGAGTTCGTCTGCATCATCGGGGCGAATACCGCGGGCAAGAGCACGATCCTGCGATCGATCTCGCGGCTGGTGCCAAAATCCAGTGGTGTCATTCGTTTCGGCGAGGCCGATCTCACGAGGCTTGCGTCGCATGAAATTCCGGGCCTCGGCATCGCCCATGTTCCGGAGGGACGTCAGATCTTTCCGGATATGACGGTGGAGGAAAATCTCCTGCTCGGCGCCTTCACCGCGCGCAAGGCCAGCGATCTGCCGGCGCGGATCGAAGACGTCTTGAGCCTTTTCCCGCGCCTGCGTGAACGCTACGGCCAGTTGGCGGGAACGCTGTCCGGCGGCGAACAGCAGATGGTCGCGGTCGGCCGCGCCTTGATGCTGCGGCCGACGCTGTTGCTGCTCGACGAACCAAGCCATGGTCTCGCGCCGAAAGTCGTCGAGGAAATGCACGAGGCGTTCAAGATCATCCACAGCCGTGGCACATCGATCCTCCTGGTTGAGCAGAACGTCGAACTTGCGCTCGAAGTGGCGACGCGGGGCTATGTCCTGGAAAGCGGCGCTGTGACGCTGGAGGGAAGCGCCGAAGAGCTTCATGCCAATCCTGCGGTGGTCGCGGCCTATCTCGGGCTATAGCTGAGTGGATGCTATGATCAGTATCGTGCTGCGACCGGGGCGCCGTACCCCCCGAACTTAAAGTTGACGCGGATCGTGACGATGTCGACTTGCTGGTCGATGCGGTTGAGCGCACCACCGAACACGGGGCTCGCCACCGCGAACGTGTCGTTCGCGCTGCCTATGAAGAGGTGATTGTAGTCGAGGCCGACCGACCAGTTCGGGGTGAGGAGCCACTCAAACCCAACCCCGGCGCTGGCACCCTAACGGGTCGAACTGGCTGATGTCCCTGATCCAAACTCGATCGTCCCGCCTTTGCTCGAAAAAATCCTTAATTGTCCAGGATGGTCGGAACACAGGCCGAGGGTGCTGGGGCAAATTGCTGCTTTCCGGCGCTGGTCCGGTCCATCGCGGTTTGTTTGGAGGTCTATCTGTGCCAGCGTTTCGAAGCCGGAATTCACGTATCGAACGGTTTTTCTTCGCTGGTGTGGTTCTAGCTGCGGCGTGCCTGGACCTCCGGCTCGATTCAGCGAGTGGGAGTGAGGCCCTGCAAATTTCCGAGGCGTGGGTGCCCGCCGCGAGCCGAGTCGGGATCGATGTCCCGCTTTTGATGACAATCAAGAACGGTTCCGATGATGCGGACTCGCTGCTGCGGGTCAGATGTCCCATTGCGAATTTTTCCGAAAAGCATACGGTTGATCGCGGAGAGGGATCGCCAGCAATGCGCGCAATTTCTTCAATTCCGGTCGCACCCAGAACCGTTGTCGTGCTGAAACCGGACCAATATCACCTCATGCTGGTGCAAACGCGTCAGGCGCTTGTTGCCGGCGAGACATTCAACTGTTCGGTGGTTTTTCAAAAGGCCGGAACGGTAGAAACGGAGGTGCGTATCAAGCAATTGCCTTGAGCATGCTGCAGCCACCCGAATATGTCGGGCACTCAATACAGAAAAGAACATCACACGGGACGGTAACATCATAGGAGGTACATCCATGACACGCTTCAAAGGCCGCAGCGCTATTGTGCGCGCAGGCATGCTGGCGGTGGGGTTTGCCACGGCCGCTTATATGGCCGACAGATCTCCCGCTTACGCGGATGACGTCACACCGGAGCGTTTGCTCAATGCCGATAAGGAGGCGGGCAACTGGCTGCATCATCACAAGAATTTTTCGGCCACCCGGTTCTCTAGCCTTAACGAAATCAATGGGGGGAACGTCAAGAACCTCAAGGTTGCCTGGACCATGCATCTCGGCGGTGTCGAGGGCGGCGGTATCTGGTCCCATGGCGGACTGGAAGGCACACCCATTGTAGAAAACGGCTTTATGTATGTGACCGACGGCTGGGGCTCGGTCTACAAGATCGATACCCACGGTGGACATGGCGATCTGCTCTGGAAGATGGATCCCAAAACCGACCACGACTGGGCCGGCGCCGTGGCTTGTTGCGGCGTCGACAATCGCGGGGTTGCGCTTTGGGGAAATCTCGTGATTTCACACACACTCGACGGTCGACTGATCGCTACCAATAAGGACACAGGTCAAGTCGCCTGGCAGCGAACGGTTGCCGATCCCAACAAGGGAGAGGTCATCACCGGGGCGCCCTTGATTGTCAAAGACATGGCGATCACCGGCGTTGCAGGTGCCGAGTATGGCATTCGGGGCTGGATAGCTGCGACTGACCTTAAGACGCAAAAGGAAGTCTGGCGGACCTTTACCATTCCCGGCAAGGACGAGGCTGGAAGTGAAACCTGGAAAGACGATAAGAACGCTGCCGCGAGCGGGGGTGGTTCTACATGGGTGACCGGGACTTATGATCCGACGACCAACACCCTCTTATGGGGTGTCGGTAATCCCGGTCCGGATTGGGACAATGCCTATCGTCCGGGCGACAATCTCTATACCGACAGTTCGCTCGCGCTCGATGCCGACACCGGTAAAATCAAGTGGCACTACCAGCACACGCCGAACGACCCCTATGACTACGACAGCGTTGCCGAGAACGTAATGGTCGATGTGCAGGGCACGAACGGACCGCAGAAGCTCGCATTGGAGGCCGACCGCAACGGGTTTGCTTATGCGATCGACCGAACCACAGGCAGATTCGTCTGGGGCCTTCCCTTTGTGAAGAAGGTGACTTGGACCAAGGGTATCGATCCGGAATCCGGGAAGCCGTTGGAGTACGATTCCAAGAAGCAGGTTCAGACCTACAATACCGAAGTCACACCCAGCCGGGAACATAAGGTCGCGGATATCTGCCCCGGCAACATGGGCGGAAAGAACTGGCCTCCGACGGCCTACAACCCGGAGCTGAAGCTTTGGTATATTCCGGTGATCGAAAGCTGCAACCGGGTTACCGTTGAAGAAGCCACTCAGGACAAAATCAAGCCGCGCGAGTTCTTCACGGGTGGCGGACCGAGTCAGCCGTTCAAGATTACGGGCAGCGTCACCGCGATTGACGTGACAACCGGCAAGATCGCGGGCAAAGCGGAATTGCCGTTTCCCAATCTCGGCGGCATCCTTGCGACCCCTGACCTGGTCTTCTCGGGGCAACCGTCGGGCGAAGTGATCGCCTTTGACGGCAAGTCACTGCAAAAACTCTGGGAGTTCAACACAGGCGGCGGCGTCAACGCGCCTCCGATGTCCTTCTCCGTGGATGGAAAACAGTACATTGCCATCCTGGTCGGACTGGGCGGCGCATGGGACAAGTGGTTCATTGATTCAACGCCCGAGTTGAAGAAGATGCAGCCGGGATCCACGCTTTACGTGTTTTCACTCTGACCTGATGCGTTGAGGACGAGGGTTCGGCGGCCGCCGAATCCTCGCGCCTCCTTCAATGCGGACGCCAATGAACATATCCAGGTTTTTTTCGATCGCTGCGATGGTCGGAGCGATAGCTGCGTTGCTTTATCCGGGCACGGCGTACTGCCAATCAACCCCGGATCCAACCGATCCGGGCAAAGGCGTTTTCAAGCGCGCGAACTGCATGGGCTGTCACAAGTGGCACGGCCATGGTGGGGGCGGGTACGGTGGTGATGCGCTATCGTTGCGCAAGACCGAACTGACGCGGGAGCAAATCATTGAAACCGTGCGTTGCGGTCGGCCTGGGACGGGAATGCCGTTCTTCGAGCGCGGAGCCTACGACAGCATCAAATGTTACGACATGAACCGGCAAGATGCAGGCGGCACAATGCCACCCGAGGCCAATGTTTTCCTTCGTACCAAAGATGTCGAGGAAGTCGCCGACTATGTGATCATGCATATCAAGGGCAAGGCAGAACCATCCTTCGCTGAATGTATCAGTTTTTTTTCCGAAACCTCTCGGGTCTGCGACGTCTACAAGAAAGCGGAGCAGCCGCCGTCGAGCGCTCCTGATACGGCAAAGCCACAATGATACGATTGAAACGCAGCCTTTTTGCCACCGCGACGTTGGTCCTGTTGCATATCGAGTTCGCGGCTACCATGGTTATGGCGCAGCAACCCGCCAGCAATGATTTACGTGATATCCGGATCGGGATGGCCGTTACGGATTTGCCCGCAGCAGGATATGTAAATTTTGCCTGCGCAGGCGGCGAAGGTCGGGCGATCGCAGCCTGGTCGGACTGGTCAAATTGCCCGGCAGACAAGGAGGGGCTGCACGCCGTTCGCTTCGACTACGACCCCGCGACGAGCCACGACGGAACGATGGTTGCCGGACATCCGGCGATCCTGACGTTGCTGGTTGATGACAAGGGCCTCGTTGCCGGTCTTCGCATTGTAACGGATCCGAAGGCTCGTCTCTATATTCGGAAAAAAGCGTTTTTGCTCGGCATGCAGGTCAAATCACGCTACGGGGCCGAGGGTTGGACATGTCGACAGGCGCAGCCTGCTGACGGCGAGCAGCCGGTGGGAGGCGTATACATCAGGGAGAGTTGCCTCAAAACGCTTCAAGGTCGGTCAATCACAGTCGAACGTGAGCTTTTCCGCCGGCCAGATCAGGACATGAAGACATTCGTCGATGAGACACGGATTCTGATCCGGCGCGCCGACGCACCTGCCGCCGGCAATTGATTTCTATCGGCCCCCCGAACGCATCCTCTGGTCGCCGATTGGACCCCCGAAATGATAGAGCGGCTGGACGCGCATCACAGCGAGGGCAGCGAAGGCCGAGTGCGCGATAGAAACGGCCAAGCCGCGTATTCCCGTCGTGCCAATCTGTCGCAATCGGTATCGTTGATCTCGCTCCCCCATGCGTTGCATGTCGATGTGTCGGCTACATGCCGGGGTCTCAGCCATGTTGCGAGGGGAGATCAGTATGGGGTTGCGACCGGAGCGCCGGACCAGCCGAACTTGTAGTTGACGCGGATCGTGACGACGTCGACTTCCTGGTCGATGCGGTTGAGCGCGCCACCGAACACAGGACTCGCCACCGCGAACGTGTCGTTCGCGCTGCCCATGAAGAGGTGATTGTAGTCGAGGCCGACCGACCAGTTCGGGGTGAGGAGCCACTCAAACCCGGCCCCGGCGCTGGCACCCCAACGGGTCGAACTGGCTGATGCCAGACCGATGTTCGTTGCCGCGTCGTTCAAGGAGAACGTGCCGCTCGTTACCGCCCCACCGCCCTTGACGTAAAACAAGGCTTGGCCCGAAGCATAGCCGATCTGACCGCTGAAGACGCCAAAGCCGTTAACTTTGGTCCCCAAGGTGATCGTCGGATCCAAAACGCTGTTGTGCGAGCTGCTGAGACTAGCCCAATCGCCCTGGCCTTCCACTCCGAAAACAGCCGGACCAATCTGCCAGCGATAGCCGGCCTGGCCGCCGACCACACCTCCCTGGCTATTGAGGCAACCTTCGCGGGCGAACACGCCGGCTACATCGACGTCCCAGCAATTATTGACCTGTCCCCAGCCGCCGTTGCCACCGATGTAGAAACCGGTCCAGTCATACACCGGCGTGACCACGGGGGGAGCCTTATATGCTGCAGGAAGATCAGCGGCGAGGGCAGGAGCTGCCATTGCGGCAAGGCCAAGCGTACCAAGCAGAAACTTCTTCATGAAAATTCCCCCTTCTCCGATGCCCGATCCAAACTCTATCGAGCTACCATTGTGTTGATTAAGCAAACGCGACAAGCACCTTTAGCGATTTCAGAAGGTTACTCTCATGCCGGTATAGTAGGCGCGCGGCCGCGCCGGGTTGAGCGCATCCGGGTTGGTAAAGGCCGCGCCGCCATTGGCGAAATTGGGGAGGGCGCCGGTATCGAAAAATGTCCCATAGGTCGCATAGAAATTGTTCAGGACGTTATCCACACGCGCGTAGAACTGGATCGCCTTGGTGAGCTGATAGGATGCATGCAGGTTGAAAACCGCGTAAGCCGGCAACTGCGGCGCCTGATTGGATTCGTCGCCGACGAAATACTGGCTGCTGACCCAGAGCGCATCTCCCCCGATCTTGAACTTGTCGGTCACCAGATAGTCGATGCTGGCTTTGAGGCGATTACGGGGAATAGCCGGGATCACGTTACCCGGCAGGATTTGAATATTGCCGTTGGCATCGTCAAAGGGACTGTTCGACCCCACCTGAAGGGCGTTAAGAAACCGCGCATCGACCAGAGAATAGCTCGCAAAAAGCTCCACGACATTGGATTTCAGGGTGACTTCGGCCTCAATGCCCTGGCGCCGTGTCGAACCGACGTTCTGGAAATAGCCAAATCCCTGCAGCACCGGACTTGGGATGGCGAGAATGTCATCCGTGTTTACGGTATGGAAAACCCCGAACTTCCATCCAAGCTTTCCAACGCTGAGGTCCTGGCTGCCGCGAAAGCCGGCTTCCCACGTGTGGGACACGATCTGTTTCAGGGGCGGATCCGACACCAGGAAGGCCCCAATGATGCAGGGATGCGCGGGGTCCGCGCAGCCAAGTTCGAGCGGGGTCGGGGTCCGATTGGCCTCCGAATAGCCGGCGTAGGCCGTCAAACCGGGAGTGATCTTGTAGGTACCTCCGATGATAGGATTAAACCGGTTGTAGGTGTTACTGCCGTTGAGATTAGCGCCGCCGCTGACGGGAGGGAGCTGATCTTCGAGCACGATGTCTGCATGGTTGAAGCGGCCGCCGCCGGTAATCGAAAATGCGTTGGTGACATCGAACGTATCGAGCGCATAGAGCCCGGTGTACTGATTGGTGGCACGAAGATCCACCGGCCCGTCCGATACCGGACTGCCGGATAGTCCGAGAAAGATGCCGCTGCCGTTGAGGACAAAATTCGGAGAAAACGTTCCCAATTCTGCGCTGGCCGTGAAGTTGGTCACGCTGGTATCGAAACTGGCGCCGACCACGAAGTTGTTGTTATGCCCAAACAGCTTGTCGTTGTTCGTTGCCTGCAGCCCGAAACCCGCGGTCGTGGTACGTGTCATGGTTCGATCATTTTCTCCCAGAACCGCGCTCGGATCGAAGGGATTGGAGAGCTGAACTCCGTTCAAGTTATTTGCGGGCGTCGAGCTGTCGCCAAAGCAAAGCAAAGTCGGGTCGTCGCATGGCTGAGTGCCGGTCGGATTGCCGTCCTGCGTTTTCTGTTCGAACAGCCGGACATGCGCCGAACCTTCGACCGTCCACGTAGGCGTTACGTCGACCTTCCCCAGGAGGTTGAGGTAGCCAACCTGATTGGTGTTGGTTTGCGGCGTGGTGTAGGTCGCGCCCCAAAAATTCTGCAATAGCTCGACCGGCGTCGTCGCCGGGGCTGCGATCGAGTTTTGGGCCACCCCCAGATTGAGATGAAATTCGGAGTTCTCATTCCTGTAGCCGACATCGCCGTAGAAGCGCCGGATATCGGCTGGCGAAAAATTCCTGTAGCCGTCGTCGTGCACGCCTTCGAGCGCGCCATACACCGCCCAATTATTGAATTGCTGGCCCCACTGTGCCGAGCCCTGGACGCGACCGTAAGAGCCGCCCAGCATGTCGATCTCGGTGCCATGGTAATTGAACCCGTTCTTCATCGTTATGTTGATCGCCCCGCCGAGAGCGTTGAGACCGAACGCAGGATTGTTGGTGATCACCGCAACCGACTGAATCGCCGCAGTCGGGATCAGGTCCCAGTTTACCGTGTCGCCAAATGCTTCATTGATGCGTATCCCGTTCTGATACACCGCGAGCCCCTGTGGCGTGCCCTGCACCGGAGACGCGACGAAGCCGCGAAAATTTATGGTAGGCGCAAACGGATTGCCCGCGACGTCATACACGTCGATGCTCGGTACAAATTTCTCCAGAGCATCGGTGATATTCGGCGAGAACTCACGCGCGATCTGATTGGCATCGACCGTGTTGACGAAAGACGGCACCTTGTCGGGATCGATGCCTGCGCCCGGTATCGGCGTGGTGGGGTAAAGCGCGGGGGCTGGGCTGGGCGTCGGATTTGCCGGTGGTGTGGCCGCGACGTTGCGAGCAGGAATAGCCTGTGCGGCTCTTTGGCTCCGCTGCGTGGTCCGCACGACACGAGTCTTCGGCTTGGCTTGAGTAGGAGAAACGATAATAGTGGGCAAATTCTCGTTGCGGGGTGCGCTCTGAGCGTGCGCATACTCGTTCCCCGCAGACAGACCTGTCGATACCAGCACAACGACAAACAAGCGTTCGCGCATCGCCGCCCCCCAATCGTGCATTCCCCCAAGCGCAGCAGCTCTTCAAGTCTGAACCAGCGCACAGCATCACATCTGCACATTTCTAGTCAGGCGCTTCCAAAGTTCGAATCATATCGTTGCTATCGAAACAGCCTGAATTTCTTGACTAAAGTGAGCAACGCATATGAGCAGTTTCATGGAATCGGTCGTCTAGGAACAATTGGAGCAATTGGGGGGCGATTCAATATCAATAAGT